>Ga0114931_10005852_pt1 | contig 15202 bp, 18 predicted proteins | sample 2SBtaG_FD_89579 | JGI IMG/M metagenome (GOLD analysis project Ga0114931, IMG submission 89579) | Deep subsurface microbial communities from Kolumbo volcano to uncover new lineages of life (NeLLi) - 2SBTROV14_V59a metaG | ecosystem: Environmental > Aquatic > Marine > Volcanic | place: Kolumbo...
ATCTGGACGGGATCTATTACGGGCTAGCCAATGAAGTGAATAGTTACCCGACCGCTCTGCAGGAAGCCTTGCGCCCGGCCATTACGGACCTTGCGGATAAAGCCGCGAGTCGTTTGGCCACCTCGTGATTAGGTATTAATGCAGATTGTTGGAACTTTTTGCGAAATGTGGCTTTAGATTCGAAAAAGAACCTCCGATAACGTTTAGGTGCATGGGGCGTTGAGGAGATACCGAGAGAATTTGAATCTAAGATGCAGTCGTCGCAAGGAAGAAACTGGTTCCAGTTTTTAGGAAATCTGGGCGACAATTTGGTTCGGAACTGTGGCTGTACAAGAAATCGTGGTATTCGTGACGGTTGGATCGATTCAAGATGGATCTGCCATTGGTCGCGCGCTGGTTGAAAAGAATTTAGTGGCATGTGTCAATCTTATTCCACAGGTCACGTCGATCTTTCGTTGGGAAGAACGTGTGTCTGAAGAACAAGAATGTTTGATGATAATGAAAACAAGAAAAGAATTATATCCCAAGTTGGAAGGGGCGGTGAAAGAGCTTCACCAGTATGAGGTCCCGGAAATTATTGCCTTACCGGTCACGCACGGGTTGCCGGGTTATTTGGCTTGGGTACGATCCTCGACTCAATCAGTCGGTTGAAATAGTAAAAATGGTCGGGTTGGTGGTCATAATCAGACAGAACGATATTTAAGGCGTATTGACCCTGAAATTGCAGTTCGGCTACAGTGTAAGCGTTTAGGAATGCCAAATCCGTCCACAGGAGACCTATGAAGCCCTCTGATGAAGCATATACGATCATGATCTTTCGAGGAGCGACTGCAAACCCGCTCCGCCTTCGATTACGGAAAGTGACTCTTCGTCGAGCCTTAATCACGGGCATCCTGCTGTGTATTGTCCAAGTTGGCATTATGTCACACTATATTGTTCAAACCGGGCAGGTCGTTGAACTGGACAACCTTCGTGAAGAAATCTCCGAGTCGCGTGGACAGACCATCGCGTTTTCTTCTGCAATTGATGAAATGAAGCAACGCATGCTGGATATGAATCAACTTAATAGAAAATTGCAAACGATGTTTGGATTAGAGGCTGATCCATTGGATCAGGGTGTTGAAATCAATGGGCAAGGTGGAGAAGAAATTCCATATGAGAACCTCATGGGGGACGAGCCAGCCCAAATTTCCGGTCGTGCCAATCAGGCTGTAGCCGTCTCCATGGCGAAACCACATACCCAAGCGGGGTATGTAGAAAATATCCAACTCGGCCTCATTTGGTTGGATCGCCAATCTGGCCGTCAACAGGAGGCTTTAGATCTTTTGGCTGATACAGCAGGTGAGCGTGTTGAACGATGGGCTTCCACCCCATCAATTTGGCCGGTAAAGGGTCATATTACTTCAAAATTCGGGCCACGAATTTCTCCTTTTACGGGGAAAAAAGCCTTTCATTCAGGCCTTGATATTGGTTCTCCTCGCGGTAGAGAAGTAAAATCTCCGGCATCGGGAAAGGTTGTCAGGGCTGCCTATGACACGAGAATGGGGAATTACATCAGAGTCAACCACGGTTTTGGTATTGAAACGACATATGGGCATTTGTCCAAGATTATTGTGAAATATGGTCGGAAAGTGAAACGAGGGGATGTCATCGGACTGGTGGGCAGCACAGGGAAATTCTCAACGGGCCCGCATCTCCATTATCAAGTTGCCATTAATGACAAAGTCGTAAATCCCATCCAGTATATTTTGGATTAGTTGTCCCCACTCGTCCTTCCCTGTCTTGCCCCGCCTGTTATATCCAGTGCCCTTCCTTTCAATTCAATTTTACTCAGTGTACAGTCCTAGAGTCTTGATTTGGAACGTTGCGTGGTTTTTGGGCTTGGATGGTCGATTGCCCTTATTTGGACATTCCCTCCAACTGATAATATTTACCCTATTTCGAACCTCTCGGGGCTATTGGTCTGAAATACTCAAAATGACCTGGCTTGTCCAGTGAGTGGGTTGAAGAGGAACCGGGTATATTTTATTCGAAAGGGGGCAGACGCGACCTCGGATATATGGTATGTTTTCTCGAAAATTCCTATTGTTTAGGGATGCCTTTTTGGAATGGGGCCAAAGGCCCAGGAATCCAGATGGAGTGTAGGGCTTCATTTTCCCGGATTGGGCCTTCTTTTTTGTTGCGTTCTTAGTTCTTTCAGCATTAGGATTAAAGATCTAAAATTAAAGTCGAGGGACCGTTTATTTTTTTGGATTTCCTCATGTATAAGGAATTTCGTTTGACGGGATTTTTTGCTTGGGTAAGGTTCCGAATGGCCTGTGTTTGGTGATCGACTTTACATAGTAAGAAGAGAAGATAAGTAAGAATAAATGAGTAATGGGCCACTGGCAAAGCTGTTTCATAGAAGAAATTAAACCCAACATTTAGGAGGGGAAAATATGAGCCTCGATTATGTAAAATTTACGCCTGGCTTTGGCAAATTCATGCCAAAAGAATATCGAGATATGGTGGATCATGGTCCATTTGGAAAGAAAACGACTGTTTCCCAAGTTGGAACGTTTAAAGAAATTCTTGAAGAACATCCCATGTGTGCGGGTTGTGCCATGACGTTATTTATTCGGTTGGCCATGATCGCTTTTCCGAATCCTGAGGATACCATCACTGTGGGAACGGCTGGATGTGGTCGGTTAGCTATTTCTCAGGCAGCCATTCCATTTGTCTATGGAAATTATGGAGATCAGAATGGAGTGGCTAGTGGTTTAACCCGTGGTCTTCGCCTCCGATTCGGTGATAAACCCAAAGATGTCGTCGTGATGGCGGGTGACGGTGGAATGGCTGATATCGGGTTTGCACAAACGCTTCACTCATGGTTTAGAAAAGAAAAGTTCACAACGATCATGTTGGACAACGAGGTATATGGAAATACGGGTGGTCAGGAAAGCGGCATGACCAATAAAGGCCAAGTCTTAAAAATGGCCCCACTTGGAAAAAAATTCGAAAAGATGGATATGGTAGGAATGGCGAAAGTTGCTGGCTGCGCATATGTCGCGACAGTAGTCCCCAATAATCCACGACGGGTTGAAAGTGTGATTAAGAAGGCTGTGTTAATCGCTCGTGAGATTGGACCTACCTATATTCAGGCCTATACCTCCTGCAATATCGAATATGCGATTCCAACGGAAAAGGTGTTGGAAGACTGTAAGGAGGTCGAAGGAGATCGATATAAATTTGAGGAATATATGACGGATGATGCCAAGGAATGTCTGGCGCAGTTGTATGGATACAAGGAATATTTGCCAAAACCGGCGAAAGCAGTGGAACAAAAATAGTGCTGGTTTCAGCGCGTCAGACTTTTTAAGGCATTTAAGGCATTTTTAAGGCATTGAGGATAGAGGAGGGTTTTTGTCATGGCAATTCGTTATAACATCCGCATGGCTGGTGTTGGTGGGCAAGGTGTGGTGACGGGCTCTCATATTTTTAGCACTGCGGTCATTAACGCGGGCGGAGAGAGCACCATTGTCCCATTCTATGGGTCTGAAAAGCGAATGGCGCCAGTGGAAAGTTACGTGAGAGTATCTGATGAGCCAATTTATGAAATTGGCGAAATCACCTTTCCTCACATTATCATGATTTTTCACCCTCAGGTCATTACCCATGGCAAAAGCTACACCAATCCGTTCTATTTTGGACTGAAGCAAAATGGGGTGGCATTAATCAATCATGATAGGCCGATGAAGTTAGAGCCCGACCAGGAACGGGAACTCAAAGAACTCAATGCCCAATTGTACTATTTGCCAGCAACAAAACTGTCCCTTGAGGTGGCTGGAATTGACCTTGCCACGAATATGGCGATGGTGGGGGCTATTGGTGCCATTACGGGTTTGTCAAACCTAGAGGCGTGTGCCCAAGCGGTGAAAGATCGTTTTCTTGGTAAAGGCTTTGTGGTCTCTGGAGGAACGGCGGCGTTAGATAGTGTTGTGGAAAGAAAGTTTAAGAAAAAGGCAGAGTTAATCGAGAAAAATCTTGCCGTGGTAAGAGCTGCCTGGGATTATGCTGTCGAAAATGGATGGGCCAAGCAGGAAAAGGGCGCGGCCTCTGCTGCAACCGCCTAGTGCATATAAAGAGAGGATGCTATGTATTTAGTTGCTCATATTGATACGGAAATTTGTGCGAACACTAGTTGTAAATTATGTACCCAATTTTGCCCTGAGGCCAATACGATTCTCTACAATACCGAGGCGGGAAAAGAGAAAGGGCTGAAGTATGGATCCGCCTATGTGGCCGTGGATCGTTGTAAGGGCTGCGCTCAATGTGTCTGGGTATGTGACAACATGGCCAAACATAATGCCATCAAAATGGAAATGATTGACCAGATTGGTGACCAAGCGTTGACGGAAAATCTGACGTATGGTGAAAAGAACTGTACTGCCGTGTTGGCCAATCCGATTCGCGGGTAGGTTTTGACGTCAATGTTCCATTCTTCCCCGACCTAATGATTGGAGTAAACACGTGGGAGCAACTGAGTTAGAAAGAATTGTTGAGCCAGGCCCGGCTGGGTTTCATCCACCATCAGCGGCTGAATTGGGTGTTCTCCCCCCAAAACCAGACCATGGTCTGACTTTTGGTCATGAAGTTTCAGAAGTAAAAGCCCTGGAAGAAATGGCGAAAGCCATGTTCACCAGAAAAAACGCTACCATTTTTCCCGGTCCACTCGTCTTATGGAATTGGAATGATCAGGCAGCCGATAAGGCAAAAGCCGTTCTGGAGCTGGCGGCACAAATTCCAGATGTGTTAATCATTCCCATGCCTGACTATCGGCCCAAATATCCCAAAATCGAACCCGAGGAAATGATTAATCCGAATCACCCAAACCTCACGATTTGGGGGAATAAAATTGAGGTCTGTATTTTCATTGGCCTGCACTGTCATTATGCCAATCTGACGTTGAAAATGATTCGTGCTGGGACGAATTGTTGGACATCGGCGATTTGTGCTGAACAAGGTCATGAAGATGCGATGTTTACGATCAGAGATTCGGATGCGACAAAAATCCGGATGGCTGCCCAAGTATTTAAGCGAGTACGTGAAGAAATGGGCATCGCGGTTCCCAAGAACGGCGAAAGCGTTCGATTCACAGGCCTCCAGTCTTTAGTGCATGACGGGAAAACCCACACCAACCCATTGGATATTGGGTTAGGGGGTGAAGGCGCCGCGAGTGCCGCCGCATTTGGCCATAAACCCGAAGACATGCAGCGAGAAGGTTAATTTTTTTGATCAATGTCGTCCTTTCATTCAGAAAGGATTGTACCCACCCATAAAGGGGTTAAGCCATGAGTGATTCATTAGAGAGTGAAGTAAAAACCAATCCACAAGGCGACCCAATTACGAGCGCAGCACCAGCTCCCTCCGAAGCTCCTTCCACGAAAGGGGGGAGAAAAGATCCTCATGCCGCCGCGAAACTGCAAAAAGTAGTCACCCCGGAATATATGTTTTCCGAAGCTCCTCGAGAAAGAGAGTTTATCACTGGCAGTGAGGCCGCGAAAGAGGCCGTTCGCAGATCCAACGTGGATATGTCGATTGCCTATCCGATTACTCCTCAAAGTGAAACCCTGCAACTAATTGGGGTGCTATATGGGGAAGGGTATGTAAAAGAGTTTTATCGTGGGGAAGAAGAATATGGGGTCATGTCGGCGATGGCTGGTGGGTCTCGTGCGGGCGTTCGTTGTTTTACCGCAACGGCTGGTCCCGGAACGCTTCGCGGGTTAGAGCCCATTACTTCTTGGCCGGGACATCGGTTGCCTGCCGTGGCGATGTTTACTTGCCGTGTGGTGAATGCTCCCTTGGCCATTCAACCTGATAATATTGAAATGGCTTATTTGTTGAATTGCGGGATGATTGTGTGGCATGCAGAGAACCAACAGGATCTCTTTGATTACATCATGAAGGCATTTATCATTAGCGAAAAAAATGATGTGACCCTGCCTGTGGGTGTCTGCTGCGACGGGTTTTTCGTGACACATGCTCGTGGATACTGTGCGATGCAGGATAAGGGATTCAAATTGCCTCCCCGTGAGGCGTGGAGAGGAGCCGTGCCGGTACTGGATGCTGAAAATCCACCAGCCCGACTGTCGCGCGATGCCCCTGTTCAAAAGTCAAACTTTATGGCCTACAACATCCATGCCGTGTGGCAGCAAGAAGTGTGGGCTGCGGTTGAGCGCTCGCGCAAATACATTGAGCAGTATATGGATGGGCTTGTTGAAGCACAGGACGTTGACGGTGCTGATGTACTTCTTATTGCTTCAGGTAGCATGGCGGGCCAATGCCGTGAAGCCATTCGTTTGTGTAATGAAAAAGGGATTCAAGCTGGTCTCATTAAAGTGAGATCGTTGAGACCCTTTCCCACGAAAGAACTTCGAAAGTTGTGCAGCAACGCCAAACTGATTGTGGTGCCAGAATTTAATTATGTCGGGTGGTTGGCCAAGGAGGTTGCCACCGCCATTTATGGATACTCCAAAGCCAAAATCGTGGGAGGTCCCCATGTGTACGGCGGGATGTCCATGCCTGTGGAAATGATATTTGACGAGATTGAAAGTGGGCTTACTGGGAAAAGATCAGCGACAGTCCCGTCTTCAGCCATTATGGGAACTGATGTTGACCCTGAAGCGGTGGCCCATTTTATGCAAAATATATAGAGTCGAGTACAATCCTACCCCTTGATTGGCGGATTGATGTTCAGAAAATCAGAAGCCCGCTTCCTTAAATGGGGAAGCGGGCTTTTTCTTGTTCGCCTGAATGAACAAGAAATCTTAGGTCTTGATCCTCTTTATCCGATGATCCTATTCTGCTGCAAAGGAATGTGATTCACGAGAGTGAGAACCTCGCAAGGCATAGGACACGAGTTCGCTGTAAGGCGAAAATCCTATCCTAAAGTGATGAAAATACTTGTAGCCAATGATGATGGCATTGATTCACCTGGAATACGTGAATTAGCGAAAGCATTGAAGGAATTGGGTGATGTGTGGGTTGTTGCCCCAGAGCGTCCGCAAAATGCCGTAGGACGAGCCATGACCCTACACAAACCACTCAGAATCAACCGTGTCGGTCGTCAGATGTTTTCAGTGAACGGCACACCTGGGGACTGTATTACCCTCGGAGTTGAGCAAGTGCTCAAAGGACAACCGCCGGATCTCGTTGTCTCAGGAATCAATAAAGGACTGAACGTTGGTGATGATGTGACAAATTCCGGGACGGTCGCTGCAGCCATGGAGGCGTCGATTCGAGGCATTCCGTCCATGGCTGTGTCCTTGGATGGGACGGAGTGCTATCGATTTCGGATGGCTGCGATTATTACAGTGTCAATTGCAAAAATTGTCGCGAGTCAGGGGTTGCCCGATGATACATTATTGAATGTGAATGTGCCTGATGTGGCGCTGGATTCCATCGCGGGTGTGAAATGGACGACGCTGAGCAGACGGCGATACCGAAATCCAGTAGTGGAGAAAGTAGATCCGCGCGGGGGCAAATACTATTGGATTGCCGGTGAGCAAGTTTCCTGGAATCGAAGCAAACATTCGGATGTGGAAGCCGTGGCGAAGCTATTTGTTTCGCTAACTCCCCTCCATTTTGATATGACCCAATATGCCGCCTTGCCGAAGTTAAAGGCTTGGGAGCGAACCTTGAATACGCGCCTCCGCAAACTCTGTGGGGAGCCCTGATTCGCGCGTTGATGGTCAAGAATTAACGGAAAAGTGGGTTTGAAAGCTAAACGGGTAGGGGAATCTTGATTCATGGTACATGAACTCTATCAATGGATGCTTTCCTGGTCGGATTCTGAATATGCCATACCGGCCCTTTTTCTGCTTGCCTTTGCGGAATCGTCTTTTTTTCCACTGCCACCGGATGTGTTGCTAATGGCGTTGACCCTCGGGAATCCTTCGTGGGGGATGTACTATGCGGCGGTGAGTACGGTTGGGTCGGTCTTGGGCGGCATGTTCGGGTATGTGATAGGTTGGTTTGGAGGCCGCCCGATTTTGCTAAAGTTTATGGGACCGGAGCGCGTGGCGACGATCCACGCTGCCTTTGAAAAATATGAAGGCTGGGCCATTCTTATTGCAGGTTTTACGCCAATTCCGTATAAGATCTTTACTATCGGCGCAGGGGCATTCTATGTAAATTTTAAAATTTTCGTCGTGGCCTCGTTGATTAGTCGCGGAGCCAGATTTTTTATTGTGGCCGGGACGTTGCAGCTTTTTGGTCCATGGATCCAGGAGCTGATTGAACGATATTTTAACCTCTTGTCTATTCTATTCGTGGTCCTGCTTGGGCTAGGGTTTTGGATGGTCAAACATCAAGCCAAAAAGACGATCGACTCGCACGAACCGGCAAGTGAACATTCCAAAACTTCGTGAAGATCTTCAACACACTTTCCAACCAAAAAGAATTGTTCATTCCTCTCGATTCCCCGCAAGTGCGCATGTATGTCTGCGGCGTCACCGTCTACGATGACTGTCATTTGGGACATGCCCGCAGTGCAATCGTGTTTGATGTGATTCGCCGGTATCTGATGCATCTAGGATACCGCGTCACGTTTGTAAAAAACTTTACCGACATCGATGACAAAATTCTCAATCGGGCGGCAAAGGATCAAATTCCCTGGCAGGACATCACGAGCAAATATATGGATGCCTATAGGAGGGATATGAATCGGTTGGGAGTGTTGGCTCCAGATGTCGAACCTCGGGCAACAGAACATATTTCGGAAATCCTGGAAATGATTCAGGCATTAGTTGACAAGGGACATGCATATGCCATCGAACAAGATGTGTATTATCACGTGCCGTCCTATGCGGAATATGGTCGACTCGGCCATCGGAAATTGGAAGACCTGCAGGCTGGAGCGCGCGTGGAAGTGGATGTCCGAAAGCGAGATCCCATGGATTTTGCATTATGGAAAGGAGCCAAACCAGGCGAGCCATCATGGGAGAGCCCCTGGGGCCCGGGGCGGCCGGGCTGGCATATAGAATGTTCAGCAATGTCGATCCGCCATTTAGGTCAGACCTTTGACCTCCATGGAGGCGGAAAAGATTTAATTTTTCCGCATCATGAAAATGAAATCGCGCAATCCTGTGCCACAACGGGGAAAGAATTTTCGAAATATTGGGTGCATAATGGATTCGTCACCATTGACGAAGAAAAAATGTCGAAATCGTTGGGCAATTTCTTTACGATTCGGGAGATCTTTGAAAAGTCCGAGTGGGCTGAACCTGTAATGGCTGAAACGCTACGGTATTTCCTCCTATCCACCCATTATCGGAGTGACCTAAATTTTTCGGATCAGGCTCTTTCAGAAGCTAAGTCTGCATTGGACAATCTCTATGACCTGTTCCAACGATTGGAGGAAACGAGCCCCGGTAATCACACGGGAATGTCCAAGTTTCGACATGGTCTCCTTAGTGAGTTTGAACAAGAATTTAAGCAGGCAATGGACGATGATTTGAATACTCCCAAAGCGCTAGCAGCGTTCCAGGCATTGAGGCGAGATTTAAACAAAAAGTTGGCATTGGGACTGTCCACTCAGGAAAGAGACACCATTAGCATGGACATTCGACAATATGGAAAACCTCTGGGCCTTTTTCAACTTACGGAATGGATATTTAGTTCGACTCCATTGCAGGGCTCCGCAAAATTGTCCGTATCGGCGGAAGGTCAATTGACCGTAGAAGAAACCTTAAAAAACGATGAGTGGATCAAACAACAAATCGAAAAACGCAAAGAAGCGCGAGAAAACAAGGACTTCGCCGAGGCCGACAACATCCGGAAAGACCTGGCGGCCCAAGGTATCATCCTCGAAGACCGGCCAGATGGGTCAACCCGCTGGAAGCGTTGATGCCTCCGAGAAGCTTTTTGGCCTGAGACCTGTTACCGAAGCCTTACGCGCAGGTTCGAGAGCGTTCGTCAAAATCTTTGTCACGCATCGTGACCGTCAATTCACTCCTATCATCCAACTGGCGAAGGCACAAGGTGTGCCGATCATGGTTGAGCCTCGTGAGCAACTTGATCGACTGGTGCCTCAGGGACACCATCAAGGTGTGGTTGGGTTGGTGGCATCTAAGGCCTACGCAAGCGAAGAAGACGTTCTGGCGTATGCCTGGTCGCAGCTTTCTCCACCATTTATGGTGGCGTTCGACGGCATCGAAGACCCTCAAAATCTAGGGGCGTCTATTCGAACGGCTGAAGTCGCGGGGGTGCAAGGTATCTTTATCCCAGAGCGGAGATCGGTCGGACTGACAGCGAGTGTCGCACGAGCCTCGGCAGGAGCTCTGGAATATATGCGAGTCGCTCGTACGACGAATATCGGCAAACTGGTCGATCGATTGGAAGCCGATGGGATCGTGACCGTCGCCTTTGATCCGGATACAGATGCCGTATATACGAACTGTGACTATAAACGGCCAGTGATGCTCGTCTTTGGGAGTGAAGGGAAGGGTTTACGTCGGGGTGTGTGGGACAAGTGTCAGGAGCATGTCCGCATTCCGGTACATGGGCAGATTCAATCACTCAATGTATCAGCGAGTGTGGCGGCAGTCGTGTTTGAAGTAGTGCGGCAGCGGATGAAAACGGGAAGTGAGCAGGCGCGGATTATCTGATTTGAATAAGTCCATCCTGAATGGCGGCATTGAGCAATTGTGCCGCATTGGAAACACGGACTTTTTTCATCATGTTAGCGCGATGAGCCTCAACGGTTTTGACGCTAATCTGCAAGCGCAGGCCGATTTCCTTATTCTTAAGACCAGACCAGATGAGCTGAAGAATTTCTTGCTCACGTTCCGTTAAGGATTCTGGGCGTTTTCGCTTTAGGGGAAGCACGTCTTTCTTTTTAGTTTTCGCAGGGACTGGCATGGGGCACCGAAGTTTTCCTCAGGATTAATTATCTAAGGGATACTAGCAGCCCATTTGTGAAATTGTAAAGTATACTAAGTACGCATTTAGGCGTATATTGAGCATTTTTCTCTCAACGCAAGATATAGGCATGACGAATTCATGGTGGCTCTATTTGTTGGTGTTTGTCGTGGGGTTGGTGGTGGGGAGTTTCCTGAATGTGTGCATTTTTCGCCTCCCCAATGGGCGGTCAATCATCTGGCCAAGTTCGCACTGTGTGGCCTGTGAAAAGGCCATTGCCTGGTTTGATAATATCCCGCTGCTCAGCTTCCTGATACTCGTCGGACGGTGTCGCCATTGTCAGGCTCAGATCTCCCTTCGATATCCCCTCATTGAATTTCTTAACGGCTTGGGCTATGTCGCCATCCTTTTTAAATTCGGCATGACACCCTCGGCAATCGTCTATGCCGTGTTTTTGTCTACTCTACTGGTGGTGACCTGGATTGACTTGGACTACCTGATTATTCCTGATGTGATTTCTTTGCCAGGGATTATCGTAGGGTTTCTGTGTGCCGCCACCATCCTGCCGGTGGGTTGGTTCAACTCGGTAATTGGCATACTACTGGGAGGGGGCATCTTGTGGGCCTTGGCCGCACTCAGCCCGCATCTCTTCGGGAAGGAAGGTTTGGGAGGCGGAGACATCAAATTCCTGGCCATGGTTGGCGCATTTCTCGGATGGCAACCTGTGCTCTTAACCTTGTTCTTTGCGTCGGTGTCGGGATCCGTCATCGGGATTCTTCTCTTGCTCTTCAAAGTCCTGGAACGCGGGCACTATATCCCCTTCGGTCCCTTTCTGGCTGCGGGGGCGCTCGTCTCTCTATTTTTTTTCCGGGAAGTGATGAGTTGGTACTTTGGAATGGTCTGGTGAGGAATGAGTCCCGAGGGATGGTTAGCAGGAACGGATACACCATTACTGAACTACTCGTGGTGCTGTCCATGGTCGCGATAGTCGCCGGATTGGGAGGAGGCTGGTTGTCATCACAGATTCCGGCCTATCGGTTAAATGGGGCGGCGCGTCTGATTCGTTCCGATCTTTTGTCTGCAAGAATGCAGGCTGTGAGTGAGGGAAATGAGTTTCGGGTGATATTCGACGAGCCCTTTCAATACATAATTCTGGATGATGCCAATAACAACGGCAGACAGGAAGCGGATGAGCCAGTCGAATCCAGAGATCTGCGAGAGGACTATCAAGGAGTGTCCTTTGATGCAAACAATAACCCCATCTTTCATCCACGAGGTATCGCATCAAATTTGGCGACCATTTCTTTGAGTAATGCCGCTGGCGAAAAATCCATCACGGTCAGCATGACCGGTCGTGTACGAATTCGTGCTAACCAATAATCCTACGTCGTGAATCCAGTGGATACCGCAATATCTCACAACCCTCTCTCTGTCAGACATCACTCAGGCATGACGCTACTCGAAGTTTTGGTGGCTATGGGGCTGGTCTTTATGGCATTACTCGCGTTAGCGGGACTCACAACCACTGCCATGAAAGGGGTGTCTTTCGGCAAGCATTTGACCATCGCCACCACGCTGGCTCAGGAAAGACTTGAAGAAATCAAGAGAGAGGGATATCGCCGTAATCTGGCTGGAGTGTTGGAAATCCTGGAGGCTTATAAAACCATTCCGGAGTATCCCCTGTACCAACGAACTACGAATATTCAGCCAAATATTCCGATAGCAGGCCTCCAAATAGTGTTGGTAAAGGTGACCTGGGCAAATGATCAGCATGAAGTAACGTTGTCGACCATGCTGGCGGAATAACCGATGAAGGTGATGAGCAATTTCCACAATCAATGTGGAGTAACGTTAGTGGAACTCTTAGTCACGTTGGGGATGAGCCTTACGACCGTCGCAGCGATCTACACCATTCATTTAGTGCAACTCAATCAGCAACGGGTCCAAGAAGATCGAATGGCCATGCAACAAAGTGTTCGGGCGGCCACGGATATGATGGCTCGCGAACTGCGCATGGCGGGGTATGATCCGAGTGGACTCAATTCTGATGAAGAATCGTCCAATGATTTCGTCGGGATTACCTATGATCCAACGGCTCTCCGTCTCCAAGCCGACCTGAACGGCAATGGCCTTCTGAGCGATTCCAATGAGACCATCGTCTATTCTTATGATGAGCCGTCGCTGACCCTTCGACGAAAGGTTGGCAGGGGCGGGCGTCAACCGGTTGCTGAGCATATGGAGGGCTTTACGGTCCAGTACTTGAATGCCCAAGGCCAACCAACCACGGATTCACAATATATTCGTGGGGTTCAGGTACAGTTGAGGGGGCGATCTGAACATGCGGATAGTCAGTACACTGAAAACGAGGGGTATCGAACGTTTACCTTGCGAACTCGTATCGTCCCAAGAAATTTGCAAGGAAAGTGAAAGAATTGTCTCACCGCCAGTGAAAGGAAAATTCGTGCTAATGGACACATTTAAAAAGTGACGAGAGGAAATTGGTAATCCTGTAATGAGGTATTGAAGGAGAGAACTCATGAGTGCACCCGGCCACGCTCACGCGATTTCAATAGAGAAAAATTCAAAACGCATTAAAGTCATCTTTAACGGAACAGTCATTGCCGACACCCAAAAGGCATTAGTCCTAAAAGAAGGTCCGATTCCACCAGTCAATTACATTCCACGTGAAGATGTGCAAATGTCCTACCTCCAACGTACCGATCACGCTACTCACTGCCCTTTTAAAGGAGACGCCTCATATTTTTCCGTCAGTGTGGATGGCAAAACCGAAGCTAATGCAGTCTGGACCTATGAAGCCCCGATTGAAGCCGTAGCTCCAATCAAGGATTTTGTGGTGTTTTACCCAGAAAAAATGGATGCGATTGAAGAATGGCCCGTGGTTGGATTACCCTAAGAACAGCAGTTGGACATCTCTGAACCCTCCGACTGCCGCGGCCCTCAGGGCGAACGAATTGCTCACCAATCTGGTGAATGCGGCAACACCCCCTTCGTACTGAATCCTGAACTTTTCAAAGGGTCGAGGCATGAGCTGTTTTTAGCACGTCAAGTACCGTTTTGGTTGAACCTAAAAACAGCAGTTGGATCACCCAAGTCTGCACAACTCCTTGACGCGCGTAGGAAATGTAAAAATTGGCTTATCACCCACAAGGTGACCACGCAATTTGTACATTCCCTATGCACATCAATTGCTTGGACAGCTTTTTCGCGCCCAACTGCAGTTTCTAGGTTGAATGAATGCTACCTCAGCTTGACCCTTATTTCTGAAATAGCACGATATCCTTCCCGACCACGGTCAACTCAGCCTGCCACTGTTTAGCCAGCCATTGGAATGTTGGAATTGAAAAAAAACAGACGTGGGTCAAATCGTTTTTGTAATGCCATTTAGCAAACGCCTCCTGATTGAGCACGCGTTTCGTCATAATGCCGAGGGTTCCTCCCGGCTTCAGGATTTCCCACAATCCTTCCAGCTCTTTTCTAGGCTGGTGAAGATGCTCGACCACTTCGGAGGTGGTAATGAAATCGTATGGTTGTTGGAGTAATGAACGGTCGTTTGCATAAAAATAATCATAGATCGCCACGGAATGTCCGGTTTCTTCAAACATCAGGGAAAGGGTAGGTCCAGGCCCGGAGCCAAAATCGAGGCCATGGCTACCGGGTGTCAATCGTTCATTCATAGGGATAAAGAGCCGGCTCAGAAAACGCCGATAGGCCGGATCAAAAGGGGAATTTTGATGATGATCGTAGGCGGCCTTTTCTGCTTCAGCCGAAAGAAATTGATCAGGTGGGACAAAGACTAAATGACAGGTTTCGCAAGATTGAAAATTTCGGCGAGTGTCTTGGTGATAGACCTTGTTAATGTTGAAAGTGTGACATAACGGACACATACGTAATCGGGGATTGTTAGAGCGAGACCCGTAGGTCGGAATTATTTCTCATGATTCATTCACACAGAATAGGCATAATAGAAAAGAGTTGTTGTTGCAAGACCCGCATTCCCTCTGTACCGCCGTCCCGTCATCACGAGTTCTCCTAAACAAGTGTCCAATTTTATTTGCCCGCTAGAATGCTCATGGCCGCTATCTAATTAGACCTTATAGCCCTTACCTTGGATTCGCCTTTTACGCGATATCCGTGAAAAATCTTAAAAGCACAGAAGGGTAAATTTGGGAAAATAATGAAAAAAACAATGTGACTCTCCCAAGGGCCGTAGGGGGCAAATTTAAGTGGGGATTTCCAAAGCCCGATGAGAGTCTTCATATATAGATCATAGGAGTACGATACG
>Ga0114931_10005853_pt1 | contig 15200 bp, 14 predicted proteins | sample 2SBtaG_FD_89579 | JGI IMG/M metagenome (GOLD analysis project Ga0114931, IMG submission 89579) | Deep subsurface microbial communities from Kolumbo volcano to uncover new lineages of life (NeLLi) - 2SBTROV14_V59a metaG | ecosystem: Environmental > Aquatic > Marine > Volcanic | place: Kolumbo...
AAGGTATCTTTTTCCATATGAATAACACATTAGTTAAATATATGGCAATAAGATACGTATTTATTTTAAAATTTTTCGGGTAATGTCAGGGTGCAACCGTATCCGGTACAGCGTAAGCGGCCACTATCTGGGTCTGGTAGCCATATGGTCCCCCACTCTCGCCGTAACCTCTCAATTTACATCCTGTTTCAGCGAGCAATAAAAAAGCTGCGATAATTAGTATCCGTTTCATAGCATCTCCACAACAAACAGAGTAACATTGATCCTAATTACTTAATTAGTTTTTAAATAGCAAGCCTTATCTATCGTGATATTGAACCTCTTAATTCTCTCCCTCTCGTTCCCAACGTCTCTTTGGGAATACTCATCCTGAAACTCTGTTTCATCTATCTGCCGGAACTTTATTTTCGAAAAACTTCGAATAATCCGTCTTTCCTTGTTGTGGAAGCAGAGCTTCCTGCTGTGCGTCCCCAAAGAGACTTTGGTAACGAGAATAAACCTCACCCCAGCCCTCTCCATGGGCATGGAGAGGGAGGACAAGCGAGATGTGACCACCTCTTATCTCTCGTTTAACCTCGTTCCCGGGCTCTGCCTGGGAACGTAATCCCCGGGAGCTCTGCTCCCAAAAAATCTGTAAGGTGCGGACAAAAATAGGATCTTATAATAAAGACTCATTCAGAGAGACATTATGGGCAGAAACAGATACAAAATCTTCGAATCCGATTATCCCTGTTTCATCACAAGCAGCATAATCGGTGGAATACCTCTATTCTCCGAACCTATGATCGCCCGGATTATTCTGGATTCTCTCATGTTTATTCAGAAAGAAAAGAAAATTGAATTGATAGCCTATGTTATCATGGAAAACCATCTCCATTGTATAATGACAGGGGAGGCACTCTCAAAGGAAATTATGTTATTTAAATCATTCACAGCCCGAAGTATTATCAATCTGCTTAAACAAACCGGAAGAACAAAATGGCTGACTATATTGAGACTGTTGAAGAGGTATCACAAAAAAGACAGTACCTATCAGTTCTGGCAGGAAGGGTTTCATCCCCAACAGATTATGAGTGAGAAGATGATGATGCAAAAGATCGATTACATTCATAATAATCCCGTGAAGAGAGGATTTGTCGATTGTTCTGAATACTGGCGTTATTCATCAGCTCGGAATTATCTCGGGATGGGTGGCTTGATCCCGGTTACGGTTTATGGCAAGGACAGGCCATGAGCAGCGGAAGCTGAGCTTCTCAGAATTATGTTCCCAGGCAGAGCCCGGGAACGAGGAGGCACTCCATCACCTCACATAAACTCTTGAAATTTCATCAAAAAGCGATTTTTTCTACATTTTTTTCGCACAAAAAATTTTTTTAAAAACCCCTGTTTTTTGGTTTTCTAACGGTTATGAGATTGTCTGCATTGGCTTTATCTCTTCATTAAAAATTCACATTTCGGGCAATTTGCGTTATCTGGTTTCGTTACTCGTCGCGTTGTCTGTGGTTGTTCATTTCCTTTTAATGTCGTTGCCCAGTAAGCTGTTAGATTTATTTATGCTTATTTAAATCATTGGTCTATGGCTATTTCTGTACAAAACCTTACTAAAGTATATGGTCAACAGAAAGCTGTTGATGATATAACGTTCGAAGTAAAAACCGGAGAAATTCTCGGGTTCCTCGGTCCTAACGGCGCCGGAAAAAGCACAACAATGAAGATCATAACGTGCTTCCTCAAACCCACCGAAGGCCAGGTTTCTCTCGATGGATACAGCATCGAGAATGATTCTAACGAGGTCCGCCGCCGCATTGGATACCTCCCGGAAAACAATCCCCTCTACCTTGATATGAGCATCATCGATTATCTCGGGTACACGGCTCAGCTTCAACAGGTGGAACCGGGACTTATCAACGACCGCATCAAGGAGATGATCGATGTTTGCGGTCTGGGCAATGAAAAGCACAAAAATATCGGCGAACTATCAAAGGGCTATCGCCAGCGCGTTGGTCTTGCCCAAGCACTCATCCATGATCCCGACGTGCTGATTCTCGATGAACCGACAACCGGACTCGACCCTAATCAAATCGTAGAGATCAGGTCGCTCATCAAGAAAATCGGTCATGAAAAAACGGTGATGCTCAGTTCTCACATTCTGAAGGAAGTTGAGAAAACATGCGACCGGATTCTGATCATCAACAACGGCAAGCTCGTTGCCAATGGTACTACTGAGGAATTAAGCCGGCGCGCTTCGGGCAGCAATCGCGTCCTTTTACAGGTTCAAAGTGCAGATGGAACCGCAGGTGATGCGCTCAATAAACTTCCAACAGTTGCTTCTGTTCAACCGGCAGACCGTGAGAATGGGATTTGGCAAATTGATTCAAAGGCAGGCAAGGATGCACGCGAAGACATTTTCCGGTTGTGTGTCGAAAAAAACTGGGTAATCCTGCAGATGACGCCTATGCAAACCAGTCTCGAAGATATTTTCCGCGAACTAACCGTCAACTAAGGGTAAACACTATACAGCCATGCATACGATATGGACGATCTGCAAGCGAGAGGTGAACACCTTTTTTAATTCACTTATCGCTTACATCATACTCGTCGTTTTCCTGGGGCTTAGCGGCTTCTTTACCTGGCTTTCCGGATCTGATATTTTCTTCAGCGGCCAGGCTTCACTCACACCTTTCTTTCAAATTTCATTCTGGACCCTGTTTTTCTTCATTCCGGCCATCACCATGCGATCTCTGGCAGAAGAAAAGCACTCGGGCACGTTGGAATTGCTTGCAACCAAACCAGTTACTGATTTTCAAATCGTAGCCGGAAAATGGTTGGCTTCCTGGTTCCTGGTGATAATGATGCTGCTCCCGACTATCATTTATTATTTCACTGTTTCTAATCTCGGCAATGTCGACACCGGTGCCGTCGTAGGAGGGTATCTCTCGCTGATACTCATAGCCGCTGTTTACGTGAGCATCGGCATATTTGCATCCAGCGTCACAAGCAACCAGATCGTGGCTTTCATACTGGCATTGTTCATCGCCTTTTTCTTCCAACTCCTGTTCAACCTGATGGTGCCGGTGCTGCCCAATGTGCTTGCAAACATAGCCGATTACCTGAGCCTCTCGACACACTTCAACAGTATGGCGCGGGGAGTTATAAGTTTTAACGATATCATCTACATGTGCTCGCTGACATTAATTGGTATGGTCTTCGCCATGATATCACTAACACGGAGGACCTGGTCATGAAGTTATTTAGTGGATTTTTCAAGAATAAGTCGGAAGCGATCATTCAAATTGTGCTGATTATTGGTATCCTGATCGTGGCTAATTATATCGCCGACAGCATCTTCCTTCAATTCGACATGACCGAGAATAATGAGTACACGCTGTCGAAACCGAGTGAGAATATTGCTAAATCTTTAAAAGATCCGGTTACCGTTACTGCTTATTTCTCGAGCAAGCTTCCACCACAACTGGAGCGAGTCAAGGATCAGTTCAAGGATTTTCTTGATGAGTTCAGGTCCTACTCCGGTGATAATCTCGAATACAATTTTGTTGATCCAAACAAAGACCAGGCTTCTGAACAAAAGGCTCAGCAAGCCGGCATACAACCGGTTTTGGTAAATGTCAGGGAACGCGACCAGGTTTCACAGAAGCGGGCATATCTTGGAGCTATATTCCAGTACCAGGGAAAAAGCCAGGTTGTACCCGTTATTCAGCCAGGCGATGGAATGGAATACACGATAGCCAGCACCGTCAAAAAGCTGACGGAGACAAAGAAACCCAAAATCGGTCTCTTGCAGGGTAATGGTGAACCGACGGAACAGGAAATGCCGCAGTTGGTTAAGGAACTCAAGGATCGGTATCAAATAGAGCAGGTATCGAATATCGACACGGCAGGTGTTCCGGCTGATATCCAGGTATTAATGGTTATTGCACCCAGCAAACCGTTTAATCAGAAACAACTCAAATCCATCGACCAGTATATTATGGCCGGCGGCAAGACGATATTTGCCATCAACCGGGTCCAGGCAAACATCCAGCGGGGATTTGCCCGACCTGAAGATACTGGTATTAATGAACTGCTGACAACGTATAATATCCCCATTCAATCCAACCTGGTCCGGGATCTTAACGCGAGTTCAATTGGTGTTAGCCAGGAACAGAGTGGATTCCAGTTTGTCCGGCAAATCAGGTATCCGTACATCCCGGTCATCACAACATTCGGGGACAACCCGATCAGCAAGGGTCTCGAGTCTGTTATCTTCCAGTTTGTTTCTCCTGTGGATACCACCAAGGCTGACAGTACTCAAAAAATTACCGTGCTGGCATCATCATCCCAAAAATCGGGAGAATCAAGCAACTTTATGTCCATCAGTCCATTTCAGGATTGGAAACCGGCAGACTTCACCCAGTCGGATATCCCTGTGGCAGCTTTGATTAGCGGAGTTTTCAAATCACACTTCGCCAATAATGACAGCATCAACGTTCGCCTCAAGAAAAGTGTAAATACTTCCATGATAGTGATAGGTGATGGCGACTTTGTCCGGAATGGTCAGCCGGGACGGCGGCAGCAACGTTTACCTGATGACAACATCAACCTTATGGCCAACAGCGTCGACTATCTGTCTGATGACACCGGGCTGATCGCGCTGAGAACGAAGGGTATCACCAACAGGCCCCTTGAGTTGATTGGAGAAAGCGCGAAGAACTGGCTGAAATATGTAAATGTCTTTGTTCCCATTTTGCTCGTACTTGGCTATGGTTTTTACCGATACGAACGGAATAAGTCGCGACGCCGGCAATGGATGGAAGAAGGCCTGTAACTCAAAGAGAATAGAGAACCATGACGAATGCAACAAAAACACTGGCCGCTCTCTTTGTTATCCTGCTCGTTATAGCGGGATTCATGAAATTCTCCGAGAGCAGCAGTTCCAGCCACGAACTGCTTACAAATGTGATAACTGTCGACTCAGCAAAGGTCAACAGAATTGTGATCAGCATCCCCAACAAAAACGATGTTGTTCTGAATAAAAAAGGAACAAAATGGGATGTCCAGCAAGGAAATGGAGAATCTTATCCGGCCGATGAGTCCTCGATCCAGGAAATCATCGCTACGATGAGTTCTTTAAAACCGGAAGCAATTGTTTCGCACAATCCCAAACAATTCACTCGTTACGAAGTCGATTCCACCGGCACCAAGGTTGACCTCCAAAACGGCAGTAACCAGCTTGCGAGTATCATCCTCGGCCGCTTCCAAATGAATGGCCGGAGAAGTGTCAACACGTATGTCCGCCCTGCCAATCAGAATACGGTATTCCTGGTTAATGGGTTCCTCACACGATCCTTTAACCGGCCGATCGATGCATGGCGAGACAAACAGGTCTGGAATATCCCACGATCTAACGTTACCCAGTTTGACATGATGTATCCCGCCGATAGCTCCTATACGGTGGTTAGCGGGGGTAAAGGAAGCTGGCTTTATGGAACAGATACGCTCAAAGCCGGAATCGTCGACAATATCCTCGATCATGTTATCCGGATGAATCTGCGTGGATTCGTCGACACCCTGAAACCTGCGAATCTGACTCAGCCGCTTTATACTGTTCGATTACATCTGAAAGGCGGAGATACGCGGGAAGTTCACTTCACGCCTGGCGTTAAAGAGAATAAGAATAGTTTTCTGATCACGGCTTCCAATTATCCATACGTCGGAAAAGTTGAGAAGAGTGTTTATATGGAAGATGTGCTTCGACCACTCAACCAATTAAAAAAGAAGCCAGCCAAGAAGAAATAATTAATATATCAAAGGGAGAGAAAGGCAGGATTCGTCCTGCCTTTTTTGTTTGTGGATATTAAATGTGAGACGCTAAGCCTATCCCTACCCCTCGCTGGTCTGTACACCTGGAGGGGAACCCGCTTATACCTCTGTGCAATAGACATTTCTTCTGTTATTTGTTTACTGTTAACTGATCACTGTTAAGACTCGACACTCATTTATTCGTGGAGTATCTTTTCGTTTTTTAGAATGTGATCTGTACTTGTTGCGATGTACGAAATAACTGAGAATAAATCTTCGATCATAACACGGCGGCGTGCGTGGATTGTATTGGGCGTCCTTACCATCATCTACGTGTTGAATTTCTTGGATCGCCAGATTGTGGCTGTTTTAGCCAGTCCCATTCGCAAAGAACTTGGATTGAGCAACCTTGAGATCGGTTACCTGTACGGCACGGCATTCTCATTTTTCTACGCCGTGTTTGGTATTCCCATGGGCAGGCTTGCCGATGTCTGGTCAAGAAAATGGGTTATCTCCCTTGGCCTTCTGATTTGGAGCGTGGCTACAATGGCGAGCGGACTTGCCACGGGTCTTGGCTTGCTTGTCGCGGCGCGCATCATGGTAGGTATCAACGAGGCGGCCTGTAGTCCGGCTGCCTACTCTTTGTTATCAGATTATTTCCCCGCCAAGGATCGTGCTACCGCGATTTCCATCTATTCATCCGGGATCTTTGTCGGCATCGGACTCGCTTTCCTGATTGGAGGATATATTAGCGAGTGGTATAGCTGGCGCACGGCATTCCTGGTCGTTGGAGCACCCGGTATCGTGTTAGCCGTCATCGCTTTCCTGGTAATTAAGGATTTGAATAGAGAAACGGATGACAAAAGGGACGCTTACATCAATGAATCTCTTTCTTTCAGAGACGCCATGCGCTACTTGTTCCGATCACCCGCTTTGATCTGGCACCATATCGGTTTTTCATTCCTTGCTTTTTCCGGGTATGCGCTCCTTGCGTTTATCAGTGAATTCCTGGTAGATCACTTCCATTCATCGTTCCTGCTTCCACAGTTCGGATGGTTCATGTTTATCACAGGTATTACCATCACCATTTCCGGAAAACTGGCTGATCGGTTTGCGAGAAAAGGCGATCACAGGCGATTCATCATGGGAATTATTGCGGCTCTCGGTGGACTACCGTTCTTTGCCGTCGGGCTCTTTAACCACAATGCCGTTATGGGACTGGTCTTCGTTGGACTCGGCAGCAGCATAGCGTCCTCTTACAATGGGGTTGCACCGGCGATTGTCCAGGATCTTGTTCCGTCAGGTATGAGAGCTGTAGCAGGTGGAGTTTATCTGTTTACCATCAGCATAATCGGCTTCGGGTTTGGTCCGCCCTTGACCGGATACCTGATTGACCATGTTTATTCCGGTCCCCTGGCAATCTCATGGGCATTATTCACCGTTTTGGCTGCTTGTGGATTTTTGGGGGCGATGAGTTTAATGATAGCTATGAGAAAGGCAAGAACATAATCTGTAGATTCGTGAAAATCTAAACAACTCCCAGTCGCCTCAATTCCCAAAAACACTTTGCCGTAGCATTCATATCGACCGATGCATCATGTGCTTCGTTGAAGCCCAATCCGAATAATTTTTCGTGCAGTTGAGTCAAAGTCGGCCACTTATAACCATAAGGACCATCTATACCACAAAAATCGGTGCTGCTGACCATCGTACATATCCGCTTTTTTTGAATGAGGGCATTTTCCATTTTGCACCTCAAAAACTCCGCACCAATGACTTTCTCATCAAAATTCATATTGTGTGCGACAAGAAAATCGGCTTTGTCAATCGATGTTTAAATTCATGTAAAACAGTACTTATTCCCACACCTTCAGCCACTGCCCGTTCCATTGTGATGCCATGGATTTTTGAAGAACCGGGAGGAATTGTATAACCATTAGGTTTTATGATGTAATTGGCGATGTCTACTTCTTTTCCATCATCATCATGTAGTAACCAGGCTAATTGAACCATACGTGGCCAGTTATTAAGATCAGACACCGGTGCGTTCCAATGGCGGGGTAATCCCGTTGTCTCCGTATCGAAGAATAAATACATGATGAAAATACTACATTATACTGGATAACACGTCCGATGTCTTAATAAATAGCTTAGCTAAATGGCATGAGCAATACAAGCAAATATGCAGATAGCTGCACAACCTAATGCATGCCAAGTCATAACATTAATCAAAATTGAACTTTCTTCTGCCCCTTTTCTGTTAAAAATTCATAAATATCAGTATTAATTAAACTTTCACTGATTGAAAATCGTGGGCATAAAAAAAACTGTTCAAAATTGGCTTCGGTCTGCTGATATACTTGTAAACGGGAACAGACCATGGGATATCCAGGTTCATAACCCAAAATTATATCGCAAAATCGTAACCGGCGGTTCCCTTGCTGCCGGAGAAACGTACATGGATGGTTGGTGGGACTCCCAGGCTCTGGATGAAACTTTTACGCGTCTGCTTGAAGCGGGGATTAATGAGAAGGTCCATTTTGCTCCAAACTCTATCTTGAATTTTTTGATCGCGAGTTTCCGGAATCTGCAGAGCAAGGCGAGGGCATTCCAAATAGGTGAACGACATTATGACACAGGCAATGAGTTGTTTCGGTTGATGCTCGATAAACGGATGGTGTACAGCTGCGGTTATTGGAAACATGCCACAAACCTGGATGAAGCTCAGGAAGCAAAATTAGATTTGGTGTGTAGGAAACTTCATCTTAAAGAAGGGCAGACTGTTCTCGATATTGGATGCGGATGGGGTAGTTTCGCCCGGTATGCCGCCGGAAATTATGGTGTGAAAGTCACCGGAGTGACGGTTTCCAAGCGACAGGCGGCGCTAGCCAGAGAAAAGTGTTCTGGATTGCCAGTCGAAATTCGATTGCAGGATTACCGGGATATCAAGGAATCTTTTGATCGTGTTGTGTCGATCGGCATGTTTGAGCATGTCGGGAAAAAGAATTATCGAACGTTTATGAACGTGGCTCATCGCTGTATAAAAGAGGATGGCCTGCAGCTGCTTCACTGCATTGGTAGCAACATATCGGTAAACATGACGGATCCGTGGATCCATAAGTACATCTTCCCGAACGGCATGATTCCGTCTGTAAAGCAGATAGCCAAGGCCGCTGAAGGACTCTTCATCGTCGAAGACTGGCATAATTTCGGACCTTATTACGATAATACCCTCATGGCCTGGTACGATAACTTCACGAGCAACTGGGACCAGATCAGGCATCGATATGATGAACGCTTTTACCGGATGTGGAAGTACTACCTTCTCGTATCCGCCGCTTCCTTCCGGGCACGTAAAAACCAACTCTGGCAGATTGTTCTCTCTAAAAAGGGAACGACCCGGCATTATCAAAGCGTACGATAGCTTGAGGAAATAGGGGAATTGGATATAGGTAATTAGGAAATAAAAAAGGTACCCGCCGTTAAGACGAATACCTTTCAATATTTCCAGCTCTAAGTGTATCTAACTCAACACTTAAAACTTAAAATTCAAAACTTCACTCTCAATCTTCGAGCTCTTTCAAAGCACCCGTAAGTGCCGTGAGAGATTTCTTTGCGTCGCCGAAGAACATATACGTATTGTCTTTATAGAACAGCTCGTTGTCAATACCTGCAAAACCAGGGTTCAATGAGCGTTTAAAGACGACAACCGTACGTGCCTGATCCACATTCAGGATCGGCATCCCGTAAATCGGACTTGCCGGGTTAGAGCGCGCCGCCGGGTTAACAACGTCGTTGGCACCAATGACCAGGACAACATCAGTATGCTCGAATTCGGGGTTAATCTCATCCATATCGTATAACTGGTCGTAAGGAACATTAGCTTCAGCGAGCAATACGTTCATATGCCCAGGCATACGACCTGCAACCGGGTGAATACCGTATTTCACATTAACACCGTGCTCTTCCAGAAGGCTGGCAACGTCACGAATTGCGTGTTGTGCCTGGGCAACGGCGAGACCGTAACCCGGAACGACAATTACGTTCTGAGCATAAGCGGTCATAACAGCAACGTCATCGGCTTCAGCGCGGCGAATGGTTTTGTTTTCATCACCCGTATCCAATGCACCTGCTACTTTTGTCTCAGAACCAAAGGCACCGAACAATACGTTGTTCAGCGAACGGTTCATAGCTTTACACATGATGTTGGTAAGGATGATACCGGATGCACCGACAAGGGCACCACTCACGATCAGTAAGTTGTTATTCAGAACAAAACCTGTCGCTGCAGCGGCCAGACCTGAGTACGAGTTCAGAAGTGATATCACCACCGGCATATCGGCACCACCAATTGGAATAACAAGGGTTACACCAAGGATCAGCGACAACGCTGTCAGCACAACGAGATACCAGACCATAGAAGGCTCGATGATAAACATCACCATAGAACCAAGCATGATCAACGCCAGAAGCGTATTGACAATTTGCTGCCCGCTGTAAGTCAGTGGCTTGCCGCTCACAAATCCGCGAAGTTTTCCAAAAGCAATGAAGCTACCAGAAAATGTGACAGAACCAATAAGGATACTCAACCCGACGGTAATCAATTCGCTGGTACCGTGTGTAGCCGGTCCGGTGCGATAAAAATCACCAAGGGCTACAAGCACAGAAGCACCGCCACCAAAGCCGTTGAATATACCGACCATTTCAGGCATACTCGTCATCTCAACCTTGTAGGCAGAGACGATACCGATGAGGCTTCCGACGATAACACCGACGATGATCATCTCAAAAGTGACAATATGAAAATCGAGCAATGTCACGATAATGCCGATCAACATACCGAGAGCGGACAATTGGTTCCCGGAACGTGCTGTTGCCGGCGAACTCAACCGTTTCATACCGACAATAAACAGGACAATAGCGATCAAATAAATGATTTGCGTGAAATCAGGCACAAGGACCTGAAGCGCATGTGGAAAAAAACGACTCATTGTTGGCTACCCTTTTTCTTAAACATTTGAAGCATGCGGTCGGTGACTGCATACCCACCTACCACGTTGATGGTTGCAAAAATGATGGCGACAAGCCCCAGCCACGATGTAAGCGAGCTGGATGCTTCTCCGGCTACCACAAGGGCACCGATTATGGTGATACCCGAAATGGCGTTGGAACCGGACATCAAGGGTGTGTGCAGTGTTGTCGGGACCTTCGAAATAACCTCGAATCCCACAAAGCTGGCCAACACAAATACAAACAAGTTCATTATCATGGTGTTCCTCCGTTTAGGTAAGCTCTTTGCTAAAGTTCGCCTTTTTTAATAGCGGGACTTACGATCTCTCCTTTGTGGGTGATCGTCGCGTTTTTAATGATTTCATCTTCGAAATCCAGGTTCAGCTCGCCCTCTTTTATCAACAGATCGATAAGGGCTGAAATATTCTTGGAATAGAGCTGGCTGGCGTGTACAGGTAACAAAGAAGTGATGTTCAACGGACTGTGAATCGTTACTCCGTTATGCACCACCGTTTCACCCGGTTTTGTCAGTTCACAGTTACCACCTTGCTCGCCCGCCAGGTCCACAATTACTGATCCATTAGCCATCTCCTCAACGGTCTCTTTGGTGATCAGAAGTGGGGCAGGTTTGCCCGGGATAAGGGCCGTCGTAATGACGATATCAGACCGTTTGGCATGATTATGTATGGCCTGTTTCTGCCGTTTCTGGCTCTCCTCAGACAATTCTTTGGCATAACCGCCTTTCGTTTCGGTCTCTTCCTCGTCCAGTTTCACTTCAACGAACTTGGCACCGAGACTTTCGACTTGCTCTTTTACCGCCGGACGCACATCAAATGCTTCAACAACAGCACCAAGACGCCGTGCGGTTGCTATCGCTTGTAAACCTGCTACACCAGCTCCGAGAATGAGTGCACGTGCCGGTGGGATGGTTCCGGCCACCGTCATCATCATCGGCATATATTTGCCTAACGAATCAGCAGCGATCAGTACAGCTTTATATCCGGCGATGGAGCTCATCGAAGAAAGGGCATCCATTTTCTGGGCACGGGTGATGCGCGGAACAGCATCAAGACCGATAGCGGTCACTTTTGCACTTTTGAGTTGCTCAACCAGATCTTTATTGAATAGCGCTCCCAGAAAGGAGACTACAACGGTATCCGGCTTCATTTTCTCTATTTCATCAGGCTCGGGCTTCTGAACTTTTATCAGAACATTCGCTGATGACAGAATCTCCGCGGCACTTTCTTTTATTTTTGCCCCGGCATCAATGTAAGTCTGATCGGTAAAAGCAGAAGCTTCACCAGCTCCTGTTTCAATCCAGACTTCCAGATTTTTCTTCGTCAGTGCCTTCACACTTTCGGGCACCAATGCAACACGATTTTCGTGTTTCGCTTTTTCTTTTAATACGGCAATTATCACAGTAGGTATCCTCCTCTGTCGATGATGTAAAACGCTAACCGAAATACCGGTATCATGGTTAAATGATTGACATTAACACGCTTTTTTGCGAGTCAGACAGATGCCAATGTAAGTAATTCAGAATAGATGTGATAGTTCCAAACATCGATTCGACTATGCATATTTTGCTGGAAGCCCTTCTATTTTCTACTAATGCCTGTTTTTTCCTGTAAGATCACTTTGCCTTGAAACGTCTGTATGTGAGAAGTTGGTTGTATTAATGGTTATTTTCCGACATGCAAAGATGAAATGGGAATACCAAAATTGATCAAACCTCGTTAATTTTATAACTATACAGTTTTATATTTGGATTATTTATCACGTAAAATCAATTATTGAATATGGAAGATATCGCTGGAAAAACATTTAAGGTTGTGATCGTGGGTAGTGGTCCGGCCGGATTAACGGCAGCGCTCTACGCCGCGCGTGCCGATCTGAAACCCATTGTTTTTGAGGGACCCGAACCGGGTGGTCAGTTAATGACGACGACCGATGTGGAAAACTTTCCCGGTTTCCCTGAGGGTGTAATGGGACCAAAAATGATGGACCTGTTTCGTGAACAAGCCAAGCGCTTCGGTGCAGATTGCCGTTATGGGATGGTCACAGATATTGATTTTGACAAACGCCCGTTTAGGCTCACAATTGATGAGAGTACCGAGATTTTTGCCCAGGCACTCATTGTATCGACTGGAGCATCGGCCAAGTGGCTTGGTATCGAAAGTGAACAGCGTCTCCGCGGTTATGGGGTTTCCGCCTGTGCTACGTGTGATGGCGCGTTCTTCCGTAATCAGCATGTCGCTGTTGTCGGCGGTGGTGATACGGCTATGGAAGAAGCAACCTTCCTGACCAAGTTCGCCAGCAAAGTAACCATCATCCACCGCAGGGATGAACTGCGTGCCTCAAAAGCGATGCAGCACAAGGCAATCAACAATCCCAAAATTGAGTTCATCTGGGACAGCGTTGTGGATGAAGTGCTCGGTGATAAGCTCGTAGAAGGACTCAAGGTCAAAAATACAAAGACCAAGGAAATCACAACGCTTGATGATGTTACCGGACTGTTCCTGGCTATCGGTCACAAACCCAACACCGATCTGTTTAAAGGCGTGGTCGATATGGATGATGTCGGTTATATCGTTACCAAGAATAAATCATCCTATACCAATGTCGACGGTATCTTTGCCTGTGGCGATGCCCAGGACAGCAAATATCGCCAGGCAGTGACAGCGGCCGGATCCGGCTGTATGGCAGCGATTGACGTTGAGCGCTGGCTTGATGAAGTGGAAGAGCCGGTGGCTGAAAAGTCAGCTTGATGTTGGGAAATAGGGGAATAAGGATATAAGGGAATATCGGTGTAGCCGGTTGTGGGTTGGCTGGCAGCCATTTGTCAACCCCAAGCCCGTTGATTAACCCGGCAGATATTATCCCGTCAGGGATAGAATATCGGTAGGAACCAACATTTCCCCCCTGACAATCTGTACTGTGCCGTCAGGTACAGAATATGAGGCCCGACAACAGATAAATTACAATTCTGATGACATTCAGAGAATCTGATATGTAAAATAAAAAAGCCTCCCGTCGCGGAGGCTTTTTTATTTGGTATCCATTATTTATTAAGATTTTAATATTGAGCTTTAGGACTCAGATCTAACCTATTTTTTCTTTTTATCTGTCTTCTTCTCTTCCGGTTCATCTTCGTCGTCCTCATCTTCGTCTTCTTCATCCTCGACTTCGATGAACTGTGCGTCAACTTCGTGTTCGTCGACCGGTTCTTCCCGTTCGACATAAATACTATAATCGTTCATAAAAAGGGCAAAAAAGCCGAGTGAGGTAATCAGCGGGCCCATAGCCAGGAACGTTGCGCCTAATCCGGCAACCCCAACACTCACCGGAACATCGACCAGGACATCCCCCTTTGTGTTGCGAACACTGATGCGTTTTACGTTGCCTTCGTGGATCAATTCTCGTATCCGGTCGATCAATTCAGCCCCGGTAACACGAATGTCTTCGATGATTGTTCTTGTGTGTGTCATGGCAACTGGTACTTGTTTATTCATAATGTCGTGTAAGGTTTGTGTTCCTCTATGTTCTTATTACGTAGAGACGCTAAAAAAGATACACGCTTATGCTTGCTCACGTTCATTGTGCTTCGACTTTTGGGGTAGACGCCCACATTATTGACGTGGAAGTCAATATGATACCCGGATTTCCGAAATATAACCTGGTCGGTCTGCCCGACCGTGCGATCAGCGAATCGTACGCCCGAATCGACGCGGCCTTAAAAAACTCCGGCTACGATGTGCCGCGCGGCCGCATCACCATCAACCTGGCTCCGGCTGATCTTCCAAAAGAGGGAAGTGCATTCGATTTGCCAATCGCCACCGGACTCCTCGCCGTATCACGGCAGATACGGTCCGATAAGCTGGAAGACACACTAATCCTGGGAGAACTGGCCCTTGATGGTCAGCTTCGACCAGTGAAGGGTGTCCTTCCCATTGCCGTGGCTTCACAGAAAGAAGGATTGAAAAACCTTATCTGTCCGGTTGAAAATGCATACGAGGCGGGAGTGGTCGACGAACTCAATGTATTTGGGATGAAACATGTCAGCGATGTCATTCACTGGATGAATGATGAAAATAACTACGATCCGGTGGCTGTCGATATCAAAAAGCTGTTTTCAAACGGACAGAGCCGCGAGATGGTCGATTTCATGGATGTCCGCGGCCAGGAAAATGTGAAGCGGGCTCTGGAAGTGGCTGCTGCCGGCGGACATAATATCATTATGGTAGGACCACCGGGCTCCGGAAAAACAATGCTGGCACGGCGTCTTTCCACGATTCTCCCACCGATGAACCTGCACGAAGCGCTCGAAACGACTAAAATCCACTCGGTATCCGGACTCTTGCCACCCGGTAAAGGATTAATCACGCACCGAC
>Ga0114931_10005854_pt1 | contig 15199 bp, 13 predicted proteins | sample 2SBtaG_FD_89579 | JGI IMG/M metagenome (GOLD analysis project Ga0114931, IMG submission 89579) | Deep subsurface microbial communities from Kolumbo volcano to uncover new lineages of life (NeLLi) - 2SBTROV14_V59a metaG | ecosystem: Environmental > Aquatic > Marine > Volcanic | place: Kolumbo...
AGGCGCGAACGAAGCCGGCGCGCAGGTCGCCGCGGGCTTGCCGAACACCGCGTCGCAGGATCTCTTCCTGTGGGGCCTGATGAATCGCTTGAAGCCGAACATGCAGCACTTCGCGACCACGATGCTCCCGCACGTGTGCATCCAGTTCGACCTCGGTGATTACGTCTGGGCGCCCACCAGCAGCGAAGGCGCGACGGTCGTGATCCAGAACGCGAGCAACGGCGAGATTCTCGACGAATTCGTCACGCCCGTCTCGGATCTGGGAACAATCTACTTGCCGATCTTTGATCAGAACGTGCCGCTGCGCGTTCGCTTCAAGTTGCCGACGCACCTCAGCCGCGTCGTCGAGATTCCGAATCCGAGCGACGGGTTGCGCGTCAACGCCGGCCCGCTCGTGCCCGCTGACGTCAATGGCGACAATTGCGTCGACGCTGCCGACTTGCTCCAGGTCTCGAATGACCAGGGTCGCGGAGGACCCGATGCACCCATCATTCCGTCGAGCGACGTCAACGCTGACGGCTTGATCGACGCCACCGATCTCAGCATTACGCAGGCCAACATTGGACAATGCGGCGACGACCTGCCCGGCGGCGCGCCTTGCCCCGGCGATGTCGACGGCGATGGTGTGATCAGTCTAAAAGACCTCGCGCAGCTCCTGGCAGCGTTCGGAAGCTCGAAAGGCGACCCACGCTACAATCCCAACGCCGACTTCAACAACGACGGCGTGATCAGTCTTGAAGACCTTGCGGTCCAGCTTGGCGTGTTCGGGACGGCGTGCCCGTAGATTCAGCGCGCTGACGATCCGGCCGAATCAGTCGCCGCGGGTGCTCCAGCGCTCGCGGCGTCTTTCTTGGATTTTCAGGGAGTTTTGAGGCTCATTTCAGCCCAAGCTGATGCGGAAGCCGCTACCTCACGGAGTCAGCCGTGGGATCCTCGGACCAGAGCATGCATACTGTCGGGTGCGGAGCGAACTGGCCTATTCCAGATAGCCCAATTCGCTGAGTCGCTTCTCGAGCATGCGGCGTTCGTCGTCGTTGTAAACTTCGGCGCGCTCCTCGGCGGCCTTGGCGACCGGCGGCTCGTGCTCGACGACCGGCTCGATCGTGAACGGGCTCCGCAGAACCTGCCCTTCCATATCGATCGGAACGCGCATCCCCAGCGCAGCCAACGTCGTCGGCGTGATGTCGACGATGTTCGCCTCGATCCGCTCGCCGCGCTTCACGTTCGGTCCGCCGAACGCGACGACCCCCTCGGCGCGGTGCGTACCTTCCAGACGCCTTCGCGTACACCAGCGCACCAGACGCCGCCCGCGAATCTTGCGCACCACCGCCAAGCCCGGCTCCGGCGCAAGCAGCAAATCAGGCAAGTCCGGATATTGCTCGCGCGAGCAGCCGTACAATTCCTCGGTCTTGTACACCTCGGGGAAAATGTGAATCTCGCGGCCTGAGGCGTCACGCGTCGTCGCCGATCGCAAGCGTTCCGCGATCTCGTCTCGCAGCGCGTCATACTCGGCGGGCTCGACGGTCCCGATCGGCCCGCGGCCCTTGAGATTGATGTAGAGGAATCCGTAAATCCCCGCATGCATCACGCACGCCTTCGTGCGCGACCAGTCAACCGCCAGATCGCGTTCGATGCCGCGGCTGCCTTGTTCAAAACGCGTCGCATTGCCCTTGGTCAAGCGGCGGACCCAGTGCGCGGCGCGCTGCAAGGCCTGCTCGCCCGGGCTGCGCAGCGAGAGATAGCCCCAGCGGTGAAGCAAGAGATTCGGCTGGGCTTTGCCGTCGAGACTCCCATGCCCGTGGTCCGACATGATGAACACCGTCGCCTGCTTGCGCTCGGCGTACGCGAACAACTTCGCCAGAGCCTGATCCAGCTTGTGGAAGCACTCGGCCGCCATCTCAGCCTGACGCGGGTACGCGCCGTTGAAGCGCGGATCGAGATATTTCCACGCCTTGTGCTGAAGATTATCGACCAGCTTGTAGACGATCATCAGCACGTCCCAGCCGTACTTCTCGCCGCAGTACTCGGTCAGCCGATGGCCCTGGTCGAAGCTGTGGCAGATGTAGTCGAGGTTTTCGCGGAGGATGTCGATGCCGCCAAAGGCGCGGCGACGCCAGTTGGTTCGGTAGTTGTAGTCGGGGATCTCGCGCAGGATGTCCTGTTTGAGTTCGGGCGGGTAGGTGAACTGCGCGTCGATGCTCGGCGTTTCGAAGCCGCTGATCATGAAGCCGTTGACCGGCTTGGGGGGATAGGTCATCGGTACGTTGATGCTGCCGACGCGCAGGCCGTGATCGCTGAGATGCTCCCAGAGCGTTTTCTCGCGAATCTCATAGGTGCTGTTGAATGTCAGCGTGTGCGACTCGACGTGGTACTTTTCAAAATCGACGATCCCGTGCCGTCCGGGGCCTTTGCCGGTCATGAACGTGGTCCACGCGGCAGGCGTGATCGGAGGCTTGGTCGAATGCAGGATGCCGGAGACGCCGTCCGTGATGAACTTTTTCAGCGCCGGCATGCGCCCCGCTTCCATCATCGGGTTGAGTACGTTGAGCGTGGCGCCGTCGAGGCCGATGATCAAGACGCGGTCGGCGATGGCGCGCAACGGGCGCTCGGCGCGAGTCTCAGCGGACGATTCGGTGCGGGCTTCAATTGTCGAGGATGCGTTCATCTGCGAATCCACCCTTCCAGCCGGGTCGTGGCCCGGAGATGCCATAGGATACCACGCCGGCGCAGAATCAACAGTGCCTGCCCGTCGTCATTCTCCCACGATCTGCACGACGACCTCGCGCCTTCGCGAACGCGTGTCAAAATCAATCAGCACGATCTGCTGCCAGGTTCCGAGCGCCAGGCGACCGTCGCTGACCGGAATCGTCACCGACGGACCGAGCGCGGAGGCGCGCACGTGCGAGTGCCCGTTGTCATCGTGCCAGGTTTGCTCATGTTTATAGAACTCGCCGGCGGGCGCGATCCGCTCGTAGAAGGCGCGCAAGTCGTGCGTCAGCAGGCCCGGCTCCGCCTCGGTGGTCGTGATCGCCGCGGTCGAGCCGATGACCGACACGCACGCGATTCCCTCGTGTATTCCGGAGTCCGCCACGATGCCGATGACGCGCTCGTTGATATCATGCACGTCCGCGCCGCCGCTGGTCTCCAACTGAATGCTCCCGCGGTGGGTCATGTTTCTCGTCGCCTTTGATGGACTCGTCATGCGCTGAGCGGATTATGGCATAATCGAGCGAAATGGCTACAATCCCGGCGGTTTCCGGCCGAGTTTCGATGTCGTCGGCGAGGGGCGCTTCGTTAGGCCGCGCGCGATCGCGATCGATGTGGGTAGAGCGCCGCTTTCGCTTGCAAGGGGAGTAAGACGCGCGATGAGCGTATCACTATCGGAAGATCATGCGATGCTTGTCGAAGCGGTTCGCGATTTCGCCCGCGGCGAACTTCGCGAGCGCGACCAGGCATGGGACCGCTCCGAAGCAACCTGCTGCACCGAACTCGACTCACTCTATGAGATGGGCATCCTCGGCTTGCGCGTCCCCGAGTCCGCCGGCGGGATCGACTGCCCCATGGTTCCTTACGCGCACATCATTCGCGAATTGGCGTACGCCTCTCCCAGCGTCGCCGTCACCGTCGGCGTCCACAACATGGTCGCGGCGATCATCGATCAATATGCCTGCGACGAGGTGAAATCCGACCTGCTGCCCAAGCTGGCGCTGCCCGGCAACTTGTCGGCGTTCGCGATTTCCGAGCCGAACGCCGGATCCGATCCAGCTTCCGCACGCACTCGCGCCACCAACGCCGCCGATGGATTCCGGCTGAACGGATCCAAAATGTGGGTCACCAACGGCCTGACCGGCCGCTGGTTTGTCGTGCTCGCTCGGCTCGGCGACGGCAAAACCTCCGATGAACTCTGCATGTTCGTCGTCGACGCCACCGCCGCCGGCGTACGCCGCAATCCGATCCGCGGCAAGATGTGAATCCGCGGCAGCGAGACGGCGGAGATGAGCTTTGAGAACGTCCGCGTCCCGCAGCAGAACCTGCTCGGCAAGCCCGGTTGGGGGTTGCGGATTGCGCTCAGCGCACTCGACGGCGGCCGGATCGGCATCGCCAGTCAGGCGCTCGGCATCGCGCAGGCCTGCCTCGATCTGATGGTGGCCTACAGCCGCAGCCGCGAGCAGTTCAATAGACCGATCTGCGAGTTCCAGGCGATCCAGTGGATGCTCGCCGACAGCAAGACCGAGATTCTCGCCGCTCAGCAGCTCATTGACAAAGCCGCCTGGCTGGCAGAGCGAGGCCGCCGCTTCAGCAGCAACGCCGCGATGGCAAAACTCTACGCCTCCGAGACCGCGACGCGCGTCGCCGACCGGGCTGTGCAGGTACACGGCGGGTACGGCTACGTGAACGAGTTTCGCGTCGAGCAGTTGTACCGCGACGCGCGGATCACGCGACTCTATGAAGGCACCAGCGAAGTGCAGCGAATCGTGATCGCGCGCGGGTTGCTGCGCGGCGAGTGATTTCGCACGCTGCCCCGCGGCGGACGGCGATCGACCGGCGGCGAATTAGCTTCTCGCTGCTTCGTGTGGGTCGCTGCGCAGGAGTTCCCTGTAAAACTCACTGAGAATCACCGCCGTGGCTGGTCCGCGGAATCTCCGCGCGGGAATCTGAGCGAGCCGGATCCGCAGGTCTCCCCAGACCCCCTCCTCGGGCTTCGTTCCCCGCACTGGGGATGTTCCGGGCCGACGCCTGCCAAAGCCGGCGCCTGACAATGTCGGCGAGACAATAGGCTAGTGCTCGGGTCGCTTGACGCCGTACTTCCGCAGGCGGTAGCGCAGGTTGTCGCGGCTGATGCCGAGCGCCTTGGCGGCGCGGGTCTGGTTCCAATCGTGTTCTTCGAGCGCGCGGATGATCATCGCCTTTTCGTAGCCTTCAAGTGCCGACCCGCTCTCTGCATCGGGCTGATCGGGCGGCGGTGCGGCGGCGATCTCGCGTGGGAGATTGTCGCGCGTCACGCTTGCACCGTCGCACAGGAGCACGGCACGTTCGATCACATTGCGCATCTCGCGGATATTTCCCGGCCAGCGATACGCACAGAGCAGGTCGAGCGCATCGCTCGAGATCGTCGGGGCGGGCAGGCCGAGTTCGGTTGACGCCTTCTCCGCGAGATAGCGGACCAGAGCGGGAATGTCCTCGCGCCGCTCGCGCAGCGGGGGAAGCTGAATCGGGAAGACGTTGAGCCGGTAGAAGAGGTCTTCGCGGAAAGACCCGTCCGCGAGCGCCTGTTTGAGGTCTCGATTGGTGGCGGCGATGATGCGCGCGTCGCTGGGAATCGTCTTGACCCCGCCGACACGGACGAACTCGCGCTCCTGCAATACGCGCAGCAGCTTGATCTGGACGCTGGGGCTGATGTCTCCGATTTCGTCGAGGAAGAGCGTACCGCCGCCGGCGAGTTCAAAGCGTCCGAGCCTCGTGGAGGTAGCGCCGGTGAACGCGCCGCTTTCGTGTCCGAAGAGTTCGCTCTCGAGCAGCGTCTCCGGCAGCGCGGCGCAGTTGATGGCGATGAAAGGTTTGTCGCGGCGCTCGCCGGCGTCGTGAATGCGTCGGGCGGACAGCTCTTTGCCCGTGCCGGTTTCGCCGAGCAGCAGCACCGTCGCGTTCGTGGCGGCGACGCGATCGCAAAGCCGCAGCACGTCGCGCAGCGCGTCGCTCTCGCCGATGATGCGGTCGGACGGCTCGGCGCCCTTTCGCAGGCCGAGGTTGTCCTTCTTGAGGGTTTCGTGCGACTGTGCGTTGGCGACGCTGATCGCGGCGAGGTTGGCGAAGACTTGCAGCAGCTCGAGGTCGCGCGTGTTGAATTCGCGCTCGCCGGTCGCGTTCAATACTTCGACGACGCCGAGGATACGATCGCGGCAGCGGAGCGGGGCGACGATCATGCCGCGCGTGGTGAAGCGGGTTTTTTGATCGAAGGCGGCATAGAAATCGGGATGGGCGTGTGCCTCGCCGGCGATTTCGGGTTGTCCTGTTTGTGCGACGCGTCCGGCGATTCCGAGGTCGGCGTCGAACTCCTGACCGACCAATTTATCGCCGAGAGGGCCGATCGCGGCTTTGAAGATGAACTTGTTGCGAGCCGCGTCGCGGAGCAGCACCGAACTGGCCTGCGCACCGATGACCTCGGCGGCGGAGCGCGCGATCGATTCGAGAACATGCTGAAGATCGAGCGATTCGCTGATCATCGCCGACGCCGCGAGCAGAGCCGCGAGCGCGTCACTGTCGAGATGGTCGGAGGGAATCGGTATGGAACCGGCCATGGGCGGAGATCCAGCGGCGTTGTGAATCAGGCGGCGTCTCGACTTTTTGCATCGCGATTTGCGGTTGCCGACCGCCGGCATTATGAACGAAGATTGAGATGAAACAAGCGATTAGCGTGGCGTGGGCCTATACTTAGCATTCGGGTGACGACGCGGGCGGATCGCGCCCCGTTCCGATAACGGTCGAAGCTCGTCTAGAACCCGATCGACGCGCGAACCGGCTGCGCGCGGCTTCGTATCACTTTGGAGACGATGGTGGAATCACGGAGCGACGAACAGTTGCTGGCCGACCATCTCGCCGGAACGCCCGGAGCGTTCGACGACCTGGTGGCGCGCTACGTGAATGAAGTGTTCGGCTTCCTGTGTCGCTTTGTCGGGAATGCGGCGGCGGCGGACGATCTGGCACAGGAGACTTTCGTTCAGGTTCACCTGGCGGCGGCGGCATTCGATCCGAAGCGCGTTTTTCGTCCGTGGCTCTACACGATCGCGGCCAACAAGGCACGCGACTTTCTTCGCGCTCGCGGCCGCCGACAGGAGTTTTCGCTCGACAGCGCCGGGCGCAAGGATGACGGACCGTCGCTGGCGCAGAGCCTGCCGGCGGCGGAAGCGGAGTTTGGCCAAGAGGTGGAAGGCTCGGAAAAGGCCGCCGCGGTCCGAGCGATTGTCAATGAGATGCCGGAGCATCTGAGGATGATGTTGGTGCTGGGTTATTTCCAACAGTTGCCTTACGCGAACATAGCCGAGATTCTCGATGTGCCGGTTGGGACCGTCAAATCGCGCCTGCACGCGGCCGTGAAGCATTTCGCGAAGCAGTGGCAGGCGTCCGCAGAGACCAAGTCGGCGTCGAAAGGTTAGGTCAGTCATGTCCGAAACATCCCACGACTCATTTGATCCGCAGTTACTCGATCTCCATCTCGGTCAGCTCGATGAGCGCCGGCGGAGTGAAGTGGAGTCGCGTCTGGCGCGCGATGCTTCGCTGGCGGCTCAGCATCAAGAGCTGACGGGAGTGTTCAACGCGCTTGCTAGCGCGACGGCGCCGGTCGCGCCCAAGGCGCTGCGGGCGCGGATTTGCGCGAACGTATCCAAGCACGCGGCCCGCACGGCGCAGGCGCTGATCAACAACGGCGGCGGCGAGCGCGGCCTGCGGCTTTACAGCTTGCGTGACATTCTCGCGGTGGCGGCGATGGTCGTGTTCGCGGTGGGACTGGGCGTGCCGAGTGTGCTTCAGATGCGGGCCCGCAGCCAGCGGATCGCATGCAGCGCGAACCTGGCGCAGATCGGCCGCGGGATGCAATCGTACGCCACGGCTTTCGACAACAGCTTGCCGTTCGCGGGCTGGAGCGGGGGGGATTCGTGGCAGCCGACCGACGAGCCGGGGGTTCAGCTCGTACCCAATCGCCGGCATCTCTACCCGCTGCTCTCCAGCCGCTATGTGCAGGCGGCGAGTTTCGTCTGCCCGTCGACCAGCGACGTGCCGATGACGACTCAACAGGTGCCGCTCAATCGCGATTTTGTCGAGTCGCGCAATGTCAGCTATGCGAATCAGAATATGGCAGGCGTGCGGCCGACTTTGAGCGACGATCCGGCGATGCCGATTCTGAGTGACGACAATCCGATGTTCAGCAACGGCCGGCCGCTGATCAATTTCGCCGCCCGGACGCTCGGACTTTCCGATCCGACCCAGTCCAATTCGCGAGCACACGCCGGCCGCGGGCAAAACATCCTCACGCTCGGAGGCATGGTGAAATGGACCGACACGCCTTTCGCCGGCATCGGCGGCGACAACATCTGGACGCTGAGCAAGGTCAAGCGTTACACCGGGCGCGAAGGTCCGCGGCGCGCCACCGATTCACACTTGCTCAAGTAACGCCAACCCGCAACGTCACGGCCATCGCACTCCCGTTGTTCGATTTGCGCGTCGGGACTTCGTCAGAGCCGCGAGCGTCGCGGAGAGGCCGAACCCTGACGCGCTGTGAACCAGGAGTTTGTAAGCATGTACATCGCGATGAATCGTTTTCGAGTCGCCGCAGGACGGGAAGCGGAGTTCGAGAAAATGTGGCGCGAGCGCGACTCGCACCTCGACGGTGTTCTGGGATTCCGCGAGTTCCACCTGCTGCGCGGGCCGAGCGCCGACGGGGTAACGCTGTTCGCATCGCACAGCGTATGGGATTCGAGCGAGGCGTTCATCGCCTGGACGGAATCCGACGCGTTCCGCAAGGCGCACGAACGGGCCCGCGCGCCCGAAGGGGTCTACCTCGGTCCGCCGTCGTTCGAAGGATTTGACGCAGTGATCTAATCTCGCTGGTAGCGACTCGTGCGACAGCGTGCTCGTTGCTGTGTTCGCGCTCTGATGGCGCGACGGGCGGTCGCCGAGTTCAAAACCGGACCTGTCCCGTTTTTGTCCGTCAAAACCGTACCTGTCCCGTTTTTGTCGATCGGTTTTGTCGATCGTTTTTGTCCGTCAAAACCGGACCTGTCCCGTTTTTGTCGACCACCGGTTGGAAAACCGGCGCCACAGAATCGCGGACCGTTGCGGGTTACGACCCTGCGACGCGGGCGGCGACCCGGATCGGCGTGCTGCGCTCGGCAACCTTTTCGCCCAGCTTATCCACGATTGTGACGCGAACGATGTACTCTCCCGGCGAGAGCGTCGCGGGCAGCCGGATCAGCCGCGGGATGAAACAGTCACGCCGCCGCGTGCGGCAGACGTCGGTGATCGCGTCGTCCTTAATGTCGAGCACGACGTCCCCGGCTCGACTGAGGACGCTGGTGCGCATTGAGAACGACGATGTATACGCCCCGTCGTCGCCGCGCTTGCTGACGAAGTCCGCCAACTCCGCGTAGGTAACGAATTCGCTCTCGACCCCCGCGCGAAACGTCGCCGGCTCGAATCGGTCGAACTGCCCGAACCCGCGCACGGCGCGGCAAATCTCCAGCCGCGAAATCTCGAGTTCCGCCAGCGGTAACAGCGAGTCGCGCAAGTGGCCGATCTCACCGAGCACGCGCCGCGCTTCGCCGGTCGGGTCGCCGCCGTGGCCTGCGCGGATTGCGATCAGTGATTCGATGAATCGCGCCGCCATCTCTTGTTGCTGATCGGAAACGAGTTCGAGCGGAGCGCGGGCGGCCTCGAAATCACCGGCGACGACTTGCAGGATGCGTTTGTCGAGTTGGGTGCGGAACTCGGACGAGTCCTCGTCCGCGGGGTACGCGTCGATGATCGATTGCAGTGTCGCCGGCCCGGCTTGCGCCGCTTCCGGCGCGTTGACCGCTGGAGCGCCTGGTTCCACCGATGCGTTAGCCGCCGGCGGCGCGACCGGGTCGGATGCAATCGTCAGCGACCCGACGGCGGGAGGCTTGCTCGGCTTAACGTCGTTCGGCGGCGTGGGTTTGGCGGAGGGATCGTTTCGTGGTTTGTCGGGAGTGCTCTCATCGGCGGCGGCGGCGGTCGTTTGCGAATCCTGCGTGCTGTTGACGCGCGGCGACGCGCTCGCCGCGGGTTCCGCTTCGGGTCTCCGCGGCGTGGATCGCTCGATCCGCAGTTGCAGGTCATCGCGACCCGCGATCTGTCGCGCCCATTCGGCGGCATCCTGATAAGCGGTCTCCTCGTCGCTCTCGGGGCGCGCTGGTTCGGACACGGATTGCGCGAGTTTGACGTCGGGCTCAGCGGGCGGTGCCTTGCGAGCTTGGGAGCGCGGCCCGAACAATCCCGGTCCGAACGTGCAACCGTTCAGCAACAGCAGCAGCACGATCGCCGTCTTCGCGCCCGCGCGACCGTAGCGTCCGCCCCCCGTGGCGGACGTAGACGGGCGAACCGCTCGTTGCGCGCCAACCTTTCCGGTCGGCCGCGGCATTCGGCCAAGCGCGTACGGCGGGCTATGCCCGCCGCTGGTCGTCGGATACTGCGCGACTCGCTGTTGGGCATCACGGCGCGCGAAAAGGCGGGCGTAGCCCGCCCTACAGATCCGGCCAAGCCGCGTCGTTCGGATGTGTGGGGTCGCCTCCATGCGATCCTCCGGGCGGGTCCGGCGTGCTCGATAGCGGTCGATCGCCGGCACTTCTCCGGGCTGGACCTCCGCCGGAGACTCCTTCTCCCGCGGAACGCCGCATCGCACGTTCAAACCGGCGCTAAGCCGCCAGACCGATCAGCAGCGCCTCGACACCCGTTTCTATCGACCGCACGCCGCTCTTGGCTTTCGCGTCGAGCGTGGCGATTTCGGCCAGCAGTTGCTTGAGTCGCCGCAGAGGCAGGCGCTTGAGCAGCGCCGCGAGTTCCGCTTCACGGCCCCACATCATCACCTTCGGCGCGATCGCGCGCACCGCCGAACCCGAGGCGTGCATTTTTTGCGCGGCGATCCAGCGCCGCGCCTTGAACGCCATCCCGCCAAGCGCCTTGTAGACCGCGCCCGGATCGGTCGACAGCACCTGATGCCAGAGCTCGAGCGCATCGGCGAGCCGGCCCGAGGCGGCGACGTCCATGACGGCGAAGACCTTCTCCTCGCGGCTCAAACCCACCAGCGCGTCCACGTCCGCCGCAGTGATTGCGTTCCGATCTCCGCTGTACAGGCACAGCTTCTCCACCTCGCCGGCCAGCACGCCCTGGTCTTGTCCGGTGAGGTCCACCAGCCGGGCGGCGACGTCGCGACCGACGCGCTTCCCGCGCGCCTCGCACTCACGGGCGACAAAATCCGTCAGATTCCGCGCCGACAGCTTCTTGCATTCGACCAGCCGCGACCCGCACGCCGCCGCCGCCTTGTACAGCCGCGTTGTCTTTGGAAACGAGCGGCACACGAGCACGAGCACGCTTGAAGCAGCGGGAGCGTTCGCGTATTTCTCGAGCGCGTCGCGGTTGCTCGTCACAAACTTGTCCGCTTCCCGAATCACGACCACGCGGCGATCGGAAAGGAACGGAAGCGTCCGCAGGTCGTCCATCACCGCGGCCAATTCCGGCCCGCCCTGGCCCTCGCCGCGCGTGCCGTCGTATTCGCTCAGCGCCAGCGAACGATCGACATCAGGCGGTAGCAGCCCGTTCAACGCCTCGCTCAAGGCGCGCGATTTCAGATAGCCTTCGTCGCCGAAGATCACCACCAGAGGCGGCCTGCGAGATGGGGCGGGGGCGCTCATCACACGCCAGTATAGCGGCGCGGGTGGGGGTGTGTCGCTCAGGGGGTGCGATGGTCGAACATGCGCAAACGCTCGCGCGCCCTGCGGCGAAGATCGAGGTCGTCGGCTTTGTCCGCGACCGAACGCCAGGCGCGGATCGCATCCTCGCGTCGGCCGAGCCGGTGCTCGACGTCGCCGAGAAACAGCTCGTATTTGGTCGCATGCGGATCGGCCTCTAGCAAGCGCTGCAAGTGCGTGCGAGCTTCGTCAAAGCGCTGCTCGCCGAGCGCGACCAGCGCCAGTCCCTCGAGCGCCCGCGTGTCCTGTGGCGCGAGCTCGGCCGCCCGCGCGAAGTACGTCTTCGCCTGTCCGGGATGATTCGAGCGAAAGTGCAAATTGGCGAGTTCGACCAGGAGATTTGGATCGTCCGGCGACTGCCCGAGCGCGCCCGTGAAGCGCGCGATCGCCAACTCGAGACGGCCCTGTTGGAGGTACTGCCGACCCAGATTCCGCAGGTACGCGGATTTGCCGACGGCTTTCGGCTTGCGCGGTTTGGCGCGTGCGACGGCGTGCGCGGCGGCGAACTCGTCCGGAAGACGCAGATTGACGGGCAAAGTCGTCGCTGTCCTGGGGCGCTCGCTCGCGTCATGCCCAGCCGGTGCGACCGCCGGCAGCGGGACATCGCCAAACGATCTGTTTCCCGCCAGGTCGGTGGCGGCAATGCGAACCGCGGAAACCCGCGACGGCTCGAGCGGCGGTCGCCAGACAATCGTGCCCTTCTCCAGCGACGCTACGCCCCCGTCGCGCCAGTGCGATTCACCCGCGAAGCGATAGAAGACGCGCAACCCGTCATCTCCGAGGTTTTCCTCGATGACGGACAGGTCGATCTTCAACATGCGCAGCTCTTTCAGTTGTGCCCAGTCTGCGCGGTGTACCTGCACAAGCGGCGCGGCCGTGTCGACAAGCACGCTCAACTGCGGCGTCGATGATTCGGTCGGAGCCGGCGAAGACGCGCCCGCCGCATTCGTGACCACGACAAAGAACTCGAATAGGCCGTCCGCGGGCGCGTCGTAGCGCAGAGAATGCGCCGCGACGGTCGTCGTATCGGCGGCGGTCCAGGTTGCGTCCGGCGGCCTGCGAACCCACGTGCGAACCGTGCTCGTGTTCGAGGGTGCCGCGCCAAGGGTGAGCACGACCGCGCGTGTATTCACGCAGCGCGGACCTGCCGCCGCTGTCGCGGCCAGCACGCACGCCACGGTCTGAAGCGCCGCCAGGCGCGGATGATGTGGCCCCAATGCATCCATGCTTCTTCCAATCCATCGACGCGCCGCCCGCAGAATCTGCAACTTCAGGCGCAGAATGCGCGGCCCGCCGTGTCCACATTGCGGCATTTCGTCCCTTGAAATACGATCTTGAAGGGGCGAAACCGAGATGCGAACGATGTCTGATCCCGCAAAACCAATTCGCCGCCTTGTGCTTGCGCTGCTCCTGGCCGCGTTTGCCGCCGGCTCGAGCGCGGCCGAGCAACTGCGCTATGTGCTCACGCCGGACTTTGAGCGTGGTTTCTTGCGCGTGCGGATCGACTGGAAGACGGAGGGCCGCACGCGGTCCGGGCTGCGGGTCGCGGAAAGTTGGGGACGCATCAAGGATGTGCCGGCGCTGCTCAAGCACGTGGCGTTCGTCGGCGGAAAGGTTCGCCGCGACGGAGCGCTGTGGGTCATCTCGCATCGTCGCGGCGCGACGATCACGTGTACCTATGAAGTCGATCCGGGCCGTACGGATTTTTCCGATTGGCAATACACGCATCATCCGATCACGACACCGAAGTTTTTTCACGGAATGGGAAACGCGTTCCTGCTGGTGCCGGCGCCGGGCGGCGGCCAGCCTGACCAGTACGAAACGGTGCTCCGCTGGCAACTGCCGGCGGGCGCGAAGGCGGTCTGTTCGTGGGGCGGCGCAGGGCGCGCCGTCGGTGCGCTGATCAAGCCGACCGATTTGCGACACTCAATCTACCTGGCCGGACGAATCAAGACTCATCGCGCCCAGCGCGGCAAGAAAAGCGTCACCGTCGCGATGGTCGATCGCTTCGAATTCACGCCCGAGCAGCTCGAGCAAATGGCCACGAGGATCATCGACGCCCAGACCGCGTTTATGGGTGATGCCGATTTCCCCGATTTTGTGGTCACGGCGATTCCGGTCGGGAAGAAGCTCAAGCCCGGCGATTCGCGCCTGGCGGGTACGGGGCTGTATCACAGCTTCGCGTTGTTCGTCGCGCCGGGCGCCGTGCTCAACGCCGCGGTCGAGCACCTGTTCTCGCACGAGTTGTTTCACTATTGGAACGGGCGCATGCTCGCCGCCAAACAGCCGGAGCGGCTCGTGTTCTGGTTCGTCGAAGGGCTGACCGACTACTACGCGCTGCGCATTCTGCACGAGTCGGGCATCTGGAACGCGCGGACCTACGCGCACTGGATCAACCGCCACCTGCGCGAGTACGCCGCGAACCCCGCCATCCACGCCACCAACGAGCAGATCGAGAAGGACTACTGGAACGCGCGCGACACCGTCGGCGAAATCCCCTACCAGCGCGGGCTGCTGCTCGGACTGCGCTGGCATCGACTGGCGCGCGACAACGGCGTTCCCGATGGACTCGATCACCTGTTCAAGCGACTCGTCGCTCGCGGCCGAGCAAGCGCGCTGCGCGTCACCAATGCCGGTGTTCGCCGCGCAGGCGTCGATCTGCTCGGACCCTGGTTCGCCGCCGACTTCGACCGCTACGTCGTCGCGGCCCAGACCATCGACGTGCCGGCTGACGCGCTGCGCCCGGCGCTGGCGGGTGAGTACGTCGAGCTCGCGGCATTCAAGCTCGGCTTTGACCGCACGCGCTCGGCGCGCGACAAGAAGCTGATCGGCCTCGTCCCCGGTTCAGCCGCGCAGCGCGCCGGCCTGCGCGAAGGCGACGCACTGCTCGGCTGGAACCTGAGCAAGGATCCGGACCAGAAGGTGCGCATCAAGGTTCGCCGCGGCTCTGTCGAGAAAACGATCGAGTACTATCCCCGCGGCGAGAATCGCGCGATCATGCAGTTCAAACCCGCCGAGCGCCCGAGGTAGCGATCCGCGCGCGACGCGCGACGATCGACCGATCGACGGGTGTCCGATCAGAGCCGCGCCCGTCAGGAAGCGGTTTCCCAGAGGACGTTGCCAACTCGGCTACCGCTCCCTGACGGTCGCGGCTCTGATCGGAAGCCGGGCTGAGCATGTTTAGCCCGTTTTGCCGCAGCATTTCTTGAACTTCTTACCGGATCCGCACGGGCACGGGTCGTTGCGACCCGCGGTGCGCGACGATTTGGCCTGTTCGACCGGCACGTCCGGGATCGGCGCGTCGTCGTCAGAAACGACTTCGCGCTCGCGGAGCTTGCGCTCGCGCATCTTGTCGTAATGCTGCTCGAACTTGTCGGAATTGTCGGACTTGCTCATGTGTGAGTGCCTCTCGAGTTGCGCGAATCCCTTCCAACTCTGCTCCTATGCATGCGGCTCGGTCATCCGCCGCGCGTCGAGCGCCCTGTTTAGTTTCGCTTCATCAAGCAGGCCTTTCTCAAGCACCAGTTCGCGGATCGTCTTGCCCGACTGGTGCGCCTCTTTCGCGATCGCCGCCGCCTGGTCGTAGCCAATCTCCGGCGCCAGGCTGGTGACCATCATCAGGCTTTGTTCGATCAGCTCGGCGGCGCGCTCGCGATTGATCTTGAGCCCGTCGATGCACTTGTCGACGAACACGTTGCAGGCGGCGGACACGATCCGGATCG
>Ga0114931_10005855_pt1 | contig 15198 bp, 11 predicted proteins | sample 2SBtaG_FD_89579 | JGI IMG/M metagenome (GOLD analysis project Ga0114931, IMG submission 89579) | Deep subsurface microbial communities from Kolumbo volcano to uncover new lineages of life (NeLLi) - 2SBTROV14_V59a metaG | ecosystem: Environmental > Aquatic > Marine > Volcanic | place: Kolumbo...
CCATCTTTCTCAACTCCTGAACTCTGAACCTAAGTCCCTACAACCATCTTTACAGAGAAAAATGGAAATTTGTCCCCAAGGGACTCAGGAGCCTTTCCAAGTCAATTATACCTCCCTGGATTTTCAGATTACAAAGAGCGCCGTTGGCCTCTCTGGTTATATCGTCATTGAAGTTGAATATTCCCTTTCTCGTCCAGACCATAACTGTTGGCTCCTGCCATTTCCATGGCATTGATCACCATGTTCCAATTCGGGATCCCTTGCGTCACATTTTGAAGATTTTTGATGCTGCCCACGGGAATCCGATCCATCTTAAATGACGACAAGAGACCCTCGCTAAAGAGGATCTCCAAATCCATCATGCCCCGCGCGATGTTGATCGTCACCCGCGAGGGATTGGCAAGTTTGATCTGTGACCGGATACCCACAAAGGTCGGATTGCTACCTTCCGGGTCCAGAAAAACCAGAATACGGTCCAGAGCTTCCCTCCCAATATGTGTGACATGGAGATTCACCGCCGTCCGACTTACATCCAACGCGCCGGTCTGTTCCTCAAAAAAGACCGACAGTCCGATGGTCGCATCGATCAAACTATCGCCGGCAATTTTCAGCTTGTCCTCCAGCAGATCGTTTAAATTCAGCCGAGCAGCCTCCAATTGAGCCGTGGCCCCAAATGCCTTGCCGGCCCTCACCACAATATTTCCTCCCAGGCCGCCGCTTAGGAGGTTGACCGCCAGATTTTGTATCTTGAAGGCATGGCCGTCAAAGAGCAAATCCAATGAGACATTTGAGAGGGTAAGACCCCCGCTCACCACCTTATCAATGGTGAGATGACTTCGTTTGCCGTTCACCTGGCGAAGTTGGGACAACACGTCGGTCGGAGTAAAATGCGCAGCGGTACGTGGTTTTTGAGAGTCAGCACTCCACACCAAATGTTTGCGAATGGCTAATCCTCCCTCAAGGTTGGTCACCTGGGTGCCATTCTGATGAAGGTTCATTGACCGCCCCGCCACATGAAGACCGACATCAAGCGGCCCTTCCTCGTTCTTCAACAGTGAGAATTCCACCTGTGTATGACCTGAACCCTCAAGTCCAGCCGGAACCAGCATATCTTGAAACGCATCCAGATCAACCGAGATAGTTGTGCCAACCTGTGCAAATAATTTTCCCATCAAGGGGCCGAGAGAAGGTTCACCGACCAGAAACTCTTTGAACCCGGCCACCGTACCATGGACGGTCACCTCTCCCCCATTGACCCCAAGATGTAATTGGTCAAATTGAATCTCATCAAAATTCCGACTCGTCACATTCACCTTGGCAAAGGCATGGGAAATATGCTTCAGGGGAAGTCCGGGGGCCAACTGCACATCATCAACATGCAAATCTGATGTCACCTGGGCCACCGGATGATCCCCCGGGACAAAAGACATCGCCAACGTGCCGCCGGCGCCGGTGATATGGTGTTGAGTAAACGTGCCTTCGACATTTTCCAGGTTGACCTTGGCCGCGGCCTCAATAGGAATGGCCAATTGTTTCATATCTTTTGCCTGAGGGACTCGTCCGGACGCTTGGAGAGAGAAGACAATCCGACCTTGGGGTTTCATCTCATTCAGGCCTTCCACCAGCGTCCCCGACAACCGTTTCAGCACTTCGCCAACATGGAACGAGGGCATATCAACGGCCAGCGTGAACTGTTGGTCCTTCAGCCCGTATCGGCCTTTGACCTTCACATTAAATAATGAATCACTCGAGAGGCGAAACGCCTCAATCACATACTCCTGACTCAATACATCCTCTTTAGTTTTTGATAACAGGGAAATGCCATCAATGGCGGCTTGGACCGACTCGCCCCGATACGAAAGGTCTGAAACGTTCAAAGCAAGCCCATCTTTGGACTGTAACCCCGTTAATTTAAAAGCCGGAGAAATCGTTCCATTCACCGTTGATTTGAGGGTCAACCCGATTTGCCCAATGGATAAGGCTCCACCTTGATGAAGATCCAACAACTTGAGCGCTGTCCCAATAGTCGCCTGAATCGATCCGCTACGGGCATCATAACCAGCCGCAACCAACAGATTCATTCGGTCCAAAGCTCCACCGGCAGGCAGGGTATCCAAGGAAGTGGTGAGGCTTGAAAGCTTGATTCTCGAGGAAACTTTTGCCTGTTGCGGGAGATAGCTCGCGTTCACGGTGCTGGTCACATCCAAGGTTATCAGATCTGCACCGTCTCCTTTTTTCACCGTGATCCCTTTCAACCACTCTTTTGGCACAAGAGGAAGTATGTTGCCAATAAAGGGCTCAATTCTCGTGGTGAGAGAAAGATCAATGGCCTGGGAGGGCTGAGGATGAGGATGGACTTTCCCATGGGCCTGAAGATTCAGATATGTGCCCAGATTCACGGCCAATTTTTTGAGCGTCATATCCATCTGCCGATAGTTTCCCTTTGCGTCGAGATGGACCTGAAACGGAAGCGTAAGGGAGTGGACCGGCCCGAGAGGAGGAAGAGTCGAGACGCCCGATACCGTCACACGGCCTTTGACCGGCCCAGCGGCAAAGTACTCACTCGAAACATCCAGATTCAGATCCCGCACCGCATAATTCTGGTAGGAAACTCCTTGATTGGACATCGTCACGTGAAGATTCCCAAATTCCGGCATATTGTCCTTGATTTTCAAATCAGACCCCTGAATTGAGAAATCGGTTGGACCAAGGGAGATCGCCATTCCGGGAAGGTCAGCCTGGAGCTTCTGAGCCTCCAGAGTCACATCAACGGTTCCGCCAAACCCGGTCTCGGCCAACGCTCCTTTGATATGCCCCTTTGGTGAGAGAATGCCGCTGATAGGGTTCTCAGCCAAGTCCGGCGGGATAAAATCTTTTGCCAGGGCTAGAATCTTTTTGAGATCAATCCGGACATCCCGTAAGGAAAGATCCATTTCTTTCTTTGTGAGAAAACGGTTAACCTGCCCGGCCAAGGTCAACTGGAATGACGGATCAGATTGAAGGGTGAATTGTGTAAGGTGAAAACGCTCCTCCTGAAGGTTTGCCGAAAGAGCGAGGGTGAGGTCTAGCGGCAATTGCACGGTTTTCTTGTCCAGGTCAACCGTGAGATCGGATACATTCAGAGAACCTGCCAGTTGAGCATCTTGTGCCGTCGCCCCACCTGAAAAATGCACATTTAAATCGGTCAAGGAGACCGTAAGCGTTGGACTCAGGATCAACCGGATATTGGAATGATTGATCATCAAAGCCCGTACATCCAGAGAAACAGGAATCGGCGGCAAGGATGAAGGTTCAGCAGTGGGCGGCGGCGCTTTGGATGGTTCCGCTGGCGGAGACAGTTCCGGGACATTCAAAAAGACATTGGCGCGATCAATCAACACTTCATTGATCGTCAATTGTTGTTGCAGCAATCCGATCAGGCTATAGTCCAGGTTCAGTCGTTTGAGTGAGAGAAGAGGTTTGGCGTTTTGAACAACATGCACCTGCTCCAGTTCCAGACCGGTCAGGAGATTAAACGAAAGGGATTCAATCCGGACCGTTCCCTGAAGCATTGAGGATAACCGAACCTCTAATTCTTGCTTCACCCTTTCAGAAGGAAACCAATAGGTGAGGAGGAGGCCGGCCGACACGAGCAAGAGGAACAGAACCGACCCAAGAATAACCAACCACCTGAGAACTTTTCGCAATCGTGAAGACTGTTTAACCTGATGGGTTGTTTTTTTCTGAGGAGGTTCATTCATACGTCGTCAATCAATGAGGAACACGCACATATTTTTCAAAATACAAAATAGACGGATTTCACAATCTACCACGTACAACGCCTCCTGAAAACTGCTTATTCTTTCAATAAAGAAAGGCCTGGCATGGATATTCGATCAAACATCCTCCTCACGGACCTCTATCAACTCACCATGCTCAAGGGGTATTTGGACCAGGGTATGAACGAAACAGCCGTGTTTGAATTTTTCGTGCGCAAGATCCCACCTCAACGAGGGTTCTTGATCGCGGCAGGGCTGGAACAGGTCATGACATTTCTGGAAAACCTGCATTGTACGACTGAGGAATTGGAATGGATGGCAAGCAGCGGACGGTTTACCAAAGGGTTTGTTGATTCTATGGAAACCCTCCGGTTTACCGGTGATGTCCATGCCATGCCGGAAGGCACGGTTTTTTTCCCTCATGAGCCGATTCTCCGAATCACAGCCCCACTCCCGCAGGCACAACTCGTGGAAACTCGGTTGATCAATCTCCTGCATTATCAAACCATGGTCGCGTCAAAGGCGGCCCGGTGCGTCTTAGCCGCATCAGGGAAACCGTTGATCGATTTCGGGTTGCGTCGCGCCCATGGCGCTGAAGCCGGTCTCCTCGCAACCCGCGCGAGTTACCTAGCCGGCTTTGCAGGCACAGCGACAGTTCTGGCTCAGATGGTCTATGATATTCCACTCTTTGGCACGATGGCCCATTCGTTTGTCCAGGCCCATATTCATGAACGCGAAGCGTTTGAACATTTTGCCAAGGCGCAGCCCGAGAATGTGGTGCTATTAGTGGATACCTACGATACAGAGGAAGGAGCCAAAACAGTCGTGGCATTGGCTCCTCGCCTCAAACGCGAGGGCATCACGATCAAGGGGGTCCGTTTGGATAGTGGAGATTTAGCCGATCACGCGCGTCAGGTGCGAAAAATATTAGATGACGGCGGCCTGCCGGACGTTCAGATTACCGCCAGCGGTAACCTGGATGAACAAACGATTCAGGCCTTGGTCGCTTCCGGCGCGCCCATCGATTATTTTGCCGTGGGAACCAAAATGACGGTGTCCGCCGATGCGCCCTACCTTGACTCCGCCTACAAGCTGCAGGAATATGCCGGCCGGCCCTGTCGCAAGAAATCAGAAGGAAAAGCCACCTGGCCGGGCCGGAAGCAGGTCTACCGGCAGTATGATGCTGCCGGACGCGTCGCTTCTGATGTTTTAACGGTAGAGGATGATCCTCAAGAAGGAGAAGCGTTGATACGACCGGTCATGAAAGACGGCACGCGCCTTGAACCGCCCTGTTCGCTCTCCCAATTGCGTGACCAAGTGGCAAGCCATTTGGACCAGTTACCCGATCCCTTGCAGACCCTTCAAGAAGGCCAAACCATCCCCGTTTACATCTCCCCCGCGCTCCAAGCTTTAGCCCGGCAAGTGGACAAGCAACAAGGGTGAGACCTGCGCGGCGAACAACAACAGCAAGAGTTCGTCTTAAGTATTTCTTTCAAGCCTTGGTTCGCCAGTACGATTTTTCATGCATGCCTCCCTTCAGTTGCAAGTGATCGTATTCAGAACCAAGCTCATCATCAATCGCCTTCGTTATCTTTCCCGCATTGAAAATGCGAATTCAAGAGACCCGCCCAATGTCAAAATCCCTTGAATAAATACATGATTCCTGGTAACATGTTACCGAATGTTTATCATAGGAGAGAGGAGAGTATGGCGACTCACATTACCACCCCTCCACATAAGAAAATGCAGGATTATCGCGCTCGGCTCAGGGCAGCAGGGCTACGACCTGTTCAGATTTGGGTGCCTGACACACGAATGGCACATTTTGCAAAGGAAGCCCGTCGCCAATCCCTCCTTGTGAGTCGCCAAAAATCAGAAGAGGACATCCTTGATTTTATTGAAACGGTAGCTGACTTGTCCCCACACCCATGAAACGTGGCGATCTCGTTATCGTCTCAGCACCAGGAGACTATGGCAAGCCACGTCCAGCCATTGTTATTCAGTCCGATCTTTTCAATGAGACCCACGCCAGCATTGTGGTCTGTTTGGTGACACGTGAGAGACAGGACGCCCCGCTATTTCGCATTGATGTCCAACCTTCAGAAACAACCGGACTTAAAATGGCCTCACAAATCATGGTGGACAAAATTGTCACATTGCGACGGGAACGCGTTGATCAACGTATTGGGAGAGTCAATGATGAAACACTGATCCGCCTCAATCGTAGCTTGGCGTTATTTATCGGCTTGGCATCCTAGCAAACAAGGGGGAGCCTGAGATCAATGGGGAAACTTGAACGCCCTTGCTTTCCAGTAGCGGCCAACCTCGGCTTGCAGCCGCTTTCCCAGACGATCCAATTCAACATCCAGGTCGAAATCCATTTGGGAGACCAAGCCGGAATTGCAGTGACCTGTTGAAATACTGCCCCAACTGCATGGCCGTATCTGCGGTCATGCGCCGTTTTCGGATCAATCGCCATGCCGGTGGGACCTGTTGAGTGTTCTTCTTGTTCGTCGTCCTCGCGAACGCGGGGACTCAGAGCACGGACGTCAGGCGAAGAGTGATTCCTCACGGCGCACCACAATTGGATCATCCGGCAGGTGCTGGCTTGAAAGACGTGCTGTTTCTTGTAAGGTGAGGATTCAGCGTCCCACGGCTCAAATGCCTCGATGCTCTGGATCGCGGGCGTCCCGCCCGCTCCTATCTCTTGCGGCCGAGACGGCCGCGGTCCCAGCAAATCCCAGCTTTTTTCCATTCGGCCCATTGCGGCTCGCGCAAGAGCATCTGGAACGTATCGATTGGCGGCGTCATGATTCTTCGTTTCACCCCGTCATTGGACAGCTTACCGTCGCACATGGGGCCGTTGCTTGGCTTCAACTTTTCCTAATCATCTCGATTAAAAGGGCTAAGCAACTGGTGAGGATCGATTACGTGGGTGTCGGTTGACTGAACAAAGGGGAATGCTGTTGGCGTTTTGTTCAGCGACGCAGCGAGTCAGTCCGCTTGAGCCTTTCGTCCTGCTCAGGGTTTCGCCGGCGAGAACTAATCGTCGATGTTTTCGCGGCAGTCAGCAAGAACCATTCAAAGTCGCGCCTTGCCTTAACCAGTGCAGCGTCGCGGCCTGTTCCGCCCGTCGAGATTCCATGCCCTAGATATGACTTTACATCGATCAACAGGACACAAACGGGGCGTTCTTCGAGTTCAGCATTGCTGAGGATACGAACAATATGACCGGCGGTGAGTCGTGGATTGCGCATGGGGATGCAGCCAGCGTCAGTGCAATGGTAGACGCCCGGCTCTAGCTGAGAAATCCAGCTCATGACTGCCGTATCGAGGGTGGTCCTGGCTGCATCGAAAGGGTCGTCGTCTTTGGGGACCAACCGCCGATGATTTCTCCCGACCACTAACTAAAATAGCCAGCCAAAGTGCCATGGGCTGTGACGGCTATAATCTTCGGAAACGTCGCCATGTTAAAAGGTTAGATATGATCCATGAAAAGCCCAGTATGCAGGTGGTGGGCTGAAAAGCGGGCTCTCTCAAAACCCAGAGCGGACTCGTGATCCGAGCCTATCAAAGCACCAACAAACGCCACAGAGCACCCTTAATCTCTTTGCCGCCCTGGAAGTCGCCACCGGCAAAATCAAGGGCAACGTGACGTAGCCCATTTTCAAGCCTTTCTGGATGACATGGTGCATGAAGTCTCGTCCGATCCAGAGCTTCACGTCATGTGAGATCCTGCCGGCATCCACACAAAGAACGATGCGTGGCTGGCACTCCCTCCTAAGGTCCACGTTCATTCTCTTTCAACGTCCCCAGCTGGCTCAATCATGTTGAAATCTGGGGCGACCTTTTTTCGAGGAAAGCGCCACGGGGGCACCGTTTGTCCTTCCGCAGCAACTGAGACAGCGCATCGAAGAGGTTATCGCACGTGACAATCCCAACTCCCCACCTTATTCCAGGGCGGAAACAAGAAGGACAGCCAGCGGAACTCAAAGACCATATCGCTAACTCTGACAATTAAATGGTAGAAACAGTAGTAAAGTCATTTTTCTAAACAACCGATAACGTTATTATGGGATGTTCGGTGTATTTCCTGCCGCTTTCGTCATCCAGGTGAGACGGATTTATCAATAGGAGGAATAACAATGGCTGTTGTGAATGAATTGGAGCTCTCCGTGCAACGTTCAAATGGATCAAGTTCGCCCGAAAGGAATAGTCCGCTTCCGGTTCCGACACCACCCATGGCTGGGAAGGGAGGCGTTGTCGCTTTCATTGGTCCGGGGGTGGAGTTTAAAGGAGAAATTCATTATGAAGGAAGCGTACAAATTGACGGCACCTTGGAAGGAGAAATTCATACGAATGGCACCCTTCTTGTCGGTGAAGGAGCCATACTGAATGCAACAATCAATGTGGGATCGGTGATCAGTAAAGGCAAAATTGCGGGGGATATTGTGGCAAAAGATAAGGTTCAGCTCCTTTCCACGGCTATTATGGATGGCTCCTTAAAAGCCACTCAACTGGCGATGGAGATTGGTGTTGTGTTTAATGGTGATATTTCCATGCAATCCGATTCCAAGATGGAAGAGATGGAAGAAGAGAAAAGGAATATACCATTGAAGCAGCAGAATCCTCTAGCAAAACCTATAGAAAGTCTCTCAAAGAAATCCGGAGCAGTGGATCATGGCACCGGCAACCTCTCCCCCTCTAAGATAAGCGGCTCTCAGCCAGGAGATCAGAATGGCAAAGAGGCCCCTTCAAAAGGCACACCATTCAATGACCCTGCACCGCCAAAGTAACGTGGCTTGAAGAGACGAATCCCGAATTGAACAATATCTGATGGGGGGACGGTTGTCCCCCCTTTTTTTTTATGTTTGGCACGCCTCTTCTCACCCCTTTCTTCTGTTCGTTTACGATCTGTTCAACGTATGTGCAAGAGATGTTGCTCGGAAAGTAAGTGTCCGTATTTTTATCGTTTAGAGAAAGTATTATAAGCCATTGTAAAATAAAATCTTTTATGGAACGATGAAGATCTTGGCCAGACTAATTGTCAGATTTCTTAACACTCCGATTCATTCCATAGGCTATTGTTTCGAGGTCAATGGACTTCTTCATCGTTCTGAATTTCCCTCTTCATCTCATTTCCTGCCCGTTCTTCGCTTTTCCTTTCTTCCGTATGTCAGGGCATGCTCCTTGCTCAATACCTTTCATAAGGTTCGCCATTAACCATTCAAGAGCAGAGGAGAAGATCTCAATGAAAATATGTGAAAAATGTCATGGGAGCATGGTATTGGAACGAGCCATCGATCTCGAAGTCGGACTCGTCATTTTATATTATGCCTGTCTGAATTGCGGGAGGCGGGTTCAAGCAGAAAAAGGTCCACGTCCACTGGTTCATTAAAGAGGAGGGTAATCATGTCTGAAAGAGTCATGAGCGAGAGGGAGCCAACCTTGACACACGATGAAAAAAAAGCGGCAGAGGCAGCCTTCTGTGGAGCTCCATTTAACCCTGTCTGGTCACAGGCAGCCCGAAAAGTCTACCAAGGCATTTCGGCAGTCATGGCCCAAAGGTCCTGCTCCATCCTCAACGAGATCGCTATAGAGACCACAAAACCATCCGTATCTTTTGGGCTAAAAAGACACAACTCCTCTTCCAAGGCTGGTTCAAAAATACCGTAACCAATGCCTCATCAGTCTTTCCTGTTCTTTCGGGAAGGTTATGATGAATGAATATCGTGTTGACGGGCGAACCTTTCGTAGGCAATCCGCTTGATGGTGCGAAGATCAAGCTTCCCCGTCCCAAGAACCGGAATGGCTTCAACTTTGATAAAACGGTCTCGACGTGGGATAAACAGTTTTGGAAGTCCACTGGCGGCCAATTTCTCAAGAATCATGGGAATCACCTCTTCTGCAAAGGTATGCAGAACCACAAGCTGTTCACCTTTTCGATCGTCCGGGACTGCCGTGACCGCCATGTGTTGGGTATCGACCCCCGCTGCCTGATGAAGGGCTTCTTCGATTTGGCCATGTGGGACCATCTCACCCCCGATTTTCGAAAATCGTGATAAGCGATCCGTGATGGTAATAAAGCCATCCTCGTCAATCCGTGCAATATCACCCGTCAGGTACCACCCATTTCGCATGACCTGGGCCGTGAGATCAGCACGTCCCAGATAGCCGTTCATCACATTCGGTCCCTTGACCAGGAGCATGCCCTGCGCTCCAATGGGGAGTTGTTCGAAGGTGTCAGGGGAAGCAATACAAACGGACACATTAGGAAGAGGGAGCCCAACCGTTCCGGATCGCGAGACGGGATGGGAAAACCCCGCAGCATGGGCATCAGAACAGTTGACGGAAATGACTGGCGCACATTCTGTCACCCCATACCCCTCAATGGGTCGAAGACCAAAACGATCTTCAAAGGCCCGTGCCGCACGATCCAGGAGTTTTTCTGCTCCAGTGAGGACCAAGCGAAGAGATCGAAATTGCTCAGGCTGACATCGTCGCGCGTATAGTTGTAGAAACGTGGGCGTTGCCAGCAGGATGGTCACCTTCTGTTTATGAACCACTTCCCCAATGGCTTCGGTATCAAGGGGCGACGGATGATAGAAGACGCCGGCGCCATAAAGAGCCGGGAACCAAAGCGTCGCCAAATACCCAAAAGAGTGGAAAAAAGGGAGGATCCCAAGAAGTCGGTCCTGTGAATCCACTGGAAGTCGTTGGGCTACCCCTTGAAGATTGGCATCAATACTCAAGTGGCTCAACATGACTCCTTTGGGGTCTCCCGTACTCCCACTACTAAAAATAATGGTCGCCAAGTCATCAACGGTTGAATGGCCCTGTGCCCCGCAAACTTTTTCAAGCCATTTTATTGGACAGAAAAGAGCCAGACCCATCGCAGCGATTTTTTGGGGTGTCCCGATACAATCACGAAGATCTTCAAGCCAAATCATTTCCGCTTTTTCCGGAAGATCGATGTTGGCTTTTCTCAAAAACAGCCGGCTGGAGACGATGGTGCGGAGTCGGGCTTGTGTGATGGCGGCTTCCATCGTCCTTCGTCCGGCTGTATAGTTCAGATTGACACACGTTCGACCTGTAAGCGTTGCCGCGATGTTGACAAGCGAACCTGCGACACTGGGGGGCAACAAAATGCCGATGGTCTCTTGCGCCTTCCAGTTGGGCCAAAGAATGCGCGCCAAGGCAACCGCACCGGCTAAAGCTTGAATGGAGGAAACGCTTGGTCGCGTGGCATCGCCAAAGACAAAACGAAAGGGATGACGCCGCACGGCACCTATGAACGAATGGTGAAGCGGTTGTCTGGTACATGTTTGTCTTTGACAGCAGACCTCCCGGAGGTCTTGCATAACCTGACCGATTGTGTGGAAGGGTGTGGCCGGCGGAATGGGGGAGCCATAGATAATGGGAACATCATAGGGGAACCGTTCCGGGAATTTAAACCGTAAGCGCCCCCCAATAAAACTAAACAGGCTTCCCCAGATGTTGCCGAGATAGGCGGGAATGATTGGATATGTCCGGTCTGCGGCCACTGCCGAGACGTCATCCAACCATTGTCGAGTCCTGTTAATGAATGGACCTTCGCCAACAAGCCAAATGAACTCGCCTGCCTCCAAAGGCTTGAGGATTTTCTCTTTGATCTGTTGCGGGCCATCAGCAGAGGAAACGAGAATGGGCTTGAGAATACAGGAGAGCCAACCCAAGAAGGGATGATGATCCTCTGATTGATCTACAAGGATATGGACGGGTCGATCAAGGCTTGCCTGTAAACTCAATCCCTCAAATCATGAGACGTCATTTTAGAGGAAAATCGCTCCTCCTCGTTCCGGGATAGCGTCTCGTCCCATCACCTCTAAACGAAAGACCGTATGGGTCGAGACTACAAACAGGCAGCGGATAAAGACAGTGGGAACTTGGAGCAACAGCCATAGGGTGGCGATTAGCGTCAAAAAACCGGCCATGGCGAGAATGTCACTAGAGTTGAGACCTCCTTGCGAAAAACCTCCCGCGCTTAACGACCCAAGAAGAATGCCACTAAATACTGCCGTATTGGTGAGGGCAATCACCCCCCCACGCCGGTTCCCAGGCGGACGCCATTGGATGATCGCATTGAGAGGAACCACCACAAACCCGCTGGCTATTCCCAGAACACCCATGGAAAAGAGGGTTCCGCCCAATTTGGGCTCCCCTATCCCAATAAAAAATAACCAGAAGCTAATACCAATAGCGCCAAGAGGAATCAGGCCTGACTCCACCTTGCTCTCAGACAGTTTTCCTGCCAACAGAGCTCCAAGCCCAATTCCAATACCGAACGTCGCCAGGGGCAACCCTGTTGTGGAATCGGCAAGACCCAAAACGGTCTTTCCGTAAATAAGAATATCCTGCCCAACAAGACTGGCAATCGTCCAAAAACTTATGGCTCCCACCATTCCCACACGGAGCGTCCGATCATGCTGTAAGACTTCCCACGCAGCCGCGAGCGTGGCCCTTACACCGCCCTCTCTTCTAGCGGGTGGGACGCTGGGGACTGAAAACGAGGCGGTGAGACCAATGAGGGCCGTCACGGTCAATGTCAAACCGACAAGCCAGGGAGAGGGGTCCGCCAGTGTAAGGAGCAGGCCGCCTGCGGCAGTCCCGGCGATGATGGCGAGAAAGGTCCATAACTCCAGAGTGCCATTGCCCTCCGAAAGTTGAGGATGGGAAATCACCTCGGGCAAAATGCCGTATTTAGCCGGGCTGAATAGCGCGCTTTGAGCACCCATCCCAGCGAGTATCGCAAGGGCCAACCATCCTCCTTGTGGATGAATGAGCAAGGCGAACGTCCCTAGAGTCATCAGACCGACTTCCGCTATTTTCATTGCAATAATAACGGTGCGTTTGCTCAGGCGGTCCGCAAGGGTCCCAGCAAACAGTGACCCCACCATCAGCGGGAGAGTAAATACCACAAAAACCAGCGTTGTCTCAGCTTGAGAAGCCGCTTCAAGGGCTTGGCTGGAGGCTCCTCCTGCCTTTGCGGCCACCTGACGAAGCGCCAGCAAGGCCACAAGCAATTTCCAGGCATTGTCATTGAATGCGCCACAGAACTGTGCGATCAGCAGCCCGCGTAAAGGATGGGGATGAAGAAAGGGTCTGTCAGATTGAGCCGTTTTAACGGTCCCTTGGGAGGAGGAGATCATGGGAAAAATAGAATGGTCCAATACTGAAATGGAGGAGGAGCATCCGTTTGAGACGTCATAGCCAGGGAAGAATTATACCTACCACCCTTTGATGAAACCAGCAGGATGGTTACCCTCTCCACAATCTCAAAAGACCAAAGGCAAAATCATGATGGTACCCTCCAGGCATGATTTATCATTGAACGGAAACCTTCCTCAAGAATCACTCCGTCAATACCGAAAAATTTCAAAAACGGGTAGGCATGATAGCAATGTTCACCATCGTTCGGATCAAGCAAGAAAAATGAAAACATTCATGACAGGACAAGGGAATGGTATGGAGCATGGTGATTGGGATCGGTTATCTGAAGAAGGATTAGTATCACTCGTACAGTTGAAGACACTTCCTCGTCATGTGGCGATCATTATGGATGGAAATGGCCGGTGGGCGATGGGAAGAGGGCTTCCACGGGTGGCTGGGCATAGGGAAGGCGTGCTTTCTGTCCGGGAAGCCATCAAGGTCTGCCGGGAGTTAGGAATTTCAGCCCTGACCTTGTACGCCTTTTCCTTGGAAAATTGGAAGCGCCCTCCTAAAGAAATTGCCCTCCTGATGGATCTTTTCTGTGAATATTTCCAGTCGGAGTGCGAGTATTTCTTGAGGGAACAGATCCGATTTCACGCGATAGGAAGACTGGCGTTACTGCCTCAGCCGATTCAGACAATGATCAGTGAACTTCAGGAACAATCGAAGGGGTATGATCAATTAACGGTAACCCTTGCCCTCAGTTACGGAGCTCGATCTGAGATTGTGGACGCGATCAAACGGCTGCTTCATGATGTTCCTCGGGATCCCGGCTCTGAAGGCATGATCTCAGAAGAAATGTTTGCGCAGTACCTTGACACATGGAACCTCCCAGACCCAGATCTGTTGATTCGCACCAGCGGGGAATCGCGAGTGAGCAATTTTCTTCTTTGGCAAATTGCTTACGCTGAACTGTACTTCACAAGAACTCTGTGGCCTGATTTTCGCCGCAGGGATCTACTCTTGGCTCTTTTGGATTATCAAAGACGGGAGCGCCGCCTTGGTGGGCTTGATGGAACAATCGATTCTTTACCTCCATCGTTTCCTCAATCCTCCTATTTCTCTGTCTTTCATAAGGAACGAAGGCATGAGACTACCGTCCCGCACATCTCCAAGGCCGGCGTCCCTCCTCAGAATCTTCCTCGTCCTCTTTCCCTTGCCTCATGGCTGGATTAAGATAAAGAGATGCGGAATGGGGGGTCCTTTTCAAACACACATTTTCCTCCCCCATGCAGCACCTGATTGCCCAAGCAAAATGGCCATAGGGGAGAGGGAGGGCCTGTGCGTGTGACCGGAGTCTATGTCAAAATTCCATTACAGAAACCGTAAGAGGAAACTAAAGACCATGGCCGGCGTTTTTTCGTATTCCGTTGTCAAGCGCTCTTTTCTTTTCCAAGTGTTTTCCTTGGTGATCCTCTTTGTCCTGTTTTTCTTTTTCAATTTTTCACCCCTCGCCTCAGAGCCCCTTCAAATGGTGGAGTGTCCGAGCGCAGAGAAATGTTTTGCGTTGGCTATGAAGAAACTTGATAAAATGGAACGCGATCCTGATAAAGCCTTTCAAGGGCAAGTTCTTTTACGTCGGATACAGCATCAGTTTCCTGAATCCGATTGGGGAAAACGGGCGGGAATACGCCTCGGACTCCTCTTATCACACACCTCGCCTCCTGAAGCGGTTCCGCTGCTCCGTTCCGCTTTGAAAGACATTCCCGTCTTAACCGATTATGTTCTTTTTGGATTAGGAGAAGCTTATATGAACATGGGCCATCCCCAACAAGCGGCACGTTTGTTCCAATCCGTCTTAAAAGAGGACCCAGTGGCTCCCCTCAAGATTCAAACCTTGTTTCAGGCCGGTCAAGCCTGGCACGAAGGGGATAATTGTCATGCGGCCATTCAGCTCTCCCGCCAAGCCCTTCAGATGGACCCTCAATTTGAAGAAGCCCCTCAAGCGTTGCTGACCATCGGGGAATGCGCATTGACCTTACACAAACAGGCGGAGGCCTTTGCAGCTCTTCGAGAAATGTGGTGGCGGTTTCCGAAGGAGCCCGAAGCCAAAACCGGAGAACAGTTGCTGCAACAACATCAATGGGGCGGTTCTTCTGGTCCTACTTCCTTGGAACGGTTCAAACGAGCGTTAAGCTTTTCTCGCCTCGCGATGTTTGAAAAGGCTGTGGCGGAATTCAATCGATTTTTA
>Ga0114931_10005856_pt1 | contig 15196 bp, 20 predicted proteins | sample 2SBtaG_FD_89579 | JGI IMG/M metagenome (GOLD analysis project Ga0114931, IMG submission 89579) | Deep subsurface microbial communities from Kolumbo volcano to uncover new lineages of life (NeLLi) - 2SBTROV14_V59a metaG | ecosystem: Environmental > Aquatic > Marine > Volcanic | place: Kolumbo...
CGAGGCGGTCGTCGCCACCCTCGCGGTGGACAGGCTCGATTGGACCGTTTGCTACCAAAGCAAGGTCGGGCGCCTGGAATGGATCGGCCCCTCGACGGTGGACGAGATCGCGCGCGCGGGCACCGAGGGCGTGCCTCTCGTGGTTGTACCCATCGCCTTCGTTTCGGAGCATTCCGAAACCCTCGTGGAACTCGATCTGGAATACGGCGCGCTTGCGCGCCAGCACGGCGTGCCCGCATATGTGCGCGTGCCGACGGTGGACGACGGGCCGCGTTTTATCGCCGGCCTGGCGGCACTCGTGCGCGAGGCGCTGGAGGGGGACCGGCCGGTGCGCTCCGAGGCGGGCGGACGGATTTGTCCCGCGGCCCATGGGTGCTGCGCGCAGGCGGCCTGATTTTCCGTAATAGAACGAACCGGATGGGAATAGTTGGATGGCTGGGTTTTTGGGCGCGGGATACGTGTGGGTCAAGGCGTTCCACATCATCGCGGTCATGGCGTGGATGGCGGGCATGCTCTACCTGCCCCGAATCTACGTCTATCACTGCGCGGCGGAGCCGGGCTCGGCCCAGTCGGAAACCTTCAAGGTCATGGAACGGCGGCTTTTGCGCGCGATCATCAATCCGGCGATGCTCGCGACCTGGGCGCTTGGGCTTGCCCTCGCCATCCATCTCAATGCCTGGGATCAGCCCTGGCTGCACGCCAAGCTCGCGCTGCTCCTGGGCATGCAGCTTATCCATGCGGCCTTCGCGCGTTGGCGCCGGCACTTCGCCAACGACGCCAATACTCACGAGGCCGGGTTTTATCGGATCGTGAACGAGGTGCCGACCGTGCTCATGGTCGGCATCGTGATTCTGGTGGTCGTGCGCCCGTTCTGATCAGGATTGCGCCGCGCCGGTGCCATCGGTGGCCGCCGCGGGTTCCGTCTCGGATGTCTCGTCGGGCGTCTCGTCGGGCGTCTCGGCCTGAACCGCGGCCAGGGTGCCCACCTTGTGCCGGCGGTAGAACTGCTCGAAATCGATTGGGTTGATCACGAGCGGCGGAAACCCACCGTCGCGGGTGAGATCCGCCAGGGTGGCGCGCGCGAAGGGAAAGAGAAAACGCGGTGTCTCGGCCAGAACCAACGGCTCGATCTGGTCCTCGGGCACCGTGGCGCCGATGCTGACCACGCCGGCGTACTCCATCTCGATCAAGAAGCCGGCCCGCTCGTCGATGGTCGCGTCCACGCGCAGGGCGATGGCGCTCTCGTAGGTGCGCTCGCCGAGCAGCCGGGCATTGACGTCGATGTTGACGTTAACCTCGGGGTGATGCTCCACGAGCGCCGCGAAGACCTCCGGCGCGTTCGGGTTCTCGAACGACAGATCCTTGATGTACTGAGTATGAATAACCAAGCTTTGCTCGCCTTGGGGGTCAGCCATATTTAGCTCCTGCTTATTAGCGCGGCTTGGCTATCACGGATCGGTGGGTGGCACAACGAGACAAGATGGCGCCAAGTCGTGGGGGCTGAACGGCACGATCGCGCCGTTCGCGACCTCCTGGCCGGTCAGGCCCCGGATAAAGCCCCAGTGGGAAACGACCACCACGCGCGCCCAATCGTCGGTTGCGATCATCGCCGCGCGAAACGCCGCGCAGCGCGCGCTCACCTCTTCGTGGCTTTCGCTCGGGTCCGGCCACCAGCGCTCGGGCAGGTCGGCGAAGTCGAAGTGGGGCCAACGCGCGATCAGGCGCGAGCGCGGCGAGCCCACGTCGCACGCGAAATGCGCCCGCTCGCGCACCAGGGGCTCGATGCGCACGGGCAGGTCCAGGCGCGCCGCGATGATCTCGGCGGTGTGCAGGGTGCGCGTGTAGGGGCTGGCCAGAATACGCCGCGCGTCGGTCGCGCCAAGGGCCTCGGCGACCGCCTCCGCTTGAATGACGCCATCGTCGGTCAGGCCCGGGTCGATGTAGCCCGGGTCCTGGCGGGTTTGGCTATAGACCACGTTGAAGTGGGATTGGCCGTGACGCACGAGAATCATCGCGGCAACCCGCGGCGCGGCGCGTCCGGGTCGGTCCCAGGGCGATCGTCGTCCGGCGCCTCGCCCAGGTCGTCGTAGTCTCCGTCGATGATCGGGCCGACGCCGCCCGCGCCCGGGTCGATTTCCTCCCCGTTCACGAACACCCGGGTCCGCCCGCGCGCCGCCATGCGCCGCGCCATGGCGGCGCGCAGAAAGCCCCGCACCGGTGGAATGAAGAGCATGAAGCCGATGGTATCGGTCACGAACCCCGGGGTCAGCAACAGCGCGCCGGCGACCAGCAAGCACGCGCCGTCGAACAGCTCATGGGTCGGCAAGGCGCCCCGGTCGAGCTGGGAACGGGCGCGCGTCAGGGTGGCCAGCCCCTGAACGCGGAGCTGCCAAGTGCCCACGACGGCGGTCAAAATCACGATGGCCAATGTCGGCCATAGACCGATAACGCCGCCAACCTTCACGAAGACGGCGATTTCCAGGAGTGGCACGCCCAGAAAGGCGGCCAGGAGTAAAATACCCATGCTTGCTCTTTCCCCGTGGATTCCCTATTTACTTTGGGCAAGGGCGCGGATCTGCAAGACCCCATGCAGACCGTCCAACCGCCGACAGGCGGGCGTGGGTGCCACGGCTGGCGTTCGCGGCGTCCGTCATCGTAAGCGGCAGGATGTACGGACACGGTTTATGGGCAACGGTTTCCAGTTTCTCGACATTGTCCTTTTCGCCGTCATCGCGGCGTTTTTCGTGTTGCGATTGCGCAACGTATTGGGCAAGCGCACTGGGCACGAAAAGCCCCCCAAGGGCGAGCCCTTCGGTAAACGCGCCGGCGGCGAGGACGAGAAAATCATCCCCCTGCCCGACCGCTCGAAGCCGGCCGGCCCCGACGAGGCGCCCGACGAGGTTACGGAAGCCCCCGAGGGCCCGGTGCCCGAGGGCGCGACTTCCGAGGATACCTCGCCCGCCGGTCTGACTCAGATCAAGCTGGCGGACAAGTCTTTCGACGAAGCCGAGTTCCTCGCCGGCGCGCGCGGCGCCTTCGAGATGGTCATCGCCGCCTTCGCCGATGGGGACACCACGGCGCTACGCCCGCTTCTGTCCAACGACGTGTTCGACGACTTCGCCGGGGCGATCGCGGAACGCAAAGAGGCGGAACAGACCCTGGAGACGACCCTGGTCGGGTTCACCAGCGTCGATCTGATCGACGCGGAGGTTCAGGGCCGCACGGCGTTCGTGACCGTCAAGTTCGTCACCGAGCAGATCAACGTTCTGCGCGACAAGGATGGCACCGTGGTCGACGGCGACCCGAGCCACGTAACCAGTATCACGGATATCTGGACCTTCGCGCGCAATCTGCGCAGCCGCGATCCGAACTGGACACTGGTCGCCACCCAGAGCGCGAACTGATCGAGTCCCGTGCGCCAGGGCGCGCGCTGGAACGGGTATCGAGGGGGATGCGGCACCATGGTTGCCTGCTGGGCTCGCATCATGGGGCGCGCCGCGATCGTCGGCGCCGTCGTGCTCTGGCTTGGGGCCTGCGAGAAAAAGCTGCCGCCGGAGGCGCCGCCGGCCCTGGTACTCGGCGCGGTCGAGTTCAAGGATTTGCCCGGATGGGCCGAGGACGACGTGGCGGCGGCCGTGCCGGCGCTTCTGCGCTCGTGCGCCCGCCTGACGGCCCGGGGCAAGAAGCGGAACGAGAGCGAGGGTCCGCGGCCGCGGGGCGCGCGCGCCCTGGCGGGCGGCGCGGCCGACTGGCGCGCGCCGTGCGCGGCCGTGGAAGCGGCCAAGGACCAAGGCGCGGCCGCCGCGCGCGCGGCGATCGAGGCCTGGTTCGTGCCGTTTCGCGCGCGCGACGGGCGCGCGGACTCGGGCCTGGTGACTGGCTATTACGAGGCGGAGCTCAAGGGCGCGCTGTTTCCCGGCGCGCAATACAGCTATCCCATCTACGGCCTGCCCAAGGATCTGGTGGTCGCCAACCTTGGGCGCTTCGATCCGGCGCTTGCCGGGCGGCGCATCGTCGGGCGCGTGGATGGTGGCCGCCTGCGGCCCTATTCGACGAGGGACGATATCGAGGACGGCGCGCTCGGCGGGCGAAACCTCGAGCTCTTGTGGGCCGACGATCCGGTCGATGTCTTCGTGCTGCACATTCAGGGCTCGGGCAGGGTGCGCTTTCCCGACGGCAGCACGCGGCGTATCGGCTTCGCCGCCTCCAACGGGCGCGCGTTCACCGGGATCGGCCGCATCCTTCTGGACGAGGGCAAGGTGGCGCCCGGGCACGCGTCCATGCAGGAAATCCGCGCCTGGCTGCGCGCCCACCCGCGCGAGGCCGCGCGCTTCATGCGCCGCAACGCGCGCTATATCTTTTTTCGCTGGATCGATGGTGACGGCCCGATCGGCGCCCACGGGGTGGCGTTGACGGCCGGGCGCAGCCTGGCGGTCGATCCCGCGTTCGTGCCCTTCGGATTGCCCGTCTACCTGGATACCACGTGGCCGGGCGAAAAGCGGCCCTTGCGCCGGCTCATGGTCGCCCAGGACGCGGGCGCCGCCATCAAGGGGCCGCTCCGGGCGGATTTCTTTTGGGGGACCGGCGAGGCGGCGCTCGAATACGCCGGGCGCATGAAGCAGCGCGCCCGCTTTTTCATTCTGCTGCCGAAGGCAATCGCCGCGCGCCGCGCCGCGACCAGTTGACGCGCGCCCGCGCGCCGCTTGCCTTGGCGCGGGTGCGCTCGGCATTATCGGGCCATGAGTGAGTCCGATTCCATCGAGACCCCACGCGTCGGCCTATTCGTGACGTGCCTGGTGGATCTGTTCCGGCCCAGCGTGGGCTTCGCCACAGTCAAGCTCCTGGAGGACGCCGGGTGCCGGGTCCAGGTGCCGCGCGCTCAGACCTGCTGCGGGCAGCCGGCTTATAATTCGGGCGATCGCACCGACGCGCGCGCGCTCGCGCGCCAGACCATCGCCGCCTTCGAGGGCTTCGACTACACGGTCGCGCCCTCGGGCTCGTGCGCGGCGATGCTGCGCGTTCACTACCCGGCGCTCCTGGAGGACGACCCGGCCTGGCACGACCGCGCCCGCGCCCTGGCGGCGCGCACCTACGAGCTGACAGCGTTCCTGGTCGACGTGCGCGGGGTCGCGGGGCTCCATGCGCGCCACGGGGGCACGGTGACCTACCACGATTCGTGCAGCGGCCTGCGCGAGCTGGGGATCCACGATCAGCCTCGCGCGTTGCTCGGCGGGATCGAGGGATTGACCCTGACGGAACTGCCGGACGCGGACATCTGCTGCGGTTTCGGTGGGGCCTTTTGCGTCAAGTACCCGGAAATATCCAACGCCATGGTCGGCGAGAAGGCCGCGTGCGTGGTGGGCTCCGGGGCGCAGACCCTGCTGGCCGGCGACCTGGGGTGCCTCATGAACATGGCCGGCAAGCTGAAGCGCGCGGGCGCCACGGTGCGCGCGCGCCACGTGGCGGAGGTCCTGGCCGGCATGACCGAGACCCCGGCCATCGGCGACGGCGCGGACGACTGACACCTCATGGAATCCACCGCCCACGCCTTCAAGGACAACGCCCGCGCCGCCGTGGCCGACCCGCAGCTCAAGCGGGCGCTGGCCCACGTCAAGACAGGCTTTATCGGCAAGCGCGCCAAGGCCGTGGCGCGCCTGCCCGAGTTCGAGGCCCTGCGCGACGCCGCGCGGGATATCAAGGACCACACCCTCGACCATCTGGACCTCTATCTGGAGCGCTACGAGGCGCGGGTCGCGGCCACCGGCGGGCAGGTCCACTGGTGCGCGGACGGCGCGGCGGCGCGCGCGGCGGTGCTGGAGATATGCCAACGCGCGGGCGCCAAGACCGTGACCAAGGGCAAGTCCATGATCGCCGAGGAGATCGCCCTCAACGAGCACCTGGAGGCGAACGGCATCACCCCGGTGGAAACCGACCTGGGGGAATATATCATCCAGCTTCGCCACGAGCCGCCGAGCCACATCATCGCGCCGGCGGTGCACCTGACCAAGGACCTGATCGAGGCGGATTTCCGCGCCCGGCACATGGACCTGCCGCCGGGGCGCTCCCTGGAGGAGCCACGCGAGCTGGTGGACGAGGCGCGCCAGGTTCTGCGCCGGCGCTTCCTCGAAGCCGACGTGGGCATTACCGGGGCCAACTTCCTGATCGCCGAGACCGGCTCGTCGGTGATCGTGACCAACGAAGGCAACGGCGACCTGACCCAGGTTCTGCCCCGGGTGCACATCGTCGTCGCCAGCCTGGAAAAGGTGGTGCCCACCCTGGAGGACGTGAGCACCATCCTGCGCGTCCTGGCCCGCTCGGCGACCGGCCAGGAGTTTTCCACCTACACCACCATCTCCACGGGGCCGCGGCGGCCCGAGGACCCGGACGGGCCGGATGAATACCACGTCATTCTGCTGGACAACGGGCGTTCCGCCATGCTCGGCAACGAGTTCCGCGACGTGCTGCGGTGCATCCGCTGCGGCGCCTGCATGAACCACTGCCCGGTCTATCACGCCATTGGCGGGCACGCTTACGGCTGGGTCTATCCCGGCCCCATCGGCGCGGTGCTGACCCCGGCGTTGATCGGCATCGAGGAGGCGGGGAACCTGCCCAACGCCTCGACCTTCTGCGGCCGGTGCGAGGCCGTGTGCCCCATGCGCATCCCCTTGCCGCGCATGATGCGCCATTGGCGCGAGCGGGAGTTCGAACGCCACCTGACCCCGGCGGCGGCGCGCGGCGGCTTGCGCCTGTGGGCATTCTTGGCGCGCCGGCCGGCGCTCTACGGCCTGGCGACGCGGCTGGCCATTGGCGCGCTCGGATGGGCCGGGCGGCGCGCGGGACGTTTTCGGTCGTTGCCGCTCGCCGGCGGGTGGACCCGCCATCGCGACCTGCCCGCGCCCGAGGGTCGCACCTTCCGGGACGCCTGGGCCGCGCGCGATCGCGGGGGCGCGTCATGAGCGACGCGCGGGATCGAATCATGGATCGGCTCCAGCGCGCCCGCGCGCGCCGGGGCGCGGACGACGCGGCGGCCCACGCGGCGGTGGACGGGCGCTTGGCGGCGCGAACGCGTGGGCCGATCCCGGCGCGGGCGCAACTCGACCCGGCGGCCCAGGTGGATCTTTTCGTCGCCATGGCCGAGGAGCAGGCGGCCACGGTGACGCGGGTCGCGGGATCGGACGACGTGCCGGCGGCGGTGGCGGCCTATCTCAAGGCGCACAACCTGCCGCCGCGCCTGAGGATCGCGCCCGATGCGGCGATCGAGGCCCTGCCCTGGGCCGCGCAGCCGTTGCTGAGCGTGGCCGCGGGGCGGGCGGAGGCCGACGACGAGGTGTCTCTGACCGGTGCCTTCGCCGGAATCGCCGAGACCGGCACCCTCATGCTGCACTCCGGGCCAGCCGGGCCCACGACCCTGAACTTCCTGCCCGAAACCCATATGGTGGTGCTGCGCGCGGACCAGGTGGTCGGCGCCTACGAGGACGCCTGGGATCGCACCCGCGCGGCGGCGCGCGCCGCCGGCCGCGAGGGCGCCTTGCCGCGCACGGTCAACTTCATCACCGGTCCCTCGCGCACCGCCGACATCGAACAGACGATCCAGCTCGGCGCCCACGGCCCGCGCCGCCTGCACATCGTTCTGGTCGAGGACGGCGCCGGCGATGGATCGTAAGCGCGACACCCCGCCGCCTGGCCTGAGCCCCGAAGAGCGCGACCTGTGGCGCCACGTGGCCGGGGAGGTGCGCCCCCTCAAGCGCCGCCCGGCGGCCCCCAAGCCCGAAGCTCCCAAATCCGAAGCCTCCAAACCCGAGGCCCCCAAGCCGCCGCCGGCCGGAAAGATAAAGATAGGGGCCACGAGTCCGCGCGCCGCGCGACGGCCACCGCGCATCCCGGCCCCCGAATTGGGCCACGGCACCATCGCGGACCTGGACAAGCGCAGCGCCGCCCGTCTTCACCGTGGCTTGCTGCGGGTCGAGGCCCGGCTCGATTTGCATGGATATACCCAGGTCGCCGCGCACCGGGCGCTCGATGATTTTCTGGCCCAAGCCCAGGGCGCCGGCAAGCGGTGCGTCCTGGTGATTACCGGCAAGGGCACCACCAGCGAGGGCGGCGGGGTGCTGCGCGCCCAGGTGCCCCGGTGGCTCAACCAGGCCCCCAACCGGGCGCGGGTGCTGGCCTTCGACTATGCCCAGCCACGCGACGGGGGCATGGGCGCCCTCTACGTGCTCTTGCGCCGCGCGCGCGACTGACCCTGGCCGGGACGTCGGCGAAAAAGCCTCGTGCTCAACCGCGAACGAGTTAATATTCGGCCCTTGGATGGGACATGGGGGCTCGTTGCGCGCGCGCAATGAACCACGCCTCTGGATCATGGGTGATTGTTTCGCATGCGAAACGAAGGGCCGAGACTCCATTCGCGGCAACCAGCCTCATGACACCCTTCGGCCGGAAGATGCGCGAACTGCGCGCCGCGCGCGGCCTGGCGCTCAAGGACATGGCGGCGGGTCTCGGCGTCTCCGCCGCCTATCTCTCGGCCCTGGAGCACGGCCAGCGCGGGCGGCCGAACCGGCGCTTCGTGCACCGGGTATGCCAGTTCCTCGGCATCATCTGGGACGAGGCGGAGGACTTGCAGCGCCTGGCCGACCTCTCCCACCCCCGGGTCGTGGTGGATACGGCGGGCCTGAGCGCGGAGGCGACCGAACTAGCCAACCTGCTCGCCGCGCGCATCGCGGACCTACCCCAAGAGACCATCGAGCGGCTTCTGGCGGAGGTGAACCGCCACCAAACGTAAGCGTGCGCGGTGCGATTACAAAATAAACTTGCTCAGGTCCGAGTCCTTGGCGAGGGCGCCCACGCGCTCTTGCACGTAGGCGGCGTCGATGCGGATCGTCTCGCCGCCCCGGTCGGTGGCGGTGAACGAGATTTCCTCCAGGAGCTTTTCCAGGACCGTGTGCAGGCGCCGGGCGCCGATGTTCTCCACGTTCGAGTTGATCTCCGCGGCCAGGTCGGCCAGGGCCTCTATGGAGTCGTCGGTGAAGTCGAGGGTCACCTCCTCGGTGGCGAGCAGCGCCTTGTACTGGCGTACCAGGCTGTTCTCCGGCTCGGTCAGGATGCGCTTGAAGTCGTCGCGGGTAAGCGCGTTGAGCTCGACCCGGATCGGCAGGCGCCCCTGCAACTCGGGCAGCAGGTCCGACGGCTTGGCCAGGTGGAACGCGCCCGAGGCCACGAACAGGATATGGTCCGTTTTGACGGGTCCATGCTTGGTGGCCACGGTGGTGCCCTCGATCAGGGGCAGCAGGTCGCGCTGAACCCCCTCGCGGGAGACATCGGCGCCGACCCGCTCCGAGCGCGCCGTGATCTTGTCGATCTCGTCCAGGAACACGATGCCGTTTTCCTCCACGGTGCCGATCGCCTCGGCGGTGACCGCCTCCTGGTCGAGCAATTTGTCGCTTTCCTCGTCGGTCAGCAGCACCGTGGCCTCGGCGACCGGGAGCCGGCGCGTCTTGGTGCGTCCGCCGCCCAGGGCCTTGCCGAGAATGTCGTTCAAGTTGATCATGCCCATACTGGCTCCGGGCATGCCGGGGACATCCATGGTCGGCAGTTGCAGGGTGGCGGCATCGGCCACCTCGATCTCGATCTCCCGCTGGTCCAGGTCCCCGGCGCGCAGCATGCGCCGAAACTTGGCTCGGGTGTCGCCACTCGCCTGCTCGCCCACCAGGGCGTCGAGCAGGCGTTCCTCGGCGCTCAGCTCCGCCTTGGCCTTGACCTCCCGGGACAGGCGCTCGCGGGTCATTGAAATGGCGATCTCGACCAGATCGCGCACGATCTGCTCCACGTCCCGGCCCACGTAGCCGACCTCGGTGAACTTGGTCGCCTCGACCTTGAGGAACGGCGCCTGAGCCAGGCGCGCCAGGCGCCGGGCGATCTCGGTCTTGCCGACCCCGGTGGGCCCGATCATGAGGATGTTCTTGGGCAAGACCTCCTCGCGCAGGGCATCGGGCAACTGCCGGCGGCGCCAGCGGTTGCGCAGCGCGATTGCCACGGCGCGCTTGGCGTCGTTCTGGCCGACGATGTAGCGATCCAGCTCCGATACGATCTCGCGCGGGCTGAACGCGGCCGTGCCCGGGCCGGCCCCGGCGGTCGCCGACCGGCCGGTCTCAGCCGGCCGTGATAGTTTCGAGGACGATGTTTTCATTTGTATAAATGCAGATTCCCGCCGCGATCTTCATGGCCGTGCGCGCGATCGCCTCGGCCTCCATGTCGTCGCGGTCGATGAGCGCGCGCGCGGCGGCGAGCGCGAAGGGGCCACCCGAGCCGATGCCGATCAGGCCGTCCTCGGGTTCGAGCACGTCGCCGGTTCCGGTCAGCACCAGGGACGTGGAGGCGTCGGCCACCGCCATCATGGCTTCCAGCCGGCGCAGATACCGGTCCATGCGCCAGTCCTTGGCCAACTCCACGCAGGCGCGAGTGAGCTGGCCCGGATAGGTTTCCAATTTGCCCTCGAGGCGCTCGAACAGGGTCAGCGCATCGGCGGTCGCGCCGGCGAAACCGGCGATCACCTCGCCCTTGCCCAGGCGGCGCACCTTGCGCGCGTTGGACTTGATCACCGTGTTGGACAAAGTGACCTGCCCGTCGCCGGCCACCGCCACCGTATCGCCCTTGCGGACCGAGAGGATGGTGGTGCCATGCCAGGTGGGAGGGGATGTGGCGGCCATGGCTTTTCACATGGGGCAAATCCCGCCCCGGGTCAAGCGGCGAACCGTTGGCGGCTAGGTGGCGGCGTGGGTGGCGGTGCCGGCGGCTTCCTGCTAAAAGACGCCGCCATGAGCAGCCCAGCACCAGCGCCGCGGCGCGCCACGGTCGCGCGCGAGACCAAGGAAACCCGGATTTCCGCCAGCATCGATCTGGACGGGACCGGCGCTTACGACATCGCCACGGGAATCGGTTTTCTCGATCACATGCTGGAGCAGCTGGCCCGCCATGGCCTGATCGATATTACCCTCAAGGCCGAGGGCGACCTGCACATCGACCATCACCACACCACCGAGGATACGGGCATCGTGCTCGGCCAGGCCCTGGCCGAAGCCCTGGGCGACCGGGCCGGCATTCGCCGTTACGGCGCGGCGCTGGTGCCCATGGACGAGACCCTGAGCCGGGTCGCGCTCGACGCCTCCAACCGCCCGTACCTGATCTGGAAGGTCGCCTTCGCGCGCGACAAGCTCGGGGAGATGGACACGGAGCTGTTCAAGGAGTGGTTCCAGGCCTTCGCCCAGCACGGCGGGCTGACCCTCCACGTGGAGACCCTCTACGGGCAGAATTCGCACCACATCGTCGAGTCCTGTTACAAAGGGCTGGCGCGCGCCTTGCGTCAGGCGGTCGAGCCCGACCCGCGCCGCGCCGGCGTCGTGCCCTCGACCAAGGGTATCCTGTAAGGATCGACCGCGCGCGACCCGGTGCTCTGGTCGGCCGATTGAGTCATCGAATCGAGTTTTTCGTGAGCGTTTCGCCATGACCATCGTGATCGTGGATTACGGTTCGGGCAACCTGCGCTCCGCCGCCAAGGCGCTGGAGCGCGCCGCCGGTTCGGCCGGCGTGAACGCGCCGGTCCAGGTGAGCGCCCGCGCCGAGGCGGTGGCTCGCGCCGAGCGCCTGGTGCTGCCGGGGGTTGGCGCGTTCGGCGATTGCCGGCGCGGGCTGGCCGCGCTGCCCGGCATGATCGAGGCCCTGGAGGAGGCGGTCATCGCGCGCGGGCGGCCGTTCCTGGGCATTTGCGTCGGCATGCAACTCATGGCCGAGGTTGGCCGCGAGCACGGCGATCACCAGGGGCTCGGCTGGATTCCCGGCGCGGTCGAGGCGCTGGCCCCGGCGGACCCGTTGCTCAAAATTCCTCACATGGGTTGGAATGAGCTCGATATTGCCGCGCCCGTTCATCCGGTGCTGGCGGATTTGGGAGAACATCCCCATGTCTACTTCGTGCACGGCTATGGGTTTTGCGCGCGTGTATCGGCTGATGTTCTGGCAACCGTCGATTACGGCGGTCCCGTAGCCGCCGCGATCGGGCGCGACAATCTGTTCGGTACGCAATTTCATCCCGAGAAGAGTCAGGCCGTCGGCCTGCGAATCCTGGAAAACTTCGTGAGGTGGCGGCCATGACGGCGACGACCGATCCCGCGGACATTGCCCGGACCAAGCAAGACGAACCGACCGATCTCCCGGGCCGAAGCGACAAAACGGCGGTCGAGCGCCTGGGCGAATTCACCGGGCCCGATCTGCACGACCTGTGCGACGCGGCCGAGGCGGCGATCCTCCATGGCGGCGGCTTCGGCTGGCTGCGCCCGCCGCCGCGACATACCATGGAAGCCTACTGGAAAGGGGTGCTCGTGGTGCCGGAGCGGGAGCTGTTCGTGGCCCGCCTGGAGCGCACCATCGCCGGCTCGGCGCAACTCCTGCGCCCGCCGCGCAACAACGAGGCGCAAGCCATGGTCGGCCAGTTCACCACCGCGTTCATCGCGCCCTGGGCGCGCGGGCACGGGCTGGCGCGCATGCTGTTGCTCGGCGTCGAGGAAGCGGCGCGCGCCGCCGGCCTCCAGGTGCTCAACATGGATGTGCGCGAAACCCAGGACGCGGCGATCCGGCTTTACGAATCTACCGGCTACCGGCGCTGGGGCACCCTGCCCCGCTACGCCCTGGTGGACGGGCGCTGGATCGAGGGGCACTTCTACACCAAGGATCTGCGCGACGATGCGTAGGGAGGAACACGACGCGCGCGGGTTGCCGCGGCCGTGATCGTCTTTCCCGCCATCGACCTGAAGGACGGCCGGGCGGTGCGCCTGGTGCGCGGGCGCATGGAGTCGGCCACCGTTTTCAACGACGATCCGGCGGCCCAGGCGCGCGCGTTCGCCGCGGCGGGGTTCGAGTGGCTCCATCTGGTCGATCTCAACGGGGCCTTCGCGGGGCGGCCGGTCAACCGGGGCGCGGTCGAGGCGATTCTGGCCACGGTGGCGATCCCGGTTCAGCTAGGTGGCGGCATCCGCGATCTGGCGACCATCGAGGCGTGGCTCGCCGCCGGCGTGGCGCGGGTGATCCTGGGCACGGCGGCGGTCGAGGACCCGGCGCTGGTGCGCGCCGCCGCCGGGCGCTTTCCGGGCCAGGTGGCGGTCGGCATCGACGCCCGCGCGGGCCGGGTCGTCGTGCGCGGGTGGGCGGAGGAAAGCGCCCTTGACGCGCTGGCGCTCGCGCGCCGCTTCGAGGACGCGGGCGTGGCCGCCATTATCTACACGGATATCGAGCGGGACGGTGCGCTCCAGGGGGTCAACGTAGCCGCCACCGCCGCGCTCGCGCGGGCCATCCAGGTGCCGGTCATCGCCTCGGGCGGGGTCGCGTCCCTGGACGATATCGCGGCCCTTGCCGCCCACGGCGCGGAAGGTATCGCGGGGGTCATTTGCGGGCGCGCGCTCTACGACGGCCGCATCCAGCCGGCGGCGGCGCTGGCGCTCGCGCGGGGCGGGAACGCGGCGGCCGGGACGGCGCCGGGCGCGCCATGCTGAAGGCACGGGTCATTCCATGCCTCGACGTGAAGGACGGCCGCGTCGTCAAGGGCATCAACTTCGTCGATCTGCGCGACGCCGGAGACCCGGTGGAGCAGGCCCGCGTCTACGACGCGGCCGGGGCGGACGAGCTCTGCTTTCTCGATATCACCGCGAGCCACGAGCGCCGGGGCACCCTCATGGATATTGTCGCGCGCACGGCGGAGGAATGTTTCATGCCGCTCACCGTGGGTGGCGGGGTGCGCGCGCCGGAGGATGTGCGCGCGCTGCTTCTGGCCGGGGCCGACAAGGTGGCCATCAACACCGCCGCGGTCGACGATCCGGACCTGGTGCGCGCCGCGTCGACGCGCTTCGGCGCTCAGTGCATCGTGGTCGCCGTGGACGCCAAGCGGCGCCACGCCGGCGGGTTCGAGGTCTTTACCCACGGCGGACGCACGCCCACGGGGTTGGACGCGATCGCCTGGTGCGAACGGGTGGCGGCCCTGGGCGCGGGGGAGATTCTTCTGACTTCCATGGACCGGGACGGTACGAAACTGGGCTACGATATCGAGCTGACCCGCGCCGTGGCGGACGCGGTGCCGGTGCCGGTGATCGCCTCGGGCGGGGTCGGCACCCTGGCGCACATGGCCGCGGGCCTCGCCCAGGGCCGCGCGAGCGCCGTGCTGGCCGCCTCGATCTTTCATTTCGGCACGTTTACCATCGCCGAGGCCAAGGCGTATCTGGCCCGGGCCGGGGTGCCCGTCCGCCCGCCGGTGGCGGCGGTTGAGCCCGCGCAAAGCGACTGACACGGACGCCAATACCTGATAACGATCCCGCGCGCGACTGTGGGGGACCCATATGACCGACAAGACGGGTGCCGGCGAGACCGGGGCGGCCGAGGCCAGCGAGGACGGGCGAGTACTCGACCGCCTGTACGCGGTGATCGAATCCCGGCGTGGTGGCGATCCGGCGCGTTCGCACACGGCCAAGCTGCTGGCCAAGGGTCCGGTCAAGATTGCCCAGAAGGTGGGCGAGGAGGCGGTCGAGGCGTTGATCGAGGGAGTCCGGGGCGATAACCGCGCGCTGGCGCAAGAAAGCGCGGACCTTCTCTATCACCTGCTGGCCCTGTGGGCCGCGCGCGGGCTCGCCCCGGGCGAGGTCTGGGCCGCGCTGGCGGCGCGGCGCGGCACCTCGGGCATCGCCGAAAAAGCATCGCGCGCCGGCAAGAACCGGGGATAACAGGAGAGCGAACGGCCATGGCTTACGACCGCGACAACATCTTCGCCAAGATTATCCGGGGCGAAATTCCGTGCGACAAGGTCTACGAGGACGAACATGTCCTCGCCTTCCGGGACATCAATCCCCAGACCCCGATCCACATCCTGGTGGTGCCCAAGGGTCCTTACGTCTCCTTCGACGATTTCTCGCGCGACGCCAGCGAGGCGGAGATCACGGGCTTCGTGCGCGCGGTGGGCCAGATCGCGCGCGATGCGGGCGCGGCCGGGCCCGGCTACCGGGTACTCGCCAACAACGGCGCCGACGCGCACCAGGAGGTGCCCCATTTCCACCTGCATATTTTCGCGGGTCAGAACCTGGGCCGCATGATCAAGCCGCTCGACAAGTAACGTCCAGCCCGGCGCGCCGCTGGCTCAGTGGCGCAGGTGGCTGGCGTCGGTCGGCCC
>Ga0114931_10005857_pt1 | contig 15196 bp, 12 predicted proteins | sample 2SBtaG_FD_89579 | JGI IMG/M metagenome (GOLD analysis project Ga0114931, IMG submission 89579) | Deep subsurface microbial communities from Kolumbo volcano to uncover new lineages of life (NeLLi) - 2SBTROV14_V59a metaG | ecosystem: Environmental > Aquatic > Marine > Volcanic | place: Kolumbo...
CCGACATCGTGGAGGTCACGCTGCGGCCGGGGGAGCGCATCCTTTTGTGCTCCGATGGTCTGACCGGCTTTGCCGCCACCGAGGCGGTGGAGCAGATCGTCGCCGGCTCCGAGGATCCGGAACAGTCGGCTCTCGATCTGATCGACCTGGCGCTGCGCGGCGGCGGTGGCGACAACGTTTCGGTCGTGGTGATTGAAGCGGGCCGGCCGGTGGTGCCGCGGGCGACCCAGATCGTCCAGACCAGCGGCGCCGAGGCGTGGTGGCAACGCCGGTCGTTGTTCATGCGCACCTGCTCCGAGCTCGGTCTGACCCGGTCGCCGATTTGCGCCATGTTGTCGCCACAGGAGGCGCTCGACATCGTCGCGGGCAACTTGTGCGAGGCCATCTATCACGATCTGGAACAGAGCTCGGGCATCAACGTGTGGACCTACGCGGAGAACCTGGCCAAGGGCTGGTTGGGCCAGGGCGGCGCATTCGGGCCACTGCGCGCCATGCTCGACGTCTTTGCCCACGCCGCCGCCGCTGTGATCGGTGACATCGGCCGCGCGGGTAAACAGTTTGCCCTGCCGCTGGAGATCTCCATCACCCGTGCGCTCGTCACCATCGAAATGGCCGTGGGCGGGTTGCTGGCGGCGCGATTGCGCGGCGTCGAGGCACGCCTGGTGCAGTTCCACACGCGCCAGCCGACGCAGAGCCAGCACACCATCACCGACCAGCCGACGATCCCGTACATGGACGCGGTCAGCATCGAGCCGCCGCCTCCGGACGTCGCCGCGTGTCTCGAGCAATCGATACCGCTGGCGATCGCTCGGGTGCGCGAGCTGGGAGAGAAACCGGGCGCACGCCAGTGCCTCGACTATGTGGCGACTGGCGCGTTCGAAGGGTCGCACGCCACCGACGCGGTCATCGTTGCCCGGCAGCTGTACGGCCAGCGCTCGCTCGAAGAATCGGGCATCACGCCGTTGCTCGACGCCGCGGACCAGGCGCGCCACGCGCACATCGAAGCGATAGGGCAGGTCGATCACCCGCCCGAGGTTCGCGCCGGTGCAGTGCGCCTGGCGACGCTGGCACACAAGCGGTTGTTCATGGCCATCGCGCAGCTGGTGGTCGACGCCGGCACGCCCATCACCGAAGAGCTGCACAGCGCTGCGGAGCGAACGACGGTGCTGCGCCAGCGCGTCGCCCAGGCCGAGCGCAAGTTGGCCGAGCTCGAGCGCCGGCTGGTCACCTTCGTGGATCGTGATCCAATCGTCAGCGAGTCGACGCACAAATGAGGACAATGGGGACGCAATGTCGCAACTAGCAGACCGAGTCATGGTGCTTCGAGACGAAGTGCTCGAGACCGCCGAGCTGGGCGATTCGGATCCGCCCGGCGCCGAGATCTTCGACGCGGTCGTGCGCGCTCTGGTGGCCTACAACGAAACCGTGCCCGGGCTCGACCTCACGCTGCACGACGCGATCACGCGTCGCCTCGCCTGGGGCGACGAAGAGTCGGTGGTGCTTGCCGACGCCAACGCCGTGTGCGACCGGCTGATCAAAGCCGCGCAACGGGCGTTTCGCGATTCGGTCGAGGAGATGCTGGTCGTCGAGCTTGCCGCCGAGGTCGCGTGCAGCGCTGCGCGGATCGTTGCGCTCGCGGCCGCGGGCCGGGCGGGCCGGGAACGCGCTGCCCGACTGCGCGAAGAGCTGGCGCACCGCCGCCTGACCGATGCGCTCGAGCGCCAGCAGGCGGAGATGAGGCGGTTGCGCGCGAGCGACGTGAGCCGCACGCGCAGCGGCTTTTAGCCCGGCACCTTGCTGCAGCTTTTGCTCCACGGCGCGAAGTCGCGGATCGACGCGATGTCGTTGCGCACCTTGATGCCGCGCAACGAGTGGTCGGTTGCCAGGTGAACGCTGCGGGCATTGGGAAACGCCTCGCGGTAGCCATTGATGTGAGTCGGCTCGTTGTCGAAGGCGGCGACCACGGCGCCCGCCTCGCGCAACGCATGGTAGGTGCGATCTTTGAACACGTCGTCGTGCTCGTCGAGGGTCGGTTTCATCACCAGGCGGACGCGGTCGCCGTCGGGTAGCGGGAACTCGGGCTCGGCGAACGACTCGAGGGTGCCGGGCCGCATGGCTTCCCAGCGTCCGGTCACGTAAAACACCTTCGCGCCCGCGGTGACGCCGGCGCGGACGTATTCGGGGGCACCCGGGATGGGGATGTCGTGGACGCAGTACTCGCTGGTAAAGAACCGCTCGCGCCAGAACTCGCGGCACGGCGCGAAGTGCTGCTCGATCGCTTCCTCATTCAGTCCCGCGTTGCGCATGGCGATGCGCAGATCCCAGCCCTCCCAGTGGTCGGCCTGGTTCGCCGCCAGCTCTGGAACCCCGTGCGTCTCGCCGTATTCGCGCACGATCAGCGCCTGGCGCGGCCGGTTGTCCAGCAGGGTCGAGTCGAGATCGAACACCAGGATTCCCCGCTCAGCGAGCGATTTTGCGTCGGCGATGATGTCGCACAAGAGCTGACGGGTCTCGGTCTCGGCCAGAGGCGTGATTCCCTCTGGGATGGGATACGGCTTGGGCATAGGCCCCTACCTTACAACAAACGGCAAAATAGGAGTTCATGGGCGTGCTACGGATGATCTTGAGTCATCAGGTGGTGACGTCGGACAGGGCGTCCACCAGAGCTTCCAGACCGTCTTCCAATGCGACCATATGCTGGACCAGCCGTTGTGGCGGTCGCGGAGCCCGCCCGCGCATGCGACTGCGCAGGACCCGGCGCGCGCTCGGCTGGATTTGCTGCGCTGTATCGAACAGCTCTTGCCAGCGTTCGTCGGTGAGATCGTATTCGGCGATGATGGCGTCCAGGTTGATGCCGTTGAGCGCCTCGGTCGCGCCGATGATGTCGCTGGCAAAGCGGATATCCCAGCCGCTGGTGACGTAAAGAGCCAGCGCACCGCGCTGTCGCGTCTGCTCGCCTACGACCAATACCCGCAACCGACGCGTCCGCGCATCAGTTTGGCCGCCGGTCTCGTAGTGGCTGACCATCTCGGTCCATTCGGGCCCAGGATCGGATAGTTGCACGCCGATACCTGCACCGACGCCGGCCGCATCCGTCGGCACGCGCCGCGCTACCACGCCGGAGACATTGAGCGCCGCGCCGCGGGCGTGATCCATCACCGCAATGCTCAGCTTCGTGCCCCGCTCCAGCGCCTGCGCAGTCTCCAGAAAACAGCCTTCTTTGCCGATATCCCGGGTCGGGCAGACGATCCACGTGTCAGTGCCCGCGACTTGTACAGTCGCGGACAAGCGGGTGCGGGTGCGAGGAAACCGCCGGGCCACGTGACTATCTTACAGCATTATCCGTAGTTCTCGCCCGGGACGGCCGTTGGTTAGCCATTGCAATGGGCAGTCTGGTTGACCGGCGCGCGCAAGCGATGCACGATGCGACCCGCCATGAAGGGAGTCATCCTACCGATCGTCATCGCCGCGCTCGTTTGTGCCGCGCCGGCGGCGGCGTGGGCGCAGCCACCGACTCACAGCGCCGTATCGTCGGCGGTTGCGGCCGATCAACCCGACTATTTCGGCAAAAAGACCGTGCCGCAGAAGGTCAGCTTCCGCCAGGCCAGGACGCGCACCCGCAAACAGCAGATCGTGCTGGCGAGCCTGTTCGGTGCCGCAGTGGTGTTTGGCGGTCTGGGTTTGTACTTCCACCTCGACTCGCGGCACGCGTCCAACGAAATCTCCTTCGTGGGCGGGACGCCGAGACGGACTTACGACCGCAGCGTGGCCGATACCCGTGACCGGGCGATGCGCTCGCGCACCCTCGCTATCGTGGGCTACTCGATCTCGGGTGCGCTGCTCGTGGCGACCATCGTCGCCATGGCCAAGACGCAGCCGGGCGAAGAGATCGTGACCATCGACGACGAAAAGGCGCCGGCGACCACCGTGCCCGTGTCGTTCATGGTGGTGCCCGGCGGCGCGATTGTCGGCAAGGTGTGGAGGTTCTGATGCGCCTGGCCGTTGTCTTCTTCGCCCTGCTCACCGCTGCGTGTTCTCCCGACATCGGCTCGGGTACCTACTTCTGTGGCCCGGAGCGGCTGTGTCCGCCCGACCTTACATGTGACGACACGAGCTACACCTGTGTGACGCCTGCCAGCGCGATGCCGTTTTCGTGCCCGGCCGGGTTCGACGACACGGAGCCCGACAGCGACATGGCCAACGCCCGGGACCTGGGCGAGCTCGAGTGCGGTGTCCCGGCGATCCAGAACGCCACCAGCTGTGTGGTCGCGGGCGACGCGGGCGATTACTACAAGTTCGTTTACAATCAGGATTGCCAGGGGGCGAACCCTCACCTGGAGATTCGCCTGCGCTACCCGATCGCCCTGGTTCCCCTGCAGCTCGAATTGCTCGACGGCAGCGGCACGGTGCTCGCCAGCGGCGAGCTGTGTACGTCGCCCATCGACACCACCGGGCGCGACCGGGTGTGCATCGATATTCCGCCGGTGACCGGCACCACCTACTATGTGCGCGTGGTGCGGCCCGCCGATGCACCGAACTGCGACGGCGACTGCGACTCCAACCAGTATCTGCTGGATATTCTGTTCCCGCTGTCCGGGTCTTAGTCTTAGTCTCCGCCGCAGTGGTAATGTGAGTGCGTGGGCGAGCTCACGCTCCGATGGCAAAGCGTTCCTTACGGCGTAGTGGTCGTGAGCTTGCTGATGGTGGCCGGGATTGCCGCCCTGACTCGGGGCGACCGGCTGATCCGGTCCGCGCTGCTGTTCCTGGTGGTGGGGGCGTTGCCGTACACGTTGGCGTTGACCCTGATGGGCGCGGTCAACAGTCCCGAGGTGGCGCACTCGATCATCAAGTTCGGCGTTGGAAGCGTGTCGTTGACCGGCCCGGCGCTGATGATGTTGCTGCTGGCGATCAGCGGCAAGTTCGAGGCACACCGCAAGTTGTTTGCCTTCGCGGTGGTGTGCTCGGTGACCATGAGCATCATCGCGTTCACCAGCGACCTGGTCGTCGGTGGCATGTGGAAGACCGCGTGGGGGCTCTGGTACAACAAACCAGGTGCGCTCAACGATGTGCACACCGGCCAGTTCGTCCTGTGGACCGTCGTCGGCATCTTGCTCACGCGGCGCGGCAAGCGGCTGCTCACCGAGCGCCAGCGCGATCAGGTAAAGATCCTGGCGGGCGGACTCACGGTCGTGTTGTTGTCGGCGACCGACAGCCTGCTCGTCCACGGCATCGGGGTGTTTCCGCTTTCGTTCATTCCCGCAACGTTTGGTGCCTGGACCCTGATCATCGCGTGCGCGCGCTACGACCTGTTGCGCTCGCGCGGCTTCGACTGGGCGGCGTTCTACGAGCTGTTGGTGGTGGTGTGCATGGCCGGGATCGTCCTGCTCGCGCTGTTCATCAGTCCCGAGCATATCGTTGCATCCCCCGCGCGGACGGCGCTCGTCGTTGTCCCCATCATGGTGGTGGCGTTCATCCTGTCGCTGGCGATTCGCGGCGTCGTTCTCGAGCGCGTGCGCGCGCGCGAATCCCGGGTGGTCAACGCACTGGACGTGTTCGTCGAAAAGGTCAGCGTCGTGCAGCGCGAAGACGAGCTGGCGTCGCTGTACTCCAACTTGCTGCAGCAGCGTCACAAGCTGACCGGCGTGCGTTTGTACACCCAGGACGACGACGGCTTGTGGCGAACCGTGGACGATCCCGAACGGCCCCCGCTCACTGTAGACGCGCGCGTGCGCACGTGGCTCGTCACCAACAACGAGCCGCTGATCGCCGATGATCTGTTGACCCAGCGCCTGGGCGGCCTTCGCGCGCCGATCGAATCGTTCATGGCGCTGGTAAAGGCCGAGCTCGTCGTGCCCATGGTCGATCGTGAGCAGTTGGTCGGCCTGATCGCCACGGGAGGGTGGGACGACAAACGCGCACTGCGCGACCAGGACCGCGCCTAGCTGATCCAGGCCGCCAGCGCCGGGGCTCGCGCGGTGACGTACATGCACCTGTTGGGCGAAGCAGCCCAGCGTATGGAGGTCGTCAAGGAGGTCGAGGTCGCGACGGCTGTGCAGCAGGCACGCTTGCCCGGTGAGCAGATCACTCACTACGCGGGCCACTAGCTCACGAGCTTCTACCAGCCGTCGCCACAGTTCGGCGGCCACTGGTGGATGTCTCACGAGCTCGACGACGGCCGGATCTTGATCGCGATCGGCGACGTTACCGGCCACGGCGTGTCCGCGGCGTTGATTTCGTTCACCGTGGAGGGCGCGTGTGAGACCGCCTACCGCATGTTCGGCAGCGACGGCTTCGATCTGAAATCACTGCTGCTGTTGCTCAACCGGTCGGTGGTGGAGGTCGGCGGCGGCGAATACGCGATGAGCTGTTTCGTCGCGCTGGTGGATCCCGGTGCCGGCCAGGTTGCGTTTGCCAATGCAGGGCATCCGTTCCCGTACGTGTGCCGGCACGCCGCTGCGCCGACACTCGGCAATGCCGAGCTCAAGGCGATGGTGTCGCGCGGCACGCAGCTCGGCACTCCCGAGCCGGTGGTGTCTGTGTCCACGATGCCCCTCGACGCCGACGACGTGCTCGTGTTCTACAGCGATTCGATCGTCGATTCGCGCAACCCGGAGGGCGCGGCGTACGGCGACCGGCGGTTTCAGCGAGTGCTGCGCAAAAAAGTGCGCAGCGCCGGCCCGCGGGCATGCGCGGTGATCATGGAAGACGCGCAGACCTTCTACGGCCGGCACCCCATCTCCGAAGACATCAACCTCGTAGTGTTGCGACTGGCGTCGCGCTAGCACGGATTCCGGGCTGGTGCCGTGTCTCGGATATAACAAGCCATGAGAGCGAGGGATCGTGGCTCCCAGCAAGGCGCGATGAGGGCGTTGGGCGGGCCCCAACAGCCGAAGAGCAACGCCGCGGGGGGCCGCGAGAGCCGCTCGTCATGGTTGGAATATTTGGGACACGGCACTAGACTCGTCGCGTGAAGAAGGCATTCGAACGCCTGGGGGCGGACATCGAGCGGCGCTGGGCCGCCATAGGGGGAGGCTTCGACTCGTTTCCGCGCGCGGCGGTCGACAAATTGAGCAGCTTCGTCACCGATGAGATCGCCACCGGGACGCTGCTCGCGGACCTGTGTCGGAATCCGTTTTTGCCACCGCAGCTCGAGCCCCTGCGGCCGACCAGCAATCCATGCATTCAGGTCTGGCGTGGCAAGCAGTTCCACATCGAAGTGTTGTTCGTGGTCGAACCGGCGACCGCGATTCACGACCACCCATTCGCCGGGGCGTTTGGTGTGGTCGACGGGTCGAGCCTGGAGATCGAGTATACGTGGGAGGAGACGGAGCCGATCGCCCACGCCGTCGACGGCGGCACGCTGACCATGTCGCAACACCGCCTGTTCGGGCCCGGCGACGTTTGCGCGCTGGCGCCGGAGCTCAGCCATTCGATGGCCCATTTGGGATTGCCCAGCGTGCTGGTGGTGGCGCGCACGACGGCAACCCGGCCGCGTACCCACATGTTCTTGCCGGGCGGCACGCGGATTACCGAGAACGAGGTCAAAGCCGACGAGGATACGCTGGGCTGCAAGCTGCTGCTGGCAAATGTGGCAGCGCGGCTCGAGGGCGAGCCGGCGGCGAGCGCACTGTCCGGGTTGTCCGACTGGGGCGCGCGCGATCCGGCCGCGGCGTTCGAGCTCGCGCGGGCCGCGGCCGACGTGGGGCAGGCCGACTGGATCACCGAGCACCTGCAACCGACCCTGCAGGGCGAGCACTCCATCGACGCAAGCTACCTCGCCGATGCGGTCGAGCAGCGCCAGCTGGAGCACCGGCTGTGCCGCGCCTTGCACAAGGTGAACGATCACGGCCAGCGGTTGCTGTTGGGCCTGTTGTTTTCCCCGTTGCAGCGCGCCGACATCCTGGCGCTGGTGGCCGCGGCGTATCCGGACCGCGGCATACCGGAGCTGCTGTTTTCGTGGTTGCGTGAGATCTTGCGCGAGCAAGACAACCCGCCGTTGGGCATTGCGCTCAACGAAAACGAGCTCATCGTGCTGCAGGAGCTGCTCGAGGAGTCGGACGACACTGACTTTGCGTCGCGCAAGACCCGCTCGGGCCTGCCCAAAGCCGAACTGGTCATGTTCCGCGACGCCCTGCGTTCCTGGCCGGTGTTGTCGCGCCTGTTTCCGTAAGCCGCCGCCGGCTCAGTCTTTGTCCACCACTAGGCGCAGGCCGGCGGGTAGGGTGTCGCCGAGAGCGACGCGTTCTTCGCGGGCTTCGAGCTCGACGATCTGTTCGACCAAACGGGCCGTGCGGTCGCCACCCGGGGTTTCGCGCAGGCGGGCGGCGAGGGTCGTGCGTAGCTCGTCCGGCAGGTCGCGGCTGCGGTCGCCGGTGCGGCGGCCGAGCTGGGCCATGGGGAAGGCGGCTTTTTCCGGCGCGGGCCAGTCGTGGGCGAGCACGGCCTCGAGCCATTGCGCCGCCTTTTGCCCGGGCACGACGCAGTTGAGCGGACCGTACAAAGGCACGCGGGCACCCAGGCGACCCAGCGCCCAGTAGTAGAGCACCTCGCTGCGGTTCTTTTTGGCTTCGAGCCGGCGGACCAGCTCGTCGCCCAGCTTTATCTTGGACGGCACGCCCAGCCGCTCCAGGTTGGCCAGGGTCCGCCACATCTCCGCGGCCTCTTGTTTGGTCGGCTTGACCTGGTACCATTTCTTCTTCTGCTTGGCGCTGGGCAGAAACAGCTGGGCGAGCCGGTCGTAGATTTGTTCCTGCTGGCCCTGGGTCAGGCCGCCGGCGACGCGCCGCCACACGATCCACCACGACAGGCGCACGGCCTGGCTCTTCTTTTCGAAGAACATGCCCTCGTTGAACACGCGCCACATCTGCTTGGCGCGCCACTGATCCAGCGACGCGCCGGTGCCCGGACGCAGGCAGAACCCGGTGAGCGTGAGCCAGCGCGCTTCGTGGTCCGGTGACTTTTCGCGCACCTCGTCGATCTTGATCGCCGCGTCGAACAAAGCGCGGGTGGTGGACATGTTCCAATCGTCCCTGCGCGCTTCGAGGACGGCCTCGAGGCGCTTCATGATGCCGCGCACATCGTCGTTGGCCGGGCCGGTGAAGATCTCGGTGAGCCGCGCGTGCGCGGCGGGAACGCGCGGGTCCAGCTCGACTTGTTGTTCGTCGGTCTGCGCCGCGCCGCCGCCGCGCATGTCGAACGACAGCTTCCAGTGGCCCAGCTCGTCGTCGCTGTGCTCGGTGCGCGCTTCGTTGCACCAGATTTCCAGCGCGCCCAGCTCGGTGATCTTGACCTGCAGGTGCACGTGCACCCGGGAGCGTCCGCGGGCGCGCAGCACCGTGACGATCGGCGGCAGCTCGAGCAGGTCGCTGTCGTCGTCGGTCATGTCGGCCAGGCCGTCGCCCACCGGCACCAGGGCACCGGGTTGATCGTCGCGGCTGCTGGACGAAAACAGCTTGAAGCTCACCGGCCGGTTGGTCACCAGGGCAAAGTCGCGGTCGAGCTCGATGGTCGAGCCCTCTTCGAGCCCCTTGGGCGCCAGGCACACGGCCATTTCCTCGCCGCCGTCCGGGCGACCGACGCCGACATAGAATGTGCGCGCGGTGCCGCCGCTGATGCGCGCGCCGAGGCCGCGCCGGACCAGGCCGTAGTAGGCGGCGCCTTTGGCCACCGCCAGCTCGGGCAATTCGTTGGCCAACTCCCGCGGCTCGCCGCGCTCGGGTTGCCAGTTGGCGATTTGCTCGACAACGCGGCGGCGCAGGCTGGCCGGGGTCATGGCGCCGCCGTTGAACAGCACCGCGTCGACCTGGCCGCTGCCGTGTCGCTCGACAAACGACGACAGGTGGCGGGTGACGGCGGGGTCCGCGGCGTAGGGCAGGCCAAACTCCTGCAGGCCGCCGCGGCTGCGTCCCGCAGGCGCGTGCTTGTCCACGATCGGAAAGAAGCCGTCGTGGATCACCCGGGCCAGCGCCTCGCGCGTGACCTCGCCTTTGAGCGAGCCACCGATGAGCTTGCTGCCGCGACTGGCCACGGTCACCGGCACCTTGTCGATCGAATCGTCGGTGAGCAGCGACTCTTTGGCCAGCCGGCAGGCGTGGACCAGGCTGTGCCACTGCATCGCGTTGAGCTTCTTTTTCTTGCCGCCGGCGCCCGTGAGCGCGGCCTCGACCAGCTTGGCCAGGGTGAGGTCCACGTTGTCGCCGCCCAACAGCAGGTGGTCGCCGACCGCGGTGCGCTCGAACGAGTCGCCGTCGCCACCCACCGAGATCAGCGTGAAGTCGGTGGTGCCGCCGCCGATGTCGAACACCAGGATGCGATCGCCCGCGGACAAGCCGCGCTTGCGCGAGCCCGCGGGGTGGGAGTCGATCCACTCGTAGAACGCCGCCTGCGGCTCTTCCAACAGCACGCACGCCGGATAGCCGGCCGCTTCGGCTGCTTCGAGGGTCAGCTCGCGGGCCGCCTCGTCGAACGACGCGGGGACGGTGACGATGACCTCTTGATCGGCGAACAGGGCGTCGGCGTGCTCGTAGTCCCACGCCTGTTGAATGTGGCGCAGCACCAGCGCCGACGCGGCCACCGGCGACATCTTGATGTCGCTGCTGATGTCCTCGTCGTTGCCCCATGGCAGGATCGCCGCGTTGCGATCCACGCCGCCGTGGCACAGCCACGACTTGGCCGACGCGATCATCCGGCTGGAGATGCGCGCGCCCTGGGCCCGCGCCAACTCGCCAACCACGCGCCGGGGCTCGTTTTCGGCCTGCTCGGCCCAGGGCAGGCCGGTCTCGGCCGGGCCCAGGTCGTGCTCGCCCGCCGTATATATAAAGGAAGGCAGCTGCCGCCGCGGTGCCAGCTCGCCGGGCGCCACCAGCTGGGGCACTTCGAACACTTGCACGCTCTGTTCGGCGCTCTTGGTGTCGACATAGGCCACGGCCGTGTTGGTCGTGCCCAGGTCGATGCCGATGATGTAGCGGGCCTCATCCGTCATCGCGCACACTGTACTCGAGCTTCCAGCGCGAGTCGGGGTTGTCTCTCGCTACGCACCACAGCTCCAGGGTGCCGACCTCTGTCACTTTGCTCAGCAGCGACACGGGCACCACCTCGCCCACCTGCACCGCTGCCCCCGGCGGCAGTCGGGTCTCGACCGGGTCCAGCTCCACCAGCTCGGCTTCGTCGGGGTCGATGACCGCGCCCGGCGCGTCGTCTTTGCGGTGGGTCGTCGCGAAGAAGCGGAACGTCGCGGTCTCGCCGACCACCAGGCCCAGCTCCTCGTCGGGCAGCGCCACGTCGCTGCCTTCTTCCATGCCGACCGGGGCGACGCACAGGGCGTTGACCGGCGGGTCGAACCCCGGGATGGCCGGCATCGCGGTTTCCACACCGATGTAGTACGAGCGCGCCGTGCCGCCGCGGATGCGGATGCCCTTGCCGCGGCGCACCAGACCATAATAGGCCGCGCCGTGCGACACCGCCAGATCCAGATTGGTGCCCCCCAGCGATCGCCGGCGCTCGCCGCCGTACCAGCCGGCGACCGTGTCGCCCACGCGCTCGCGCAGAAGCTCGCCCTTCATCACGCCGCCGTTCCACAGAATCGCCGTCGGCTGCTGGCCGTTCCGGGACAAGAACTCGGCCAGGTGGCGCGTGACCGCCGGGTCGTGGGCATAGGGCAGGCCCAGCTCCTTGAGGCCCACGGCTTTGCGTTCCTGGGTTCGGGCGTCTTTGTCGCACGTGGGGAAAAACCCGTCCAACAGCAGGGTCTCCACATCGCTGCGCAACACTTCGGCGCGGATGGTGCCGCCGATCAGCTTGGAGCCGCTGCCCAGGATCGACACCTTCACCTGCTCGGGCGCGTCCGCGGACAAAAGCTCTTCTTTGGCGCGCCGGCACGCGTGGATCAGCGCCCGCCGCTGCATCGGCTCGAGCTTTTTGCCCTTGGCGCCCATGCGGCCGATGACCCCGTACGCCAGGGCCAGGTCCATGTTGTCGCCGCCGAGCAAGATGTGATCGCCGACCGCGCTGCGCTCGAGCTCGAGGTTGCCGCTGCCATCGTCGCGCACGCCGATCAGCGAAAAGTCGGTGGTGCCGCCGCCGACGTCGCAGACCAGAACCACATCGCCGGGGCCGAGGTTGTCGCGCCAGTCATCGCCGCTGTGGGCCAGCCAGGCGTAGAACGCCGCCTGGGGTTCTTCGAGCAGGGTCACGTCGCCCAGGCCGGCCTCGTCGGCTGCGCGCACGGTCAGGTCGCGGGCCACCGCGTCGAACGAAGCGGGGACGGTGAGATAGATCTCCTGCTCGTCGAGCGGCGCGTCCGGGTGGTGTTGGTTCCACGCCTCGCGAATGTGCGCCAGGTAACAACCGGACGCGGCCACCGGCGACAGCCGCATACCGCCGTCGTCGGCCTGCTCTGCGGTGGGGCGCCACGGCAGGATCTGCGCGGTGCGGTCCACGCCGGTGTACGACAGCCACGACTTGGCCGACGCCACCAGCCGGTGCGGCAGCTCGGAGCCGCGGTCGCGGGCAAACGCGCCGACGGCGATGCGCGGCTTGGGATTCCACGGCAGCGCGATCGATTCGCGGCTGATCTCGTGCTCGGTGGCCAGCAGGGCAAACGACGGCAGCGAGGTGCGCGCCTCGACCACGCCCGGCGCGGTCACCTGGTCGATGGGCAGCGCGGTGATCGCACCGTCGCCGTCCGCGTCGGCGTAGGCCACGCTGCAGTTGGTCGTGCCCAGGTCGATGCCTATGACGTACGTCATGGCTGGTTACGACACTTCGACTTCGGCCGGCGCGAGCACGTTGCGGTCCACACCGTCGCTCAGGCTGGGCAGGTTGACCTTGGTGGCGCGCCAGCCGTGGTGGCGGAGCACACCGGAGAACGGCGGCTCGCCGCTGACCTCGCCGACCAGGCGAACCTCCGCCGGGTCGAAGCCCTTGGGCACTTTGACGTCGTCGTCTTCGTCGCCCGGCATGACCGCTTCGAGGGTCAAATAGTCGTCGAGGACTTTTTTGCAGCCCCGGTGAATGTCCCGAACCGCGGCGCCGATGTCTTCGTCTTCGTACTCGCTCACGTCTTCGTTCAGAAAGTCGACCAGCCTGCCTTCGCGCTGCAGCAACGCCAGCAAGGCCAGGGCGCCGTCTTTGTGCAGCGCTGCCTTGTCGGGCTTGGCGGCGACCTTGGCGGCGGGCTTGGCGGCCGGTTTCGGCTGCGGCTCTTTGGCTTCGGCCTTGTTCTCCTCCTTCGGCTCGGGCAGTGCCCTGGGCTTTGCCCCGGGCGGGAGATAGTCGGCGGCCTTGGCGGGCAGCTTGCCGCCGAACAGCATGCTGAAGAAACAGCTAAAAGCAAGTGTGATTCGGGACATACCTGGGATCGGGTTAAACCGAGGCGTCAGGTATGTCAAGGCCTCGGAAATCTGAGATCACAGAATCGTCCGTTGCATTGGTGTCGGTGACTTGGGGCGCCGGCATTGCTGGTACGCAGTTTGCTCTACGAGGGGCTGCGTGTGTGGGTCTACGCGGTGTTCAACCCGCCGCGCCTCTAGCTTTGTGCCCAAGGGAGACGACATGAGACATGAAGAGCGGCAAGCGGTTTGCACCGCGAAGCGAAATCGTGGAGATGCAAGCAGGACAAGGAGCGAAGAAGGAGCTGGGTGGGCCCCAGCGACTGATGAGCGACGCAGTAATGCGCCGCAGGTCCGCGATTTCGTGAGCGTACGTAAGTCGTTTGCCGCTCTCTGGTTTGCAGCGGTCCTCGGCATCAGCCTGGCCACCGCCGGTTGTGATTTCTACTTTGGCGGCGGCGATGACGACTGCAACTACGGCGGCGCCTATGCCGAGCCCGACGCGGCCGGCTACCGCAATCCGTTCAGCGGCCAGTGCGAATACACCGGCGGCGGTGGTGGTGGTGGCTGTGGTGTCGTTCCCGCCACGGATGTTGGCGCGCCCGAGGCCGCCGACTGGGCCCAGTGCTACAGCTACTGCACCGGTCTGGACGAGCAGGGCTGCATGGCCACTTCCGGTTGTCGCGCCATCTATCGCGGCAACTGCCCCGAGGGCCTCGACTGCGGCATCGTCGAGGACTACACCTACGTTGAATGCTGGGCCACCGCTCCGTCGGGCCCGGTTCAAGGTGGCGGCTGCGAGGGCCTCGACGCCTACGAGTGCTCGCGCCATGACGATTGCGTCGCCCGCCACTACCCGGCGGGCAGCTGCAGCGGCAGCGAAGCGGACTGCGCGCCGGGCTACTACGATCCAACCGGCGTGGGCGCGTTCGAATCGTGCGCCGCCGAGGCGCCGGCCAACGGCTGTTATGGCAACGAAGATTGCGGTCCGAACGAACGCTGCAACGCCGCCGAGGTGTGCCTGCCACCGCCGGGCAACGGCAACGGCGACTGCGATCCGGCCACGCCCGACTGTGGCGGCAACGTGCCGACCGTGTGCTACGGCTACTGCGTGCCGGACGCCCCCGACAAGGGCACATGCACCGGTGACGTTTTGTGTGATGTGCTGCCGCCCAAGTGTCCGCCGGACTCGGTGCCGGGCATCCGGGACGGCTGCTGGAGTGGCTACTGCATTCCGGTCAACGAGTGCGAGACCCAGACGGCGTGCGGGGACATTGCGAACGAGTACATGTGCATCGCCCGGGATGACTGCTCGCCGATTTACGAGGGCATCAACTGCACCTGCGACGGCGGCGGCCTGGTGCCGACGTGCACGTGTGAGTCCTGGCAGTTCAAGAGCTGCGAAGCGGACCAGCCACCGCCCCAGCCCTAAAGCGTCACTCCCCAGGGGTGCTGCGTCAGTAGGGCGTACCCCCGGGTGATCCACTTTTTGTCCAGCTCCCCCCGCGACGCGGCGAACAACGCGTCGGCCAATTCCTGGGCTGAGTCGAACCGTTTGTCGCGGTCCTTGGCCATCGCAATCGCCAGCACCAGATCGACTTGTACCGGCAGCTTGGCCAGCTCGGATGGCTGCTTGGGCATCTTGTAGACCACGTCGTACAGGGTCGTGGGCACGTCTTTGCCGGAGAACGGCGGATGACCGGTAAGCGAGCGATACGCGATGGCCGCCAGGGCATACAGGTCGGCCCGGTGGTCGACTGTCTTGCCCCGGGCTTGCTCCGGCGCCATGTAGCCCGGGGTGCCGACCACGTGGCCTTTGGTCAGGGTGCCGCCGTGATCGGCCAGCTTGGACACACCGAAGTCGAGCA
>Ga0114931_10005858_pt1 | contig 15192 bp, 9 predicted proteins | sample 2SBtaG_FD_89579 | JGI IMG/M metagenome (GOLD analysis project Ga0114931, IMG submission 89579) | Deep subsurface microbial communities from Kolumbo volcano to uncover new lineages of life (NeLLi) - 2SBTROV14_V59a metaG | ecosystem: Environmental > Aquatic > Marine > Volcanic | place: Kolumbo...
CGCAAAGCGGAGTGACACAAATTGCATATCATTTTGATGTACCGATGATTGTAAGCAATGTTGGTGGCCTGCCCGAGATAGTCCCTCACGGGAAGGTTGGTCTGGTCACAGAAGCAGAAGAGGGCCCTCTGGCCACTGCAATTGAGGAGATAATGGAGGAAGAACGACTTAAAAAATTCTCAGCTGCGATCACGGAGGAGAAGAAACGTTTTTCATGGGACCAAATGGCCGAGACTTTTGAAAAATTGTATCTTTCGATAAAAGAAAAAAAGCCATGAGCCACCTTGAGAGAATACATCGTGCACTGAAAGATTCAATCCGGGTAAAGGAGGCAATTACCGAGAATGAAATATTGACGCTGCGCATTGAGCAGGCTGCGTTTCTCTTTGTTGAAGCATTCAGAAAAGGTGGAAAAGTGCTATTCTGTGGCAACGGAGGCAGTGCGGCCGATGCCCAGCATCTGGCGGCCGAGTTAAGTGGGCGTTTTCAAATGGAAAGGCGTCCGCTTCATGCAGAGGCGCTATCGGTCAATAGCTCAACCGTCACTGCCATTGCAAATGATTATGGCTTTGATAAAATATTTGCACGGCAGGTGGAGGGTGCCGGCAAGGAAGGAGATGTACTGCTGGTGCTGAGTACCTCGGGCAATTCGAAAAATATTCTCCGGGCTGTAGAAGCGGCTCTGGCCAGGGGCATGCATGTCATTGCGTTAACGGGTGCGAGCGGAGGCCGGCTGGCCTCCATGAATTTGTTACTGATCAACGTCCCCTCATCGGATACGGCCCGCACTCAGGAAGCACATATCACCATCGGTCATATCATATGTGAATTGTGCGAGAGGGCTCTCTTCGGGTGATTTTCCTTCGCTGCATTACATACCCATATCCTCCAATCCGCCTTCGTTGAACCCTCCATTGCGTCCTCGCCTTTTCTTCTGATTGATCCTATAGTTGAATGATAAGAGGGCCATGCGGCTCCGCCACTGAAACTCATGATAACTTGTATACCCCGGTCCATCGATGTAGACTCTTCTCTTTCGGGTATTTAACACATCACGTACCGAAAAAACCAGCGTACCGTTCCCTTTTAAAACATCCATGGAAGCTGCCAAATCCAGAGAACCCATGCCTTTCATTTGGCCCTGGGTAGTTTCCTGGGGACCCCGGTAGCGAAAAGTGGCCTGTGTGTTCAGTTTCTTTGCAATCGTAATTTTGGTGCTGGCCCGGGTGGTCCAGGCAAAGGTGTTGCGGTTGTAGACGCGGTTTTCATAGCTTCCTTCCGTGATGGCTTTGTAATAATTGAAACTGCCGTTGAAGGCCCACCACGAACGGATGTCGTAGTTGACACTCAGTTCATAGCCGAAGTTCTTCTCCGTGGCAAGGTTTACCGGAAACATTCGTGTAAAGCCCACACTATCGACAGTCGTTATACGGTCAATCACATCGTTGCGATGACGATAGTAAAAACCCGTAACGATCGATCCTTTTTCGAGATATTGCAAATAATTGATCTCAAATGAATTGGTGAATTCAGGTTTCAGGTTGGGATTCCCCGAAAAGAAATTGCGGCTGTCGCTGAAAGTGAAGAAAGGTAGCAAAAACCAAAAATGGGGCCTGCTGATTCTCCGGCTGTAGCTCAATTGCAGCGTCTTTTTCTTGTTCAATTCATATCCCAGAAAAAAGCTGGGAAAGAGATTGGGATATCGCTGTACATTGTGTTCGTTGGTTTTGACCAGCGTGGTCGTGATGTCTGAGTATTCGCCCCGCAATCCTCCCTGAAGCGAAACTTTTCCGTATTTGTTGCCCAACATAAGATAGGCGGCAAAAATATTTTCGTCATAGCGAAAGGTATTGTCAAAGAGCGAAAGCACTTCCCAGTGTCCGTTGCTGTCTTGCTCCACCGTGTAGTCGTTCAATATATCCCGTGCCGATACCTTCACACCGGTTTCGAATTTTCCGTCTTTTGCAAAGGGATATACATAATCGAGTTGTGCCTGCAGCATGCTTCTATTTTCGGCATTGATACTACGTTGTAGTATGGGGTTGGAGATGGAAGCTACACTCCGCTCATTGTACATGGAGTTTTCGGCATCATCACGCATCGAATACCGTAGATTAAATGTGAGTTTGTGTTCCTTGCTATCAAATTGTTTGTCGAAACGAAGATTGAATTCCACATTGTTTTCGATTTCCCGCTCATCCTCATCACGTATTACCGTATCCGTGGTATCGCCCGCATTATTCAGGTCAAAATAGGTTATGGTTGCGTAATTTTTGCCGTTGGCATATTGATAAGTACCTGAGAGGGTTAATACATCTTTCGGAGAAAAAAAGATATCCGTACCCAGGCGGAGGGTATTTGAAAGATCGCCCCGGCTATGTACCCGGTCGCGTATGTAACTGAACGAAGTATCAGGCAGATTGAAGCTTTGAGTACTGTGTCCGCTTCCGGGAAAACGGCTGATGTTGAATCCCTCACTGAAGAAAAAATTCACTTTGTTTTTTCGGTAGTTGAAGTTAAGAGCAGCTCCTTCATTGAGCGGATATCCGGCATTGAGATCCACCGAACCGTTGAAGCCCGATTGCTTTTTCTTTTTGAGGACAATATTGATAATTCCTACTTCGCCTTCGGCATCATAACGGGCCGAAGGATTGGTAATGACTTCTACTTTTTCTATCATATCCCCTCGAAGTTGCCTCAGTGACTGTGGATCACCGCTGCGCACTATGGCGCTGGGCTTTCCATCCACCAGGATAATTACATTGCCGCTTCCGCGTAGGCTTACATTCCCTTCCACATCTACATTGACTGAGGGCAGGTTGTCTAGAATTTCCGAAGCACTACTCCCTTTCGAAGTAAGGTCTTGTCCTACATTGAAGACCCGTTTGTCGAGCTTCAATTCCATTTGACTTTTTTGTCCGCGTATTTGTACTTCTTCCAGGTTCTGAGCGCTTGACCGCATGCGAATATCTCCGAGGCGAAGCATTTCTCTTCCTACGTTTATACCGCTGATCACGGTATCATCAAACGAAATCATACGTATGGCTATATAATATTTTCCCGGAGGAATAGGTATAAGGAATTGCCCTTCATCATCACTGGTACTACCGTTTACTAGGGTCGAGTCGGCTGTTTTGTATATGGCGATGGTAGCATAAGGGATAGGAGCCTGGTTTTCATCGACTATGCGTCCGGTAATACCGCTGCGCTGCATCTTTTGGTTGCCCGGTTGGGCAGTTAGCAACGCAGTGAGTGAGAGAAGTAGGATCAGTAGCGTGCTTTTGATCATATAGCTTAGGTACATTTGCATTTGCCACTCAAAAATAGCGGTTATGCTCAGTGTGTAGTATTTTTTAATGTTTTTTATGAATTGAACAAGGGGGGTGAAAATCAAAAATGTAAATGAAAAGATTCTTATTTCTTGATCGTGATGGAGTGCTTAACAGGCGTTTGCCGGGAGAATATGTGAAATGTCCGGAAGAACTTGAGCTCCTCCCTGGGGTGCCTCATGCGCTTGCACTGCTTCGCCCGCATTTCGATTTGATTTTGGTAGTCAGCAATCAGCAGGGCGTGGGCAAGGAGCTTATGAGCATAGAGGATCTGGAACAGATTCACCGGAAGCTGAGCGATGAGATAGCGGTCGTGGGAGCTCGAATTGATGATTTTATTTTTTGTCCGGATTTGGCTGCAAAGAAAAATAACTGCCGCAAGCCTGCCATAGCTATGGCGCTGGAAGCCCGGAAAAAATATCCGCAGATACGCTTTGAGCAGAGCTGGATGATAGGAGACATGCCAGGTGATATGGCCTTTGCCCGGAATGCGGGTATGCGTGCCGTGATGATCGGAGCGGAATCGCTCCCCCCCGATCTGGAAAGTTATCACCAGGGACGCTATCCCGCCCTCATTGACTTTGCAAAGGAATTTTCAATTGAAGTTGATAAAAAAGATAATACACAGATGTAAATGCTTAGAGGAGCAACGTATATTTGTTTTGTACTAAAAAAGAAGAGATGAGCTGGTTAAAAGGGTTCTTTAATTCTTCCATCGGAAGGAAATTTATCATGGCTCTGACGGGCCTATTTCTTATTTTATTTCTAGTGGAGCATATGATAGCCAACCTCCTGCTAATTGTGCCGGACAATGGCGTATCCTACAATGAATACTCCCACTTTATGGTAACCTTCCCGCTGATTCGTGTAGTGGAAATTTTGCTTTTTGCCTCCTTGTTATTTCATATCATCTATGCAGGTGTGCTGACCTATCGCAACCGACAGGCCCGTCCGATAAAATATGCCATGCGAAAAGCCGGTGAGAACAGCTCATGGGTTTCAAGAAACATGGGATTTCTAGGAGTTATTCTCTTTATATTTCTTGTTATCCACCTGACCGGCTTCTTTGCCAAGGCCCGCATTACCCATGACCTCGGAATGGTAACCATCAACGGGGTGGAAATGCACGATGTTTATTCGCTGGTAAAGGCAAAATTTGAAATTTGGTGGTTTGATCTGATTTATATCATCGGATTTATAGCCCTTGGAGCTCATCTCTGGCACGGCTTCTATAGTTCTTTTCGTACTCTTGGCCTGCGACATCCCAAATATCTACCCCTTTTCAAAGGCATTGGGATTTTCATTGCCGTGATCATTCCCCTTGGCTTTACCGTTGTACCGATCTACTTTTTAATTAACTCACTTTCTTGACATGATAAAACTGGATGCTAAAATACCGGAAGGCCCTCTGGCCACAAAGTGGACGAATTACCGTTCAAAAGTAAAACTTGTATCTCCCAATAATAAGCGAAGGCTGGAGATCATTGTAGTAGGTACCGGATTGGCGGGAGCCTCAGCTGCTGCCACATTTGGGGAGCTCGGCTATCAGGTGAAATCTTTCTGTTTTCAGGACAGCCCGCGAAGAGCACACAGCATTGCGGCCCAGGGGGGCATCAATGCGGCAAAGAATTATCAAAATGACGGTGACAATGTCTATCGTCTCTTTTACGATACCATTAAAGGAGGGGATTATCGCTCACGTGAAGCCAATGTCTATCGTCTGGCCGAAGTGAGTGCCAATATTATAGACCAGTCGGTAGCACAGGGGGTGCCTTTCGCCCGCGAATATGGTGGTTTGCTCGACAACCGCTCGTTCGGAGGTGTGCAGGTCAAGCGTACCTTTTATGCCCGAGGGCAGACCGGCCAGCAATTGCTTCTGGGAGCTTATCAGGCCATGGAACGCCAGGTAGCCAAGGGCAATGTGAAAGAGTATACCCGTCATGAGATGCTTGATATTGTACTCATTGACGGGAAAGCTCGTGGCGTCATTGTACGAAACCTCATAACAGGTGAGATAGAGCGACATGCAGCCCATGCCGTGGTACTTGCCACGGGAGGTTACAGCAATGTATTTTATTTATCTACCAATGCCATGGGCTCTAATGCGACAGCCATTTGGAAAGCATACAAACGTGGAGCCGCATTTGCCAATCCCTGTTTCACACAAATTCATCCAACCTGCATCCCTCAGATGGGGGAATATCAATCGAAACTCACGCTCATGAGCGAGAGCCTTCGCAACGATGGACGGGTATGGGTGCCCAAACGGGCCGAAGATGCTAAGAAAAATCCTTCCGAGATTGCCGAGGAAGATCGGGATTATTACCTTGAGCGTATGTATCCTGCCTTTGGCAACCTCGTTCCACGCGATGTTGCATCCCGGGCAGCTAAGAAGGTCTGTGACGAAGGACGGGGTGTGGGCCCTACAGGCCGGGCTGTCTATCTTGACTTCAAAGATGCCATTCAGCGGCTGGGCCGCCATGTGATAGAAGAAAGGTATGGCAATCTCTTTGAAATGTATGAAAAGATTACCGGCCATAATCCATACGAAACACCCATGATGATCTATCCTGCCGCACATTACACGATGGGTGGCTTGTGGGTAGATTATGAACTGATGACGAGCATCCCGGGCCTTTATGCCACGGGCGAATGCAATTTCTCTGATCACGGAGCCAATCGCCTCGGGGCCTCTGCGCTCATGCAAGGGTTGGCAGATGGTTATTTTGTGGTTCCGATGACCATTGGCAGTTATCTCTCTAATGATATCCGTATACCATTGCCCGATACCTCGGCTCCTGAATTTGAGCAAATCGAAAAGGAAGCTATAGAAAGACTCGAAAAGTTGATGTCGATCAATGGGAAGCATTCGGTAGATCATTTTTATCGCGAGCTGGGTAAGATCATGTGGGAATATTGTGGGATGTCAAGAACAGCCGAGGGTCTTCTAAAGGCCCGGGGAATGGTTCAGGAACTGCGAGAGGAATTCTGGAAAAATCTGCGTGTGCCGGGTAAAATGGATGAGTTGAACTCGGAGCTGGAAAAGGCTGGTCGGGTAGCTGATTTTATGGAACTGGCCGAGTTGATGATCATAGATGCCTATAATCGCAATGAATCCTGTGGAGGGCATTTCCGGGAAGAATACAAGACCCCGGAAGGAGAGGCCCTGCGTGATGATAAAAATTATGCCTATGTGGCAGCATGGGAATATGCAGGTACCGGTAAGGATCCCATATTGCATAAGGAAGAATTGAATTTTGAGGTGGTCACACCGAGCACCAGAAGTTATAAATAAAATGAATTCGTATGAAAATTACGCTCAAGGTATGGAGACAGGAGAGTCCTAATGCAAAGGGCCGTTTCGACACATTCAAACTGGATCACATTGACAACCACATGTCATTTCTCGAAATGTTTGATGTATTAAATCAGCAATTAATTGAAGCCGGCAAGCGTCCGGTAGAGTTTGATCATGATTGCCGGGAAGGTATTTGTGGTATGTGTAGTATGCACATCAACGGGCGTCCACATGGCTCTCAATCCGAAACCACAACCTGCCAACTTCACATGCGGCACTTTAAGGATGGCGATACCATCGTGGTTGAGCCATGGCGGGCCGAACCCTTTCCTGTTATCAAAGACCTGGTGGTGGATCGTTCGTCTTTTGACCGCATCATCGCAGCCGGAGGCTATATCTCTGTGAACACCGGAAGCCCTCAGGATGCCAACAACATTCCTGTGAACAAGAGTGACTCGGATGCTGCCTTCGATGCGGCTGCATGTATTGGCTGTGGAGCCTGTGTGGCAGCCTGCAAAAATGCTTCGGCTATGCTATTCGTAAGTGCCAAAATTGAACACCTGAGCCGCCTGCCGCAGGGAAAGACGGAACGGGTGCGCAGGGCAGTGAATATGGTACGGCAAATGGATATGGAAGGCTTTGGCAACTGCACCAATACAGGAGCTTGTGAGGTGGAATGTCCCAAGGGCATTAAAATGAGCAATATTCATAAAATGAATTCCGAATTTTTTAGGGCTATTTGGGTTTCATCGGAAGAGGTGGAGGCTTAAAGCAGCAGCTTGCCATTCTTGCCATTCTTGTCATTATAGTAAACAGGTTCTATTAATAAATAGCTTCTAAATTTCCTAAATACTACTCCTGCATGGATATCTTTCATCTAAGACAATAAATCAGGGGTACGGTACATTTTAAGCAGGAAAGGCTTCTGTCCACCAGCCATTAATTCTATGCGTAAAGTAATCGTCCTAATCTGTTTTCTTATTTTTTTCACTGCTGTGCATGCCCAGGAGATGCAATGGGCTGCCAAAGTGCTGAGATACAGCTCTCAGTATGGCAAAAAACAATACAGTGCTGCACAGGTGCTGGGAAAGCCCAATGTCCTGCCCAATTATGGTGAAAGCCCGGTGGCCTGGGCTCCGGCAAGCGAAGATAAGGGGCGCGAGTTTGTATGGGTGGAGTTTGATAAAGCCATACCTGTAAAACAAATGGCCATAGGTGAAAGCCTCAACCCGGGTGCAGTCTCCAAAATCATCCTTTATGATGAATCGGGGAAACGGCATACAGTGTATGAAAACAAACACCCGTCTAACACGATGGATAGGAGCAGGATGTTTCATGTCATTCTGGAAGCAATGACAGATTACCGGGTAAAAAAGCTCTGGCTCGAATTAAATACCTCCGCTGTAGAGGGCATGCAGCAAATCGATTGCATCGGTATCTCATCGGATGCGAAGCCAATCGAAGCTTCGATCAATGTAATACAATACGAAAAGTATGAAGGAGCACCCGAAAATTTGGGACCCATGGTGAATTCGAGGTACGAAGACCGCTACCCGATTATTGCCCCCGATGGAAAAACCCTTTATTTTGCACGCAAACATTCACCTGAAAATATCGGAGCCACAACGGCCGGAAGCCTTATTGAAGTAGGAGACGATATCTATTACAGCGAGCTGGGGGAAGAGGGGCAATGGAGCAAGGCGCGTAATATCGGACCTCCGTTAAACAATGAAAATAACAACTTTGTAACGGCTGTCATGCCTGACAACGAAACCCTGGTTTTGGCCAATGAATATACCAGGCTTGCCGGTCCGGGTGTCTCAATCTCCCACCGCAAGGCCAACGGTGAATGGGAAAAGCCCTACCCCCTGCGAATACGGAGCATGTGGAATGACAACCTATTCACCTGTTATCAAATGAATGTAGATGGTGATGTAATTGTGATGGCCATCGAACAGGATGACAGCTACGGGGATTTGGATATTTATGTTTCTTTCAAAGAAGAAGGGAAAAAATGGACCCGTCCTTTAAACATCGGGCCGATTGTCAACACGGCCGGTACCGAGGGAAGTGCTTTCTTGGCAGCGGATAATCGCACACTATACTTTTCATCCAATGGCCATGCCGGTTACGGATCATACGATATGTTTGTCAGCCAGCGCCTCGATGATAGCTGGACCCGGTGGAGTGAGCCTGTCAACCTTGGGCCGGTCATCAACTCACCCAAAGCCGAATGGAACTACACCCTCTCGGCACGGGGTGATTATGCCTATTTCTCTTCCAGTAAAAGCGGATATGGTGAAGGTGATATCTTTCGCATTGCCCTGCCGCGTGAGGTACAACCCGAGCCGGTAGCCCTCATCAAAGGCCAGGTGATCAATTCCATCACCCGTGAGCCAATGAAAGTGAAAATAAAAATCAAAGAAAAGCCCAATGCCCTCATTAGTCAGAACCCGGAAGAAGAAAATAAAAATGAAAAAGTAAAAGAACTGGAAGGGAAATTCGGGCTGGTCATTCCACGCGAGAAAGAGTTTGAGATCGTAGCGGATGAACCCGGTTACTTCCCGGAATATAGCAATCCGAGTCCCTCAATACCGGAATCAAGTGAGTATCTCGACTACGATGAAAACGACAATTCCGAAAAGCTAAAAAGGGAAATATTGGGCGAAATATTTAAAGAAATAGATCAATGGGTGGCCGATGAGAAAAAACCTCAAAATCCGCAGGAAAGAAAAAAACTGAGAGAAAAACTCGAAAGAAAATCAATGGCTTTGCTGGATAGAAAACTCTCGGACAACTCCTTGAGCCGGGAGGAAAAAGAAGCCCTGCGTCCCGACCTGGAAAAAGAGATATACAGCAAATTGGATGATGAATTGCAAGGAGGTACTTATGTGGAGTTGGAAGAAGATATCCGCATGGTACCTTTAAAGGAGGGGCAGATTATTCGTATAAACAATATATATTTCAAAGCAAATCAAGCCATACTCTTGCCTGAATCTTTTTCCGAGCTCGATAGAGTACTTGAATTTTTGAAGAAGAATCCGAATATTTATGTAGAGATCGGGGGACATACCAATGGATTGCCAAGTCATGAATTTTGCGATGCCCTGTCGCAGGCAAGAGCCAAAAGAGTGTATGAATATTTCGTGGATAACGGGATACCTGAAAATCGCCTCAGCTATAAGGGATACGGCAAGCGAATGCCCATTGCCGACAACAGCACGCTCAGTGGGAGAAAGAAAAATCAAAGGGTAGAGATGAAGATTATACGGGTTGAGTGAGTGGTCAAGATAGGAAAAAAAATAAAAGTTTAAGCTTCTTTGCATTGGTCGATCTTATTCAACCCTAAAATATTCAAGTGCTATATTGGTCATGATTACTATTTCAAAAAATACTGATAGGTTTAATATAAGACATGTCGATATTTTATAGAGTAAGTGAAATTGATGTCGGGCCCATTACAAGCCTAGACTTGTTTCCGCTTTGCGGAGATAACTTGTGATTGACAATCGTTAATCCTATTTGTCTGGTTTCAAGGCGGACAGCGTGCTTTTATGAAAATTATAAGGATATATTAATAAATACCGGAAGGTTTAATATACCGTTCGGAATGGCATGGTACTATGGGAAGTGGCATAGCGATTACCAAAATATGCCCGCGTTGAGTAGTGATTGTACCCATGGACAAGGCGAAAGAACCTTTCGTATTATATATCCGCAGAACAACAGCCACATACGTCTAAGCCCTCAAAGTGGAACAGGTCATCCTGCCTTTATTGCAGAAGCATCTGCCCTTCCACGGACCACACTATACTGGCACCTGGATCGAATTTTTTTGGGTATTACCAGAGAAGATCATCGATTTTCAATTGAGGCAGAAGACGGCTGGCACGTACTTACAGTCGAGGATGCAGGGGGAACCCGTAAGATATTGAGATTTGAGCTTTTATCCTCTGAGTAGCTTAACTTTTCTACATTATGTCTATTTTATTTTTATAACTTAACTTTAGTATCTTTTTAGAGACTTGAAATTCTATATCACGGATATTTATCGCTCATGATTCGAATAATACTTCTCTTTTTACTTACCATTTTTCTGATAAGCCCGGCCGAAGCACAGGAAATCCAGGTGTACTCTGAAGACTTTAACGGAGAGTTTAATATCTTCTTTTTAAATACCGGTGCTGTAGGCAATAACAGCGGGCCCAATCAGTGGATTGTCAACGATGAATATATTGGAACCCCCCTCTACCCAAATACACTTAGACAAGACAGTGTGGTGTCAGGCCAGATCAACGGGGCTCCCTTTAGTAAATATTTGCACATTCATGATATCAATGCGGCCACCAATCAGTCGATTAGCAATGCCAATTATGATCCGACCGCTGCCAGCGACCGTTTTTGTCAATTTGGCAATGCCGTTTGCACCAAGTCTCTTTACAATGTGACGTTGACCTTTTACTATTTGGTAGAGGGCAATGAGAATGCATATGGTCAGGTGTATTTCAGCAAGGACTTCGGCCCTTGGCAACAGGTAGGCCCTGCAAAGATTTATGATGCGCCCAAATGGCAGAGAATGGATATCACGGACCCGCGTTTTGATAATACAGAAAATCTTCGTTTTGGTTTTCGATGGATCAATACGGGCAATTCCGGCCCGGCAAGCACCTCTTTTTCGGTTGATGAAATTAACGTGGTAGCCGATTATGATGAAGTAAATCATCCGGTGACAATTACGGCCAGCAATAACTCGGATACGGCTTGTCGGGGTACCTTTACTTCTATCCGCTTCGAACTTTCTGATACGCTCTGCGAGGGGGTTTATTTGTTCGAATTATCTGAGCCGGGTGGAAGTTTTCAGAATCCTACCAGCCTGGGAACCATCACTTGGCAGCCCTTTTTTCCACAGGCATTTAATATCAATGTGGGTATTTCCGCAACTCTGCAAAGTGGAGCTTGCTACAAAGTTCGTATTACGCGCATTCAACCGAAACCGGTCTTGCGAAGCAATATAACCGATTGTATTTATGTGGTTGATTGTGCTCCGGTCATTACCACCAATCAGCCCCCCGTCACCATTGGCTCAGGAGGAGGGTCGGGCAGCGGTTCCGGTGGCCTTGATGATGGCTATGTCCTATGTGCCGGTAGTGTGATTGATATTCCGTTTTTATCGGTCGGTACCATCAATCCCGACAATGAATATATTGCCGTCTTATCCAATAAGATCGATACGTTGCCCGGCAATCTATATGTATTGGTTGATGGTGATACCGTTGGGCGTATACCTGATCCTAATCAGCATCCCGGACCTCCAGGATCAGTAGGGGGAATAGTGCCCAACGATGTGGAACCCGGATGCAACTACTACGTTCAGGTTCAATCAACCAGCCCCCCGGGTTATGGTACCATCTATGGTCCATTTTGTATCCGGCAATGTGATATCACTACCAACGATCAACAGGATATTCATGTCTGCATTTATGATTCGGCAGGGGTGACCCTTACCATACCCGTAAAAGTAAATAGCTGGACTGACTCCATTGATTATAATCCGGACAATGCATTTATGGTGCAGATATTGGATGCCATGTTTTTCAACGTCATCAATACCGGAGGATTCGGAGCCGTTTTTGATACAGCTATCAGCTCTATCATTCTAGATATTCCTGATGGAAAAACACTCGATTCTCTGGGTATTGGGCCGGGTCTTTACTACATGAGGATTATCGCCACCAGCTCCAATGGGGCGAATGACACTTTGGGAACACTCGTCCATCTGACCATCGGAAGAGTACCCAGTGATACGACTTATGCTATTGCTGCGGACTCGGTCATTTGTCGGGGCGAACAAATAACCTTTTTTATCGTTCCCTATGATTTCACCACTAACTACGAATGGGAGTTTGGTGATGGGCGCCACTTTGATGCACAAGGCAATTCATTTACCTTCAATACCGTGGGGGCTCCAGCGGATGATTATTATATGCGGGTCAGGGAAGTAAACTTCGGATGCCCGGGCCCATGGTCACCCTGGGATACAGTGACGATCCTAGGCACTCCGAGGGCCAATATATTTGGCCTTGATAAAATTTGTGTGGGCGACACATTGCCTTACAAAGCCACCTTCTTTGCCAAAACTTTTTATGAATGGGATGCAGGGGATGTCGGCCATCTCGTGAAAGTGGGCAACAATGAAACCTTTATGGTCTTCGATTCTGCCGGACAGTATGGCATTTCCCTCTTTGTGCTCAATAAGTGTGGAAGTGATTTCAGCTCGAAATTGCTCACCATTTATGAAAAGCCCGTGGCCGATGCAGGTAGCGATACTACGGTATGTGCCGGTTCGGAAATAGTAAGAGAAGGGGGACCGGACGGGATGAGAAAATATTTCTGGTTGAAAGGTACCTCGATTTATCATCGTGACAGTGTACTGTCTTTAACCGTTCATCAGGATGAAAGTTTTGTGCTATATGTCGAAGGGGAAGCCGGTTGCGGAGGCCGCGATACGGTGTCCTTTCGTGCCGTACAGCCGGATCCTCCCATTGAAGATTCCCTCAAAATATGTGAGGGAGATACGACATGGCTGAAAGGTGATATACCAGGAGCCCAATACGAATGGAGTACCGGTGAAAGCAAGGATTCCATCCAAGTGGCCAATGCCGGGATTTATTCTGTAACCATTACGGTAGCGGGCAAAATATGCCCCTCATATAAGAACGTGGAACTGAAACTGGAGGAATGTGAACCCGTCTTTGATATCCCCAATGCTTTTAGTCCGAATGGAGATGGCCTGAATGATGAGTTTAAACCTGTGGGTGATGAGGTGGATATCATACTATTTGAAATTTATGACCGCTGGGGAGAATTTGTTTTTGGTACCAACAATTTTAATGTGGGCTGGGACGGCACCCTCCATGGCAAAGCCGTTGATCCGGGTGTCTATACGTGGGTATTGCATTACAAAGACAGCTTGGGCAAGCGCAAAGTGAAGACGGGCAATGTAACCCTCATCCGATAATTCTTATTCGTGAAGAATCAAGCAAAAATATTGATTCTCTGCCTGATTGTATTTACGGCAATAGCTGCTCGTTCACAAGAATGGGGTGCCCCTCCGGGTGTGAGCCTTCTCATTCCTCTCGAAGAAAACAATGAGAGTTTCTTCGGCAAAGAAATTTATGAACTGACGCCTCCATCATTTTATAGGCATCCTGAATTTGGAAAGAAGGCATTTAACTGCAAACTCGATAGTGTCTTTGAACTTATTCAATACCGGACACTCCATTCGAGGCTTTATGTCAAAATGGGCAGCGGAGGGCGCATCAGCTACACACAAAAAGTCTATGGGAAATTTCATTATCGTGACCAAGATGGTTGGCTTCGTACCATTGATGCGCGCCTAAAACCCGACCCCTCCGGGGAAAAAATCTTCCGGGCTATGGATCAACCCGTACCTGTTATCATTGATCTGCAGAACGACTATACGGAACTGCAGCTCCTCAATTCAGTACCCTTTCGGTTCAACCAGGGCATGACCATGTGCATTGAAGGTCCGGACGGCCGTTCCAAATCGGTTATCAGAAAAAAAAACAAGGATATCTTTTGGTTTGGAAGCAATGGGGTGATCAATAAGAATTATTTTCCTTCTGTGGATCGCGAGCTCTTTGCTGACCGGGGCAATCTGAAAAGCAATTTTGTTCTCAATCACAAACCGGAGGGTTTGTCTTCGGAGGATGTGCTCGTGTTTTCCGATTCCATCGCATTGCCCGAGGGATACCGGTTGGTACGAAATGAAAAATACGGTCATGAAACGAATTCGGGTGATTGGGATGGCAAGCTGAGATTGCTTAATCCGGCCGGAAATACCGTGGCAAATATTGATGCACTGACACTTTATGATCGCCATGGCCGCCTGCTTGATGAGCAGAATTATCCGGGTACCTATCGTCTGAAAAAAACCAGCTATGGATACCAATGGCAGATTCGCATAGAAGGAGCCTGGCTATGTGACAGCAACACCCTTTATCCGGTAAAAATAGACCCCTTTGTTTATGGCAGCGATACCTTTCAAAAAAGAACGATGGGTTTTGAGTACGATATTGGATGTGCGGGCAATAAGTATTGTAGCTATGCTATGACTGTAACCGTTCCGGGGCGCTCCGAGCTGACACGTACCTGGGCCGAATTTGAGTCACAGTCTTTTATAGGAGGATGCAGCAATGGCAGTGATTGTGAAAAAGAGGAACTCTATTTTCAATTGGTGCAGCCCTGCCAAACCATAGGATTTGTATGCAATGATATTGACTTTCTGGCAGGGAGGTGCACTACGCAGGTTCCTTTCCTTACAGATGATCAGATGGATTGCCTGGATCCCCGTTGTCCCCCCCACAAAGTCGACTTTGAACTGCGATTGTCTCATTGTTCATGCCCCAGCCCCGAGTGCGATACCGTTTGCCACCGGATGTATACGGGCACCTGGATAATGACTGTAGAAGCAAGGACCCTGGAAGGGCACATTAGTGCGAAGGCTCCATATTGCAAGGGAGATACTGTCTGGTTGACAGCCAG
>Ga0114931_10005859_pt1 | contig 15188 bp, 11 predicted proteins | sample 2SBtaG_FD_89579 | JGI IMG/M metagenome (GOLD analysis project Ga0114931, IMG submission 89579) | Deep subsurface microbial communities from Kolumbo volcano to uncover new lineages of life (NeLLi) - 2SBTROV14_V59a metaG | ecosystem: Environmental > Aquatic > Marine > Volcanic | place: Kolumbo...
CTGACCCTTGTTGGCCAGGTACATCGTTATCGCAGCAGTTAACGTCGTCTTGCCATGATCAACGTGACCTATCGTCCCTATGTTGACATGGGGCTTTGAACGATCAAATTTTTCCTTTGCCATAACTTATCTCCTAAGATTCATCTATTAGATTCAAATTTTATTTCAAGCCGCCAAACCCATTTTCTCTAAAAGCTTTTTGGCAATGTCCTTATCAACGTTTTCATATTTATGAAATTGCATGGTAAAAACAGCTCGCCCTTGGCTCATATTCCTTAAAGCTGTCGCATAACCAAACATCTCTGCCAACGGTACAACCGCTTTAATGGCTTGGGAATCAACTCTTTTTTCGTGACCTTCAATTCTCGCCCGGCGAGTGGCAAGATCACTAAGAACGGTGCCGAAATATTCCTCAGGAGTTATGACTTCCAAAGCCATCATCGGCTCCATCAGAATCGGTGACCCTCTTCTCATAGCATCCTGCAGCGCCATTGAACCGGCAATTTTAAAGGACAACTCTGAGGAATCCTCACGATGATACGATCCATCCAACAGTGTCGCCTTAATTCCGATGACCGGATAACCGGCAATAGTACCGCTCACCATCGATTCTTTAATTCCCTGAGAAATCGGTTTTATAAATCCCTTCGGAATAGTTCCACCGACCGTCTTGTCGACAAACTCAAAAACTTCTTCCGATTCAGAGGGTTCAAACTCGACGACAATGTGAGCATACTGCCCTTTACCGCCTGTCTGCTTTACGAACTTGATTTCGCTTAACACCTTTTCTGTGATTGTTTCACGATAGGCAACCTGCGGTCGTCCGACATTTGCCTGAACCTTAAACTCCCGCAAAAGTCTGTCGACGAGAATATCGAGGTGTAATTCACCCATCCCTGAAATAATCATCTGTCCGGTTTCTTCGTCGACTTTGAATTGGAATGTAGGGTCTTCATCAGACAACAAGCCCAATGAATTTACAAGCCGCTCTTCATCCGCCTTCGATTTCGGCTCAATGGCGATCGAGATCACCGGTATGGGAAATTGCATTTTCTCAAGCGAAATAACATGCTTGGGATCGCAAAGCGTATCGCCGGTTCGCGTCGATCTCATGCCCACAAGGGCAACGATATCGCCGGCAGATATTTTATTAATATCTTCTTTTTTGTTCGAAGACATTCGAAGGATCCTACTAATCCTTTCTTTCTTTCCGGAGGTTGAATTGAGCGCCGTCTTTCCCGCCTCAATTTCACCCGAATAAGCTCTAATATATGTCAATTTCCCAACATAGGGATCCGTCATAATCTTGAAGGCCAGTGCCGTAAAAGGTGCATCGACTGCAGGGGGACGCGATTCCGCTTTATCGGTATAGGGATTATATCCCTCTACAGCAGGCATATCGAGCGGACTGGGCAGATACCGAGTAATCGCATCCAATAACGCCTGAACGCCTTTATTTTTAACAGCAGCACCACACAATACTGGAACAAGGCCAACTCCCAAAGTTGCTTTTCGCAATGCACGATGAATATCTCGTTCCTCTACTTCTTTGCCGGCCAGAAAGTTCTCTAAAATAATATCATCATAATCAGAAAGCGCCTCAAGCAATTCAGCGCGATATTTCTGTGCCTGGACTTGAAACTCGTCGGGTATATCAAGCTCCCGCCATTCCACGCCGAGCAGTTCCTCGTCATAAACAATCGCCTTCATTTTAATGAGATCAATAATCCCCGCAAGGTCATCACCCTGCCCCATTGGCAACTCGATGGGCACCGGATTCGCCCCAAGACGATCACGTATCATTTGTACCGCACGATAAAAATCGGCGCCGACACGATCCAGTTTGTTAATAAAAGCAATACGCGGAACTTTATATTTATTGGCCTGTCTCCAAACAGTCTCTGATTGTGGCTCGACACCACTTACTGCGCAAAAAATTGCAACAGCCCCATCTAACACCCGAAGTGATCTTTCAACCTCTGCTGTAAAATCAACATGGCCGGGTGTATCAATAATATTAATGGTATGCTTCTTCCACTGACATGTAATAGCAGCGGAAGTAATCGTAATACCTCTCTCTTTCTCCTGCTGCATCCAATCCATTGTCGCAGCGCCATCGTCGACTTCTCCGATACGGTGAACCCTTCCAGTATAAAAAAGGATTCTCTCCGTCGTGGTCGTCTTACCGGCATCAATATGTGCCATAATACCGATATTTCTGACGTTTTCCAATGATTTTGAATTGGACATAAAAAAACCACTTACTTTTCGTTTTACCCGTTTAGGGTTTTTCGTTTCGCTTGCGCGCCCAGCAGTGACCGTAGCGTAGCCGCGACCGAAATGCTCCTCAAAGTATGTGGTTAACAAGGAAAGGAATATTTTCAGTCGTAAACTTGCACCAAGTCTTAACAACTACTTTCCATCTTGATCTAAAATGGAGTTGGACTGCAAGACTGGTAAAATGATCAAAATAACTTTAATCTATTACCATCTGAAATGCGCGAAAGCCTTATTGGCCTCCGCCATCTTGTGTGTATCTTCTCGCTTCTTAATCGAAGTACCTTCATTTTTAGAAGCAGCCAAAAGTTCATACGCCAGCTTTTCAGCCATCGTTTTCTCGGAACGACCACGAGAATAATTAATCAGCCAGCGAATCGCTAAAGCTTGCTGGCGATCGCCGCGAATCTCGACAGGAACCTGATAAGTCGCTCCCCCAACACGTCTCGACCGTACTTCCAATATTGGCTTTACATTGCTAATCGCTTTTTCGAAAACCTCGATACCTTCATCACCCGTTTTCTCGGAAATAACGTCTAACGCACTGTAGAATATTTTTTCAGCAACGCTGCGTTTACCACTCTCCAGCAGACCGTTGATAAATTTTGTTACTAAAATACTATGATATTTAGGATCAGGCAAAACCTGTCTTTTTGTTGCTCTCTTTCTTCTTGGCATTCTATTCTCTCAAAAGTTCAGGTGTTCGAAATTAGAATAAAAATTCACTTACTTTTTCAATTTGGTGCCATATTTTGAACGACTTTGCTTTCTATCCTGAACACCACTTGTATCCAGAACGCCGCGAACAATATGATATCGAACACCAGGTAAGTCTTTTACTCGACCTCCACGAATCAAAACAATCGAGTGTTCCTGCAAATTGTGCCCTTCACCTGGAATATAAGCGGTCACTTCAAAACCGTTAGTCAGACGAACCCTTGCAACTTTTCTCAATGCAGAATTCGGTTTCTTTGGGGTTGTTGTATAAACACGGGTACAGACACCTCGTCTTTGCGGCGAACCGGTCAGCGCAGGGGCTGTCCCTTTTTTAACAACTCTTTTTCTTCCACTTCGGACTAGCTGATTTATTGTGGGCACTTTTCCTCCTGAATCACAAAAGCCTATTAATATAAAGAATTAAATTTTAAATTTCAAGTTTTTTATTTTTCTTTTTAGGATTTATTCATCCTCAATGTCAACAGCACCAGTTAACTCAATTTCCTCTTCAAGCAGCGGGCCCTTAACTCTCAACTTTTTGAATTTTGAGATGCCTGTTCCTGCGGGGATAAGATGTCCCATGACGACATTTTCCTTCAAACCGTATAAATTATCAATTTTACCTTCGATGGAAGCGTCGGTTAAGACGCGCGTCGTTTCCTGAAAAGAAGCAGCAGAAATAAAGCTTTCTGTCGTTAACGATGCTTTGGTAATTCCCAGAAGCAATGGCTGGAAAGTCGCTGGTTTTGCCGGCCTGGTAAGGGGCGGCTTTTTATCTTTCGCTTTTAATTTTTCGATAATTGCGTGGACTTGCTCAGCATCTATTAAATCATTCACATGTAATTTGGAATCACCCGGATCGGTAACAACGACTTTGTTACGAATTTGATTATTCTCGCGCAAAAAGGAAAGTCGATCAACCTGATCATTTTCAAGGTATCTCGTGTCACCCGAATCTTCAATTTTCACTTTTTGCAGCATTTGACGCACAATGACTTCGATGTGTTTATCATTTATGCGAACACCCTGCAACCTATACACTTCCTGTATTTCATTAACAAGGTATTCCTGCACTTTGTTTGCGCCCATGATAGCCAAAATATCGTGAGGGGCCACAGCACCTTCGGAAAGCTTTTCTCCTGCATGGACAAAATCTCCATCGTGGACAAGAACATGCTTTCCATAGCCGATTAAATAAGTCTTTTCTTCATGCCCATCTTCAGACGTAACGATGATTCGCCTTACGCCGCGCTTCATTTCACCAAAACTGACGATGCCGTCAATTTCGCTGACCACAGCGGGTTCCTTGGGTTTTCTCGCTTCGAATAGTTCAGCAACTCGCGGCAGACCACCTGTAATATCTCTGGTTTTTGCAAATTCCCGTGGTATCTTTACAAGCGAATCGCCGGCTTGGACTTTATCACCCTCTCTTACCTGCAAATGCGAACGCGTAGGAACGACATAAGACCCTACAATTTCACCAGCATCATCAACAATCTGAATGGTCGGGCTAAGATTGCGACTCCGGGTTTCAATGATAAGCCTTTGCTTCAAACCTGTCGTTTCATCCAGTTCTTCGCGGAAAGTAACGTTTTCAATAATATCGACAAAGCGAACGGTTCCACTGGTATTCGATATAATAGATGCTGTGTACGGATCCCATTTAAAAACAACATCTCCTTTTTGCACTTTCGCTCCAGATTCTACCAAAAGTTCAGCAGAGTAGGGAACGGTCAACTTTTCAACGATACGATTATCGTTGTCGAGAATTTTTAACCGTCCATTGCGGCCGAGCGAAACAATCGTTCCATCATCTCGCCTGACAACTTTGAGATTTTCCCATTCTACAGTCCCATTGCGTTTAACAGCAACCTGAGATTGCGCCGCGATACGGGAGGCAGTACCACCGATATGAAACGTTCGCAATGTTAACTGTGTACCGGGTTCTCCAATGGATTGAGCAGCCATCACGCCCACGGCTTCTCCGATTGTCACCATTTTCCCGTTGGCCAGATTTCGCCCATAGCATTGTGCACACACACCACGCTGCGCCTCACATGTCAACACGGATCTGATCATCACCGTTTCGAGCCCGCTCTGAGCAATAATATCGGCAACCTTTTCGTCAATTAATTGACCGGCCTCAATGATAACATCGCCCGAATCCGGATCAAAAACATCCTCGGCTGCAACTCTTCCGACGATACGATCACGCATCGTTTCAATGACTTCTTCACCTTCCTTCAAGTCACCAACCCGCAAGCCAAGAATCGTTCCACAGTCTTCCATAGTTATAATAACATCCTGCGCAACATCAACAAGTCGACGGGTAAGGTAACCGGCATCAGCTGTTTTCAGCGCCGTATCTGCCAGACCTTTTCTCGCGCCATGAGTTGAGATAAAGTATTCGAGCACTGAAAGACCTTCGCGAAAGTTTGCCGTAATAGGACTCTCAATAATTTCGCCCATCGAACCGGTCATCTTTTTCTGAGGTTTCGCCATCAAACCGCGCATTCCGGCCAGCTGGCGAATCTGCTCTTTAGACCCTCTTGCACCGGAATCTGCCATCATAAAAATCGGATTAAATCCCTGGCGATCACGACTCAGGCGATCAAACATTCTTTCCGCAACATTACTCGTTGTATGGGTCCAGATATCAATAATCTGGTTATATCGTTCACCATCAGTAATAATACCGCGCTAATATATTTTTTGGATAGCTTCTACTTTTTTGTAAGCTTCACCTAAAAGTTCATCTTTTTCTTTCGGAACAATCACATCTCCGAGGCCAACAGTTACACCCGACTTCATGGCATGCAGAAAACCGATCTCTTTCAGCTTGTCCAGCATTTCAGCGGTTTTCAAATTACCCAGGGTCGAATAGGCCAGGGCGATCAGTTCTTCTGTTGCTTTTTTAGTTAACAACTCGTTGATAAAAGGCAACTCTTCGGGAAGCACATTGTTAAAGATGACGCGTCCCACTGTTGTATCAATAATTTTTCCATCAATTCGAACTTTGATCGGCGCATGTAGATCAACACGACCATCATTATGGGCAATCATCACTTCCTCAGGAGACGAAAACATCATCCCTTCGCCCAAAGAACCGGACTTGCGCTTGGTAAGATAATAAATACCAAGAACAATATCCTGACTAGGAATAGCAAGCGGCCGTCCGTGCGCGGGAGACAAAATATTATGGCTTGACAACATGAGCACCTTTGTCTCGATTTGCGCATAAAAAGACAGGGGGACATGCACAGCCATCTGATCACCGTCAAAATCCGCATTAAACGCGGCACAAACAAGAGGGTGAATTTGAAGGGCTTTCCCTTCAATAAGAACAGGCTGAAAAGCCTGAATACCGAGACGGTGTAAGGTCGGTGCGCGATTGAGCATTATAGGATGATCATCAATGATTTCTTCAAGGATATCCCAAACTTCAGCGCCGCGCCGATCAACCAATTTCTTTGCACTTTTTACTGTTTTGACGAGTCCACGCTCAACCAATTTACGAATGACAAAGGGTTTGAAAAGTTCGAGAGCCATTTCTTTCGGCAGACCACATTGATTGAGTTTTAATTCCGGCCCGACAACAATAACCGAACGCCCGGAATAATCAATTCTTTTTCCCAGGAGATTCTGACGAAAACGTCCCTGTTTTCCACGGAGCATATCGGAAAGGCTCTTCAATGCCCTGTTTCCGTCACTTCGCACAGCAGAAGACTTGCGGCCGTTGTCAAAGAGTGAATCCACAGCTTCCTGCAGCATTCTCTTTTCATTTCGAAGAATAACTTCCGGCGCCTTGATTTCAAGGAGCTTTTTCAGACGGTTATTGCGGATAATAACCCGTCTATATAAATCATTTAAATCAGAAGTTGCGAACCTCCCTCCTTCCAGAGGAACCAAAGGACGCAGTTCCGGCGGAATAACGGGAATGACCGTCATCACCATCCATTCCGGCCTGTTCTCTTTGAATTTATTTGCGCGCCGAAAAGCTTCAATGACTTTAAGTCGTTTTAATGCGTCATTTTTGCGCTGAATAGAAGTCTCTGTGCGTGCAGCTTCTCTCAAGAATTTTGAAAGATAATCAATATTCACACGCTTCAACAAATCCAGAACAGCCTGTCCGCCGATTTCCGCTTTAAATCTTTGCTCTTCCGGCACATCAGCCTCAACCTCTTTCATTCTGGACGATATTTCCAGATATTCTTCTTCGGTGAGGAGATCTTTCTCTCTCAGGCCACTTTCTCCCGGCTGCACAACGACGTAAGATTCGTAATAGATAACTCTTTCGAGGTTTTTCATGCTCATACCGAGAACATAGCCTGCCTTGGAAGGCAAAGACTTCCAGTACCAGATGTGCACGACGGGAACAGCCAAAGTAATATGTCCCATACGTTCGCGCCGAACACTTTTCATCGTTACTTCTACACCGCAACGATCACAAACAATACCCTTGTATCGAATTCTTTTATATTTTCCACAATGACATTCCCAATCCCGAACCGGACCAAAGATTTTCTCGCAAAAAAGTCCGTCTTTTTCCGGTTTGAAAGATCGATAGTTTATTGTTTCCGGTTTTGTAACTTCTCCATGGGAACGTTCAAGAATCTTATCGGGAGAAGACAGACCGATATAAATAGAATTAAATTTCGTACTATGTGTTGGAATGTCCTGAGTAATCATATAATTCAAAATATCACCTCCAAACTCGAAAACTGAGCCTGGTCATTTTATTAGTTTTTCATTTTTTGATATGGTGCTCTTTGGGCAGAGAGGACTAGTTTACACCGTCACTTCTCAATTCCACATCCAAACCCAATCCTTGCAATTCACGAAGCAAAACGTTAAAAGACTCCGGCAAACCGGGTTCAGGAATATTCTCTCCCTTAACAATAGCTTCATAAGCCTTGGAACGCCCACGAACATCATCGCTTTTCACTGTCAGGATTTCCTGGAGGGTATATGCCGCGCCATAAGCTTCGAGCGCCCAAACCTCCATTTCACCAAATCGTTGGCCACCAAACTGAGCTTTACCGCCAAGCGGTTGCTGCGTGATTAATGAGTATGGCCCTATTGACCGTGCGTGAATTTTATCCTCAACCAAATGAGACAACTTGAGCATGTAAATCCAGCCGATTGTTACTTCTTCATCTATCAACTCTCCAGTTCGTCCATCATAAACCGGAGATTTTCCGCTTACCGGAACTCCTGCTTTTTCCATTTCCTCTCTTATCTCATCAAGGGAGGCACCATCGAAAACAGGCGTCGCATAGTTGATGTTCAGGTTTTTCGCTGCCCAACCAAGATTTGTTTCCAGTATCTGTCCAAGATTCATACGAGAAGGCACACCCAGTGGATTAAGTACAATATCCACCGGCGTTCCATCGGGCAAATAAGGCATATCTTCCTTGGGTACTATTTTTGCCACAACGCCTTTATTACCATGGCGTCCTGCCATTTTATCGCCAACCATCAGCTTTCGCTTCTTGGCAACATAAACTTTGGCAAGTTGAGTAATGCCCGGAGGCAACTCATCTCCGACAACTATTTTAAATTTGCGCAGTTCATATTCTTCCTGGATGTCGCGCAATTTCTTTTCATAACGCGCATTAATTTTTTCAACAAGAGAATTTGTATTCTCATCTTCGACTAGTGCGGTAGAATAATCAATGTTATCAAAATCGAGTTTTTCAATATTGGATTTTTTAATCTGGGTCTTTGCTTTCATCACAATTTTTCCAGACTCGATATCTCTAATCCCGGCGGAAATCTGTCCTTCAAGAACACTCGACAATTTTTTCCGACGATTTTCCACGGCTTCAGCATTTACACGAACCAGCCAGTCTTCCAATTCTTCGAGTGCTTTTTTATCTCTCCGCTTTGTTGTTGCATCTTTTTTCTTGCGGGAAAACAGATTCGTGTCAATAACAACACCTTTTAATCCGGGAGAGCCTTTGAGAGATGCATCTTTGACGTCGCCCGCCTTTTCGCCAAAAATAGCTTTTAACAGCTTTTCTTCCGGCGTCGGGTCGGTCTCTCCTTTTGGCGTAACTTTACCAACAAGAATATCTCCCGCAGAGACCTCGGCGCCAATGCGGATAATTCCGTTATCATCCAAATCTTTTGTTGCGTCTTCGCTTACATTGGGTATCTCGTGCGTGAGTTCTTCTTCGCCACGCTTTGTATCCCTAACCTGCAACTCAAAAGATTCGATGTGCAGAGATGTATAAATATCCTCCTGAACAACCCGCTCAGAAATAACAATTGCATCTTCAAAGTTATAACCGCGCCACGGCATAAAAGCGACGAGCACATTTCTGCCCAGTGCCAGTTCACCGCCATCAGTAGCAGGGCCGTCGGCAATGACCTGACCTTTTTTAACATGCTCACCGACATTAACTATTGGCTTTTGATTTAAGCAGGTATCCTGGTTTGTTCGTTTGAACTTTGTTAAATCATAAGAAACAATTTCCGATTCATCAAAATCCAAAAGCTCGGCAAGATCGTCCTTTGTTTCTTCGCTCTTTTCTTTTCGGATAACGATTTGTCTTGCATCAACCTTCTCTACAACACCGTCGCACTTGGAAAGGATCACAGCACGTGAATCATGAGCAACCTTGGCTTCCATTCCCGTGCCAACAAAAGGCGCCTCAGGACGAAGCAGCGGGACTGCCTGTCGCTGCATATTAGATCCCATCAAAGCACGGTTTGCATCGTCATGTTCGAGAAACGGGATGAGTGCTGCAGCAGCAGAAACAATCTGCGTTGGAGAAACATCCATGTAGGCTACTTTGTCGGGAGTAACAATAGGAAATTCACCGCGATATCGACATCTGACACGCTCATTGACAAAATTACCCTTTTTATCGAGGGGTTCATTAGCTTGCGCGATAATTTGTTGCTCTTCATCATCCGCAGTTAAGAAATGAATCTTATCCGTAGCCCTCCCTTTTTCAACAACACGATAGGGAGCCTCGATGAAGCCGAAATCGTTGATACGCGCATAAGTGGTTAACGAGGAAATCAGACCAATATTCGGTCCTTCCGGCGTCTCGATGGGACAAAGTCTGCCATAGTGTGTATAATGCACATCACGGACTTCAAAACCTGCGCGTTCTCTGGTCAAACCGCCCGGGCCGAGCGCCGACAATCTGCGTTTATGGGTCATCTCGGAAAGGGGATTGGTTTGATCCATAAACTGCGACAACTGGCTTGTTCCGAAAAAAGTATTAATGACAGAGAGAATTGTCCGTGCGTTCACCAAATCCTGAGGTGTCGGATTCTCGCTCTCGCGCAAATTCATGCGTTCTTTGATCGTTCTCGCCATACGCGAAAGCCCAACGCTCATTTGCTGTGAAAGCTGCTCACCAACCGTACGAACACGGCGATTGCCCAGGTGATCGATATCATCTGCAGACATCTTGCCCTTTCGCAGATCAAGCAGATAAGAAATGATGCCGATAATATCGGTTCTCGTCAAACACAGCGTTTCGGGATCAATCTCCTGATTTAGCTTTCGATTCAACCGATGCCGGCCAACATCTCCCAAGTCATACCGTTTTGGATTAAAAAAGAGACGTTCTACAAGCAGCCTGGCCGTGTCCACATCAGGAGGATCTCCGGAACGCAATTGCCTGTAAATTATTTCCAGCGCCTCTGCCTGGGAATGGGTGGGATCTTTAAGAAGTGTATTACTAATAACATCGTGGCCAAAAATTTTATCCGATTTTAAAACTTCGATTTTCTTCAGCCCCAACGCCGCAATAGCCTCAACCTTTTCAGACGTAATCTCACTATATCTGTCAACGATGACTTCGCCGGTTTCAACATCAATAACATCATCAATGACCTTTGAACCAATGAGTTCATCCCACACTTTATCGTTAATCTTTACTTCTTTAACGAGATCGAATGCTTCCAGTATCTCACGATCCGTTGAATAGCCAATCGCCCTCAAAAGTGTCGTAGCCAGAAATTTTTTGCGTCGATCGATAAACACGTTCATCAAATCGTAAATATCCGTTGTGAACTCCACCCATGATCCTCGGAGCGGAATTATCCTGGCCGAATAAAGTTTTGTGCCATTGGGATGAATAATTTCATCAAAAAAAACGCCAGGCGACCTATGCAGTTGGCTCACGATGATTCGCTCGGCACCATTGATAATGAATGTACCGCGATGCGTCATTGTAGGGAGATTTCCCAAATAAACAACTTGCTCAATAGAATTTGCCAGAGGGTCATTGGGATCATATTCGTCCTTTATTGAAAGGCGAAGCTTCGCCTTCAATGCAACAGAATATGTTGTCCCTCGTTCCTGGCATTCTGCAAGTGAATACTTGGGTTTGTCAATATAATATTCGATAAAATCGAGTTCAAAATTCTCGCGACTATCAACGATCGGAAAAATACTATTAAAAACAGCCTGCAATCCTTGATCTTTTCTTTGATCAGGGGGAACAGTCGCCTGGATAAACTCTTCAAATGACTGTAGCTGTATATCCAATAAATCCGGTAGTTCAGCCGCTGCTGTAATTTTTGAGAACGATTTTCGGGGTCTTCTCAAACCAACTGCCAAAGGATTCACTTCCTTTCAAATTTTCAAACAATACTTTAAAAAAACCGAGCACGATAATAGCCCGGCTTTATTTTATTAGAAGAAATATTTAAGCTTACTTGATCTCTACTTCAGCCCCAACTTCTTCCAACTTGCCTTTAATATCATTAGCTTCGTCTTTGCTAACAGCCTCTTTGACGGTGCTGGGAGCACTATCAACGAGTTCCTTAGCTTCTTTCAAGCCCAGGCTGGTAACAGCGCGAACGACCTTGATCGACTGGATTTTGTTGGAACCAGCCGCTTTGAGAATCACATCAAATTCAGTTTTCTCTTCTTCGGCCTCGGCTGCGGGGGCACCACCACCAGGTACTGCAGCAACAGCAACAGGAGCAGCGGCGGTTACGCCAAAACGGTCCTCAAGGGCTTTTACTAATTTAGATAATTGAAGAACAGTCATCTGTTCGATCGTACCCAAAATCTCTTCAACTTTGGGATCAAGAGCTTCAGTGGATTTTTCTTGCTCAACTGCAACAGCTTCATTCTCGGGCATTTCTACCTCCCGTTAAAGTGACAAATAATTATATTCTTATGATTCTTTTTTATCTTTTATTGCATCCAACGCATAGACAAGGTTTCTAAACAACCCTTGCAGCCCACCGACGAGGCCTGAAATTGGCGAGGCAATACCGCTGACAACCTGCCCCAACAAAACATCCCGTGATGGAATATTGCGAATTTCCTGAGTTGCCTGTTCATCCAACAACTCACCTTCAACTATGGCGGCTTTGATAGATGGCTTATTATACTGCTTTTGAAAACTATCAATAATACGGATAGGCGCTACCGGATCATCAAATGACATCGCTAACCCGGTCGGTCCGTTGAGGAATTTGACCATATTATCAAAACCGGATTTTTCAGCCGACAACTTGGCCAAAGTATTTTTCACAACAACATAATGAACATCCGCTTTGCGGAATTCCCTGCGAAGAATTGTCATCTCTTCCACAGAAAGACCGGTAAAATCAGTCATGAAAATACTTTTTGCCCGATTCAGGCTTTCGCTAACATCGTTTACTTTCTGAACTTTATCTGGTCGTGGCATCAAACATATTCCTTAATGATGTATATTAAATTCGTTTGTCAAGCTGCTTCGTTAACAGTACTTTTATCTACACGTACACCGGGACCCATTGTGCTTGAAAGCGAAATACTTTTCAGATACACACCCTTTGCAGTCGACGGTTTAAGACGATTAATTGCATCCATAAATACACGCACATTATCTGCCAACTGCTCAGGCTTGAAAGATTTTTTACCTATCGCCGCGTGTACAATTCCGTACTTATCGACGCGAAAATCAATTTTTCCGGCTTTAATGTCTCTGACGGCCTGACCAACGTCAAAAGTGACCGTACCGACTTTTGGATTTGGCATTAATCCGCGTGGGCCAAGGATACGCCCCAACTTACCAACCTGAGACATGATATCGGGGGTTGCGATAACGGCATCAAAATCAAGCCAGCCGCCCTGAATCTTTGCAACCAGATCATCACCACCGACAAAATCCGCCCCGGCCTCTTGCGCTTCTTTTTCCTTTTCACCCTTGGTCAGTACAAGCACGCGGACAGTTTTTCCTGTTCCATGAGGCAACGAAACAGTACCGCGAACCATTTGATCGGCTTTCCTGGGATCAACGCCCAGCCGCACACTCAATTCGATGGATTCATCAAATTTCGCAGTGGCAGCCTCCTGTACTTTAGCTATAGCCTCTTCCATGCTATACACAGCCGTTCGATCAACTTTTTCGGCTGCGCCATTATATCTTTTGCTATGTTTCATCCTTGCTCCAAGACTTCTAATACTAGATAACCCGAAAAAGTTTATCCTTCTACAATGATCCCCATACTTCTGGCAGTACCTTCAATCATCCGCATCGCCATTTCAACATCATTGGCATTCAGGTCAACCATCTTTGTTTCGGCGATTTCTTTTACTTGCTCCCTGGAGACCTTGCCTACCTTATCCCTGTTCGGCTCACCCGATCCCTTTTCTAATCCGGCAGCCAATTTTAGCAAGACCGGCGCAGGCGGCGTTTTGGTAATAAAAGTAAATGAATGATCGGCATAAACCGTAATAATGACAGGTATAATAAGACCCTGCTTATCTTGCGTTTTAGCGTTAAACGCCTTGCAAAATTCCATAATGTTTACGCCATGCTGCCCCAAAGCCGGGCCAACTGGAGGCGAAGGATTTGCATTCCCGGCGGGAATCTGCAACTTGATGGACCCGATTACCTTCTTTGCCATTTGTTTTTCACCTTAAGCTTCTAATTCTATCTGCAAAAAATCCAATTCAACAGGTGTAGATCTCCCAAAGATACTCACCATAACTTTAACTTTATCTTTTTCCTCGTTCACTTCCTCAATAAATCCCGTAAAATCAGTGAACGGCCCGTCAACAACTTTGATCGCATCACCAACATGAAAGGGGACGCGGGAGCGGTCTTTTTCCCCGCCTTCCGTCTTTCCCATAATCCTCTCTGCTTCATCCGTCTTGAGAGGGATAGGCTCATTCTTTCTTCCAACAAAGTTCGTCACACCCGGCGTGTTCAAAATTAAGTGCCGCGTTTCTTTATCGAAAACCATTCTCACAAGCATATAACCGGGGAACATAATTTTTGTACGCACTCGTCTTTTACCCTCTTTCATCTCTGTGATTTCTTCAGTGGGTACCAGAATTTTATCGAGTTTCTGTTCTAAACCGGCATGACTGATCTCATTTTCGAGATAGGCCTTTACTTTGTTCTCATGTCCGGAAAGAACATGAATTGCGTACCACTTTAATTCGTTTTCTTCCAAGTTTAACCTTTTAGCAAAACGGCTTAATAAAGAAAATTAATGAACCTAGAAAGAACTTGATCAACGAGAAAAATAAATAATGCAAAAAGAAAGGAGACAAAAATCACGATTGTTGTCTGCCCTTTTAACTCATAACGAGTTGGCCAACTCACTTTTGACATTTCCAGCTTGACATCTCTGAAAAACTTTATCATTTTTTGAAACATATCTGGCCGCTCTTCAAATTCGTCATTAATTTCACCTGTACTGATTAGCTCAGTTCGTCGGTATCATGTAAAAAAAAGCAGGCCTGGAGGGAGTCGAACCCCCAACCGCCGGATTTGGAGTCCGGTGCACTAGCCAATTGTGCTACAGGCCTAAACAAGCTCCATCATCTTGTTTCTTTATGAAGTGTTCTCTTGTTACACCAGCGGCAGTATTTCTTGTACTCCACACGGCCGCTTTGCTTTCTTTTGTTTTTATCGGTAGTGTAATTTCTTCGTTTACACTCCGTGCATTCCAATATCACTAAATCTCGCATTTATCAATCCAAATCAAAAAAATGAGATTTCAACTATTCAATTATTTCAGTAACAACACCGGCGCCAACTGTGCGCCCGCCTTCACGAATCGCAAACCGCAATCCTTCTTCCATGGCGATATCTGTAATCAATTCACATTCCATCGTTACGTTATCACCAGGCATAACCATCTCAACACCTTCAGGAAGCTTAATCGAACCGGTCACATCCGTTGTGCGAAAATAAAACTGCGGTCGGTAGCCATTGAAA
>Ga0114931_10005860_pt1 | contig 15183 bp, 10 predicted proteins | sample 2SBtaG_FD_89579 | JGI IMG/M metagenome (GOLD analysis project Ga0114931, IMG submission 89579) | Deep subsurface microbial communities from Kolumbo volcano to uncover new lineages of life (NeLLi) - 2SBTROV14_V59a metaG | ecosystem: Environmental > Aquatic > Marine > Volcanic | place: Kolumbo...
CTTGTAGAGCGTGCCTTTGAATCCCAGGAACAGGTCATTCAGACCGGCGCCTGGGGTGGCCAGGAACTTGTCGGCCCAGCCGTCAAACGCATGCAGGGTTGCCAAGGGTGTGCGAAATGCCCGACCCGGTCTGTTCCGATCACCGCCCAGCGATTCCAAGCCGAAGACGGCGGTCACGCCACGGTAGCCGATTCCGGTTTCGAGACGATAATAGTCGGCGTTGTAGTTCACCGGGTTGTTGCTGGCGTCCTTCTGGTTCGCCCATTCCGCGGTATAACTGAGTGATATCGGCGCGAACTCGTGTTTACCGGTAAAGCGCAAGCCGGCGGTCTTGTTGGAAAATGCCGCGACATCCTGGTTATCGATGCGGTAGAAGTAACCGGTCAGTTTGCCGACATCCGGAATACTATAAGCGGCATGTAGCAGATGGGTGCCACCCTGGTTGTGGTCTCCAGCGGGCACATCCTGGCCGAAAATACGGTTGACGTTGAAGATCAGGCCGTAGAAGAGTTCCAGGTTTGCGCCCGGCTTGCTGCGTAGGGTGACCGCATCAAAGGTTTGTTCGTTCTGGCGCCAGCCCACTGCACCAATAAACCGCTGGTTGTCGAGATTGATACGCTGGCGGCCGCCACGAAAAACCGTATTTGCGGCACCGTTGTATTGCAAATAGGCCTGGTTGAGTTCGCTACCCGAGGGATCGGCAACCACCGGGAAACGTGTCTTCCTCGGGCTGTTGCCGGCACCGGCATTGAAGTGGCCGGCACCCACTTTGCTTATATTATCGACTTCGATGAATGTAGAAAATCCGTTCAGCTGGCCGGAACGGAAATTCAGCCGGGTGCGCAGCGTGGTTGCATTTGCGTTCGGATCAAATCCATCCTGATCGACGTTTTCAAAACGCCAGCGCAGGCCGATGTGCACCTGGGCTTCATCGGTAAGTGCATCCGCCAGAGTATCCGCGGCGCGCGCCTGTGTCGCGCCCAGGCCCGCCGCCATTGCGGCAACTGCCAGGCACAGGAATGATGTGCCCGAGAGGGGTTTCTTGTTGCTCATGATCCCGTGGGTTCCTTCTGCTGAGTTTGATTTCGGTGGGAAGTGTACACACTGAATTCGTGTGGCTACTTGATACAGGTCAACGTCGGCGCAGATTCGGGCGCAAGTCGGGATTTTCTCAAGAAATGGATTTCTCGTAGATGCGGTAGGTCTTGTAGATTCGGCATCCGATTTGATCCAGGAGTTTGCACATGGCTTGATTGTCCTCGAGGATCCAGGAAAGCTCGGCCCAACATCCGCCGCGCTGCGATACTTCGCGGCGCGAGGCTTCGATCATCATCAATGCCATCAAGGCGCCGGAACGCGTTTTTTGCAACGCCTGGCGTACACCCATGAGAGGAACGCGAACTTCTACGGGGTAACGAAAACGAAGGCGCCAAAGCAGCTTTGCCCAACCAAAGGGCAGCAATTTACCATCGAGGTCTGTCAAGAACTGATTGATATTGGGCAGGGTGACCATCATCGCCGCGGGTTCGCCGTCGTATTCGCAAATGTAGACACGGTGCGCCTGCATCAGCGGTTTCATGGATTGGGCCGTGTGCCGCATTTCGGCCTCGGTAAAGGGAACGAAGCCCCAGTTGTCCTGCCAGGCGTCATTGAATACGGAAAACAGCACCGCGACTTCGCGCGCATAGTGCTTCATATCGATGCGGCGCATGCGAATTCGCGGCGACGCCTCGCCACGGGCGATGAGTCGGTATATGTCCGGTGAGAATCGCTTCCTGATATCCAGCAGATACGCGTACAAGTCCTTGGCCTTACGGTATCCCGCCGCTTCCAGCAAACATTGATAATACGGTGGCGCGTGCCCCATCAGGATCATGGGGCGCGTGTCGAATCCATCTACCAGCAGGCCACTCTCTTCGTTGATGGAAAGGCTGAACGGGCCGCGTACCGTGCTCATGCCGTGTTCCCGGAGCCATGCCTCCGCTTGTTGAAACAAAGCGAGGGCGGTTTCTAAATTGTTTTCGCATTCAAACATCCCGAAATAGCCCAGACCCGGATGTGCCGCCTGCTGGGCAAGCCGGTCCACCTGCGCACTGATCCTGCCTACTTCCAGACCGTTTCGCGTGGCGATCCAGAAGCCTGCTTCCAGGTGCTCGAATACCGGGTTCTTCCGTGGAAAGACCCGTTCCAGGCACTCGATCCGCAGCGGAGGGACCCAGTTTGGATCGTGGCGATACGTAAGATGTTGGAGATTGAGGAAGCGATCGAACCGGGTTGCGGGACTTACGGCTTCAATGCGTAGCGGTGTACTGGGACTCATCAAATCGAAATCATAATCATAGTGGGTAGTTATTACGCTAGCCCACCCGCCAACAAGCCGGCGTGAAATTAGCTCGTCGGCCCGGAAAAACCATGCACGGGGGTTCGGGTTCCACTCAATCACATCGCGTGGGGCATGTGTGCGGTATTGGTGACCCCAGGCGATCTCGTCTTCCACGCCGCGCCGCGTTACGGCCGTCAGGTGAATATGTCTTGACGTACCGCGTTATTGAGCTGCACCAACCAGCGGCGGTAGCGATTTTCCAGGCCCGGTTGAGACTTTGGCGTGAACAGCGTGGGGCGATCAATGTTCCAATGCTCCGGGCGTCCACCCGCCAGCCAGGCCACGCCGCGCGCCGTCGCCTCTGTGTACGCAGAGCGAGAAACCTGAATGCCGCTCAGGTCAGCCAATAATTGGCAGAACACATCAACTTGGGCCAGACCACCCGTTACCAAAACGCGCTGCATACGGCCGCGAAACTCCGCCAGATTGCGTTGAATCAAGAACACCACGCTTTCCAGCGCGGCCACCATGCACGCGCCCGGCTTGGCTTCGCCCACCAAACGTGATTCGAAGGAACTCAGCCAGTAGGGTGCCCCAAGCCCGGCGACCCCATTCAAAAACAGCGGTGGATTCTTACAGGCCCGGATCCATGCACTGAGGCGTTTGCGCCACATATCCGGCGGTAAATTAAGCAGGCCCGCCATCCAATCCAGTGCCGCGGCGGCGCCGTTCACCGTCGCTTCGGCGGCATAGCGCAGCAATTGGCCGTCATTTAGCACAACACTGCCCAGGAGATGTTCCGGCGCGTGTTCGGGGTCATCCACCATGGCGTGCAGAAAGGCGCCGGTGCCGGCATTCAAGTACACCGTATGCGCGTCCGGTGCGCCCTCTACGAACAAGGCCGCGGATTGGTCGCCGGTGACGGCGCGCAGGGGGATGGATTGGCCGTTTATTTGCAATTCGCCATACTCGAACAGATTCGGCCGACAGCGCGGCAGGATGGATTCGTCGATCTCGAACATGTCCAGCATTGATTTCGACCAACGGCCCTGGTGTACGTCGTACAGCAGTGTGCGACTGGCATTGCAGGGATCTACCAGCGCGGGGCGAGTCATTGTGAGGTGGGCGATCAGGTAACTGGATAATGGGCCCGCCGCAAGCGTTTGCTGTAACGATGCTGAGCGCACCGCAGGTAGTTCTTCGAGACACCAACACAGTTTTCCGGCGCCGTAATGGGGAGACAGATGCAAGCCGGTAATACGGCGCACCTCGTCGGCATGGCTCATCAGCGGACGCAACAATCGCGTGGCGCGCACATCCTGCCATGACAACACCGGCGACAAGGCTTGTCCGGTATTGCGATCCCAGCACAACATGCTGGAACGTTGGGTAGCCAGGCCCACCGCTGAAATGACCGGGTTTTCAAGTTGCTGGAGGGCCTCGCTCGCGGCTTTGTGTACACTAGCCACTACGGCATCGGGGTCGTGCTCCACATGGCCGGGCTCAGGGCGTTGCGTCGTGATTTCCTGCTCGGCGCTGGCCAGCTGATTTCCGTCGCTATCGAATACCAGCGCCCGACTGGCATGGCTGCCCTGGTCAAGCGCAAGGAACATCGGCTGGCGTTGTGTGCTATCCACTAGGTCCCCGGTAGCAAAACGATTTGTTGTTGTTCGTTTCTGGCTGAATCATCCCTTGGTTGGATTTTCAGCGTACGAATGCAAGCCGATTGCCCTCGTGCATTTGCATCCCTGATTGATTTTGGCGGCGCAGCCGGTGTGCCAGCGTTTCCGCCAAGCCCTATTGTAACTGTTTGATCATGGTACCGACATCATCGGTTTCCACGTAGTCAAATCCCGCCTCGAATCGGGCTTGGATCGCCGCCGGATCATTCAGCGTATAAACCCCCCATTTGGCCGCGCACGGCCAAGGTGGGGGCGCTGCGTTGCTGAGGTATCGCGCACTGATGAACAGGATGTCGGGGTTGAGTTTGCAGGCTCGGGTTCGGGTTTCACGGTCGTTACCACCAGGGATCCAAGCAATGGCGTGGGCGCTGCATTTGCGTATCCGAACCAAACAATCGGCATCGCGGCTGATCAGGGTGATTTGGCTTCGGCACGCAGCGCAAGCCTTGAGCACTTCGTCTACCACCATCCGCCGACCAAAATGCTCGATGCTTTCCGACTTGATTTCGACGAACAGGTGTACTTGTGGGTTTTGCGCTATGGTTTCAATCAACTGCTCCAGCTTGGGAATGTGCAGGGTTTGGGGCGGAGGTTCGGAATTCGGCGTGGGTTTTATCACGACATCGCGCAATTCGCACACATTGCGCGAGCGCAAGTCTCCACGAGCATTGGTCATTCGCTCCAGATTGGGGTCGTGGAATACAACGGCAACGTGATCCTGGGTTAATTGCACGTCACATTCCAACAGTCGTGCACCGCACGCGATGGCGGCACTAAAACCGGCCAATGTATTCTCAGGGTAGCGCATCGGCCAGCCACGATGCGCCACAAGGCGCTGGCTGTTCAGGTTGTTCATGCGGGCGGGGGGGTTCCGCTGGATCATCAAACAGTGGCGAAAGGCATGGCGATTTGGCCATCATATAGCGCTGTCGCGGTTACGGTCCATGGCCTTCTTCGGCTCGCTGCAGGCGTGGTAACCTGACGCTTGGTCAATTAAACATGTACAACCTTCTCCGCTTTCGACGTCAAGATTTTGCCAGCGGCATGCCGCGTGGCCTGCAGATCGGAGAAAAATTCCCCGTAGCGACCGTGTTTTCGCTCGGTGGCGAGGAAGTGCCCTTGGCATCCTTATGCAAAGGGCCGACCGTGTTGGAAACAGGCAGTATCACCTGTGGTTTGTACTGTGGGCGCATCACAGGTATGAACCAGTTGATGAACGAATTCCCGGATTTTAACTTTCTACTCCTGTACGTGCGCGAGGCACACCCGGGCAGTCGCATCCCCGCACACGCGTCCATGCACGACAAACTGGCCTGTGCAAGAAAACTTTGCGCAGCGGAAGCAGAGCAGCGAACCGTCATTGTAGACCGGTTGGAAGGCACCGTGCACCAGGAACTGGGCGCATGGCCAAACATGATCTTCGTGATTAATGCGAACGGGAACATCGTCCATCGCGGCGACTGGAACCACGTCGAAACCACGCGCCACGTACTGCAAAAATACCGCGATGGTAGCTTGAACGGGCTGATTGATTCGCCGTTTACGCGGGCGCCTTGGCGTGTTGAAGCGCGCGTGTTCCGGCGCGCAGGATATGACGCACTATGGGATTTTTTGCGCCAATTGCCCATGCTGATATGGAATCGCTGGCGCCAGCGAAAAGCGAAAAAATAGCGGGACGGAACTCGGCGTAGTGTTGGTGAGATCGATTGAACGGCGCGCAAAGTCCATGAGAATGGTTCAGCCCCGACCATCCCATAGCAGCCCGGCATCCGCCGGGCTGCTATGAAGACCTAGGGTTGCGCATTTTTCACGGCCGCGTATCGTAAGTAACGATGATGTATAAGAGTCCACGACAACACCGGATTCAGCAGATGCTCGCCTTGGGCGTGACGCTGGTTGTTGTGGCCACTGCATCTATTGCACGGCCGGCGCCTAAACCTAAAGGTGGCCGAATGCTGGGGATCGCGGTGAATGAAAACCCGCGCGTGAATTTTGATACGGCATTCCAGGCGGCGAAACGCACCGGGTTTGACATGGTCAGCTTGCCGATTGCCTGGGACAGCATTGAGACTAGCCCAGGCAAGTATGCCGCGGACCCCAACTATCTTGCCATTGCGAACCTGTTCTATCCGGCCAGCGGCGTTCGCGTGGCTCTGGAGCTGAACCCGATCGATACCAACAATCTGCGCCTGCCGAACGATTTGCAGCAGAAAAGCTTTGCCGATCCATTGGTCGTGCAACGCTTTAAACTACTGCTTGATTACGTGTTTGCGCAACTGCCGGCACTGCACCTCGTAGCGCTGACGATCGGCAACGAAGTAGACGGATATTTACACACACCCGGATTACGGACTTCCTATATTCACTTCCTTCAGCAAGTGATTCCCTACGCAAAGTCAAAGCGGGGAGGTCTCCAGGTAGGTGTGAAATCCATGTTCGCCGGGGTGACGGGTACCGGTAGGCACTGGCTGAAACGTCTCAATTCCACCACGGATGTAATCATGGTGACCTATTATCCCTTTGCTGAAGATTTTTCCGTTGCCGCACCTGATGTGGTGGCACGGGATTTACGCGATCTGGTTGCGATTTATCCAAGCAAGCCGATTTATCTGTCTGAAATCGGCTATCCGTCCGGGTCTCGCGTCGGTAGCTCGGAGACGCTGCAGGCGCGGTTCATCCGCTCGGCTTTTCGTGCCTGGGATCAACATGCCGACCGGATCAAGCTGATGGAATTTACTTGGTTGCACGACCAATCACCCGCGGCGATTGAATACTTCCAACGCTATTACGGAATCTCGGACCCCCGGTTTGTCGAGTTCCTTTCGACGCTTGGCTTGCGTCGCTATGATGGGACGGACAAACCCGCTTTCCGCGAATTGATCCGGCAGGCCAAACAGCGTGGTTGGTAGCGAATCCATATCACCGTGGAGCGATAAACGCACGATTCTAGGCGATTCGGACGTTTTATCGGTCAGCAAGCCGGTGCGCGACAGCTTAATTGCATGATCATCATTCCCATCCACAAGAAAATCACCGCGAAGAACTTTCCCGCAGTAACCTTGCTGTTGGTGCTCGTGAACTGTGTTGTGTATTTCGGCTTGCAGGGCGATGACCTCAAGTTGCGCAAGCAAGCGGTGGATTTTTATATGCACTCCGCGCTGCCGCAAATCGAATTCCCGTTGTTTGAGGCCTATCTTGGCCGGGTCGATGGCGAGCGTTTGAAGCAATTCGAGGAAATTCAGGAGCAGATGTCGGACACCGGGAAATACTGGCAACTCGCCATGCTCGAATCCGACCGCGATTTTCTGAGGCTGCTGGACGCGGATGAAGTGGTCAAGCCGAACCATCCGCGCTTTGCGCAATGGAAAAAAGCCCGGGCGGATTACACGGCCATTACGGCGCGCGGCTTTACGCAACATTATTACCTGCGCTATGACGAAATCAACCCTCTTACGGCGTTTACCCATATGTTCTTGCACGGCAGCTTTGGCCACTTGTTCGGCAATATGTTGTTTTTGGTATTGCTGGGCATTCTGGTCGAAGGTGCTCTGGGGAGCGGTTTGTTTCTGGCCTGCTACCTGCTGGCGGGTTTGTTTTCAGGGGCGGTGTCGTTGCTGGTAAACTGGGATGCGCATACCGGATCCCTGGGCGCTTCGGGCGCCATCGCCGGGCTGATGGGCTTGTATGCGGTGCTGTACGGGCGGCGGAGGGTACGGTTTTTCTACTGGTTGTTCGTGTACTTCGATTACGTCACGAAACCCGCCATAGTTTTGTTGCCGGTGTGGTTGGGCTGGGAGATTCTGCAATTTTTTCTCGATGCCGGTGGCGGCGTGGCTTACGAGGCGCACGCTGGAGGCATCACCGCCGGTGGGGTGCTGGCTTGGGGCGTGCTGCGCGCCGGCTGGGAAAAACATTCGTTCCTGGAGGAGGAAACCCAGCGCGATGAAGACAAAGCCATGTTTGAGGCGGCGATGCAGGATCTGGCGGAGTTACGCCTGGATGCAGCGCGGGCCAAGATGCAGCGATTATTGCCGCGCCACCCGAGTGATCGGGAATTTCTGCAGCGTTATTTCAATGTTTGTAAACTCACGCCGGGGCAGCCCGAATTTGACGACTTGACCCGACGCATGTTGGCGCTTCCAGTTCCCGACGTCGGCGCGCGACGATTCGTTCGCAGCACGTTTCGTGAGTATTACGAGTGTAAGCACGCCCGTATCGGCCTCGCTGCGGAGCAGCAACGCCAACTCGCCACTCGGTTTGCCAATTGGGGGTATTTGGCCGAGGCCAAGGCCTTGTTGGATAATCTGATCAAACAACACCAAACGACCGGTTTAGCCGGTGCATTATTGGCAATGGGTGGGGCGTGTATTGCACAAGGCAAGCAGCAGGCAGCTCGCTACTATTTGAATCAGATCATCAAACACTATCCGCACAGCCAGGAATCGCAAGCTGCCAAAATGCAGTTGGCGCGTGTGCAAACCGTGCAATCCAGCCCACCGGTCCCGTCGCAATCATGAGCAAAGTGGCCGCACAATAGCCAAGTTTCGGTTATTGCTGCTAAAGCTCCGCTGTTTGGATGTCGGGCCAGGTTACTTGGCAACAATGCCCTCCAGCATTTGTGCGTACTGCGCAATCTCGGGCTGCAACTCGTGGTCGGGAAATTGCTTTAGGAGCGAACGCAGCACGCCCAGGGCCTTTTCGTCCTGATTGAGTTTGTCCGACATGATTTTAGCCGAGAGGAAATAGTTTTGCGCAATATGCCGGTTGCCCGGGTATTTCCGGGCGAATCCACTGGTCAACTTCAGGGCCAGTTTGTAATTTCCGTAGCGTTCAGCGAGTTCGGCGAGTTCAGTGATTGCCTGGGCGTTGTGCAAATCGAATCCGGAATCCAACTTGAAGCAATCCTCCACCACTCGCAAAGCCTTTTTGGGTTGTTCCAGCGCACGCAAAAGGATCATCGCGTATTCGTGCCCGTGTTCGAGTAGCGTGTGCTTATCACCCTTGATGTGCAGCAGTTTTCGATAGTGGTCGTGGACTTGGGGTGTGGCGCCACGGGTATTGATTTCGCGTTTCAAATTGGCGATGGCTTGATCGATATCGCCGGCTGCTACCAAGGCCTGCGCGGCGTTGAGCATGGCCTGATCTGGTGCGTTTTCGCGGCCCGGCAGGGGCTTTCGCGTAGCGCTAAGCTGCACGCCGAGTGCGTCGTGGTACTGGTAGATCATGTACCCCATCAAATAGAACATGGCCACAAGGAAATACAGCTCGATAAAATAAAACACCGAGCCCATATACCACGACGATTCGGCCGCCGGCAGCAGAAAATATTCGACGCTACCCATGCCGGATAGCATCATTCCCAGAAACAAAGCACCGACCAGGTAAGGAATGCCGATGCGGCGCATGATCTCAATCCAGGTGAACGGATTGAGGGCGGCGGTCAGACTGCGCGTCATTGCCAGCGTCATGATGCCAGCAGGCAGTGCCAGGGCCAGAAACAGCGCGGCCAGCACCGTCAGAGCGCCGGATTTCCCCAGGGCGGCCACGGCCATGAGCATTCCGATCATAATCACCGTAAGCGCAAACTGCTTCACCGCCAAAAACTCCGTGCTGGCGACGTAGCGACTTTCCGGTGGATCCAGGCGTCCGCGAGCGGTATTCGCCAGCACTTCGTAAGCATATTTCCATGCCGCAAGCCACAACAGCGCACGTACGAAGAAACCGACGCCCGGTAAGAATGTAAGGATGTTGAGGATAGACAGCCCGACAATGGGTGCAAGGGCCGCGGGTCGGGCGGGATAGGCGAACATGGTCGGAATCCGCTGCCAAAACGGTTCGACTCGGTGATCTTGGGAGACCAAGGTAGAAGACATTATAAATTCGGCCTTGAAAAACGCATAATCTACTGTTGTAAATGTGTTTTATACAAAATCAAGCGAATTGAAATTGCAAGTTTTTCGGCCATTTTCGCATTATTCTGGGCCGGCAACCGCCTCGCGGAAGTAAGCACCCGGAAAACCACATTTTTTCCGATGCGGCTCTGGAAAAATCCCAGGTAAGAATATATCAGGCTCGACTAGGTAGCCACCTGGGCGTGAAATTCGCGTGCCCTGGACCCGGTGTATTGGCTAGGAACCCGGCTTTAGCCCGGCAGTCCGAAAACCTGGCGATTATAACGGGTGGGACAGGCAGTTGCAGGATCGGCGATGCGACGGTTTTCGATCGGGAAGCGGTTGCGCGGGGTTTTCTTTCTTGATCGGCACTGATAGACTTTGACTGTCAAGGGGCTGGATTGAGATGGTATTCCTACGGCTTGGCAAGACGGCGTCGTTACATACGTCGGATTGTCGGTGGCCGTTAAGAAACCAACACTCGGTCCGGTATTAATAGCCGTCAAGACTATTACAGGGGTGTTTTATGCAAAGCCCAACTTCCGCCGCACGAGTGGCCATATCCACACTGGTCGTCGGTTCTCTGTATCTATGGGTTGGACAGGCCATGGCGGTTGTGCCGCATGGCTGCCAGCCGAAATCCAATTGGTTCCCTCACAGCGCTACGCCAGAACCGGATAATGCCGGATTCGGGTCCACCAACAACTGTGAATTCCATCAGTGGTCGTGGCAGATGTTTCTGTGGCTTACCCAGAAGCTTGGTGACGGCCAACCGCGATTCTTATCCTTCGCAAGCCCCCAAGCCTTGATTGGCATGAATTCCCGGGCCTTGATGCCGCGCAAGACCAAATCCGCGGATGCCGAGTCACTGGATGAGTACTTGCAGGCGGGTACCGATGGCATTTTCGTCGATCAGAATGGTCGATCGGTGTACTACTCGCAGTATGTCAACCCGGTGTATGCGGATTTTATTACCGGTCATCAGCTCACGGATCCCGCCAAGGTTCGTGCCTTTGAGCCCGGTACGCCCTTTCCGATCGGGAGTTTGGAAATCAAGGCCTCCTGGAAAATCCTCACCCCGGGCGAGAAACCGGAAGGACGATTTACCATGCGTGGCGAGGTGGCCAATCTCGTCCACAAAGGCGGGAAAATCGTTACTGACCCCAAGCAAACTGAAAACGTCACGCTGGCACTGGTTGGATTCCACATTGGCGGCATCGTCAAGGGCCATCCGGAAATGATTTGGGCGACTTTTGAACACTCCGGTAATGCCCCGAACGTGGCCGCGAATCCAACCCCGCAAAGGATTGTGTCGGACCGGGATTGGACGTTTTATCGCGCCGGCACTCCGTACAAGGCGTGCAATGTCAACCCGGCTTCCTCTTCTTTGTTGCAGCTTGATCAAGCCACCCAAAAGCTCAGCCCCATCACCCAGGCCTGCCGCGAATTTGAGTTTGGTAATGATCCTGATCGTCCCAAGGATCGCATCAAGTCGATGCAACTGAACGACCAGAATATCGCTAGTTTGAATAAACAAACCCGCTACCGGCTGCAGCAGTCCAGCGACGTCTGGGCCAATTATTTCGAGGTCGGTGCAATTTGGTTTCGAGCGATCGACGGCCTGAAGCCGGGCATGGCCCTGGCGACGGACGACATCCTGACCGGGTCGTTGAAGCTTTCCAATGCGACCATCGAGACCTTCACGCAAACCCAGAGCGTCATGAACAACTGCTTTCGCTGTCACAACACCATGCATCGGTTCCCGCCGCAGGGAAATCTCGATCCCCTGCCGGCATTGAACATCAATATCAGCCATGCGCTGGTGAACATCTATTTCTGGTCGCAGCAGCTCCAGGCTGCCGCTACCGCGCACTAAGCATCATGATTCGCCACCCTGGCCGCAAAACCGGTCATCTCACTCGTTGACTCAGGAATTCAAGCCATGACAGAGCATATATTTCGTATCCACCCAAGCATCAATTTTGCCCGTGTAGGCACCAGCGAGGATTACTACATCGCGCCGGAAACCGCCGCCGGGGAATTGGTTGACCAAGGCAGCGGTATTTTCGGCGGCTTGCCGGTGAAAAAAAACACCGAGGACACATTCGTCACTGCAAATGACCTGCGCGATGCGGCCTGCAATCCCAAGAGGCAGGCGGCCCGTTTTCGAATTTTTGCATACGATTCACCCCTGACCCGCTACCCGGACGGCGGTGGCAAGGAAGTCCAAATCGGAGATGTCGTCGGTGGCAAGAGAGTGAAAGACATCGTCTGGACGGTGCACCTTGCCAACAAGAAAGCCAATAATTACCAGATCGCCAGCGCCGATGGCCAGGAAGAAGGCATCGCCGCATACCAACCCGGACACACGCTGCCACCGCTCCGCAACCCAGGATTTGGTGAGGACTTGGGTAGTGAAAAACGCCTATCCCAATTGCCGATTGATGCCGGGCCGCACGCCATCCGGTCGTCTACGAAGGGAGTCGCCACAACCCGTTTTGACAACAAAACGGCGTGCAGTTACGCGCAGACAAACGGTGACATCAAACCACTGGGGAATTACCCGAAAATCTTTCCCGGAGAGCACTTCCAGCTATTTGCGCCAAACGGCCGTATCGATACCCTGGGTGAAATGACCATAGAAGCGTGCAGCGGCCGCTTGTTGGTAGTCGGCGGATACGGCCGCGCCAATGCCATCAGCAAAAATGGCAAACCGCCACCGCTGGATGACGCAATCGACAATAACGGGTGGTTCGACGACACCTCGGACGGCCCGGTCCAGGCCGTCGTTTTGTTCGACGATGGATCCACCGCAGCCGTGGTCGGGGCTTGGTTCGTATGCACGGACCCGGGTTTCGCGCCACAAACCCGCAATGTCGTCAGCACCTGGGATGACGTGTACTCAACCTGGGTGGAACAGTTGGCATTGCAGCCGGAATTGTTCGCAAACGGCAAATACCAGGAAGACTACTCGGCGATTTTTCATAGCGATGTCCTGTCCATATTCCATGCGGCCATCCTGCAGCGCTGGAACACAAACCTGCCGGCCAAGGCCGTCCATGGCCATGATTTTGTCGCTACCATCCAAGCCGGCGACGATCCGAAGCTAAAAATCCCCAACTTCGCGGACTTGATACGCGACCCGAACAACGATGATCCGAATGAGGTAAACCCCAAGATGCCCCTGGCCTTGGGCGATGCGATGAAGAGCTTTTTGTCATTAAATCCGACCCAGTACTTTTTGCTCCATCAATGGTACGCGGGCAAGTCCGTCGAATATGCGCCGATCCCGTTGGGTACGGGTGAGAAACTCGATCGCGTGGTATTGGAAAATTGTCTAGGTGGGCGTTATTCACCCGCTATTGACTTGACCTTTATTGTGCGGGATGTGCATCTCTATGAACAGGCATGGACAGGAACCAGCGGGCCGTTTCGGATCAATGCAGCGGTCTTGAATTACGCAGATATGGTTCCCGACAAACCCTTCTTGGGCGTGGGTTATGTGCCCTTGCGCGATGCGGCCGTGGAGCCGGGCGATCTATGCAAGTTCATGGCCTTGCCCTGGCACACGGATTACAACAGCTGCGCCGTGCACCTACCGGACCCGAATCCGAAAGCAAACAACACCCTGTACTGGTCGTGGCCGGCACAGCGTCCGGTAAGCGTGTATCCCGCCGATCAATGCAGCTATGATCCGGACACCGGCGCCTGGTCGCTGGGCGGGCAAGTGTATAGTGTGCGCGGCGATGGCGGTCACGGAACGCATACGGATTATCCGCAGCAACAGGGGCGCTACCAATGTTATTTCGATTTTGTCGAGAATTGGCATAAAGTCGGATTTGTAATCCAGGGCACACAAATCCCAGCGCCACAAGGCGGAAACTACGGAGCCAACAAGTTCTTGGAGACCGAGAGCTTGTTTCGCACCGATGGGGATCTGGTCCAACCCTGGCCGACCGCCAATCTGCCCGGCTACAAGGCACCTTCGGACTGCGGGCCGTAGCCGAGTCGGGTGCGCAATGACTCGGGATCATCGTAAGACGGTCAGCATCGTCGGGGCTGGTTCCGCGGGCGCGGCCACCGCGTTGTCCCTGGCACAGGCCGCAGGACCGGACATTAACATTCAACTGTTCGATGCCCGCCCTGCAAGCGAGGTGTCTGCCAAGATCGGGGAGAGTATTCCGCCCGCGGCGACTCCAATTCTACAGCGCCTCGGGGTTGCATCCATTCTTGGCGATCCGTCACACCTGGTATGTCCTGGCAATCGTTCCCTGTGGGACGGCGATGTACCGGGACATAACGATTTTTGGATCGACCCTGTCGGTCGCGGTTACCATCTGGACCGAGCCTTGTTCGATCGACAACTACTAGAAGCCGCAAATGAGTATGGTGCGCAATGCTATACGGGGTGGCGCCTCAAGCAGGCACGTCGTGCCGTGCCCGGATTCGAATTGGTTTTTCACGATTGCCACGGTACACCGCGTGGTGTCCGATCGGACTTTGTTGTCGACGCAAGCGGTTGTAGCGCCGTATGTGCCCGCCGACTTGGAGTGGCCAGAAATCTACTCGATACGATTATATCGCTCAGTATCGCGATAGGCGTCCATTCGGATACCAGCGGGGCGTTCAGTCACACCTTACTGGAAGCGGTACACAACGGCTGGTGGTACGCCGCGCCTCTTCCCGGGAACCGACTGATCGTATCCTTCAGCACGGACTTGCACGAAATCCGGAACGACAAGCTGCGTGATCCGGTGCAGTGGGTTCGGGCCTTGCTCGCCACTCGGTGGCTGCGCGATCAGTTGCCCGATAGGGTTTTTTCCGCCCTGCAATTGCGATTGCAAACCCATGTTGCTCCAACTGCGCTATTGTCGGCGGTGTCCGGAGGGTCCTGGATCGCAGTGGGGGACGCCGCGTTTAGCGTTGATCCACTTACTTCGGCTGGAATAACCAAAGCATTGGGGCAAGGGGAGCTTGCCGGCGAAGCCATGTCGCTGTCGATGTTGCATGGGCAATCGGCGGCATTGGATGCCTATCAAGATTCGATATTCGCTCAGTTCCGCGATTTTCTCGGTATCCGAAGGTATTTATATCAATCTGCCACACGCTACAGCGCCGATGGTTTTTGGCGCAGGAGACTGGGCCTGGAACGGCAGCGCCGCAGTGCCTGAGTGGAGCCCGGCGGATGCCGGGCGACCCCACGGGCGGCTGCGACTTAAGGCTTTTTGCCCTGCGGGCAAGCCGCGCAGCACGCACGCGTATAGTGGCTTGCGCTTACGCGCGCCGC
>Ga0114931_10005861_pt1 | contig 15182 bp, 14 predicted proteins | sample 2SBtaG_FD_89579 | JGI IMG/M metagenome (GOLD analysis project Ga0114931, IMG submission 89579) | Deep subsurface microbial communities from Kolumbo volcano to uncover new lineages of life (NeLLi) - 2SBTROV14_V59a metaG | ecosystem: Environmental > Aquatic > Marine > Volcanic | place: Kolumbo...
CGGCGACTCAGCTTTCGCCGTTTCTCTTCGATCAGGCACATGCTGAGCGAGCTCTTGCGGCTCGTGGCTCCGCCGACAGAGGACGGTTCGCGGTTGGAATGAACCTAACCCCGAGCATGCGCGTTACCAGGTTGAAGGAGGACGTGCATGTTCGAACATTTCGAGGACGCGCGGCGCGGGCGCCGATCGCGCTGGGCGTACGCGGTGTTGGCCGCGACCGTGGGAGTGCACGGTCTGTTGCTGTTTGGCGTGGTGGCTCGCGGCTGGTGGAATATCGACAAGTTGACGCTGCCGCATGAGGGCGTAGCACTGGCCGTCATGGCCACGCCGCCCTCGGCGCCGCCGGTGCGCAAGGGGTCGCCGCATCCGAAGCGGACGGCGGGGGAGCACAAGGATGCGCGGCGGGTGGCCGACGACACGACGCAGCCGGTGCGGTTGTCGGCGCCGGTCGATACGCAGGCGTCTGGCGGCGACGTGGTCGGAGACCCGCGAGGGAGCTCGGTGGGGGTTGCCACGGGGAGTTGCTTTGGGCCCACGTGCGATCCCAACAGTCCGCTGGGCGACGGTGGGGAGATTCCGGCGTGCCGGCAGGACGCGGGCTGTTGTGGGCGCGGGGACTGCTGTGATCAGTCGGTCTGCAAGGAGACGATCGTGCCGCAGGTTGCAGTGGCCAAGCAGTTCGTGTCGGGCGAGCGCAAGCCGCGACCGGATGATGCGACCCGGGCGGCCATGGCTCGCGACCGGGTGGCTCAGGTGGTCACCGCGGTCAAGTACTGCATTACTGCCGGTGGTGCGGTCTCGCGGCTCGAGCTGCTGAAGTCGTCGGGCTACTCGGCATATGACAGCAGGATTCTCACTGCCATGCGGCGGTGGCGGTATCGGCCTTTCCGGGTCAACGGGCAGGCGACGCCAGTTTGTTCGGCCACGACCTTCATCTACCGCATTGCGCGGTGACGGTTACTGGAACCACATGTACGAGCCGACGGTGGCCTCTTCGTGTGGGACGCCGTAGATGTGTGGCTCCAGGTGGTGGCCGCTGTGTTTGTTGCACCACCAGACGCGGCCGCCAGTGGCTTTGCGTTCGCGGGCGCAGTCGGGGCAGGGGGGCTCGGGAGCGAACTGCTCGCTGGTGTCTTGCACGTAGCTCTGATCGCGGGCGATCAGCACCGAGCATTCGGCGTGGCGGACCAGGCGTTCGGCGACGGAGCCGAGTAGCCAGCGGCGGACGCCGCTGCGCCCGTGGGAGCCGACGACGATCATCTCTGCGCCGGTCTCTTGCGCCAGGGCCAGGATCTCTTCGACCGGGTGTCCGAGGCGGGTGTGGACCATCACTTGTAGCCGGGGCGAATCGTGGGCTTCGAGTCGGGCGTTGACCACGGCCTTGATCTCGTCGTGAGTCTGGCGGGCGGCGTCGTAGTCGGGGTCGTTTCCGGCCAGAGGACTGTCGCCGTCGGCGCGCCAGTGGTCGGTGCCGTGCGCCGGGTCGAGCACGCCCAGGACGTGCAGCTCGGTACCTGGCTGCGACAACGCCAGCGCGAGGCCGCGATCGAGCGCGGCGTCCGAGGGCGCCGAGAAGTCATAGCCAACGACGATCGCGCGTGTGTTGCTGGAGGTAGTCATGCCTCACTGACCAGCAGAAAGCATGCCACGGGTTCCGGGCGGCGTTCCTGGCGTCGATTCCCCCACACGACGAGTGTGGCCTGCGCGCCCATGTGACGCTTTGCCACGGGTGAGGCGATCGCGTAAGGCGAGTCGCTCATCCCGGCAGCGTGTTCGCTACGGCGATGGCGGCGCCACCGGATCGAGCCGCGGCACGGAGACGCCGATCTTGCCCGGCACCTGGATGAACGGCTTGCCGGCTTCCTCGTGGCAGGCGTTGCAGCGCGCCGAGGCGCTGGCGAACGCGGACTCGAACGCGGCCTCGTCGCGGGACGCGATCGCCTTGTGCAGAGTGGCGGGGACGCTGTTGGCGAATTCCCGCGCGATGGGCAGCAGGTCGATGTGGACGTCCTCGGGCATGATCGCCGTGGGAACGTCCTGGCCGAATACTTCCTCGATCTCGCCCACGTCGTAGTCGGCCAGCGCCCACCGGCCGGCCCCGACCGCGCGGCCGGCCTGTTCGAAGCGGCGTCCGACCTCGAACATCAGATCACCGAAGTGCTTGCCGGCCGGGGCCGGTGTGGCGGTGGGCGTCGGCGTCGGCGCCTCGCCGGTGGACGAAGGCCGAGAGCAGGACGCGAGAAAGACGACGAGCAAGATGGTCGACTTGGCGACGGACACGGTACGGCTCCAGGGCGGTAGGAGTGTCGACATGCCTATCCGGGGTAGCCGTCGTTGGCGATGGCCGGTCGCTCGGCGACGCGTCTTTTCCAGTCGGCGACGGAGGCGGGCAGGTCGATGTCGAGGGCGAGGAAGTCGGCGACCACCAGGGTCACCCACAGGGTGATGTCGGCGATGGAGAAGCGGTCGCCGGCGACGTATGGGGCGGCGGCGAGCGGGTCGCCGAGCCAGCCGAGCAGACGGCCGAGCAGGATGGGCCCGCGGTCGACCAGGGCGGGGATGCGGGCCATCCCCTCGGACCAGCCCGGGCGAGCCTGGCCATCGAGCGCGGGGTCGCGGTTGCGGAAGACGTCGAAGCAGGGGAGCAGCCCTTCGAGCTCGACGCGGCGCTGCCACATCTCGACGACCGCTTGCTCGCGGGGCGAGCTGCCGAACAGCGGTGGCTCGGGGTGGGTCAGCTCGAGGTAGCGGCAGATGGCGACGGTCTCGGCCAGGTAGGTGCCGTCGTCGAGCTCGAGCATCGGCACGGTGCCGGCGGGGTTCTTTGCCCGATATTCGCTGCCCCAGTTCTCGTGGCTCGCCAGGTCGACGCGAACCTGGGGAATCGTCAGCCGTTTTTCGGCGACGAACAGGCGAACGCGGCGAGAGCTAGCGGTGCGGGGGTGGGTGTACAGCTTCATCGGGCGCCGAGATCATTGTTCGACGACCACGACCTTACGCTTGCTGGCAGGGGTCAGGGGAATCTCGTCGCAGATCTCGGTGGCGACGTCGACCCCGGGCAGATATTTCTCGCACAGCGCGGTCAGGTGGCCCAGCGTCTCGTCGGTGAGCTCGCCGGCCGGCACCAGCTTGAGGGTGATGTCGCCGTTCCTGTGCTGCACCGCCTGGAACTGGCGAGTGGCCTCGGCCAGGTCGCAGAACAGCACGTTGAACACCAGTCCGCTGACCGGGTTGCCGTCGCCGTCGCGCAACGTCTCGGTGACGCGGCCCTCGATCGAGTCGATGCGCGCCAGCTGCCGGCCGCAGGCACAGGTATCCGGCGCGCGGGCGACGGCGCGGTCGCCGTTGGCGTAGCGGATGAACGGCATCCCGAAGTTGTGCAGGTCGGTGACCACCACGTCGCCGACCTCGCCGGGCTCGGCGGCGCACACGCGGTCGCCCTCGGTCACGACCACCTCGACGATCACGTTCTCCATCTGCACGTGGAGGCCGTCGTGGGCCTCGCACTCGGTGGCCATCAGCATGAACTCGCGACAGCCGTAGGTCTCGAACACGGCGGGACCGAAGGCGGCCTCGAGCGCCTCGCGATCGTGCGGGTACAGGCGCTCGGCGCCGCAGATGACCGGGATGGTTCCCCACGACCGCTGTCCCGTGCGCAGCACGTGGCGGGCGAGGTCGCCGCCGGCCTGGGCGTAGGTGACGATGACGTCGGGCTTCTTGTGCTGGATCGCGGCGACCACCTCGGCCATGGCGGCGTCGCTGCGCGACGTGCAGTCGAAGTAGCTTTCGCGCTTGATGGCCCGGTCGAGGGTGATCTTGGCCTTGCGAGCCCAGGTCGGCTCACTGGTGCCGAAGCCCTAGTAGTGCAGCGACTTGGCGCCGACCTCGTAGCCGGCCCAGGCGTAGCCGCGCATTCGCACGGCGTTGCGCCGGTACTCCGATTCGAGGTCGTAGCCGAACGCCAGGGGCTGGCCGAGGGTGCCGCTGGTGGTCTTGTGGATCGCCACCTCGGGCGCCGCCCGGGAGGTGCGAGCCTCGACCGAGGCGCGGGCGCGCTCGCGGGTGAGCGGCGGCAGCCGCGCCAGGTCAGCGGGGCCGGCGATGTCGTCCGGCGTCAGCCCTGCATCGTCGAACAGTTGCCGGTAGTAGTCGGTGTTGGCGTAGGCGTGGGCGATCAGCGCCCGCAGCTCGCGCGCCTGCAGCTCGAGCAGCTGGTCGTACGGGAGCCACTGCGACTTCATCAAGCTGGCCAGGTGATCCAGGGTCGGACGCTTGCGGACCAGCTTCTCCCAGGCGGGCAACAGCGCGTGGTGGAGCACGCGACCGTAGAGATCTGAGCCGCCCGCGTTCGCGGGGTCGTTGGGCGGTCGGTTTTCCGTGTACATCGTCTTTGTCCTCGCGTGATTCGCGTCGTGGGGGGACACGAACAGCGGCGCGCATGCGCGGGCTCCTGTTCGTGCCGGGTTCGAGCCGGCGCGAGCTCAGAGCTGGAGAACGATGCCCCGGGGGTGCGGGGAGCGAGCGGGCGCTTCGCTCGAGGCGGCGTCCACGCGGCGGGCGCCGTGGGCCACGATGGCTCCGGCGGGCGGCATGGTCGTGGCGATCCTCCAGGCCGTGGTCACCGGGTCCGAGCTCGCCATCAGGCGGTCTCGCGGCGGGCAGGAGCAGCGGGTTTCGTCGTTGGCACCGCTGCTGTGGCCGATGGCGACGGCGTCGTCGCTCACCGCGGCGGCGGCTTGCCGGTGACGCTGCGCCTGTGGCCGATTGTGGTCGTGATCACAGCGGCAGACAGCCGCGTATCCGGGTCGAGTCCACGCCAGGGTCGGCCACATCGCCGCGAGCAGCGCGAGCGACCTGCGATATGTGCGTGCAACTACCACCAGCCCCGCAATATACGGCGCGTCCCGGGGGCCAGCAAGGGGTTGCGCGGGTGTCGCAGCAGAAGTCAGGGGGCCAGCAGCACCTGTTCGGTCCAGGCGTCGCCGAACGTCTGGCGCGCAAAGCTGCGCAATGGCTCGGCTGACGGATCGGTGCGAAACGTATTCAGGTAGTCGTCCTGGGTCTGCCAGGTGAAGTCGGGCAGGGTGCGCCCGGCGCGGAACGTCTCCATCGCGCGGCGGGCATTCCACGCGAACAGCTCGCGCATCTGGGTGGCGTCGTAGCCGGGGTCGAGCTCGGCGGTCGCCTGCACGGTGGCCAGCGCGTAGATGGTGAACTCCAGCGGCCCCATGACCGCGTCCTGCCACGGGTTGCCCCACTTGCCTTCGCTCACCTGGTCGACGCCGACGACGGCGCCGTTGACGTAGGCGTTCCACTCGTCCCAGACGTACAGCGGGGTGTCGTCCCAGGCGGTCTGCCCGGTGATGTACGTGTCGAAGCGCGGGCCGCGCAGCGCGGCGGGGATGTAGTCGGCGATCTGCGACTTGCGCAGGTCGGGCTCGACCACCAGCGCGGCCCGATCGCCGAGGACGTAGAGCGCGTTGGCGCGCTTGCCGGTGTCGTTCTCGTAGTTGCGCAGGTGGGCGTGGATGCCGTGGCTGGTCTCGTGGGCGGCGGTGATGAGATCGCTGTCCCAATAGGTGCTGCCGTACTGCGCGGGCAGGTGGTTGGCGATGTCGGTGAGGCTGGCGCTCCAGCCGGGATCCGACAGGCTCTGCTGGGCCGGCCAGGTGAACCAGACCACGCCGTCGCCCGGCTGCGGGCCGGCGTCGGCAGTGGTACCGGCGGCGTCGGCGGCGGTGGCTCCGGCGTCGATGAAGTCGATGCCGGAGTCGGCGCCGTGCGAGCCGCCGGGGCTCGGCTGGCCGACGCAGCCGGCGAGGAAGGCGAGGGCGAGATAGCGCATGCCCGTGGGTAAGCAAGCGATGGGCCGTCAATCATCACTTTGGTTGCCGGCGCAGGTCCCCGACTTCACGCGGGCGGCGAACCAAAGACGACTCGTCGACCGTTCGCAATCGATCGGTGAGGCGCAGGCGTCGCACCCAGCGAGCCCCTAGAGCGGCGATCGGTTTGCGACGCGACGCGAAATCGCGTAGATGCGAGCAGGGCAAGGAGCGAAGAAGGAGTTGGGTGGGCCCCAACGACTGATGAGCGACGCCGCCATGCGACGCAGATACGCGATTTCGCGAGCGTTCGCAAACCGGTCGCCGCTCTGGCCGGCTCCAGGGGCAGAAATCTGCCAGCGGTCGCATCGGTCTCGCGGCCTGGGGTACAACCGCTCGATGCCGGCCGGCCGAGAGCGAACAGACGTTCGCGCGTGGGCGCGCGACGCCGTGGCCGCGGTGACGCGCGACTGGCCGGCGTCGCTTGCGATCGGGTTGCTCTCGGTCGCCATCGTCGTCACCGCCCTGCTGGCGCCGTCGACCCAGGCCGGCGGCGTGGCGGCGGTGCTGCTGGTCGCGGCGCTGGGGGCCGGTCTGGCGTGGGCGGGCGCGCAAGTCCCGCCCGGGTCGCTGCCGCGCTGGCTGGGTCCAACGCTGGCGTACCTGATCGTCTTCACCGTGGCGGTGATCTTCTTTCACCACCCGTGGATGCACACGGGGCTGTACATCCGCGACTGGGGCACCCACCACGCGGTGACCCAGAAGCTGCTCGACGGCCTGCGCGCCGGTCACGTGCCGACCTGGGCCAACGACCTGTCGACCGGCGATGCGCCGCTCGAGCTGTACCCGGCGCTCACCTACTACATCGCCGCCGGCCTGGCCTGGCTGCTGCACACCGGGGACACCGCGATGGTGCTGGCGCGGCTGGCCATCGCCGTGCAGCTGCTGCTGGCGCTGGGCGCCGTGCGTCTGGCGCTGCGCTTCGTGAGTTGGCGGCTGGCCGCCGTCGCCGGCCTGCTGGTCCTGATCGATCGCGGCAACGGCACCAGCGGCGGCGCCAGCGCGGTGCTCTACTGGGGGTTGCTGCACAACGCGGTGGCGCTCTGCTTCTGGGTGTTCGCCCTCGGCTCGCTGGTCGACGCGCTGCGGCGCCCGCGTCTGGGTAGCTCGGTGGCGGTGTGGATCCTCGGCGCGCTCGGCGTGGCCGCGCACCCGATCGGCCTGGTCGCCGCGGCGGCCACGGTGGCGGGCCTGCTGGCGGTGGCGGCGCTGGCGCGCGACCTGCCGCCGCGGCGGGCGCTGGTCGGCGTCTTCCACGTGGTCGTCGCCGTCGCCCTGGGTGCCGTGGTCTGGCAGCCGCTGGCCGAGCGGTTGCTCCACTACGGCGTCCACTACGGCACCTCGCCGCTGGCGACCGGGGTGATGTTCCGCACGCTCACCCAGCACACGCTGCCCGAGGCGACGTTTGCCGTCGCCATCTACCTGGGCTACCTGGGCGTCCTCGCCGGCGTCTTCTCCCGGCGGTCGGCGCCCACGCTGATCGCGTTCTTCGCCGGCGTGTTGCTGGTCGGCGTGTCGACCGAGCCGTACCTCTTGCTCCACCTCGGCCCGTCGCCGGCGTTCGCGCGCTTTTCGCCGACGCGCATGATGTCGGTGGCCAAGCTGCCGCTGTTCCTGTTGGCGGTCTACCTGGTGCAGATCGTCGCGACCCACGTGCGCGGCCGCTGGCGCGGACCCACGCGGATGCTCGCCGGGGCCATCGCCGCGCTGCTCCTGGCCTGGACCGCACGCGGGGCTGGGCCGTTCCTCGTCGATCACCAGCATGCGCTCGAGCGCGATGCGGGCGCGCGGATCCCCGGCGAGCACGACATGGCGGCGCTGCGCGCGTGGGCGCGAAGCGAGGTCGACGCGATGACACCCGATCGCTTCGGCCGCCTGCTTTACGACACCACCTCCAACGCGGTCTTCCACCTGCAGGCCGAGACCGGCCTGCCCACGGTATCGGTCGGCGCCATCTCCGATCTGCTGCTGCGCGAGCGGATGGCCAGCGTCTCGCCGGCCAACCTGCGCCGCTTCGACATCCGCTGGGTCATGCAGTACGGCAAGTCGCCGCGGATCGGCGACCCCAAGACCGAGCGCCGCATCGGTGGCTTTCGCATCCGCGAGATCGCCGGCTGGGACGGCCGGCTCGCCCGGGTCGAGCGCGGCGCTGGCCAGGCGGTCGTGACCCGGCTGGAAGACGAGCGGATCGACGTCGAGTTGCGCGGCACCGACCAGCCCGCGCTGGTGGTGCTGGGCATCGGCTACTACCCGCGCTGGCGGGCGCGCGACGATCGCGGCAAGGCGCTCCCGGTCTACGCGCTGCCGGCGGTTCCCGGCGGCAAGACCCACGTGATCGCGGCGTGGCTGCCGCCCGGGCGCACGGTGTTTCGTCCCGACGGGCCGCTGCCGTCCGACGGCAAGGGCCGCGGCCTGACCGGGTTGGCCGCGCTGCTGGTGGCCGCCCTGGTCATCGTCTGGTCACGGCCGCGGCTGCGGGTTCGCCTGCTCCGCCGGGCGGCGCTGGCGCGGCGCTGGCTGCGCCAGTGGTGGGCGCGACGGCGCCGGGCGGTGGCGCTGGCGTCGGCGGTAGTCGCCGCGCTGATCCTGCTCGCCGGCGGCTGGATGGGCGGTCGCCGGCCGACCCTGGCGCTGTAGGTCGGCCACGGGTTGCGCGGCTCTGCCCGGGTCGAGGCCCGGCGCAACGGCGGGGTCTGGGTCGACTGCCCCTATCAGCCGATCTCGGCCTCCTACCACTGCGACAACCTGATCGACGTGCAGGACGAGATCGGCCAGCTGGTCAACGACGCCGCGCCCAGCTGGCCGCTGGTGACCCCGATCATCACCGCCCAGCCCAGGGGCGGCAAGACCGAGTTTCGCATCCGTCTGCAGGCCCGCCTCGACGGCGACTACTGGGCGGCGACCAAGCGCGGCGCCGTCACGGTCACGGTGGGCGACGAGCCGGCGAAGCAGCTGGGCCGGCAAACCCGGCTCAACTACCACAACAGCGGTCGCCGAGAGGTTACCCTGCAGGGCGCCGCCGGTGACAAAGCGCTGCAGCTCGCGTTCGTGCTCGCCCGCGCCGTCTCTCCCGACCCCGACTATCCCTCTCCCCCACAGGCACCACCGGCCGCGCTAACAGGAGTCGACCACTGATGTCTCGCAACGATTCACCGCCCCTCGGGTTCGATCCCGACGACTTTGCCGCCTACTACACCTTCTCGCCCGCCGCTCTGGCGCTGCGCGAGTCGGTCAGGTTGGCGGCGGTGCGCGATCTGGAGCTGGAAGAGCCGATCCTCGACGTCGGCTGCGGCGACAGTCTGTTCGCCCAGCTGGCCTATCCCGCCAAGCAGGTGTGGGGCATCGACATCAACCCCAGCGAGGTCAAGCGGGCGCAGGCGACGTCGTCGTATCAGACGCTGATCTGCGGCAACGTGTGCGAGGTCGCGCTGCCCCAGGGGTTCTTCGGCGGCGCCATCGCCAACTGCAGCCTCGAGCACGTGCCCGCGCTGCCCGAGGCGCTGGCCAACATCCGCACGTCGCTGAAGACCGGCGCCGACTTCATCCTCATCGTGCCGACGCCGGACTGGACCCACCAGCTGAGCATGGCCGAGGGGCTGCGCAAGCTCGGCTTCTCGAATCTGGCCGCCGCCTACGGCGACGCTCTCGACCGGGTGTTCAACCACGTGCACCTGCACGACGACAGCTGGTGGAGCGATCGGCTGGCCGACGCCGGGTTCGAGACCGTGTCGGTGCGCGGCATCGTCTTGCGGCCGACCTCGTGGCTGTTCGAGATGCTGCTGCCGCCCAGCTTGCTGGGCTTCATGGTCAAGAAGCTGACCGGGCGCTGGGTGGTCACCAAGGCGGCGCGGGTGGCGATGAGCGATCTGGTGCGCCACGCGGTGCAGCGGGTTCACTCGCACCTGCCCGACGGCGACGAGAGCACCGCGGGCGAGTATCTGATCGTCGCCCGGGCGGTCGACACGTCCGACGAGCGATGAGCGACCGCGACGCGCCGTACTTCCGCAACCACGAGCGGCGCACCCGCTTCCCGTGGTCGCTCTATCACGCCGATCTCGACCGGCGCATCGCCCGGGCCGCGCGCGAGCACCTGCCGTCGCCGCGGGTGCTGGTGGTCGGCTGCGGTCTCGAGCCCGAGGTCGTCGGCGTGCCGTCGGCGCGCTGGTACGGCTGCGACCTGGACGCGCGCGCCATCGCCACCTGTCAGCAGCAGTTTCCCCAGGCCGCCGACCGGCTGGCGGCCTGCCCCGGGCCGTTCGAGCTGCCAGAGGCCGGCAGCTTCGCCGGCGCGTTCGACGTGGTCCTGGCCAAGGAGGTGATCGAGCACCTCGACGATCCGGTGCGCTGGGCGCGGGCCCTGGCCGCGCGGGTCGCCGCCGGCGGCTCGCTGCTGCTGTCGACGCCCAACTACGGGCGCTGGTCGACGCTGCCGCTGCTCGAGCGCACGGTGCTGGAGTGGATCGCGCGCCGCGACGGCTACAGCCGCCGCCACATCCACCCGTCGCGTTTCGATCGCAAGCGGCTGGCCGCCCTCGACCTGGGGCCGGAGATGCAGCTGGTGTCGGTGTCGACCGCGATCACCGGCTGGACCCTGCTCGGCCACTGGCGCCGGCGCAGCTGAGGCCGGCGGCTAGTTACTAGTTGGGCACAATGCCGCCGGCCGAGATGATCGACTTGGCGCCCACCGGCGCGTCGACGCCGAGGGAGCTATCGTCGCCGACGATGCTCATGCCTCGCTTGGTGCGAACCTCGTCCCACCCGTTCAGATCGCCGATCTCGAGCATGCCGGCGACCAGGGCACCGACGCTGAGGTTGGGCGGCGCCGGCCAGCGCGGCAGGGCACCGCTCGGGTCGACGACGAAGTCGTTGGGCAACGCGGGAGCCCGCAGCGGCGACTTGGCGCCCGGCGGCGCGATCACGATCCACTGCCACACGTCGGTGCTGCCGCCGCTCGGGTCGAACCAGTTGGTGAAGGCGAGCGTCGCCTCGGCGGACTCCGGCGGGGCGCCGTCGGGGTTGAAGGTGACCGCGGGCCGGCCGGCCACACTGGTGTCGAGGGTCACGTCGTTGATCTGCGGGTAGCCCAGGGTGCTGGTGTCGACCGTCAGCGTGGAGTTGTTGGCGTCGCGCATCTCGGCGTAGCCGATGAAGTGGGTGCCGTCGTTGCTGTTCGCGCTGAAGTCGAGCAGGGTCTTGGTGCTAAAGCCGGACGGCATCGGGATGGCATAGGCCGCGTTGCCTCCAGCGGAGACAGACACCTGCCGGTTGTAGCCCGAGGGCTCGTACGTCACGCCGTTGTGCAGCATCTGCGCGCTCAGTTCGACCTTGGCGTCGAACGGCAGCTTGGTCATGAAGGCGTTGAGCTGGTCGAAGTTGGCGTTCCATGCCTCGGAGGCGTAGGTGCCGGGGTTGTTGGCCTGGACGTCGAGGATCTGGGTCCAGGCGCCGACGGCGGTCTGGTTGCTGTCGGTGAACGCGTACCCCAGCAGGTCGTACCGGGTCTGTCCGCGGGAGCAGCGGTCGTCGCTGAAGTAGTAGGTGGTGCTGATCCCGGCCGGCTGCGGCGCCGGGACACTGGCGTTGCTGCAGCCGGTGCCGGCCGTGTAGCTCTTGGCGTTCGACCAGTCGGATGCGAAGCGGAAGTCGGCACTGCCCAGCTGGTTGTAGGTCACCGCCTTGGTGCGTGGCCCGAACTCGATGACGTCGCCCGGCATGGCGCCGACGACGGTCATCACCTGGTACTGCGTGCCGTCGCTGGACGGTATGACCAGGCCGGCGCTGACCATGCCGCCGGCGTCCATGGTCTCGCTGGCCTCGCCGTTGGCGTCGGTCGTCTTCACGCTGATCAGCGAGCCGTCGGCCTTGCTGAAGGCGACCTTGGCGCCGGGGAGCGGCATCACCGCCTGGTTGAGCACCCGGGCCGTGACCAGACCCGGGCCGGCGTCGCTGCCGCCGCCGCCGTCGCCGCCGCCACCGCCGTCGCCGCCGTTGCCCGCGTCCGACCCCCCGTTACCGCCGACCTCGACCGGGCTGCAGGCGGTGACCAGGGCAAACAAGAGAGTCCAGGTGTAGTGCTTCACGGCTCCTCCAGCCCGCCATTGTAGCAACAGCACTCGGTTCCGGTCGACGGTGGGCGGCCACCTGTGACCTGCCTCACCGGCTCAGGACATCCGGTGGATCTTGAGCATGTTGGTGGTCTCACCCGCACCCACCGGGATGCCGCAGGTGATGGCCACGTATTCGCCAGTTGATGCGAGTTGCCGCTCTCCGAGCACCGCCTGCACCTGATCGATCATCTCGTCGGTGGTGACGGCCGGGTGGACCAGCAGTGGGGTCACGCCCCAGTACAGGGCCAGGCGGCGGTAGGTGACCTCGTCGGTGGTCAGCGCCGCGATCTTGGCCTCGGGCCGGTACTCGCTCATCAGCCGGGCCGCGCCGCCGGACCCGGTGACCACCGCGATGGTCTTGATCTCCATCTGCTGGGCGGCGACCACCGCGGCGTGGGCGATGGCGTTGGCCGACACCTGCAGCTCGATGTTGGGCGGGTCGTAACGCTTGCGGAAGTCGGCGCTCGACTCGATCTCTTCGATGATGCGGCCCATGGTGCGCACGGCTTCGATCGGGTGCTTGCCCACGGCCGTCTCGCCCGACAGCATCAGCGCGTCGGTGCCGTCGAGCACGGCGTTGGCCACGTCGGAGGCCTCGGCGCGGGTCGGCCTCGGGTTGGTGATCATCGACTCCAGCATCTGCGTGGCGGTGATGACGATCTTTCCCCGCTCGTTGGTCAGGGCGATGATCCGCTTTTGCGCCAGCGGCACCTTTTCCGGACCCATCTCCACGCCCAGATCACCGCGGGCGACCATGATGCCGTCGGCGACGTCGACGATGCCCTCGAGCTCGTCGATCGCCTGCGGCTTCTCGATCTTGGCGATGACCGGGATGCGAATCTTGTCGGCGGTGGCCAGCCGCTTGGCCTCGAGCACGTCGGCCGGCGAGCGGACGAACGACAGCGCCAGGTAGTCGACGCCCATGCGCACGCCCCATGCCAGGTCGGCGCGATCTTTCTCGGTCAGCGCCGGCGCCGACACCGCGACGTTGGGCAGGTTGATCCCTTTGCGGTCCTTGAGCACGCCGCCGGTGACCACCACCGTGTGCACCTCGCCGTCGCCGACGTCGGTCACCGCCATGCTCAGGTAGCCGTCGTCGAGCAGGATCTGGTCTCCCGCTTTGACATCACCTGTCAGGCCGGCGTAGCTGGTCGAAACCCGGTTTTCGTCGCCGACCACGCTGGTATCGGTGGTGATGGTGAACGGCTGGCCTTGCGCCAGCTGGACCGAGCCCTTGGCGAACTTGCCGACGCGGATCTTGGGGCCCTGCAGATCTAGCAGGACCGCGACCGAGCGGCCTCGCTTTTCGGCCTCTGAGCGGACATTCTGCAGGGTCTGTGCGTGTACCTCGTACTCGCCGTGGGAGAAGTTGAGGCGGGCAACGTCCATGCCGGCGTCGATGAGCTCGCCGACTTTTTCGGGGCTGGAAGAGGCCGGACCCAGCGTGCAGACGATCTTGCTCCGACGCGACATGGCGCGGAGCATACCCGCAAAAACGCTTGCGCGGGGTCACCCCGACACCGTATATCGTTCGCCTTCGGATGCCCCGTTTGGCCCCCATAGCCGCGGTTGCGGCCAGCCTCTGTCTCGCCGCCGGTGCCTGCACGGTGCGTCGCGATCCGCCCAACCTGGTCGGACAAGACGTACGCCTGACGATCATCCACACGGCGGACATTCACTCGCGCTTGTTCCCGTACACGTTCGTGCCCAACCGGTTCGATCAAGGCTACGGGCTGCTGCCGCAGAACGCTCCGTTCGGTGGCATGGCGCGCATCACCACCATCGCCAAACGCGAGCGCGCCAAGGCGGCGCGGTCGCTGTGGCTCGACTCCGGCGACTGCTTCCAGGGCGCGCCGGTATTCAACATGTTCAAGGGCGAGGCCGAGATGCGCGCCCTGTCGCTGGCCGGCATGGACGGCGCCGTCGTCGGCAACCACGAGTTCGACCTGGGCGTGAACAACCTGGTCGAGCAGATCGACAGCTGGGCGCAGTACCCGCTGCTGGCTGCCAACTACGAGTTCGACGATCCGCCCAACCCCGAGCGCCTGTCGCTCAAGGACGCCGTCCAGCCGTACGTCATCTACGACGTCGACGGTCTCAAGGTCGGCGTCATCGGCATGGGCAACTGGTCGTCGATGACCGGCATCTTCGAGGGCGGCAACTCGCTGGGCATTCGGCCGATCGACGACGCCACGGTAGTCAAGGAATACGTGCGCCTCTTGCGCCCGGTGGTCGACGTCGTCGTGGTGGTGTCGCACCTGGGGCTCAACGAGGACGAGGCACTGTCGAGCGCGGTCGATCCGGTAGACGGCGTTCCGCTCAGCACGATCCCGCTGGACGGCGTCGACGTCATCCTCGGCGGTCACCTGCACATCGTGCTCAACCCGCCCAAGGAGATCGAGCACCCGGACGGCACCAAGACGGTGCTGGTCCACTCCGGCGCGTTCGCCAAGTACGTGGGGCGCCTCGACCTGGTGGTCCACGTCGGCTCGGACAACAGGCAGCCCGACACCCGCAGCAAGGTCACCGCGTACGCCTACGACAACATTCCGGTCGACAGCAAGGTGCCGCCGGATCCGGCCATCACCGAGCTGTTGTGGCCGTACTCGGTGGCGCTCAACAAGTCGATCGATCTCGACGGCGTGTTCGCCTACATCTGCCGCAACACCACCGACACGACCACGCCGTGCGGCGAGAAGGTGCTGCGCAACGATCTGTCCGGCGGCGACTCGCAGCTGGGCAACCTGGTCGCCCGGTCGATGCAGGTCCGCTCCGGCGTCGAGGCCGAGATTGCCATCACCAACTCGCTGGGCATCCGCGCCGACTTCGAGCCGGGGCCGCTGACCATCGAGCAGATGTACAACGTCTTCCCGTTCGAGAACTCGATCACGGTCATGTACCTGTCGGGCAGCGAGATCCAGGAGACGCTGGATTTTGTTGCCCGCAAGTCGGCCGGTCGCGGCTGCCGCGCCCAGGCCCAGGTCGCCGGCATCTTCTTCGACATGGTGTGCAAGGGCGACTGCCCCAACGGCGCCACCTCCTGCGCCAAGAACATCGTCCTCGGCGAAGACTGCCGCATGAACGGCGACCCGGACGCCGACATCGACCCGCAGAAGTGCCCGCCGATCGAACCCAACGGTCTCTACCGCGTGGCCGTCAACGACTACATCTCGCGCGGCGGCTCCGGCTTCGA
>Ga0114931_10005862_pt1 | contig 15181 bp, 16 predicted proteins | sample 2SBtaG_FD_89579 | JGI IMG/M metagenome (GOLD analysis project Ga0114931, IMG submission 89579) | Deep subsurface microbial communities from Kolumbo volcano to uncover new lineages of life (NeLLi) - 2SBTROV14_V59a metaG | ecosystem: Environmental > Aquatic > Marine > Volcanic | place: Kolumbo...
ACACAGAAGGTTCCATCACGAAGCCGGATATATGACAGCAGACCCGCTCCTTATCAGCTGAAGATCCCGCTTGCAAAACGGGGGGAGTCCATATATGACAAAAAAATAGTCGAAAGGACAACGATCGCCTGCCCATCCAATCAGAAAACGCAGTGATGAACGACGACACGAAAACCATCTATTCTGTATGATCCCCCTTTTTTGGGAGGGACGATCGTTCGTCGCCCACAGAATCCCGGCCACAATCTTTCTTTTGAACCTTGACAGACAACATAAAATCACGGTAAATTATCCCCAATTCCTACCGGAATACTAGGATTAAGATGGCAGGCTTTCCTTTAACAACCACGTATGCAATTATGGCGGTGGTGGAATTGGCATCAAGCCGAAAAGAAATGGTCCCACTTCAAGCGAAAGTCATTGCACAGCAACAGGCGATCCCCGTCCGGTTTATTGAACAGGTCCTCCATTCCCTCAAACAAGCTGGAATCATCGACAGTTTTCGTGGCGCACAGGGTGGCTATATGCTCAGGAAAGATCCAGCCCACATTTCGCTTGCGGAGATTGTCTCGGCGATGAACGGAGCCTCTTCCCAAACCTCTGTTGGGTCTCTTACTGGTTTTTCCAATGGGCACCTAGCCATTCGGCAAAAGCAGGAGACATTGCTTTCCGATATTCGGGAACGCATTCAACGATCCGAACAAACCATCCTCCGCTCGGTTTCGTTGCAAATCCTTGTCGATCGATATCAAGCACTCGATCACGAGCAGGCGCTCATGTATCATATTTGAAAGAGAGACAGAGTCTTTTCTCTTTTGACAGAGACATTCCATTGGTATAACAAATAATCGTACAACTCTCACCACCCTCTAGCATCTGGAGGTCCATTATGAAACATTCTTCCACAACCACATACCCGGATATCAAAACATTCCCCATCCCCCAGGATATCCTCGAGGAAATTGAAACTTTTGAGGATGAAGTTGCCCGCTCAAAAGCGGTGAAACATCGGCGGACCTATTTAAGCCGTTTCGCCTGCAATATGGCATTTATGGGCAGCGCCAACCCAACGTGCAGATGGTCCGGATCAAAATCCCTTTTGGGGGACTCACGTCCAATCAGGTTCGCCGTATTGCTGAAATAGCCGAGACTTACGCAACCGGTGTGGGCCATGTGACTACCCGACAAGATATTCAATTGCATTTTGTTCCCTTGCTTCAAGTGGGAACAATTATGCGGAAACTGGCTGAAGTCGGACTCACCACACGAGAAGCCTGTGCCAATACGGTTCGCAACGTCACGGCCTGCTCTCTGGCCGGCATATGTCCCGGTGAGGTGTTTGATGTGACTCCCTATGCTAAAACGGTGGCCTATCACTTGTTGCGGAATCCGTTAAATCAAAGTTTGCCCAGAAAGTTTAAGATTGCCTTTTCCGGGTGCCGGCATGATTGCGCTTTGACTCCCATCCATGATGTGGGCCTTCTGGCGACCAGGAACAACGAAGGGGTGATTGGTTTCCAAATGTCCGTTGGCGGTGGTCTGGGGTCCACTCCCCGGCTGGCGCATCTCCTTCGGGAATTTGTCCCAATGGAAGAACTCATTCCTTCCATCGAAGCCGTCATCAAAGTATTCGACAATCTGGGCAACCGGAAAAATCGGAGTAAAGCCAGAATGAAATTTGTCCTGGATAAACTCGGCATTGAAGAATTCAAGAAACGGTGGGAGGAAGCCTATCGCCCCTTGCAAGAGGCTGGAACGACCAGCCCTTCACTGACCCTCTTACCCGCTCAAGATGATCCGCCTTTAATCATGCCGGAAAAGTCAGAGTTTCTCCCCCATACCCAGGGCTATGGGACAACCGGCAACGGCCAGAACGCTCATCAGGAGGAACATCAACCTGCATCCTTTGTCGCGTGGCGAAAGACCAATGTTCTCACACAACGACAGCCCGGGTTTGTGGCGGTGAAGATTAAACTTCCATCAGGAGACCTCACCGCCGATCAACTGTTAGCACTGGCTGATCTCGCGGACACCTATTCCAATGGAAATCTTCGAACCACCATTGATCAGAATATGATCATCCGGTGGATTCCTGAAACCAAGATTCATGAATTGTATGATGAACTAGCTGTTCATGGGCTAGGAACTCCCGGCGCCGAAAAGGTGGAAGACATTGTGGCTTGTCCAGGGTCGGACACCTGCGGCCTGGGGATTACCTCCTCAAAAGGATTGGCTCGAGCACTCACCGAACTTTTTCCTCCAGGCCAAACCCCTAACGATCTCAAGGGAGTCGATATCAAAATCAGTGGATGTCATAATTCCTGCGCCCAACACCACTTAGCCACTTTTGGATTTCATGGAGTCGGCAAACGCATCGCTGATCATGTTGCTCCGGTGTATGAGCTCCATGTGGGAGGGCAGGTGAACGGCACAGCCACCATCGCACAGTTAATTGTCAAAGTCCCTGCCAAAAATGTCCCGGCGGCGGTTCGTCATATCCTCGACCTGTACCGGCAAGACCGGCAGTCCGGCGAAAGTCTACCGGCCTTCCTCAAACGAACGGGAAAAGCCAAACTCAAAGCCGAGCTTATTCCCCACACCATGCTTCCCGCCTTTGAAGAAGACCCCAGTTTCTATTACGACTGGGAAGGTGAGAAGGAATTTAACGTGGAAGATCTTGGACCGGGCGAATGCGCGGGCGGCGCATTGGAAATGATTGACAACCGCATGCTTGAAGCGGAACAAGAGTTGTATCAGGCGAAGATTCTGGCTGAAAAACATCAGTACGGCATGGCGGTCAATAAAACTTATCGAGCGATCGTGGCGGGCACCAAAGCCATTCTGGTCACCGAAGGCATTGACCCCAATACTGATGCCGACACCCTGGCCGAATTTGATCGGTTGATCCTACAAAAAGGCTTGATGCCTGCTCTCTATCAAAACTTGGCTTCCAAATTTGGTGACCTCGGATCAAAAGACCCATCTGCTGAATTCACTCACCATAAACTCGATTTTGCCCGTCGCTTCGTCGAAGCGTGTCAAACAGCCACTGAACACATGAGCCAGAATATACAGCCTACTCCGCGGGAAGAGGTAGAACAGCCTCAACCTGAACCTTTGTCAACCCCGGACGCGACCCCAGCTTCACAACACATCCCTGACCGTTCCCAGGCACCGGTGCTGGATCTTCGGGGAGTCATGTGTCCCTTGAATTACGTGAAAACCAAACTCAAACTTGAAATGATGGAAGATGGCGAGCCATTAGAAGTCTGGTTGGACGCAGGCGATCCGATCAAAAATGTTCCCATGAGCTTACGTAATGACGGCCATACTATTTTGGCAGAAGAGCCATTGGACCCAACCAACGCGCACTTTAAACTTCTGGTGGAAAAAGGAGAGGGATAGGAAGAGGCTATCATGGAACCTGCAATGAATGCCCGCCCTTCTGATCACGCCTTAAAAGCCCTCAGCGATGGGTTGGAAGGAAAGCCACCGGAGGCCGTCTTAGACTATGCCTTGACGCACTATTTCCCAAAGATTGTGTTAGCGTGCAGCTTTGGTGCGGAGGATGTGACGTTAGTTGATATGATGCTTCGGATCAATTCGAAAGCAAGCCTGTTTTACCTCGACACGGATTTTCTCTTCCCGGAAACGTATGCCCTGCGCGATACCATGATCGCCACCTACCATCTGCCTGAGGAACAGATTATTCAGGTGAAAGCAGGGCTCACACCTGAAGAGCAAGCGACCCTTCATGGAGAAGCGTTATGGTTGCGAAACCCTGATCGGTGTTGCACGCTTCGAAAAGTGGAACCCTTAAAACGGATTCTTCAAAATTATTCGGCCTGGATAACCGGCATTCGGCGGGACCAGTCTCCAACCCGGGCCCAGACCAGCCTGATTGAATGGGACGAATCCTTTCATCTGGTCAAGGTGAATCCTTTGGCTTGTTGGTCTTGGGAACAGGTGTGGACCTATATTCGACACCACCATGTGCCCTACAATGTTTTGCACGACCAACAGTACCCCAGCATTGGATGCACCCACTGCACCTCTCCGATTTTGCCGGGAGAAGATCCTCGATCCGGCCGATGGAAACATTTCGGTAAAACGGAGTGTGGGCTTCATCGCTAACACCGAGGACGATTAATCATCACACACGAATGGTAGAGCTGAGACCCTCATCTACAAACATGCAACACCTCATTGCCAAAATCGGCAAAGGGCCGAAAGGCTCAAAGGACCTCACCTGGGCAGAAGCCAAGGAGGCGATGCGACACCTTCTGGAAGACGAGGTAACCTGCGGACAAGTGGGAGCCTTCCTCATGGCCATGCGCATCAAAATGGAAACAATTTCTGAACTCGCAGCCTTTACGGCAACCGCCCGACACATGGTTCAGCCGCTGAAGGCCTCAGAAACCACCCACCTTGTGGATCTTCCTCTTTACGGAGAAAAACACAGCACGTATCACGCCATCATTGTTTCAGCCATTGTGGCTTCCGCCGCCGGAGCTTCCATTCTCCTGCATAGTGTCGAATGCCCTGCGGCCACGTCCGACGTTCCGCGGATTTTAGGACAACTCGGCATTCCTCTTTCCTTGGACGCTAACCAACTGCAGAATGAGTTGGCCCACCACCAATTTGGCTATGTGGACCTAGGCTGGTACCATCCCCCACTGGCTCGACTCCTGGACCTTCGCCAAGAATTTGGCGTACAAAATTTAGCCCATCAAGTCGCCAGGATGATCAATCCGGCACGGGCTCCCGGACAAGTCATCGGCGTGGCGCATCCGCCCTATCTGGACAAAATGATTGAAGCCCTCGATATGCTCCATACCGCACGGGCCTTGATTCTCCAAGGCGTGGAAGGCTATCCGGAACTTTCCATTTCCACGACCACTCCTGTGCGAGAACTCAGGCACGGTCGTATCATCCCGCTGACCATTCGACCACCGGACGTCGGATTGCCATTTGGTTCTTACCAAGCCATGGCCCTTCCCCTCGTGGGTTCTGATACCCTCAAGCTCGAACAGGAAGCGGCCCTATTACTGCGGATTCTCCGAAACCAGGTCCGAGGCCACCACCGCGCTTGGGTGATTTTCAATGCCGCCTTGTTACTCTACACAGCGGGGACAGCCTCCTCTCTCGCCCAAGGCGGCAAGATCGCTCAACAGATATTGGAGAATGGAACGGCCTGGAATAAATTTCAAGAGTTAACGACTTGTTCGTTTGCACCACAATCCTTCAAACAGGAACCTCTTCACGTATGAAACACTTGCGGCAACTTGAAGATCAAAGTGTGTATATTCTTCGTGAGGCCTATAAACATTTCGACAACCTCGCCATGCTCTGGTCCATGGGAAAAGATTCAACCGTCCTCTTATGGTTGGCTCGAAAGGCCTTTTTCGGACATATTCCTTTTCCTCTGCTTCACATTGATACGAGCTACAAAATTCCGGAAATGATTGAATATCGGGATCGGCTTGCCAGAGAATGGCGGCTGAAATTGGTCATTGGGAAAAATAAAGAAGCCCTGGCCAAGGGCATGAGGCCTGAGCTGGGTCGAGTCACCTGTTGCACCGCTCTCAAAACGAACGGGCTCAAGGTCTTGATGGAAGAAAAAGGGTATACCGGCCTCATCTTAGGAGTGAGGGCGGATGAAGAAAGCACCAGAGCGAAAGAACGGTATTTTTCGCCAAGAGATAAAAACAACGAATGGGATTTTCGCGATCAACCCCCAGAGTTGTGGGACCAATTTAAAACATCATTTCCACCCAATACCCATATTCGGGTCCATCCGTTGTTGGATTGGACGGAAATAAATATTTGGGAATACATCAAGCTGGAGAACATCCCCTTCATGGACCTCTACCTGGACAAAGGGAAAGGCACTCGATACCGCAGTCTCGGGTGCGCTCCCTGTACGTTTCCTATTCAATCAACCGCCAAAACGGTTGATGATATCATTGAGGAATTGCGGCATTGCACCGTTGCGGAACGGGCCGGCCGGGCCCAGGACGAAGGTAGAGGAATGGAAATGCTCCGAAAAGAAGGGTACATGTAACCATGGATTCTGAAATCGTCACGCATGAATGTATCAATATCGTCGTCGTGGGACATGTGGACCATGGGAAGTCCACGCTATTAGGCCGGTTGTATGCTGATACGGGATCCTTACCTGAAGGGAAATTGGAAAAAATTCAGGCCATTTGCCGGCAGCAGGGGAAGGAACTCGAATACGCCTTCCTGTTCGATGCCTTTCTTGAAGAGCAGCAACAAGGGATTACCGTTGATACCGCTCGAACCTTCTTTTCCTGGAAAGGGCGCCAATACATCATCATTGATGCGCCCGGTCATAAAGAATTCCTTAAAAATATGGTATCCGGCGCCGCGCGCGCTCAAGGAGCCCTGTTGGTCATCGATGCGCTGGAAGGCGTCAAAGAGCAATCCAAGCGGCACGGCCTTCTGTTGTCCATGCTGGGAGTCCGGCAAGTAACCGTCGTGGTCAACAAAATGGATCTTGTAGATTACAGGGAAGATGTCTTTCGAGGCATTGAGAAAGAATACCGAGAGTTCCTTTCCCAATTGAAGGTTGAACCGCAATCGGTCATTCCGGCCAGTGCCAAACAAGGAGTCAACATCGCAACGGCCAGCCCGGAAACCTCCTGGCATGAAGGGCCAACGGTCTTGGAGGCCCTGGAGCGCTTTCAACGTGAAGCGGATCAGGCAGGCCAGCCCCTTCGTTTTCCGATTCAAGATGTTTACAAATTTGATGCCCGACGCATTCTTGTGGGCCGGATTACTGCCGGGACGTTGAAAGTCGGGGATCATCTCCAGTTCTCCCCTATGAATAAATCCGCGACAATCCAATCCATTGAAGCGTTTCACGTTGATCCACCTCCGATGCAGATGCAGGCGGGGCATTCTGTCGGATTGACCCTAGATGAACAAATTTTCGTCGAACGTGGTCAAATCGCTTCTGATGAAGAGAGGCTTCCGTTAGTTTCAACCAGCTTCCGCGCCCATGTCTTTTGGCTGGGAAAGAATCCTCTGCGGGCAAACCGCTCCTATCTGCTTCGGTTGGCCACACGTGAGACATCCTGTCAGGTTGCCGCGATTCACCGTATTGTCGATGCCAATGATTTGGATGGCCGACAGATAAATACCCAGGTTCAAAAAAACGAGGTGGCGGACCTCACGCTTCGTATGAAAGCGCCAATGGCCTTTGATCTGTACGCGGATTTTGAGGAAACCGGACGGTTTGTGCTCGTGGATGAGTACGATGTCTCCGGAGGCGGAATCATTACGGAATTGGTCAATGACGAACAAGCCGGCCTACGGGATAAGGCACGGCAGCGTGACTCGGCCTGGATTAAGGGAACGGTCGGAGCGGAGGAGCGGGCGCAACATTATGGGCACCGTGCCGCCATTGTGTTGTTTACGGGTTCCGACACGACGAGCAAGGACTTTTTGGCTCGCAAATTGGAGTCTCTTTTGGTCGCGGAAGGTCGCCATGCCTATCTATTGGATGCGGAAAATTTGCGTCGTGGATTAGACGCAGACCTCAGTGAAACCAATCTCACTGAAGCGCTGCATCGTTATGGAGAAGTCGCTCGACTCTTGACCGACACAGGACTCTTGGTGATTTCCACCACGAATCCCTTTCCCCTTCCGGTTGGCGCGGTCGTTGAAGCCATTCAAACGCTCGTCAATCCCACACCGGTCATCACCATTCATATCAGCAAAGGGACAGAGACGACTCAACCTGATGAGTCTCATTTAGTATTTACAGGCCCGGAAGACTTCAATGAACGCGTTCGCCAAATTCTCGAACTGTTACGGCACCAAGGGATTCTTGCCGAATCGATTGGATCTCGCCCTGTCTATCAGTATTCCATCTAGGAGGGTATCCGGATGACCGCCTCTTCGCGGATAGAACGGTATTTTTTAGCTGGCCTCTTGACGGTCGTTCCAGCGTGGGGGACCTTTTTGATTTTGTCCACCTTATTTGAAGTGATCGATACCATGACAGTTGATTTTTTCGACGAGGCACTAGGGATCAAGGTTCCAGGGTCTGGGTTGATTTCTTTTGTCACATTGGTTTTGGGGGTCGGGGTAATTATGACCCATTTCATCGGACACCAAATTCATCGCTCCTTTGAGAAATCCATTGAACGCATCCCATGGGTAAGAAGCATTTATCATACCTTAAAAAGCATGTCGGAAGTGTTGAACTTTCGCGAGCGTTTTGGCCAGAGTAAAATCGTCGCGTTTCCTTTTCCTCGCGAGGGCCTCTGGGCCTTGGGGTTTGTCATGGGGCCACCTCCCATCTGGCTCCAAGTCTCTCAAGAAGGGCCCCTTATTATGGTGTTTGTCCCCACAGCCATTCATCCCTTTACCGGTTACTTGGCATTTGTTCCCGAAATGAAAACCCATCCAATCCGGCTCCCGCCAGAGGAAGCCATGAAGATGGAATTTTCTGCCGGCCTGTATAACCCGGCCCTCAATTGGTTGGCACCTGTGTCCCATCAATAAACCCTCTTCTCATAGACAGTTCCCATGATGCAAGGGAGAATGGAAAAGATGATGGTAAGGGAAGCAACGCTATCGGATGTCGCGCATCTGGTGAAATTTAACCTTGCCATGGCATGGGAAACCGAGAAACGCCGATTAGACAAACAGCGTCTTCTGGCTGGCATTACCGCCATCGTGGAATGTTCCACACGGGGTGTCTATCTTGTCGGGGAAGTCTCTCGTCCAAACGGCAAGAGAGAAGTCATGAGCCAACTCCTGATTACCTATGAATGGAGTGATTGGCGCAATGGTCATTTCTGGTGGATCCAGAGCGTGTATGTCCACCCCGAATGGCGAGGTCAAGGCGTCTTCCGCCGGATGTATCAGTATGTGGAACAAAAGGCCAAGTCCTCCGAGGAGGTTTGTGGAATTCGATTATATGTTGAACACAAAAATACAATGGCTTTGGCCGTCTATGAGAGACTGGGTTTCTCACACACTTCCTACCGTATCTTGGAAACCGATTTTATTTTATCGCACCACACGACGCCTTCCTCGCTTGAACAATGAGCATTCCGATTCGAATCCTGTTTCATGGATCCATCGTCACAATCATCTTGATGAGCGTGAGCTTCGTTTTTTACTCACCCAATGGAAGTTTTGGGCTAGAATCTTCCCCATCATCCCAGCAGGAAAAGACCCGCCCCAGGGCCAGGGATTTAGGCATTCCCGTGGGAATATATGACCCCGGGCATTGGAATGCCATTACCGACGTGGCGGGCGTCAAAGTGGGACAGGTCACATTGATACATGGGAATGGGCGTCTGCATCCTGGCCAGGGACCGGTACGAACGGGAGTGACCGTCATTATTCCCCGAAAGGATGTCTGGCATCAAAAAGTCCCTGCGGGAGCGTTCGTGCTCAACGGAACCGGAGAAATGACCGGATTAGCCTGGGTAAAAGAATCCGGATTTCTGGAGTACCCTATTGCCCTCACGAATACGCTCAATGTTCCACGAGTGGCCAATGGGATCATTGATTGGATGGTGAAAAAATATCCGGCAATCGGCATTACGGATGATACCTTGACACCTGTCGTGGCAGAATGTGACGACAGCCGACTCAATGATATTCAGGGACGGCATGTCACGGAACACGATGTCATGGAAGCCCTGAACCATGCCTCAAGCGGCCAAGTGGATGAAGGGACCGTTGGTGCTGGTACCGGCATGATCTCCTATCAATTCAAAGGAGGAATTGGGACCTCATCACGGAAACTTCCCCCTCCACAAGGAGGGTATACGGTCGGTGTCCTGGTGAATGCCAATCATGGGCGACGTCAGGAACTTATGATAGCCGGTATTCCGGTTGGACGACTGTATGGACGAGACCACGCCACCCATCTGAATCCTTCAACGAACCCCGATCGATCAACCGTCTCAGAGAGCAGGAACGGATTCCCACAACAAAGTGATGGGTCCATCATTATCATTATCGCCACTGATGCCCCGCTGGATTCAAGACAATTGACTCGTCTCTCACGCCGCGCGGCTTTGGGACTGGGGCGTACCGGTTCTATCTCCCATCACGGAAGTGGAGACTTTATTCTGGCGTTCTCGACGGCCAATATCATTCCACATTACCCGGAGAAACCTACATTTGTCATGACCCATTTGGCAGATACCCATATCAATCCTCTTTTTGCCGCAACGGTTGAAGCGACCGAAGAAGCCATTCTCAACGCTCTCCTGAAAGCGACCACGGTCGTGGGGAGAGACGCACGCAAGGTAGAGGCCATTTCTATCCCACGTCTTCGCACAATCTTGAAACAGTCTCCCCTTTTCCGTCAGGAAAGACGAAAACACCTGCCGAAGAAGGATGACTCCGCCGTGAGGTCCTCTCATCTCCCAGCACGGATTCTACCGTGAAATGGACAACACCGAGGAACCATTGATAGACTGGCTTCCTGGTGAAGGCTGCGAGAGAAACTCATCACTGGATTCTTATTCTTATCAAAAATGAAAGGAAAAAAGAGATGATGGTAAACAATTTCAGACCATGGATGGTGCTCATCATCGTACTTCCCTTCTTTCTGCTTTCGTTTGAAACATGGGCAGGGGCTGCTGAAGAAGAAAAGATCGTCACCACCAAGTCAGGCCTCCAATTGGTTGATCTGGCCACCGGCACCGGTCGAAAAGCCCATGTGGGTGAGACAGCCGTCGTCCATTACACCGGGTGGCTGACCAACGGAACGAAATTTGACAGTTCCAAAGATCGGAATAAACCATTTGCCTTCCAGCTTGGAGCCGGACGTGTGATTAAAGGATGGGATGAAGGAGTGGTGGGGATGCAAATCGGCGGAACACGAAAATTGATCATTCCACCTCATTTAGGGTATGGAGCTCGCGGCGCCGGTCATGTGATCCCCCCCAATGCCACCCTCATCTTTGAAGTGCAGTTATTGGATCTTCGTTAAGGAGGAGCATCTGATGCCAAGGTCTGAGAGATTCTCATCGTGAACACGACCCCGTTATACGCTGCCCATCAAGCCGCTGGCGCTAAGTTGGTCGACTTTGCCGGCTGGTCAATGCCCCTTCACTATTCCGGTGTCATCGATGAATATAAAGCGGTTCGTTACCAGGCTGGATTGTTTGATGTCAGTCATATGGGGCGGATCACTATTTCAGGGAACGGCGCTCTCCCATTCCTTCAATTTGTCACGACCAATGATGTGGCACAGGTACAGGTAAACCGTTCGCAATATTCGATGGTGTGCAATCCCAAAGGAGGGGTAAAGGACGATGTCTTTCTGTATCGACTCAGCGAACAGGAGTATCTGCTTTGTGTCAATGCCTCCAATCACGCCAAAATTTTTGCCTGGCTTCAAGAAGTCAAACATCAGGTCACCCAACCATTTGATATCAAAGACTGTTCAGAGGAAATGGCGCAATTGGCGCTGCAAGGGCCAGGCTGCCAGATGATCTTGTCGGCCGCTCTCAAAGAAGACCTCACAACAATCAAGCCTCGTGGATGTCTGCATACAAAATTTCTCAATGACCCCTTACTGATTACGAGAACCGGCTATACCGGAGAAATCGGGGTGGAATTGTACCTCTCCTCTTCTCATGCCACATCACTCTGGGACCGTCTGATAGAAAGCGGCGTCCCTTATGGATTGAAACCGGCCGGCTTAGGAGCGCGAGATCTCCTGCGTTTGGACATGGGATATTTCTTATATGGAAATGAGTTAACGGAGGAAACCACCCCCGTAGAAGCCGGCGCAGAGTGGGCTGTGGACTTTCAGAAAGATCACTTCATCGGATCATCCATCCTCGTCAAACAACGTGAAGAAGGCCCCCCACGCCGTTTAATCGCTTTTGAACTCGTGGCCAAAGGCGTTCCGAGGCATGGGATGGGCATGTATAGGGACGACCATTGTATTGGGGAAGTGACGAGCGGAAACCTTTCCCCGATTCTTCAAAAGGGGATTGGCCTTGGGTATGTTGCTTCGGAATTTGCTGACGATCCAAATCCCCTTTCCATTGACATTCGAGGAAAACGATTAGCGGCCAACCGCGTCGCTCCTCCATTTTATCATCGACGGGCTACAAACAGGCCTTGACAAGACAGAGATGGGGATCATTACCAAACACATTTACTCAGGGAAGGTCCTGGTGCTCAACATTGAGACCGTGACGCTTCCTAATGGTCAGAGGCCGGATATGGAAATCATTCATCATCCCGGAGCCTCGGCGATTGTCCCTGTCAAGGAGGATGGGACCATTATCCTGCTTCGACAGTATCGGCATGCGGCCGGAGGGTTTATTTATGAAATTCCGGCTGGAAAATTGGACTCAGGAGAAGACCCTCTGACCTGTGCGGCAAGGGAACTGGAAGAAGAAATTGGATACCGGCCGTCCCAATTAGATTTTCTCACCAGTATTTTCCCCGCGCCAGGCTACACCGATGAAGTCATTCATATCTATCAAGGAACAGGCCTCATCAAGGGAACACAACATTTGGATCAAGACGAGGTATTGGAAATCATTGAATGGCCACTGGATCAAGCCATCGCCGGAATCCACAACGGAACGATACAAGATGCTAAATCCATCATTGGTCTTCAGATGGTCTATTGGCACACCCTCGAGTCGGAACCAATGAAGCCACCAAGCGCGCAGTCATAGACTCCCTCCTCACAAATGTCCGCTATCTCCTTCAGAAAAACATCTTCCCTTTCTTCCCACTCTTTCATGCCCAAGAAGAAAACCGTGGCATAGCGGATCATCAGGATCCAGCACAAACTCATGCCGGCCGGTGATATAGGCTCTGCCCTCAATTTCTGGTATGATAGCCGGCCGGCCATCATACATCATTCGTTTTCTGATTCGCCCCGTAAAGGTCGTGCCTAAAATACTTTCCACGACATAAGGCTCATGATCCTGTAAAAGATTTCTTGACGCCAATAATGCCAATTGCGCGCTGACACCGGTTCCTGTCGGTGATCGATCCAATGCGCCGTCCGCAAATATACACACCTGCCGGCAGTCCGATTGAGGCTTCTGGGGAGGACCCACAAATATGGTCCCATATAAAAATCCCAACTCGGGATCGAATGGATGCTGAATCGAACATTGATCGATGATCGATTGTTTAATAGTCATACCCATATATGCCAACCACTGTGCCTGTTCAGGTATCAGATCCACTCCACATCCCTCGGCTTTGACAAATCCATAAAAGGCCCCTCCAAATCCTATGTCAACAGGAAGAGGACCAATCCCAGGGACTTCGATGACCTGATCCACCGCGGAGACAAACGAAGGGACGTTTTGAAAACGCACCCAATCCACTCGTCCATGTTTTACCGAGGCCCGCGCCGTGATCACACCGCTCGGCGTCTCCAGTCGCACGGCGGTTTCCGGTTCAGTGATCTGAATGGTTCCCTGGTCTATAAGCACCGTGACGAGCCCAATGATTCCATGCCCACACATGGTGCTATACCCCTCGTTATGGAAAAATAAAACTCCTACATCCACATTATCTTGGCAGGGGGAAATGAGCACACATCCGTACATGTCTTGATGGCCTCGTGGTTCCCACATCAGCGCGCGTCGGAGATCATCCAACCGCTCTCGACAATTTCGACGCTTCTCCAAGATCGTTTGCCCTTGAGGTTCTGGAAATCCTTCGGTCACCACCCGAAGTGGTTCTCCGGCCACATGAACATCAATCGTGCTGAGACGGCACATCATGGATTCCCTGGTATGTTTGGGAGACCAGCGGAAAAGAGGGGAGGACACGGAGGGAGGAAATGTTTGATTCAGGAAAAATGTTCGGTCATAAACCACCCGGCGATCGATAACCGTTTATGATCGGCCGCCAATGCATCCACCCGGCAAACACGATGGAAGCGTGGAACGGCAAAAATCGCCACCGTTCCAGGTTTTGGTGCAATGCACTGGTCAATTTCCAGTGAGCCTTGTCCCCCGTTCTCTCTCCCCTTTTTATAAATGATTAACTCCCCTCCCCAATCAGGATGCCAATCAGCATGGAAGTATGTTGCGAGGGCTAACCGCCGTAACGGGGGAGGGCCTTGACCCGGCAGGGCATACCCTTCATCCGTATCATCATGAGTCGAAAGACAATCTCCAACCCCATACGAATAATAATTAAAATTGACATGCCGCGCTTTAATAGCTGGAAACGATTCAACATAGTCCGTGATGGCAGATATCATGGATAACTTGTTCAGGAAATATCCGGCCTGAGATGGACTTATTTCCGCCTTCAACCAATTTCCACAATTGGGAAAAGCACGAGAAACATGTGGAAGAGTGGACAAGGAATTCCAGGAAGACCGGTTCATTTCATCCCGAAACAGGTCCATGTCCTCCTTGTTCCAGAAATTTTCCAAGACCAGGATGGGATCTTGATGAAAAGAAAATTTTGGGGGATTAAAGTCACCAAAGGAGATAATCATAAATACGTGATTCTCTTTTTTGAGGACCCACTATTTCTAACAGTGTCTTTAGTAGGCCATAGACATGTGATTTGTGTCAAACTCTATCCTTCTTCTCTTTTGCATGATTTTTATAGGCTATCATGGTCTTTCCTTGTTTTCCGTCGTTCCTAGTGCTAAAGTTTTTTCTCAACCGTCTGGTTCTTTTGTCACTTTTATTATTCCAATAATGGGGAACAGATCATGATGAGTAAGAATGAAGAAGCTCATTCATCAAGTAAAGGGACCATTCATCAAGAACTTCTTGATATGCTTTGTTGTCCTGAAACAAAACAAGGGGTTTCCCTTGCAGAATCCCAGTTGTTAGACCGCTTAAATGCAATGATTGATAAGGGAGAGTTACGGAATAAAGCAGGAGAGACCATCAAGGAGAAACTTCACGGTGGATTGATCAGGGAGGATCAAAAAATCGTGTATCCTATCCGGGAACAAATTCCCATTATGCTTATCGAGGAAGGCATTCCCATTGGAAAAACCTAATTGAAAATTTTAACAAAGTTGTTGAATGGAAGTTCTAGGAAAAACGGATCAGTTGCAAATGTCGTGGAGAATGACGAGGCAGCAGGATATGATCGAGGATGAACCTCACCGATGCGGATTTGCCAAGTGGCCTGAACTCCCCTCTTTGACAAAGAGGGGTGGGGG
>Ga0114931_10005863_pt1 | contig 15177 bp, 15 predicted proteins | sample 2SBtaG_FD_89579 | JGI IMG/M metagenome (GOLD analysis project Ga0114931, IMG submission 89579) | Deep subsurface microbial communities from Kolumbo volcano to uncover new lineages of life (NeLLi) - 2SBTROV14_V59a metaG | ecosystem: Environmental > Aquatic > Marine > Volcanic | place: Kolumbo...
GTGGCCGTGTGCATCGGCACGTAAAACGCAATCACGTCAGCCGCCCGAACCTGCGATTCCGGGAACGGCTGCACCGCACAATCCACGGCAGCAACGGTAAAACCGGCGTTTCGCAGCCAGGCTGCCGGAGATGCCAACCCAAAAGGCTGGTGACCCAATTCATATGTAGAAATTAGCAGAATGTTGAGTGGGAACACGCTCACTTCGACGGTTGATAATAGGGATTTCGACCACTGGCGTGATCAGTGGTATCCAAAATTTCCGTGATTTCCGGCAGATTCTGCTTGATCATCACTTCAATGCCCTGCTTCAGCGTTACGTCAACCATGCCGCAGCCTTTGCAGCCGCCGCCCAATTCAATAAAAGCGGTGCTATCTTTCACGTCAATCAAGCTGACAAACCCGCCGTGCAGGGCCAGTGCCGGGTTAATCTGCTCATTGATAATTTGCTGCAATTTTTCCGCCAGCGGACCTTCAACCGTGGCGGTCTGGGTAACTTTATCGATGCGAAATCCGCCGCTCGCGCCGCTGGTGACAAAATCAAGTTTGACATTATCAATATATTCCAAGCTATCCGCGTCGATATACACTTTCAAGCCATCGAGCTCCAAAACCGTGTCGTCTTCAAAATCTTCGCCTTGTTGCACAAATGCCAGTTGATATTCCGGATTCATCGGCGAAGCAGCTTCCGCAATGATGCGAATGCCCAGCACCGGCGATTCCGCGCCATGGATCAACTGATTCAGCTTCTCCTGCGCTGCCTCGGTAACCACGACTCGCTGCACTTCTTCGTTGGCGGGTTGATCTATTTCTCCGCCTATATTTTGTGGATTTTCATCATTTTCATTCTTTTTCCCAAACCATTTAGCCATTGCTAACACCCTCCTCTTTCAAATGGATTTACATATAATTTTCAACAAGCATTTGCGGCGAGCGTCTTAATAAACGCTTCAAATAAACCTGAACATTTGCTTGCATAAATAATACAACCGGATTTGCCGTACTCCAATAAAAATCTTTCGTAACGGCACTAATTGCGAAGCATTTGGCGAGCAAATTGTCAGCGCAACAAAACAGCCCGCACCGGAGATGCTTCGCCGTTTTTGATTTTCAGAGGCAGGCAAATTAGCGTGTATTCGCCGGGGTTTATCCCATCAAGCCTGATGCTCTCCAGGATGAGAACGTTGTTTTTGAGAAGGATTTTGTGCGCGGGAAAATTGTCATTTTCCGGCTGTTCAATGGTGAGATAATCGATGCCGGCTAATGACAGTTTTTGCTGCACACAAAATTTCGCGGCTTGCGGGGAAAGAGAAACATAGTCCTCGGAATAAATGCCGTTACAACAAATTCCGGTGAGCGAATTGTCGGTTTTGAACAAAACGGCGCTTCCCTTGCGAAGCCCAACTTCGGAAAAATCCGCCGGCTGAATGATTTTTTTGCCGGTAATTTCAACAACCGTTGCAGGAAGAATAAATGAAGAGACGGGATATTCATCAATGCGTCGGCCGTTTTGAAAAAAATGGGCCGGCGTATCGATATGCGTGCCGGAATGAGCGCACAGGCTCAGTTGGCTAATTTCGCAGACGCCGCTTTCCGGGATGGCACAGAACACCGTTCGTTCAAAGGCCGGGTCGCCGGGATAAGCGATTGCTTCATCGCCCAATCGCACGCTGATGTCAAAAATTTCGCGAAAAGAGATCATCCCTCAATCAGAAACTGTATTTGTGAGGCTAAGATAACGAAACCATTAAAATGGTTATTCATATGGCAAGTTCTCATTAACACCGGGATTTATCCCGGTGAGACGAAAAGAGTATGGGCGTTTTCAGCCGTTTCCACGGCTTTAAATCAGCCTAAAACACAAATACGAAATGCTTAATCAAGCCACTTTGACCATCGACATAAACCCGCCCAATTGGCGAATGGTTTTGACAAACTGGTCATATTCAACCGGCTTCGTGACGTAGGCATTGCACCCCAAGCTGTAGCATCGTTCAATTTCAACGGGGTTTTCAGTTGTCGTAACGACAATCACCACCACATTTTTGGTGCGGCGATCCGTTTTGATCGTTTTTAAAATTTGGTACCCGCTCAGGGAAGGTAAATTAATATCCAGCAGCACGATGAGCGGCGGCAAGGGTCCCTGGCCGACAAATTGTCCCTGGCGAAACATAAAGTTTATCGCCTCTCTCCCATCATTAATTTTAATTAATTTGTTACTGATATTCAGCCGGCGCAGGTTTTTTTCAATTAACCGGGCGTGCCCCTCGTCGTCCTCGACTAACAAAATCGTAAAATCATCATACACATCCACTTTTCCCTCGAACTAAAAAATTTAAACAAATTTGAAGAACCGCTACAGAGCAATTATTAAAATACATCAACAATTACGACAAAAACAGACAATCTGAAAATAACATTTATCACAAATTGCAATGGTAATATTTGCTTTGATGCTTTATTTTATCGTCCGGGCACTTGACGGAGAGAAAAATGATACCGGAATTAACAGCGGCGATTATTGCCGGCGGAAAAAGTAAACGTTTTGGCGCTCAAAAAGCGACCGCCCAATTAGCAGGGAAACGACTGATTGATTATGCGTTGGCGCTTGCCAAAAATCTTTCGGAAGAAGTGCTGCTCAATGTGAATAACGCCGATCCATTTGTTGACGTTTCAGCGGATATTATCCCTGATTTACAGCCGGATTGCGGCCCATTGGGGGGGATTTACACGGTTTTGCAAGCCGCAAAAACCGAATGGATTGCTATTCTGCCCTGCGATATTCCCCTGCTTTCAGAAAATATTTACGAGATTCTGTTTGCAAATTGCCGGGGAGATTTGCCCGTCGTAGCGGTTTCTCATCGCGGCGTGGAGCCGTTGGTGTCCATTTGGCCGAAGAAAATTGCCCGGTCCACGATTTGGACGCAAAAATTTGCCGCAAAGAATTTTGCATTACACAAAACCCTGCGACAACTCAATGCCCGCGAAATCGACATAACGAAGGCATTGCCGTCTTACCGGCCGGAAATCTTTTTAAATGTGAATGATCCCGATGATTTTGCACGGGTTTTAAAGATAATTGAGAAGTATGCTTGATTAAAATAACAAATTCACTTATATTCTGTCGTCGTGATTTTAGCATTAATTTTGAAAATAATCACGAATTTAGCAGCAGATGTAATACGCTGTTTATAATAAATTAAGTCATCAATTACTCCGAGCCGACTTGCCTACGTTCCGATCCCGGAATATGGCATGAGGCCGATGATTCGTAAGAATCACCCCGCAATGGCGGGGAAGGGTTAATTTGGAAACGAATTCGCCTCCCGTGTTTGGAAAGGAGTCACCAATGAACACTGCTGTTTCGCCGGCAGAAGAAATTCATGTTCCCGCCGCCTCGTCTTCAGAAAATATGTTGATCGACAATTTTGGTCGCCGCATCAATTATGTGCGCCTGTCCGTAACGGATCGCTGCAACCTGCGCTGCGCGTATTGCATGCCGGAAAACATGCGCTTTTCGCCCACAAATCAGTTGCTGACTTTTGCAGAACTGGAGCGGTTGATGCGTCTTTTGGCGTCGGTGGGCATCACCAAAGTGCGCATCACCGGCGGCGAGCCGTTTGTCCGTCCCGGGTTGATGGGTTTTCTACGCAGCTTGCGCGATATTCCCGGCATCGAAAAAATTCACATCACCACCAACGGCGTGCTGACCGGGCCGCTGTTGCCCGAATTGAAGGTATTGGGCGTGAGCGGCATCAATCTCAGCCTCGACTCGCTCAATCCGGAGCGTTTTTTTCGCATCACCCGGCGGGACAAATTCGCCGAAGTGATGGATTGTTTCCACCAAACGCTTGCGAACAACATTCCGCTCCGCATCAATATGGTGCTGATGGAAGGTCGGAACGAGCAAGACCTCCTTCCCATGAGCCGGTTGACCAAAGATCATCCGGTCGCGGTACGATTTATTGAAGAGATGCCCTTTAACGGCACAAACAGCGGGCGGCCAAAGTTGCTTTGGAATTACCGCCGGATCGTCGATACACTGCGCGCGGAATTTCCCGGCATGTACAAGCTTGCGGATGCACCGGCTTCCACATCGATAAACTACCAAATTCCCGGACATCGCGGCACGGTTGGCGTGATCGCTGGATTCAGCCGAACCTTTTGCGGCACGTGTAACCGCATTCGCATCACCGCCGGCGGTGGGCTGCAAACCTGTTTGTACGGACACGAAATAATGAATGTGCGGGATTTAATGCGTCACGACCTCAGCGATGACGATATTAAAAGCACCTTTCGCCTGCATATCGGAAACCGTGCCAGAGATGGCTGGGCAGCGCAACGACAGCGTCCGGCGACAAACGGCGTCAGCAAATCCATGTCGCTCATCGGCGGTTGAAAAATTGCCCCCGACGTTTTATTTGCGATTGTTACAAAATGCATTTATATTTAAAAAAGTATTGAAAAAAATGGAGTGCGCATGGCCGTAAATATAGAAAAACGTGTGGATAGCCTGGAGGATGTCTTTCGCAAATTTATGCGACAGACCAGTGCGGCAATTATTCGCCTGGAGCGCTCCAGCGAGGACTCTAAAAAAGAGATGCGTGAATACAAAACATTCACGACAGAAACGATCCGGCGAATGGAGCGTTCATCGCGTACGCTTGAAAACGAGATGACCGAGTTTAAAGAAGAGATGACTGAGTTTAAAGAAGAGATGACCGAGTTTAAAGAAGAAATGCGCCAGGATCGCCGTGCGATGAATCGAAAATGGGGCGAAATAGCCCGGAAAATGGGCACGATGGTAGAGGATTTGGTGCATCCGAGTTTTAAACGCATTATTCTTGAAACGTTCGATTTAGAAGTAGAAGCCCAAATGTTTTTGGTTGAACGTAAATTGCCGGACGGCCGGGAACGAGAATATGACGCCATTGCTTTGGCGCAAAATTTTGTTTATCTGAACAGCACCAAAGCGACGCTGCGGAACAAGTATGTTGATGAATTTATCACCGAGATCAAAGAGTTTCGGGAATTTTTTCCGGAGTACCGCGATAAAAAAATTATCGGTTTTATAGCGGCTTTGAATATTAAACCGGCGCAATTCAAATATGCTGAAAAAAAAGGTTTTTTTGTTTTGGGCGTTGGCGACCAAATTATGGAAGTAAAAAATCGTAAAAAATTTAAGCCCAAGCTTTGGTACTGACAACAAAACGCCCGATGATTCTACCCGGATTCTTTCAACCCCTTAAGTTGGTAACCGAAACATGATCGACGTCAGTCCAAAATTTAACACCTTGCGATATGCCAAGGCCCGGGGCATTTTAAAAACGCGCCCGGAAACCATTCAGCGGGTTAAAGAACGCACCGTCCCCAAAGGCGATGTGCTGGAAGTTGCGCGTGCAGCAGGTATCAACGCCGCGAAACGCTGCTCGGACTGGATGGTTTTTTGCCACAGCCTGCCGCTGGATTGGGTAGATTTGAGCTTTGAAATCGAAGAAGATCGCATCAAAGTGTACTGCGAAACCCGCACCGTTTGGAAAACCGGCGTGGAAATGGAAGCCCTGACCGGCGTCACCGGCGCACTGCTGAATATCTATGATATGCTAAAGCCGCTGGACACCCATCTTTCCTTTGGCGATATCAAACTCATCAAGAAAAAAGGCGGTAAAAGCGGTTTCAAAGAGACATTTGACCCGCCGTTAAAAACCGCTGTTTTGGTGATCTCCGATTCGACATTTGCCGGGGAACGCGAAGATCGTTCCGGGAAAATTATTCGCGAATTTTTGAAAAATCAGCCCGTGGATGTGAAGATTTACGAGGTTTTGCCTGACGAACAGGCGCAGATTCGCGACCGATTAATAACGCTGGTCGATGCGGAAAACATCGATCTCATCTTTACGACCGGCGGCACCGGTCCCGGTCCCCGCGATGTAACGCCGGAAGCAACGCGTGAGGTAATCGAGCGCGAATTTCCAGGCATTGCCGAAGCGATTCGCAGGCACGGCAAAGACCGAACGCCCTATGCGATGCTTTCGCGGGAAATCACCGGCGTTCGCGGTAACAGCCTCATCATCAACCTGCCCGGCAGTTCCAAAGGCGCGCGGGAAAGCCTGGAATCGCTTTTTCCGGGTTTGCTGCACATTTTCCCGATGATGCGCGGAATGGGGCATTAAAAATATCGCAAAAAGTTGAGGGATGAAGGAAAAAAATTCTTCACTTCAACGATCATCACTCAACCTTTATCCTTTCCACCGCTTCTCAAAAAATTCCCCAAATCGCTGAAGTATTCAATTTCCCGGTCGTAAATATAGGTGACGATCAACAGAAGGGTTGGGGATAGTGAGGCTTCTAATTGGTTGTAAACAATGAGTTTGCGCTGACACCCCAATTCAAATATCGTCGTTTTGGTACTTTGAAAAGCCACTAAATAATCGGCGAACAGCCCGGGCCGGGTTGTTCTCGTCTTAACAAGGATAGTCACTCATAAATCAGGGAAGATGATATGAAGACGCCATTCAATAACACCCCATTTGAATTTGAAGAGGAAAAACGCACCCTTTCGCGGAAGCGGAACTCTGAAAAATTCACGAATTCACGCCCCTCTTACAAGGGCATTTCCCGCATTGATTCCGACCACAACCACACCCACGGCTGGTATGTACGCATCCGGCAGGACGGCAAGGTCAAATCCAAGTTTTTTAGCGATCGTAAATACGGCGGCATCGTGCAAGCGCTTCGCAAAGCCCGTCGCTATTACAAAAAAGAGATGCAGGAAGTTTTCAACAAAGCGCTTGGCGAAAAGCCGAAGCATATTCCCGACCGGGTTATTGTCACCAAAAACAAAAACAATAATACCGGCGTGATCGGCGTTCAGCGAATCGAACGAAAAAATCCCGGCGGCTCACTTTACCGGGCTTTTCGGGTCTGCTGGACGGAAAAAGGCGGTAAAGCCCGCACCAAATTTTTCTCCATCAACAAACATGGCGAAGAAGAAGCGTTTAAAATGGCTTGCGCATATCGCCGCAAAATGTTGCTGGAAGGCTGAGGATAAATCGCGGCAGGTTTAAGCATTAGTTTATGGATTGGAATGCACCATCCCTCAGACGCGCTTTCATTCGCAATAAATCGAAATGGCGCTGCCCGCTGCCCAGGGCATCGCTGAAAACGAGCGCTTCGCGGAGATATTGCAGAATCGTTTTGTACTTGAAAACAGCGACGTATCGATAGCGCGGTTTTTTGAGGTTGTCGATGAAATTTAGCTTCACGCGGTGTTGCCGGACAAGCCCCTGCCTGACCAGGCTGCTAATCGCCTGCTCGAACAAAAGAAACGGCAACTTTGGCGACTGTGCACTGCGATTATAGGCCATGTACCAATCTGTTGCGGAGATATTCGGCTGCCGCCAAATCGCCTGAAGCATGTCGATTTCTTCATCTGACAGCACAAAATTACGCGGCAGCTTTTCGAACTTGCCACCGTCTTTTTTGAAAAGTTTGCCAATAGCTTGCGCCAATTTCTGAAACGAAAGCATCAGTGGCTGGGAGCCTTTGGCAATTTCAGAGGAAAGCTCCCACTGTGCGTAGTCTTTCAGATAATTAGTGCTGTTTTGAAAATTCTCAATCGCCGATTGGGATGAGTTAAGTGAGAAAGAAGAAGCGCTAAACGACGGTAATCCAAGCAGCGGGCCGGCAGGGCGATATTGGAACATCAACGACGGGCTGATGCTGTCCTCGTGCTGCCAGAGCCAAAGCCTGGATTTCGCCTGCAACTCAAGCGTTTTTGATGTGCGCAACCCGTTCATTGTGCTATCCGCCGGCATTCCCCACAACATCGTTGTCGTTGCGATCAATATCATCGCAAAGTATGTAATTATTTGCTTTCGCATACAAATTTTACGACTGTTTTGCAGCAAAGGTTCTCACGCGACTCCATTATCTCGTAATATTGGTTTTAGTGATATTAACCCGTGATTTGGGTTTAAGTCTGGATTTAACCGACTTTTAAGCGTATATTCATTTCAGGATTTTTTATCCATACATTATAAATGGGGATTAAGCGTGAAATTTTTTTCGACTTCCCCGATCGTCGGAAATGAGCCGTATTTTTTTCCGAAAATGAACTTTTTGCTGAATACTATTCCAAATGAGAATATGATATTCAGCGTTCATAATAAGAACCCACCCTGATGTTTTTTCGAACGTTTCAGCTATTTATTCCTTTGGAATGGCTATTCATCTACACAAACACATCGAGAGATGTATTGAAACCGCTGCCGAATCCCGGAGCTAACGACAGCTCAAAATGAATAAACCGGGGATTATTTAACCCACTTTCTCGCCCTAAAAAAGCCCTTCTCGCAACAAAAACAGACCCTTTCCGCGATAACTTATTCGTTTTTGCACAATCAGGATTTTCAGAATTGGATGACTTGCGCAAATTGCAAAAGCAATTCATCTGCCTTTGTAAGATTTCTGGCGTAAAAAAAATCATGAGAAACAGGCGGGAGCACCCTTAATTTCTAACACAATTATAAACCGGGGGATTTACTTATGCTAAACCATTTAATCGTTATTAAACGTATTTTTAGCGTGGCGATGGCAATGCTTTTGATTATTGGGATGGCAAATAGCTGCACGCAAAAATCAAGCGCGCCGCATGAAATTGCCATTACCACCAATTCCGACGAAGCGCGCCAGGCTTTTTTGGATGCACGGGAACTATTCGACAAAATACGCTTTGATGAAGCACGGGAAGGATTTTCCAAAGCGATCGAAAAAGATCCGAATTTTGCTCTGGCGCATTTCTATCGTGCGATAACCGGGACATCGCAGGCGGATTTTGACGAACACTTGCAACATGCCGTTTCGTTGAGCACAAACGCTTCCGAAGGCGAGCGACTGCTCATTGAATCTCAGCAGGCAAACGCGGAGAATAACCCTGTCAAAGCTCTGGAATTGACAGAAAAATTGGTGAAAATGTTTCCGGAAGATAAACGCGCCCGCTCCTTCCTGGGAAATAATTACATCGGGCTGAATATGAATGATCGAGCCATCGCGGAATTTTTAAAAGTAGCTGAAATTGATCCGAATTACTCATCGGCTTATAACAACCTGGGCTATCGTTACCGACAACTTGGCGATTATACAAAAGCTGAGGAGGCGTTCAAAAAATACATTCAACTATTGCCCGACGAAGCAAATCCTCACGACTCCATGGCTGATTTATTGACCAAAATGGGAGAATATGAGGAAGCAATCGAACATTATAAAAAGGCGGTTGAATTAAATCCAACATTTGCTTTTTCCCAGCGAAAGGTTGGTGATAACCTGTCATTTATGGGAAAATACGATGAAGCCCGGGAAGCATACTACGAAGCAATGGCAAAAGAAGTCACCGAAACCGGAAAAGCAGTCGATATGGGAAGGGTTGCCAGATCTTATCTATATGAGAACAACCCTCAGGAAGCCATCAACTATTTTGACAAAGCGATAGCCATCACTAAAGAAGCGGGGAATAAAGCGCTCGAGGCAAATCTACATGCAGGGAAATGTCGGGTTTATATCGAAAACAGCGATTTTGAAGCCGCTAAAAAAAGCATCGCCGCGTGCATGGCAATAGTCGATAACGCTGAACTTTCCGTAGCCGTAAAAGAAAATTTTGCAAAGAATGCCCTTTTTGATGCCGCCCAAATGGATTCCAAAATGAAAAATTACAGCGAGGCAATGGCCAAAGCTGAAGCATACAAGCAAAAAGCGACAAATAGCCATAATCCCCGGGACATGGAAAATTATCATGCGTTGATGGGCTATGTTCTATTGGATAAAGGCGATTATGCCAAAGCGGTTGAGCATCTCAAACAGGCAAATCCGAGCAATCCCTACGCGATGTATCATTTAGCCGTGGCGGAATCGAAAGCCGGAAATGCGGAGGCTGCTGCAAAATCATTCAAAAAAGTAGCCAATTGGAATCAGAGCGGTTTCCTCTACACGTTTGTTCGCGGAAAAGCAATGAAGGCCGCGATGTAAATGATTTCTTCAAATTCAATAATTATTGAAAAATGGTGCTGAAGACAAATTTGTTTGAAGCGCCATTTTTTCTTTGATTCACATTGCGGTAATATTATATTCGCAATAAAGTTTAAACGACCAGTGATCCATCTGCGGGAAAGGCCAATGATGAGCGACAAAAGTCAGGTTAGCGGACGCATCCGGGAAATTATGGCGCAGGCACAGCTTACTCAACAGGGTTTGGCGAATTTGTTGGGAATCAGTCAGCCGGCCGTTTCCCAATACTTACAGGGGCGGATTCCACCACCGGAGGTGTTACTGAATCTGGCTCGACTGGGTAACACGACTATCGAATGGATTTTGACCGGCGAAAAGAGAGACAACGCACCGCAGGCAATCGCGGAACCGCGACCCGGCTACGGCACGACGAGCACATTTGCAGCGCTTTGGGAGCAGCTACCACGGGAAATTCAAAGGGATTTATTGGGTTTGATACGAAAAATTGTTGACCGGCTTAATACTGGCGACGCTGCAAAAAACGAGTAATTTCATAAAGCGGGTTACCCGATTCCAGCGGGATTACCTGCGCCAAGTCGGCAATAGCCAGTTGAATATAATGATCTGCTTCTTGCTGCCCGGATGGAATGACCGACAGTTCGTCAAGCGCCTGCTGAAATTCCGCAAAACTGCTGTATTTGGAAATGTCCGCCGGATAATTTGATCGATATTGCGCGCTGCTTTGTAAAATCCGGCGATATTTTAGCGTCACGTAAGTGGTTTTATGCATCCGAAAATCGCTGCCGACTTTTTTACCCAGCTTATTTTCATCAGCGACAAAATCCAGCAAATCGTCCTGAATTTGGAAGCCCATTCCCAGGTTGTAGCCAAAGGATGTGAGCAAATCCACTTGTTCGGGCGTGCCGTTGCCGCAATGAGCGCCCAGGGCACAGGCAGTTTTTATCAGCCAAGCCGTTTTTTTGGCGATCATGTCTAAATATTCTTCCAATTGAATATCGTCCCGCGCTTCGAACTCCTTGTCAAGCGCCTGACCTTCGCATACTTTTACCAATGCCTCGGTAAAAATTTTTGTCACCGCGTTTAATGACGTGTCCGGAACGCGCATCAACTGTGAATATGCCAGCCCGATTAAGGCGTCGCCGCTCAGGATTGCCGTGCTGTCGCCATATTTTACATGCAGCGTTTCCAATCCGCGGCGCAGGTCATCCTGATCCATAATATCATCGTGGATCAAGGTAAAATCATGAAAAAGCTCTACGGCAATCGCTGCCGGCAGCGCGTCTTCCATGTTTCCGCCCACCGCTTTGCTGGAAAAAAGCGTGAGCAACGGGCGTATCATTTTGCCGGGCATTTGCAGAAAATACCGGATTGGCTCACTCAAAGAAACCGGAAAATCGTCCGGTATGCTCTGAAGGATATTTTTATGAATAATGTCTAAATGAGGTTTGATGTTTTCGGGTAGCTTCACAGTTGTATGCAATAGATTTATTTGAATTCGCTTAATATTTTTTCCAATTCAGCACTGTCTTTTGCCTGTAAAAGCCGTTCCGGGATGTCGCCAGCTTGAAAATTTCGAGCCAACAATGCCAATGTTTGAATATGCGGTCCGCTGGTATCCACCGGTGAGAGCAGCAAAAAAATAAAATGCGTGGGTTTTCCATCCAGCGAATCAAAATCCAGACCTTCCCTGCACAATCCCAAAACCAGGATCATTTCATGAATCGCTTCGCTTTTGGCGTGCGGCACGGCTAACCCGTTTTCAAAGCCTGTCGATAAATATCGTTCGCGTTCAACGAGATCGTGCAACGCCACTGCGCGATCATGAACCTTACCACTCGCAACAGCAGCATCTAACAAATCTTCGATGATCTGAAATTTATCCCGGTTTTCCAGATCTGTTTTGATAACAATTTCATCAAAAATTTCATTCAAATGCATTCAACCCTCGCTTAACCCTTTGAGTTTAAACCGTTTGGCGCGTATGATATTTCATAAATCCATAAAAAATAAAGGTACGCAAAAGATGACGATTAAACAATAGCCCGCTTTTCAAAATTTTCACTCAAAAGATACCGTTTTCCCTGCCAGACATTTTGCTTTTGCATCTCGTCTTCAATATCCTGTTGAACAATATTTGCACGCACATCCCAGCGCGGTGCGATCAAATGGCGCGGATTTGTCTCGCCGGCCAGGCGTTGAATCATAATATCCGGCCGGAGATATTGTAAAAATTCCGCCACGAATTCAACATATTCGTCATATTCAAACACCGGAAAGGGCTTCCGCAGGTATTTTGTCGCCAACGCCGTCTTCTCGACGATATGCAGATGGTGTATTTTTAACGAATTGATGGGATAGCGGGAAATAATTTCCGCGGTGCGCAGCATTTGCTCGCGCGTTTCCCCCGGCAATCCCAAAATCAGGTGGGCGCAAATGTGGATGCCGCGATTTGCGGTCATATCAACAGCGTCAACCCATTCCTGAAAGGTGTGAGCGCGGTTCAATGTTTTTAAGGTGCGGTCATAGGGCGACTCCAACCCGTACTCAATGCTGATATATTTTGATTTGGCGAGTTCAGCGAGGTAAGCAATTTTTTCTTCATCGATACAATCCGGGCGCGTTCCGATTACCAATCCTTTTATATCCGGATGGGAGAGCGCCTGTTCGTAGAGATTTTGCAGATAGGGCAACGGCGCATAAGTATTACTGTATGCCTGAAAATAAGCCACAAATTGCTGTGCTTTATAGCGCCTTTTTAAATATTCGATACCATCGCTGACTTGCTCGGCAATGGTCATTCCGGGCTTGCAGTACGGTGGTACAAAACTAATATTGTTGCAATAAGTGCATCCGCCAAAACCTTTTACGCCGTCACGGTTGGGGCAGGTAAAACCGGCATCAACGCAAACTTTCTGCAACCGTCCGCCAAAGCGAGACCTCAAAAAATCTTTATAAGCGTTATACGGCCGCTTCGTCATCCAGGGATATTGATTTTCTATCAGGGGAAATTTAGCGATCTTGTTCATGCTTTATCCATTAAAAATCCGTCGCCATTTTGCGAAAGTCAATATAGACAATATTTTTCTCTCAGTCAATTTGAAGAAAATGAATCTAAACTGATGTAATCCCTTTGTGTTTCGATTGTTAAAATAAGTGTAAATTTGAATCACGTAGGCGAATTTAGGATAAAATCGTTTTTAAACGAAAAGATTTTTGTTATTTTAATCGCCGGGAAATGGAAACAACTTTTTTATAATTCTAAACTTTTTGAGGCACAAAATGGATCGAAAACTTAAACAACTTAATGAGCTTGGTATTCACAATTGGAAATCTATTCGCTGGAATCTGTCAACGCCGCAATTAATCGAAACGGCACTAATGCGTGGCGAAGGACAATTAGCGGCAAATGGCGCATTGCTGGTCACTACCGGGGAACGCACCGGACGCTCACCCAATGACCGCTTTATTGTCGAAGAAGAAAGCAGTAAAGCGCTCATCGGCTGGGGAGATGTCAACGTGCCTATCTCTGAAGCCCGGTTTGATCATCTCCTGAATAAAGTGCTGACCTATTTTCAAAATAAAGATTTATTTGCGGAAGACCTTTTTGCCGGGCAGCATCCCACCTATCGCTTGCCGGTTCGGGTTGTCAGCGAATTCGCCTGGGCGTCATTGTTCGGCAGAACGCTGTTTGTGCGCCCGCAAAACGCTGACGAAGTCGCGAATCATCAACCGGAATATACGATTTTACACGCCCCGCTTTTGTTAGCCGACCCCAAAATCGATGGAACAAATTCTGAAGTTTTTGTGATTATTAACCTGGCTAAAAAGCTTGTGATTATTGGCGGCACGCAATATGGCGGCGAAATCAAAAAATCTATTTTTTCGATCATGAATTTTCTGCTGCCGCTGAAGGGCGTATTTCCCATGCACTGTTCTGCAAATGTGGGAAAGGAAGGCGATGCAGCCCTGTTTTTTGGGCTTTCCGGAACCGGCAAAACCAGCCTCTCGGCGGATCCGGAACGCCGCCTAATTGGTGATGACGAACATGGCTGGGGAGATGACGGCGTATTTAATTTTGAAGGCGGATGTTACGCCAAGGCGATTCGGCTTTCGCGGGAAAAAGAGCCGCAAATTTACAACGCCATCCGTTTTGGATCGATTGCCGAAAATGTCATTTTTAACCCCGAATCCCGTCAAATTGACTTTGATTCCGATAAAATCACTGAAAATACCCGCGCAACTTACCCGCTCGAATACATCGACAATGTGCTGCTTCCGGGCATTGGCGGTCATCCCCAAAACGTAATTTTCCTGACCGCGGACGCATTTGGTGTATTGCCGCCCATCTCCAAATTGACCCCGGAAATGGCGATGTATCATTTTCTTTCCGGGTATACTTCAAAACTTGCCGGAACAGAAGCGGGCATCACCGAACCGCAAACCGCTTTCAGCGAATGTTTTGGCGCACCATTCATGCCGCTGCCGGCAACACGCTATGCTGAAATGTTGGGCGAAAAAATGCGCAAACACCAGTCGGATGTCTGGCTGGTAAATACCGGTTGGTCCGGTGGGGCTTACGGCGTCGGCAAACGCATGGATATTCGCCTGACCCGCGCGATGATCAAAGCTGCGCTGAATGGGGAGTTACGGGCGGTCGAATTTAAGCATCATCCCGTATTTAATGTGCTGGTGCCGAGCACCTGCCCGGATGTTCCCACCGCGGTTTTGGACCCCCGGAATACCTGGGAAGATAAATCAGCCTACGATAAACAAGCGGCACGTTTAGCCGCACGATTTATCCAAAATTTTGAGAAATTCCCTGATGCGAAAGCGGCAATAAAAAATGCCGGGCCCAGGCAAGCTTAAATTCGCTTTAAATTTGCTTAAAAACAAAAAGGGAGGGCATCTTTAGCCCTCCCTTTTTGTTGAAATCGATCGAATAAATTTTTTAAATAACGACGTCAATCATTACCTCTTGAAAATACTCATAGATGTCTTCCAAAAGATGAACAACATCTTCCCAATCGCCATGCTGGTCGATCGTAAACATAATTTTCAACGCCAGGCGCGAGGCTTTTTCAAGTTCATAAGCCTCACATTTTTTTTCAAAAGCCGCTAATAATTTTTTGAGCTCCTGGCCATTTTGGTGAGAAAC
>Ga0114931_10005864_pt1 | contig 15177 bp, 14 predicted proteins | sample 2SBtaG_FD_89579 | JGI IMG/M metagenome (GOLD analysis project Ga0114931, IMG submission 89579) | Deep subsurface microbial communities from Kolumbo volcano to uncover new lineages of life (NeLLi) - 2SBTROV14_V59a metaG | ecosystem: Environmental > Aquatic > Marine > Volcanic | place: Kolumbo...
AAATACAGGAAGTATTTCATCAATTTAATCGGGGAAATGGGCCAAAATCCGCTTTTCCGCAGTAGGCTCTCTATTCTCGGACAGCCTCCTAGGACGTTTGCAGCCAAATTGATTTTTTTTTAAGACCGCCTCTCACCTCTTGGACACAGAAATGGAACAATACGAGGCGAGCTTAAATTTTACTAGTTATTTTTTAACGGCTCAGCTAACCCTCAAATTTATCCGATTACGGCATCGAATAAATTTGAGGGTTAGCTGAGCCGTTATGCTAATTTTTGAAAACGGGGACACGTATGCAAGTTTATTATGATAAAGATGCCGACCTTTCTGTAATTCAAGGTAGGAAGGTCGCAATTGTTGGCTACGGTTCGCAAGGCCACGCGCATGCCAACAATCTGAACGATTCTGGAGTGAATGTTGTGGTCGGGTTACGTTCAGATTCATCTTCGGTCGCTAAGGCTACAAACGCCGGTCTCAAAGTGATGCCGATCGAGACGGCCGTAGCCTGGGCCGACTTGGTCATGATTCTGGCACCGGACGAGCATCAGGCGGCGCTATACGCAGATATTATTGAACCGAATATTAAACAAGGTGGAGTGCTTGCGTTTGCGCACGGATTCAACATCCATTTCGAGCAAGTTGTGCCGCGCACCGATTTGGATGTGGTTATGGTTGCGCCCAAGGGTCCGGGACATTTGGTACGCTCGACTTACACCGAGGGTGGCGGTGTGCCTTCGTTGATCGCTGTATTTCAGAATGCTTCGGGGCAGGCGAAAGAGATCGCTTTGTCTTATGCCTCAGCTAATGGCGGCGGCCGCGCCGGAGTTATTGAAACCTCGTTTCGGGAAGAGACTGAAACCGATTTGTTTGGTGAACAAGCGGTTCTGTGTGGCGGTACCACGGCTCTGGTTCAGGCTGGATTTGAAACTCTGGTCGAAGCAGGTTATGCCCCCGAAATGGCCTATTTTGAGTGCTTGCACGAGCTGAAATTGATTGTGGATTTGATGTATGAAGGTGGCATTGCGAATATGCGCTATTCGATATCGAATACGGCTGAGTATGGTGATCTGACGCGTGGGCCGCGCATAATAACCGATCGAACCAAGAAAGAAATGGGCAAAATTCTGCTGGAAATTCAAAGCGGCGAGTTTGCGCGTGAGTTTATTCTAGAAAATCGGTCCGGCAACGCCAGTATGAAAGCAAAACGGAGACTGGGTAGGGCGCATTCTATCGAAGAAGTCGGTTCCAAATTGCGCGACATGATGCCGTGGATTAAAGAAAACAAGATTGTCGATAAAACCAAGAACTAAAGTGGGCTCATTTGTCCATTAACGGTTAACTTGCCGATGAATTTTAAGGTATTAGACTGGATCGAATGAATACGACTTAATGGACATGGAAAAGACCGCCTCAAGCCGAAAGCGGCGTGGTATCTACCTGCTGCCCAATCTGTTCACGACAGCCGCTCTATTTTGCGGTTTTTATGCGATAACCGCTGCGTTTAATGAGCGTTATGAATTGGCGGCTGTCGTTATCTTCGTGGCGATGATTTTGGACGGTATGGATGGTCGGGTAGCCAGATTGACCAACACGGAAAGTGAATTCGGCGCTCATTATGACAGCATGGCCGACATGGTTTCCTTCGGTGTGGCCCCGGCATTGGTTGTGTACGTTTGGTCGCTGTCGTCGTTGGGCAAGTTGGGGTGGTTCGCGGCCTTTGTGTACGCCGCTGGCGGCGCGCTCAGGCTGGCCCGTTTCAATGCTCAGTTGGAGACTGCGGATAAGCGATATTTTCAGGGTTTACCGAGTCCTTCGGCGGCCGCCATTTTAGCCGGACTGGTATGGGTAGCGACCGAGTATGGCTTCGAAGGTCAGGTTTTGAGCTATACTGTGCTGGTTGTTACGATAATGACTGGATTGCTGATGGTTAGTAATTTTCCGTACTACAGTTTTAAGGATATCAATTTGCGCGGCAAAGTGCCGTTTGTGGTGGCTATTGCGGTTATGCTGTGTTTTGCATTGATATTCGCGCATCCGCCCGTGATGTTGTTCGTGTTGTTTTTCAGTTACGCGATATCGGGGCCCGCGTTGACCTTAGTATTGCGCCGCCGCCGGCGCCAGCGTAAATAGTCGTAATTGGGGCTTGGCAAAAGCATTAAACCTGAGTATATTTTAATTACTAAGCTGCCGAGCCGAATAATGAAGTGCTTTTCCTCAAACAATTCTAAAGCGTTTTGTCCGTCGCCACCCGTTGGCGAGACTCCTGTCGGGCTGTCAAATCATTTAGTATTAATTCGCGTACTCTACCCGCTTCTGCCCTGAGGGGCATTCAAAGCGATCTCAAATTTAGTAGTAAGCATCCCCCCATTTCCAGCGGTGTATTTCCTGCGTAGGTACAACGTACGTTTGGATTGAATTGGAGTACTTTCATGAACGATAAATTGATCATTTTTGATACCACCTTGCGCGACGGCGAACAAAGTCCCGGGGCGTCAATGACGCGCGATGAAAAACTTCGTATAGCTAAGGCTTTAGAGCGACTCAAGGTTGATGTTATCGAAGCAGGTTTTCCGGCAGCGAGTCTTGGAGATTTTCAGGCCGTGGAAGCGATTGCCCGAACGATTAAGGACAGTACGGTATGTGGATTAGCTCGGGCATTGGACAAGGATATCGACCGGGTCGGTGAAGCTTTAAAAGCAGCGGATCGGAGTCGTATCCATACGTTTATAGCCACGTCGGCGATTCACATGAAAATGAAACTCCAAATGCAGCCGGAACAAGTTATCGAGTATGCGGTGCGCGCTGTCAAACGTGCTCGGGAATATACCAACGATGTGGAGTTTTCACCCGAAGACGCGGGGCGTTCCGATGAGGATTTTTTGTGCCGCATTCTGGAAGCGGTAATCGATGCTGGTGCGACTACATTGAATATTCCTGATACGGTGGGCTACAGTGTACCCGAGCAGTTTGGAAAAACTATAGGCAACCTGATTAGCCGTATTTCAAATGCTGACAAAGCGATTTTCTCGGTGCATTGCCACAATGATTTGGGTTTGGCGGTAGCTAATTCTCTGGCTGCGGTAATACATGGTGCCCGCCAGATAGAATGTACCATTAATGGTTTAGGTGAACGCGCTGGGAATGCATCGTTGGAAGAAGTGGTTATGGCCGTCCGTACACGCAAGGACGTGTTTCCGTGTCAGACCAGCGTAGACACTCGTGAGATAGTAAACTGTTCCAAACTGGTTTCCAGTATTACCGGGTTTCCGGTTCAACCCAACAAAGCTATTGTCGGTGCAAACGCGTTTGCACACGAAGCTGGGATACACCAGGACGGTGTGCTGAAAAGTCGTGAGACTTATGAAATTATGCGGGCACAGGACGTGGGCTGGAGTGCTAATCGTATGGTTTTGGGTAAACATTCTGGGCGAAATGCGTTTAAAGCCCGTATGAACGAATTGGGTGAAGAGTTTGAAACCGAAGAAAGTTTGAATGCTGCGTTTTTCTTGTTTAAGCAACTGGCCGACAAAAAACATGAAATCTTTGACGAGGATTTGCAGGCGCTGATCTCGGAAGTCAGTGCCGAAGCGGAGCAAGAAGGCGTGCAGTTGGTTGCCTTGCGAGTTTGCTCGGAAACGGGTGAGGTGCCTGAGGCTAAGGTGACTCTTAGTGTCGCAGGTGACGAGGTTACCAGTATCGCCACCGGAGGTGGCGCCGTAGATGCAAGCCTTAGAGCAATTGAGTCTATTGTTCAGACCAATGCTTCGCTGCAGTTGTATTCCGTGAACAATATAACCAGCGGCACCGATGCACAAGGCGAGGTGACTGTGCGACTCGAAAAAGATGGACGTATAGTGAATGGCCAAGGTGCGGATACCGATATTGTTATTGCGTCGGCGAAAGCCTATCTTAATGCCGTCAATAAAATTTCTGCTGTACAAGCGCGCGAGCATCCGCAGGTCGCCGGAGACGTTTAATTTGGAATTTTTATTTGAGGGTAAGTGATTTTGTTTTTCGGTTTTTGATGACATTGCGGGTCTAGGCAAAATAGTTGGTTTGAGGTCTTTCGTGATGGATAATAATAAGCGGATTCGGTACCTACAGGCGATGGGCATTACCGTTTGGCTCCCGCAACGGAATAATAATTCGGATCCTAATTCGAGTCCCGAGCCTAGCGTTGTCAAAAAGGTCGAGACTCCTTCGGTTTCACCGATCTGGACTATGCCAAAAACTCGCGAGCAAAACGAGAATAGTCTTAGGGTATTCGACGAAAATGACTGGACTGACTTGGTCCGGCAAGTTGCTGGGTGCACTGCTTGCGGTTTGCATACCACACGAAAACAGACGGTATTCGGAACGGGTAGCCATTCAGCATCGTGGTTGGTCATTGGCGAGGCACCTGGCGCTAGCGAAGACCAGCAGGGCAAACCGTTTGTGGGCAAAGCAGGGCAGTTGCTAACCGAGATGCTGCGTGCGCTGGGTCTGAGCAGAGAAGAGGTATTTATCGCGAATATGCTCAAGTGTCGACCGCCGCAGAACCGGAATCCACGGTCAATTGAGGTGGATGCCTGCGAGCGATTTTTGCGTCAGCAGGTTGAGATGCTAAAACCAAAAATTATACTCGCGGCTGGCCGGGTCGCTGCTCAGAATCTTTTAAAAACCGATGCGCCGTTGGCGCGACTGCGCGGTAAGGTGCATCGTTACCGAGAAATACCGGTGGTCGTGGTTTACCATCCAGCGTATTTGCTCAGGTCGCCGCTGGAAAAACGCAAGGCTTGGGATGATTTGCTGCTTGCACGTGAGACAATAGAGCGTGTGGGCGTTAATAGCATAAAAATCGTCTCGGTACCCGATTGACAGCTAAAATTAAGCTGGTATCAGCACGTAATTTTGGTAAATAATTAAGAATTTGCGTAACTATTCAGCGTCTTTGCCTTTTAAGACGCAGGTGTTTGATTTATCAGGGGGTGTGAATACGTCCTGCTATGCTCTGCTGCAACGGCCTTGTTGCAGAAGCCTGATAAATCAAACACCTGCGTCTTTTGAATTAAATCACACTGAATAAATACGAATTTGCTAAGGCTTTTAGAAACATGCATGATTTATTAAACTTCTTCAAAAAATTAGTAACCTACAATGCGGAAAGGGATTTCTATGCTAAGTACAATCCCAGCACTGCTGTAGACATGGATTTAAAGAGTTTCCGTCCCATGCGGTTATCAGATCTACGACCGATACTGGAGATTGAGCAACAGGTTTACAATTTTCCCTGGAGTGATAAGACTTTTCGCGATTGCTTAAGTGTCGGCTATCTGTGTTGGGTTTGCGAGCGTGTCGATCAGGTCGTAGCGTATGGAATCTTATCGATCGGCGCAGGTGAAGCGCATGTTATGAATATTTGTGTTTCTCCACGGGTCCAGCGGCAAGGCTACGGAGTAGCCATGATGAACAAATTAATCGAAGTAGCGATAGAAAATCGAACCCAATCGTTGCTATTGGAAGTGCGCCCGACCAATTTTTCTGCGTTGAAGATGTACCGGAAGATGGGATTTAACGAAATCGGCGTGCGCAAGTCCTATTATCCTGCCCCTAATAACGGTCGGGAAGACGCGCTGATGCTGGGTATAGAGTTGTCGGCGGGGTAACAGCAAATAGTGCGCTAGTCTGTATTTCTCACTAGAGCCTAAGCCAAGGTGTTATAAACTTGTAACGATTCAGCGTCTTTGCCTTTTAAGACGCAGGTGTTAGGTATTTGATTTATCAGGACGCGTGATACGTCCTTGTAAGTTCTGCTGCAACATCCCTGTTGCAGAAACCCGACAAATCAAACACCTTGCCTCTCCAGGATTAATTTACACTGAATAGACACATAAACTTTCTGTCCATCTTAGGTCTAAGATAAAGATATTGGATTCCGCTGAGGGGTTAACCGTGTCTAAACAACACAAAGATTTTGCGGTTCGACTGGTCAACGCATTACTCGAAGTTCACTGCGGTTTAAAGTCCGATCCGGACAATCCCTGCAAGGTGCTGGCGCCCTATCCCGGGAGGGATTGCGCGAGTTTAGATCTGACACCGTTTGAATCTCAGACAAAGTGTGCCGATGCGGCGCAATATTTCGATGCGGTGCAAGATGTTGATGGACTGCTCGACGCCTATTCACGAGCCCGGCAAGACAAACGTTTTGAGCAAGATCTGCCTGGGGCTTCTGATTATGTGACAGATTACGCGGCCGAATTTCTTGAGCGGATATTACAGCGCGCCAGAGCAAAGCTTAAATCGGATGATGCACGCCGTATCGCTGCACTGACATCCAATCTGGACATTTATGCCGCGGTTAAAGCGGTCGAGTCCTTACTGAATAGCCAAGCGGATTTGACCTTGTTGAAGATCTCCGAGCGACTTGGGTGGTCGCTTCATTTTGATCACCTTGCGATTCGCTGTGGAAGTTCTGCTCAGGGTGATGCGGAGCGGGTTGTAGACAACCTTTGTGACCAGCACGGTTATGCGTCGTGTCAGTTGCACGGCGAAAATTATTATAAATTTCAGGATGGCTGGAACGCGTACGTGTTGTATAAAGTACTCGACAACGGTCAGCAATTACGCTTATTTATTGATCAGTCGAGCGCCGGGTATTCCGCGCAGATTATACAGCACTGGAACCATGTCTACGGTTACACTGCGCATCACCTCGCGCTGAGTGCAACCTGCTTGGTTAACGGCATGCGAATCGCCGTTCCGTTAGCCGAGCAGACCGCCGCGATGGAATCGCATAATATAGAAGTATTGACGGCGACCGGCGAGTATACCGGCGGGCTGCTGGAGCAGGTTTTCACGCGGCCCGAGCTTAATGTGGATATACCGGAGGTGATACGCGAACACCTGAGACGCTACGACCGGTCGCTGGAGGCCACTATTGAGAATGGCAAATTGCTGGAATTGATATCACGACGCGAGATACAATCTGCTTTGAAACCGGACTATTTTGCGCTATACGGTATTGATTTCGATAACGCCAATCCGCTGCATTCGGCACCGGTATACCCGTATTTTCTGCCCGCGCAGGCTGCTCATGTAATTCGCACGTCGGTAGAAGTCGCATGAACCTTTAAAAAAACGTATTGGATATTGACGGTATGCATTTGTTACAAGGCAAGCGCGCTCTGGTTTGCGGTAGCACGCAAGGTATAGGGCGGGCGATTGCACTACATTTCGCCGATTTGGGCGCAGATGTTGTTTTACTTGCCCGTGACCCAACAGCACTTGAAGTTGTGGCGGATCAGCTGAGTACTGAGATTGGCCAACAGCATGCGTTCATCGTTGCGGATTATTCTTATCCGGATGCTTTAAAGCAGACTTTGGGCGAAGCTCTCCGCGATTTTCAACCGTTGGATATTTTGGTGAACAATACCGGTGGTCCTCCGGGTGGTCTTATCAAGGATGCCGATGCGGATGCGTTCCTGGAGGCTTTTTCAAAGCACTTAATCTGTAACCAAATACTTGCACAAAGCCTTATACCCGGCATGAAACAGGCAGGCTTTGGCAGGATTATCAATATTATATCAACGTCGGTCAGGCAACCGATTCCGGGTCTGGGCGTATCCAATACTGTTCGAGGCGCTGTGGCTAGCTGGGCGAAAACTTTGGCCGGTGAAGTCGCACTGTTTGGAATTACGGTCAATAACATCCTTCCCGGTGCTACCAAGACCGCGCGGCTCGCATCCATTATCGATAGCAATGCAGAAAAATTTAATAAATCGGCTGAGCAAGCTGCTGAAGACATGCAGCAAACCATTCCGATGAGGCGCTTCGCGGAGCCCGTGGAGATTGCGCAGGCTGCCGGGTTTTTGGCATCTGATTGGGCCGCGTATATAACCGGGGTTAGTCTTCCCGTGGACGGCGGGCGTTTAAGCTGTATTTAGCCTTTATTTATCACTGGAATGATAATCCCTTACTTGATCATCTTGCCCTCTGATGAGAAATGCAGGTCGACGATGGGACGATGGAGCAGATCTTAAATTACATCGATGGTAGGCTAGTGGCGCCAGTTTCCGGTAACTGGATGGAGAATATTGAGCCTGCTACAGGCTTGTGTTATTCCGAGGTGCCGGATTCCGATCTTGCGGATGTGGACGCTGCGGTCACCGCCGCCGAACGAGCGTTTGCGGCCTGGTCTAGGGCTTCGATTGACGAGCGATCGCGTGTGCTGCTGCGCATTGCCGATTTGATCCATGAGAATCTGGACGAACTGGCACGGGCTGAGTCGATCGATTCCGGTAAACCCTTGAGCGTTGCAAAGCAGGTTGATATTCCCAGGGCATCCGCTAATTTTCAGTTTTACAGTTCCGCCATACAGCACTTTTGTTCCGAATCACACGCGATGGGTGAGCAAGCGCTGAATTACACACTGAGGGTGCCGCTGGGTGTCGTAGGTTGCATTTCGCCGTGGAATCTTCCTCTATATCTGTTTACTTGGAAAATAGCACCCGCGCTTGCGGTCGGCAACACGGTCGTCGGCAAACCTTCGGAATTGACTCCGATGACAGCGTTCATGCTGGCCAAAATCTGCATGCAAGCCGGTTTGCCCGCGGGTGTTTTAAATATTGTTCACGGCCTGGGTAGCAAAGCTGGACAAAGCCTGGTGGAACATTCCGATGTGCAGGCGATATCGTTTACAGGTGGAACCCAAACAGGTGCCCGGATCGCTAAAACCGTAGCACCGAGTTTCAAAAAGATATCACTGGAACTGGGTGGAAAAAATCCCAATATCATTTTTGCTGATTGTGATTATGAAAACGCAATGGCAACCACAGTGCGGTCGTCTTTTTTTAATCAGGGTGAGGTTTGTTTGTCGGGTTCCAGAATATTTGTAGAAAAATCCATCTTCGAAAAATTCAAACTGGATCTGGTTGCCCGGACAAAATCCCTAACGGTTGCGGACCCATTGATCGAGCAGTGTGATCTCGGTGCACTGGTTTCTGAGGCTCATCTCGAAAAGGTATTGTCCTACATCGAACTGGCCCGGCAGGAAGGCGGTAAGATATTGACGGGTGGTATCAGGGCGCGATTGAATGACCGCTGTGAGGGAGGTTGTTTCGTTGAACCAACTGTTATTGAGGGCCTTAGTCACGATTGTCGGACCAACCAGGAAGAAATCTTTGGCCCGGTGGTCACGCTGATGCCGTTTGAAAGCGAAGTCGAAGTGCTGGCGTATGTGAATAGTACGGCTTATGGTTTATCCGCATCGGTGTGGAGCGAGAACCTGACACGTTGCCACCGATTGGCGAATCAGATTCAGTCGGGAATAATTTGGATCAATTGTTGGATGGTCAGGGATTTGCGCACACCCTTCGGCGGCATGAAACAGTCAGGTGTAGGACGCGAGGGCGGATTCGAAGCTTTGAAATTTTTTACCGAGACCAAGAATGTTTGTATTCATCTGGGGGACTCATAACAGTGCCCAGCGCCCGCGTTAATTCCGAGCAAGCACCCGAACCGGTCGGTGCGTATCCGCATGCTCGGTGCGTGGGCAATCTGCTGTTTTTGTCCGGGGTTGGGCCGCGTAAACGGGGTTCGAGTGCAATCCCGGGCGTAGAATTGGATGCTGGCGGCAATATCGTTGCCTACGACATCGCGATTCAGTGCCATGCGGTGTTCGAAAATGTGCGATTCATATTGGAGGAGGCCGGTTCCAGCTGGTCTGAACTTGTCGATGTGACGGTATTCTTAACTAATATGAACCGGGATTTCTTAGTCTATAACAAAATCTATAAGGAATATTTCACCACTAACCAGCCTTGCCGTACAACAGTAGAGGTCAATAAGTTGCCGACACCGATAGCGATAGAATTGAAATGCATTGCGACCGTTAAGTGAGTGGACTTGGATATATTCCAAATTGGGATAACAGCTGTAAGGCGTCAAAAAAGTTTACTGAAGGAGTATCATTATGAGGCAACTTAAAGCTCTGAACTTTCAGCGGTGGATCGAAGAGCACCGCCATCTATTGAAACCCCCGGTGTGCAACAAGTTAGTGTTCGAGGATGCGGAGTTTATCGTCATGGTCGTTGGCGAGCCCAATACCCGCAAGGATTATCACTATGACGAAGGCGAGGAGTTTTTCTACCAGATCGAAGGACGCATGGTTCTGAAGATTAGTCAGGACGGTCAGCTAAGGGACATTCCGATAGAAGCCGGAGAAATATTTCTACTACCTGCCCGGGTGCCACATTCGCCGCAACGCTTTGAGAATTCAGTTGGACTGGTTATAGAACGCAAGCGTCTGCCAGGCGAGAAAGATGGTTTTATGTGGTTTTGCGATGCTTGTTCAAACTTGTTGTACGAGGAATATTTTACGCTGAACGATATCGAGAAGGATTTGCCACAGATATTCGGGCATTTTTATTCCAGTCTCGAACATCGTACCTGCAGCCAATGCGGGGCGGTTATGAAACCTCCCAACTAGTCTTTTTTACCGACTTTATGTTCAAGATCGATATTCATACTCACATTCTGCCTGAGAACTGGCCGGATTTGCAGCAAAAGTATGGCTATGGCGGGTTTGTCAGTATCAATCATACTCAGCCGGGTTGTGCGCAGATGCTCAAAGACGGTGTGGTGTTTCGCGAAATCCAACACAATTGCTGGGATATCAATGCTAGATTGAGTGACTGCGAATCCTCTGACATAAAGGTACAGGTGCTTTCGACCGTGCCCGTGATGTTTTCGTATTGGGCCAAACCCGAACATACCTTGGATCTTTCCCGCTTTCTGAACGATCATATCGCTGGCGTGGTTGCGGCCTCTCCAAAACGTTTTGTAGGTTTAGGCACCTTGCCCATGCAGGCCCCCAATCTTGCGATTTTAGAACTGCAGCGATGTGTCCGGGGTTTAGGTTTGGCCGGTATTCAGATCGGTTCGCACGTGAACGGCGCGAATTTAGGCGAGCCGCGTTTTTTTCCGATTTTTGAAGCCGCGCAAGATATGGGTGCTGCAATCTTTGTGCATCCTTGGGATATGATGGGTGCGGATAGATTGAAGAAATATTGGTTGTCGTGGTTGGTTGGCATGCCCGCCGAACTTGCGGTTGCAATTTGCTCGATGATATTTGGCGGTGTATTCGAGCGCTTTCCCAGGTTACGGGTTGCTTTCGCGCACGGTGGCGGCGCGTTTCCATCGACGTTGGGCCGGATCCAACACGGGTTTGAGGTGCGGCCGGATTTGTGCGCAGTGGATAATGCTATTTCTCCGGATGATTATCTTGGGCGATTTTATGTAGACTCTTTAGTTCACGATACACGCATGCTGGAATACCTGATCAGATTGATTGGGCCCGAATCGATTGCTTTGGGATCGGATTATCCGTTTCCGCTGGGCGAATCTACGCCGGGCCGATTGATAGAAACGATGAACTTGCCGAACGATACTAAAGCCTTGTTGCTGCACGGCACCGCGCTAAATTGGCTGGGTTTGACGGTTGAAAATTTTCAGTGAGCCAGTTTGAGTTTGAACTTGGTGGAACGCGCTTCCATATTAATTCGGCGCATGGCATCGGTCTGTCTATCCCGCTACACTTTGGAGGTGACGGGATGAGCGCGTTTGGTATCGCACCGGCCGTGGCTCAGGTCGTCAAAAACGACTTTTTTATCGGCGATACGCAGTGCGGTGGCAGCTGTAATGTGCAGCAGTATACGCTGATTCCGCACTGTCAAGGCACGCATACGGAGTGTGTTGGACATGTGGTGAATCAAAACGTATCGATTACCGATATGCTTGACGATGCGTGGATTCCCGCGACGCTACTTAGCATTATCCCCGAATCCGGTCAGGATTGCGTGGACCATTACAATCCGGTTATAGACCCGCACGATAAGGTTATTTCGTCGATGAACATCAGGGAGAGTTTACAAGAATTTGATGATCATCGTTTTCATCGTGCGGTAATCATCCGAACTCTACCAAACCCAATACTCAAAAAAACCATGCACTACACCATGGCACCTTATTTTTCGAACGATGCTATGACAGAATTAGCCAAGCGCCAAATTCAACATTTGCTGGTTGATTTTCCGTCCGTGGACCGTATGGATGATCAAGGATTGCTTTCGAATCACAGACAGTTTTGGGGCTTGGATCCAGAAGGCCACGATTTGGGCGGCAAACAACCCTCACGCCGTACGATTACGGAGCTTATCTATGTGCCGGAGCGGGTTAAGGATGGCTACTACATGCTTAACCTTCAAATACCCGCGTTTATTTCAGACGCCGCACCTAGCCGGCCGCTGGTTTTTGCGGTGAATTTGCAATGAATTTTGACAGTAGCCACGCTTTTGCTGAGGACCTTGACCGTCTAGATCCGCTTGCAGCGTTAAGGGATAAGTTCTATATCCCGCGCAGTCTCGACGGTCTCGAACAGATTTATCTTTGTGGTAATTCTCTAGGATTGCAGCCTAAATCGGCACGCGTAACTATCGATGAAATTTTGGACTCCTGGGCCCTCAATGCGGTCGAAGGCCATTTTGCAGGAGATCATCCGTGGCTTTCGTACCACGAGTTTATAACCGAAAAAATGGCACACCTGGTCGGAGCAATTCCGTCTGAGGTCGTCGCGATGAACTCGCTGACAGTTAATCTTCATCTGATGATGGTTAGTTTTTACCGGCCGACAGCCGAACGTTACAAAGTGTTGATCGAGAAGAACGTATTTCCATCCGACCGGTATGCTGTGCACTCCCAAATCAACTTTCATGGCCTAGATTCTGCTGACGCATTGATCGAAGTGTGCCCGCGCATAGGCGAATATAATATCCGCAACGATGATTTGCTTGAGTTGATCGACAGGGAAGGCGAGCGTATCGCGTTGATCCTATTCCCGGGTGTTCAGTATTATACCGGACAGGCATTCGACTTGACCGAAATCACTCATGCGGGACATCGCAAGGGGTGCAGAGTTGGTTTCGATCTTGCCCACGCAGTCGGCAATTTGCGGTTGCAGTTGCATGAGTCGGATGCTGATTTTGCGGTTTGGTGTTCATACAAATATTTGAACGCCGGCCCTGGCGCTGTGGCCGGTTGTTTTGTCCACGAACGTCACGGCGGACAAAGTGACTTGCCGCGATTCGCGGGGTGGTGGGGTCACGATAAAGCCAGCCGGTTTCAAATGCCGGATCGGTTTTCAGCGCTGTCCGGTGCGGAAGGTTGGCAGATCAGCAATCCACAAATATTGTCGATGGCCCCATTACTGGCTTCGCTGGATTTGTTCGAACACGCCGATATGAGTGCGTTACGCGTTAAATCCGAACGTTTGACCGGTTATCTGGAATTTCTGCTGAATACCCGATGTGGTGACAGGATGTCGATAATAACGCCTGCTTCAGTAGACCAAAGGGGGGCGCAGTTGTCTATTAGGGTGAATTCCAAAAATGCAAAAGGAAAACGTGTCCATGAAAAACTCGGTCAAACCGGTATTGTTTGCGACTGGCGCGAACCTGACGTGATTCGTGTGGCACCGGTGCCTCTTTATAATAAATTTATGGATGTGTTCGAATTCGTAGAGAGAATTCGAACGATGTTTTAAATATACTCTTCGCACATGAAAATTTAGTATTTAGGGTGCGTGATTTTTTGTGGAGGGCAAGGCGGAAAATCGCCGCTCTAGTCGCTCTACAGTAAAATTTTCCAACGCCGGCATACGCGAAAAAGTATGTGTACTGGGTGCTAAAATTTCATGTGCGGAGAATATACTTATGCAGAAAAAAGAAATCATGTTGGTCGGGGCAGGGTTGGCGGGTTGCCTGTTGGCAATTTATCTGGCTAGGCGAGGGTTTTCGGTCAAATTATTCGAAAAGCGACCGGATATGCGCAGCCACGATATTCCCGCGGGCCGGTCGATCAACTTGTCTTTGTCTGCTCGTGGTATTCATGCCTTATCCGAAGTGGGATTGGACAGCAAGATCAAACCTGATTTGATCGCAATGTCGGGGCGCATGCTGCATAGGATTTCCGGCCAATTGCAGTACCAACCCTATGGTAAAAATCAAGGCGACGTGCATTACTCGGTTTCCAGAAGCGTGTTGAACCGGCTTTTGTTGGACACCGCCGAAGCAAGCGGAAAGGTTTCGCTGTTTTTCAATGAGCAATGCACTGACCTGAACCTCGCGAATAATTGCACGAAATTCAGGAATACGATCGATGGTAATACGCGCTCGGTCGGCTTTGATGCGTTGATTGGTACGGACGGAGCCGGTTCGGCTGTTTGCCGTGCGCTGGTCCATGCAAACGCAATCGAATACCGTCACGAACCTTTGGCACACGGTTACAAGGAACTGACCATTCCAGCGGATGCCAACGGCAAGCACCGTATCGAAAAAAATGCACTGCATATTTGGCCGCGGGGCGGCTATATGCTGATTGCATTGCCTAATACCGACGGTAGCTTTACCGTAACGCTGTTTTTGCCACACAAGGGTCCGGTGAGTTTTGAATCACTGTTAGACGGACAAAGCTTATTGGGCTTTTTTCGCGATCAATATCCGGATGCGGTACCGCTAATACCTAGGTTGACCACGGATTTTATGGCCAACCAAACCGGCGGGTTGGGAACCATACGCTGTATGCCCTGGCACGCTAGTGGCAAAGTTATGCTGTTGGGTGATGCGGCTCACGCTGTCGTACCCTTTCATGGTCAGGGTATGAACTGTGCGTTTGAAGACTGCTCTGAATTTAATCGCTGTTTGGATAGGTTCAATGATTGGGATGAGTTGTTCCAGGCTTTGGACGAAAAAAGACGCCGCAACGCGAATGCGATCGCGGATATGGCGTTGGAAAACTACGTCGAAATGCGCGAGTCGGTCAGGAATCCAAAATTTCATCTACACAAAAAAATCGAATGGTTGATCGAGGAGCGTCATCCTGATCGCTTTATCGCAAGGTATTCGATGGTTATGTTTCACCGCATACCGTACGCAGAGGTGCAGCAGCGTGGCGAGATTCAAGCAGCGATATTGGATCGATTGTCGGTTGATGCTGAGCAGATTGATGATGTGGATATTGCACTGGCTGATAAGCTGGTTGAAGAACGACTGGATCCTATAGAAATGATATAAGCTGTGATAGCTCAGATCTCACCATGCATGTAGTCTCAGATATACTTCCGCCAGACACCGGTGTTACTCAGAT
>Ga0114931_10005865_pt1 | contig 15173 bp, 7 predicted proteins | sample 2SBtaG_FD_89579 | JGI IMG/M metagenome (GOLD analysis project Ga0114931, IMG submission 89579) | Deep subsurface microbial communities from Kolumbo volcano to uncover new lineages of life (NeLLi) - 2SBTROV14_V59a metaG | ecosystem: Environmental > Aquatic > Marine > Volcanic | place: Kolumbo...
AGGCAAATATAAGAAACGGAGTGTGTTTTCTATAGAGGAAACTAAATTTTTTATTCACACTAAACATTGGAGGTTTGGGATAACTATTGAAAAACCTCCAGTGTTTTTTGTGAGGCATTAGAGGGGGGAAATCTACTGAAAAACCTCCAATGTCTTTACGACTCAACACCTTCTTCCAGGCTTTCTGTCGTGACTTTTTTGATGCCGGATTGCATATAAGAGCCGCATTTCGGGCATTGCCAGCAGGTGACAATGTATGTTTCGCCTTTATCGAATAAATTGGTAAGCCCGCGGATAATGCCCGACCAACCGACAAAACCCGGCGCACTCTCAAGCAGCACATCTTTTGGCGTTAAAACCCGGTTACAGCAAACCTTCAGTTGACGATCATCCTGTGATTCTCTCATCTCGAAACCTCCCTGGTTTCGTCGTTAATTTTCGCGATTTAAGCGGTTGTTATTTGGTATCGGCAGGGATTAAAGAAGGTTGAATAGAATTTTGAAGCGGTTAGGAAAAAATCGGATTGGAAGATTATTTTTGAGGTATTGACTTGAAAAACGTTGCCATATCTGTAAAACCATACCCGCTGATGCTGTCAAAAGTAATCATTTTACCGGATGCGCATTCGCGAAAAACAGTTTGCCACTGCGCAAGCAATGGTAATGCGCGCTTTGCTTCGCTTTCATTCGCAAAATAGCCCAATGAAACATGCGGCACAAACGCTTCGCGCATCTCCGGGCCCAGGGCTTGGTAATGCGCATTCAGCAAGCTTCGTCGCGATGCGATCGCGGCAAAAGCAATTTTTGAAGCCGCATCCGCCGGTTTTAAAACCGCCACCAGGGTTTGATTTTTCCACAGGCGAATCCCATCAAAAACAAACGTGAGCCGATGGGTCTCTTTGCACAAAGACGAATGAAACGCCGGGCGGATCCATTCGTTTTCAATCGCTAAATCATCCGGTAAACGATCTAAAAATGTCTGAAAACAGATGTGTTTCCCGGGCGTTAACCCGCTTTTATTCAAATCATTTAGACCGTCCCAGGCGGTTACGTGAAAAGATGGTGTCGGAAGTGCGCAGAAAAAATATTCTCCTTTTAAAAAAAACGGGTTGAGCGCTTCCAACGCTTCATCGAGCGATTTGTATAATTGCAGCGATTCGTCGGTTGAAAAAGGACAATGGATTTTTTGCAAATTGCCGGCCGCCGGCATTAAACTATTCCCAGGATTATCAAACAACAATGAAAACCCCCGGAAATCCGCCCATCCTAACTGTTCCGTTAGTTTGCGATTGGTAACTGTATGCGTTAGTATCTTTTCCATCATCACTATTATTCGGGAAAATAAAGTTCAACTTTACAAAAATTATTGTCACTTACAATTTTGAAGGGAGAATATCCGGGAAAAAATTGAATTATGAAAGGTTTAAATTGTAGTGAACGCAAATTTGCGTTCACTACAATTTGCGCCCGGAAATTTTCGGGCTTTTTCAACGATTTCCCGATGCCAAACCCACATTTTGCACTGCCCGGATTCTCTGTTTCTACACTTCCCGGTTCGCGGGTTAAGAAAAATAAAAACGCATCCATTCAGCGATCAGGGTTATCAATTGGGCCTGATGAAAAAGCAGTGTAAAACCATGATCGGCGGAATCCATGTGATGAACCCGGGTTTGATTTTCAGGGTTAAGGGATTGCAATGGCTTTTCAAAATGCTGGCGATAATTATAAAACGCCGGGCTGCCCGCGGAATAAATGAGACATAATTTTACGCCGTTTTTATTTAATATGTGAAATCCTTCCACCCATCGTTCAGCAGAAAGCGTTTGCGAAGTATCCCCAGGCTCATCCGCTGTTTCCGGGGTGATTTTAACCGCTTTTAAATTCGCCGGGACCTGTTTGAGCATTTTAAAAATATCACTTTTACCGGTGAGAATGTTTGACCAACCGCGCGTGCTAAACAACCGTTTTTTGTAAGATTCGATCATATACCCTTTGCTGAATTGGGTAAACAAATCAATTGGAACGATCCCGGCGATACGTGAATCTTCGCAGGCGGTAAAAAAAGCCGCGTCCGCACCGGAACAAATCCCGGAAAGGACAAATTTTTTGACATCCCTTTTTGAAGAAATAAAATCCATCGCAACCCGGGCTTCCAAAATGCTGCTTTCATCAAAGGATAACTCGTCCCTGCGCCGCGGGCTGTCGCCGATACCGGAAAAATCGAACCGAAAGGTGATAAAACCATCGGCGGCCATTTTCCGGGCTAATTGCACATGCAGACGGCTCGGCCCCACGCGATGAAGCAAGCCGGAATTGAGTAAAATAATTGCCGGTTTATTTGGATCAACCTTATCCGCCGGAGGATCGGCAACAACGCCAACCAGGCTTTTATTGGTTCCAAAATGCCAGACTTTTTCATTCATTTATCGTCCTTTTGCAGCCATTCGACAATTGTATTCAACGCTTCGTTGGGCATTAAAACCGAAGAATAACCCGACTCTTTGCGCCACACCCGCGCTCCGGTTATCATTTCCGCCTGGCAAAGCGCACCGTTATTCTCAAAATGTTTTCGAAGCGCATCAATTTCGGATGGGTTCGTGTTGTTGATAATCAATGTCTTTTTTGCCGACGGATTGTGCCGCTGCATCAAATCGATCTGTTCAATTTCCCGGCAAAATGAGGCGCTAAATGGGAATCCCAGCACTTGTAGATTTTCACTATGCCGGATTTCGGGCGGCGGGCGGTGCAATAAGTCCTTTAGCCAAGCGTCGTGCATATCGATTACCTCTGACAAATATTGCTTTCCATTAATCACCACATCCCATAACGCCAGTTTTTCGATAGCGAGATTTTCCGCGGCGATGGCCGCCAGTGTCGCGCCCAGGCGCATGCCCGCCAGTGAAATCCGCGAAATGCCGGCATAATCGCGCAACTCTTCAACCGCCGCTGCAATGTCGCCTGTCCACTGGGAAATGCTGCCGTCAATCGATGCGCCGTGGGAATCCCCGGTGGCGAAATAATCAAATCGCAGCACATGAAAACCGCAACCCGAAAGGCGATTCGCCAATTCCAGAATTGCCCGATGCGCCCGCATGTATTCCTGCCCGATCGGGTTGCATAAGACCAGTCCTTCGCGTCGGTCGCGTGAGGGATGCGCCGCATGATATGCGCCAAAAAGCTGTTTAGCGGGTTCGCCAAAGTGAAAACAGTTCATAGAATCGAGGCTGATGGATTAACGTTTATCCTTTGCGTTTACGAGTTTTTTTAATCGACCAATAATGCCTTTACCTGAATCCGCTTTTTTGAGGGTAGCGTTTGCAGAAGCGTTTTCCGGGGCGGAAAGAGCGGCTGCGCTGCATCTCGCGGCAAGTTGTTGTAGGGTTTGCAGCAAAATATCTCTCGGGTTTAATTTTGCGCCGATTCGCTTTTCGATCTGTCCGATCACTTGCACAGCCAATAATGAGTGCCCGCCGAGATCGAAAAAATTGTCATTCCTGCCAATTTTTTTGACGCCGAGCGCCTCTGCCCAGATCCGGGCAATGGATAATTCCACCGGCGTTTCCGGCGCATCAAAAATATCCGCGGCTTGATCAAACTGCACTCCGGGTACCGGCAGGGCTTTTCGATCAATTTTGCCATTCGGCGTCAGCGGGAGCTGATCCGGCATCACAAAATCAGACGGGATCATAAACTCCGGCAGCTTTTTCCGCAGAAAACGCCGTAAATCACTGGGTTTCAACGGATCATCATCGTTGTTGATAATGTAAGCGATCAACCGTTTGTCGCCGCCCGGAAATTCCCGGTCAACGACAACAGCTTGGGATACCATTTTATGCTCATTGAGCGCGGTTTCGATCTCGCCTAATTCGATGCGGAAACCGCGAATTTTAACCTGGTGATCCATCCGCCCCAGGAACTCGATATTTCCATCCGGAAGCCAGCGGGCCAGATCGCCGGTTTTATACAAACGTAGATCGTGGGGCGTAGGGCGTAGGGCGTAAAGCGTGGAGCGAAGGGCGTTAAGATTATTCGCTTTACGCTCCACGCTCTCCACTCCTCGTTTCTCAATTTCCACAAACCGATCCGCTGTCAACTCCGGTCGATTCAAATACTCCCGCGCAACGCCGTCGCCGCCAAGATATAATTCGCCCGGCGCGCCTATTGGAACGGGCTGCATGTTTTTATCGAAAATATACGCTTGTGTGTTGGCGATTGGCTTGCCAATGGTTTCGACGCCATTTTTCTCTCGCAGCGTGAAGGTCGAGTAGGTGGTATCTTCCGACGGCCCGTAAAGATCAAAAACGCGCTCGACGCCGCTTTCGTATAATTGATTGACAACCGCTGCCCTGAGTGGTTCCCCGGCGAGATTGACCGTGCAAACGCCTTTCGGAATGGCATTCTGGCGCAGTAGTTCAACCATCGCCGATGGCACTGTATTGATCAAACGAACCTGGTTTTTTGCCGGCAGGTTTGGTAATTCAAGCGCGTTTTCAGCTAAAACGATGGTTCCGCCCCAACTCAGCGGCGTAAAAATTTCGAAGACGGAGAGATCGAAACAAATGGATGTGGAAGCGAGAACGCCCTGCAAATCTTTTTCATCAAAAACGGTTTTTGCCCAATGCAGCAACGCGGCGGTGTTTCGATGTTCGATGGCAACGCCTTTGGGTTTGCCGGTCGAACCGGAGGTATAAATGATGTAAGCCAGGCTTTTGGAATTTACGGTGTTTTCCGGGTTTTCCGCGCTCTCTTTTGCAATTGCAGCCCGATCACTGTCGAGGCTGATTATTGAAGATTGAAAATTGCCTGCCCCTTTGGGGAAAATTGCCTGCCCCTTTGGGGAAAACTGAGTAAATAAACGCTCCTGCGTGATTAGCAAATTCAGGTTGGCGTCTTTGATCATAAACATCAACCGTTCGGAAGGATAATTTGGATCGAGCGGCACGTACGCTGCGCCTGCTTTGAGAATACCCAATATCCCGACGAGCATTTCCAGGGATCGATTCATACAAACGCCGATTAAATCTCCCGGGTTCACACCGCGCTTTAATAAATAATTCGCCAGCCGGTTGGCACGGCTGTTCAGTTGCTCAAAAGTCAGTTTGTCTTCCCGCCAAACGGCCGCAATGGCTTCCGGGGTTCGTTTAACCTGCCTTTCAAACAGGTGATGGATACATACCGTTTTTGGGAAATCCATCGCCGTATCAATCCAATCGCCAAGTATTTTATTTTGCGATGTCGGGTTGAGAATCGGCAAGACAGCAATGGGCTTCCCGGGCTGCGCGACAATGCCTTCCAACAGCGTTTGGAAATTCGCCAGCATCCTTTGGATGGTCTCCGGCAAAAACAAATCAGTGCTGTATTCCATGTAAAATCGAAATTTCCCCTCAACTTTCACGGCTGCCAGGCTGAGATCAAATTTGGATGTTTGGCTGGGAATTTCTATTGGCGAAACTTTTAAACCGGGCATCTCCGGCGGTTGCCAGGGCGTATTTTGGAAGACAAACATCGCCTGAAACAGCGGATTGCGGCTCATGTCCCGTTGCGGCCGGAGCGTTTCGACCAGTTTTTCAAAGGGCACATCCTGGTGGGCGTAGGCGTCTAAACAAACCTGGCGAACCTGCTGCAAAAATTCACGAAAAGAGGATTCACCGGAAACCTTGCCGCGCAGAACCAGGGTGTTTGCAAAAAAGCCGATCAGGTGCTCGACTTCCGAATGATTCCGCCCGGCAATCGGCGAACCCACGGCAATATCCGTTTGCCCGGAATAGCGATGCAAAAACACCTGGAACGCCGCCAAAAGCAGCATGAATACGGTTACATTTTCATTGCGGCTGAGCGTTTTTAACGATTGCGTCAACGCCTCGCTCAATTCCAGCGACGCCTGCGCTCCGCGATAGGCTTGTTCAGCCGGACGTGGAAAGTCGGTGGGCAATTGCAAAATCGATACGTTTTCAAGCTGCCGTTTCCAATAATCCAACTGCCGATTGAGCGTATCGCCTGTCAGCCATTGTCGCTGCCAGACCGCAAAATCGGAATATTGAATCGCTAATTCATTCATCTCCGGCGAGCGTTTTTGGCAATGCGCACGGTAGCGTTCGCCGATTTCCCAAAGTATTATCTCCAGCGACCGGCCGTCGGAGATAATGTGGTGCATGGTCAGCAGCAGGATATGATCATCATCGCGCAGCTTCAGCATCCAACCGCGAAATAAGGCCCCGTTTTGCAGATCAAACGGCAGAAACGCTTTTTCGGAAATGATTTTTTCAGCCGTTTTTTTCCGCTCGTCTTCGGTAAGATTTGTCAGATCTTCGATGCTCAGGGAAAAATCTCCCGGCGGGGAAACCGTTTGAATCGGTTGGCTGTTGTGCTTTAAAAATGCCGTGCGCAGCGCCTCATGTCGTTCGACGATTTCCAGCAGACATTTTTGCAAAATATTCACATCCGGGCGGCCGGTCAGGCGCAGGGCGAGCGGAATATTGTAAGCGCTGTTTTGCGGCTCAAGGCGATCCAAAAACCACAGCCGCTGTTGAGCGAAAGAAAGCGGGCGGCGGCTGTCGCCTGAAACGGGTTTAATCGGCAAGCGAACCGGTTCATGATTATTTTGCAGATGCGCATCGATTTTTTTGGCGAGACCGGCAATGGTCGGCGTTTCAAAAAAGCTGCGCACAGATATTTCGACATTAAAGGCGTCGCGCATTCGGGAAATGAGTTGAATGATTTTCAACGAATGACCGCCAAGATCAAAAAAGTTGTCAAAAATCCCGATGCGTTCGATTCCTAAAACCGCGGACCAGGCGTTTGCAACCAATTCCTCGATGTGATTTCGCGGCGAGACAATGGTTTTTTCTGAAACAGAAGATGTTGAAGCCGGTGCAGGCAATGCCCGGCGATCAATTTTACCGTTGGGCGTCAATGGAAAATTTTTCATAAAAACGAAGTGCGCCGGAACCATGTAATGCGGCAGGCTTTGCGCTAATAAATTGCGTAATTTCGCCGCTTCCAAAGATTTTTCATTTTCAGTGATGAGATACGCGGCAAGTTGTTTATTGCCGGGCGTGTCTTCCCGCGCAACCACAACTGCCTGCGCAATTGCCGGATGTTCAGTCAACGTTGCTTCAATTTCACCCAATTCAATTCGAAATCCGCGAATTTTGACCTGGTGATCGATCCGCCCGAGAAATTCCAGCTCGCCGCCGGATCGATAACGCACCAGGTCGCCGGTCTTGTACAAACGAAAAGAGAAGGGAGAAGGGGGAAGAGCGCTTATTTCGCCTTTCCCTCCTCGCCCTTCACCCTTCTCGCTTCGCCCTTCGCCCTTCTCTCCTCGCCCTTCAATTTTTATAAATCGCTCTGTCGTCAATTCGGATCGATTGAGATATCCCCGAGCCAGGCCGTCGCCGCTGATATAAAGCTCGCCCGGCACGCCGGCCGGCACGGGCTGTTGATGCGCATCCAACACATAAAATTGGGTATTGGCAATTGGAGAACCGATAAAAACGTTTTCGGCATTTTCAATTTTTTTCACCGCCGACCAAACAGTGGTTTCCGTTGGGCCATACATATTCCATAATGAATCGCCGCGCATTAGCAAATCCGCCGCCAAATCAGCAGGCAATGCCTCGCCGCCGCACAGAATTTTTAGCGGAAATTTTTCTTTCCAACCGCTGTCAATAAGCATCCGCCAGGTGGCCGGCGTGGCTTGCATGATTGTTGCGCCGCTGGTTTTCAACAACTTCAAAAGCTGCAAACCGTCAGCGGCGGCTTCCGATGACGCCAGCGCTGTTGCTGCCCCGGAAATAAGCGGCGCATAAAGTTCAAGCGTCGCAATATCAAAAGATAATGTTGTAACACTCAAGAGAATATCACCCGGTTTAATTCCCGGTGACTGCTGCATGGCGCACAGAAAATTAGTCAATGCGCGATGTGAAATTTGCACGCCTTTGGGTTTGCCGGTTGAGCCGGAAGTATAAATGACGTAAGCCAGGTTTTCGGAGTTTAGGGTGATTTTCGGATTTGCAGTGTTCTCATTTGCGATTGCAGACCAATCACTGTCGAGGCTTATTATTGAAGTTTGAAAATTGAAAATTGAAAATTTAGAAAACAAATTTTTCTGCGTGATTAACAATTTCAGGTTGGCGTCTTTGATCATAAACGCCAAGCGTTCGGAAGGATAATTTGGATCGAGCGGCACATACGCCGCACCGGATTTGAGAATGCCAAGCAGCGCAACCAGCATCTCCGGGGAGCGATCCAGGCAAATTCCCACCAGCATTCCCGAACCAACAGCGTGATGTTTTCTTAAAAAATGCGCGAATTGGTTTGCGCGTTCATTGAGCGTTTTGTAAGTGAGCCGGTTTGCATTATTACCGTTTGAATCAGGGGCTGGAAAAATAGCGGCAATTGCATTTGGGGTTTGTTTTGCCTGCGCTTCAAAAAGGTCATAAAAACAGCGATTTTGGGGATAATCCGCTTCGGTTGCATTCCACTCGATTAGCATTTTTCGCCGCTCAACATCTGTCAAAATCGGCAGCGTTGCAATGCTTTGATCGGGGTCGGCGACCACACCTTCCAGCAGCATTTGATAATGATCCAACATTTGCTCGATGGTATCGGCATTAAAAAGGTCGGTATTGTATTCAATTGACGCAGCCATGTCGTTTTCGCGTTCTTCAATGCCCAGGGTGATGTCAAATTTGGCGGTGCCGTTGTGAATTACCTCCGGTTCGGCGGTAATCCCCGGCAGGTTCAGCGTGTTTCGCCACGATTGACGCTCCGGCGTGTTTTGATAGAGAAATGCGGCCTGAAACAGCGGATTCATATTGAGAAGCCGCTCCGGTTGCAAAATTTCTACCAGTTTTTCAAACGGAACGCTTTGGTGATCAAAAGCTTTCAGCGTGGTTTGCCGCACTTGTTTTAGTAACTGTCGAAAACCGACATCGCCAGAGAGATATTCCCGTAAAATCAGGGTGTTTTGAAAAAAACCGATCAACCCCCGGGTTTCGCCGCGGCTGCGATTGGCAATAGTCGAGCCGACGAAAATATCTGTCTGCCCGCTGTAGCGATACAGCAGCAAATAGAAAGCCGAAAGAAGCATCATAAACGGCGTCACATTTTCCGCGCTCGCCAGGGATTTAATTTTTTTGACCAATCCGGGGGGAATCGACAACAATTTTTGATCGCCGGGATGGGTTTGCAGCGAGGGTCGCGGATGATCGGCCGGGAGTTGCAGAACCGGAAGCTTACCGCTGAGCTTGCGCTTCCAGTAATCAAGATGCGTTTGAAACATTGGTTCGGAAACGCGGTTTCGTTCCCAGTCCGCATAATCGCCGAATTGTATGGAAATTACTGGTAAATCTGGATTTACGCCGGTTAAAAACGCCCGGTAAAAAGCTGAAAGTTCCTGAAAAAATATCGCAAACGCGCCGGCGTCGGAAATGATGTGATGCAGCGTCAGTAAAAATTCGTGGGTATTTTCATCTAATCGAAGCAGCGATGTTTTTAAAAGCGGCCCCTTTTGCAGATCAAAGCGCGTTTGTGATTCTTTCCTTGCCCAATCATTGGTCTTTTTGATTTTTTCGGAATTCGAATATTTACTGAAATCAACAAACGATACTTTAAAAGCCGGTTTTGATAAAATTTTCTGAACCGGCTTGCCATTTTGCAATGGGAAAATTGTGCGTAAAATTTCATGCCGTTGAACAACTTCGTTCAGACTTTTTTCAAAAACACCGACATCGAGCCTGCCGGTAAACCGCACCCGCACCGCGATGTTGTAAACCGGATTTCCGGGATCAAATTGATCCAAAAACCAAAGCCGTTCCTGGGCAAATGAAAGCGGAGCGTTCCGGCGATCTTCCCGCAATGGAATGCCTGAAGACGCAACAGGTTTTGCCTTCTTTTCCCTTCGGAGTTTTTCCAGCAACGCCCGTTTTTTATCGGTAATCCCTAAACTGTTGTTAATTTTATCCTTCAACCTTTATCCTTATTTTCTCCATCTTTACCCCTTCGCCCGTCGTTTTAATCGCACTCCGTAATCATTTCAAATTCCCTCCGGCGCTTTTCGCACTTCCCACTTTGCTTTTTATCGCAGACTAAAGTCTGCACTCCGGAATCATTTCAAATTCTCTCCGGCGCTTTTCATTTTTCCGCCCCACGCCCTACGCCCTACGCTCTACGCCCTTCTCTTTCAGCATCGCCTCAACTTCTTCATCCGACAACCCGGAAACCTGTAAAATCAGCGTCGCGGTTTGCTCAATTTCACCGGGTTCACCGAGGTTGGTTTTCATCCAGTTTGCCAGTTTTTCAATGGTCGGCGCATCGAAAACGCTGCTGAGAGGCACTTCCAACTCGAATAGATCGCGGATTTTTGAAATCAGCGCTGTAACCAGCAGCGAATGCCCGCCCAACCGGAAAAAATTGTCGGTCACGCTGATTGATTTTTGATTGAGTGCCTCCTGCCAGACGCCCAACAGCACAGTTTCCAAATCATTCTGCGGCGAGACAATTTCCCGATGCGCTGTCGTATGATTGGCCATTTTCTCAAGCGTTTTGCGGTCAATTTTTCCATTCGGCGTGCGAGGAAATTCCTCGACCATTTGAATTATTGAAGGAATCATATAATCGGGGAGTTGATCGGCAAGATATTGCAAAAGCTGCTCGCCATCGACGGTTTCTCCACTCTTTGGAATAACGAATCCTGAAAGAACTCTTAATTTCGCATCTGAATGATTTTGTTGAGATACTTCGAGCGCCATGCGATATATTAACAGCGCTCGTTTTTCCTGAGAAAATTTATCGATTTTTTTCTTTAGCTTATCTTTTAACATATAAAACCTGCTTTGGGGAGCACCATAATCCCGGAATTATTTCACCGCTTTCACAATCACCATCGAATCCGCATACCAGGTGTCCCGGGTATCTTTTGGGATCGAGAGCGGCTGCACGTTCAACGTTAGGGAAGAAAAATATTTAAACAACACCCGTTGGTGACGGCGGCTCAACGAGTCAATTTCAGTGGTAAGGTAGCTGAAAACGCCGCCGGGTCGCAGCAACTTCGCCGCCGTGGGGAAAAAATGTTCGGCAAAGGTAATGCTGTTCAATACATATTCCATAAATTCTTTTTCATTCATCGGGAAGGCATGAAAAAACACGCCGTCAAAATCAGCTAATTGATCAACTGCTTCCTGCCAGCGGCCTTGCACAAGCCGGATGTCGCGGTCGGCAAATTGTTCGCGCCACGGCTGAAAAAATTTTTCGATGACATGGGGATTCATCTCAATAATCGTATGCGATTTTACGCCGGATTTTTGTATAAAATCCGCGGAAACGCCCCGCCCAAAGCCGATTTCCAACACATCGCCATGCGTTTTCGTTACATGTTTCGCCATCGCCCGCATGATGGGCGTTTGCCAGTTTTCCATGATTTGCTGCTCATCTAAATTGCTGTTGGCGATGTCGTATTCATCCAGCTTCGATTCATTTCCCGGCACAAAATTTTTAGCGATGTCGTTGAGACGCCGCAAATTATCGCGCAATTCTCCCAATGCCTGGTTGAGCAGCCAATCGCGTTGGGTTTTGCGCGGCGGGTTGATAAAATGCGCGTTTTTGATCGCCAGCGAAATTTCGATATCAGCATCATTATGACGAAGCCGGGTTACACCGGCATGGGCGTCCTGTTGATCCGTTGTTGATGATTTGAGTAGAAGTTTCCATGATCCGGGAAGTTTCGCCAATGCTTCCGCGTCCGTAAGCGCTTCAATTTCCTGAATGATTCGGCGGGTAATCTCCGGATCCGGTTTTGAAAGCTGTTCCGCCAATGCCCGCGGATCGTCGATGATCGATTGCGCTTCATCCGGCGGCGTCAATTCCGCGCCGTCATTTGCCCTGTTTGTGACGATCACGGCTGCTTCCCGGACAGCGGGATGTTCCGTCAACGCCGCTTCAATCTCGCCCAATTCAATCCGATACCCGCGTATTTTTACCTGGCTGTCAACCCGTCCGATAAATTCCAGGTTTCCGTCGGGCAGCCATCGCGCAAGATCGCCGGTTTTGTACAAACGTGATGCGTGATGCGTGATGCGTGATGCGTCTATCCCGCCCCTCGCCCTTCGCTCCTCGCCCTTCGCCCCTCGCCTTTCAATTCCCACAAATCGCTCCGCCGTCAATTCCGGTCGATTGAGATATCCCGCGGCCACGCCGTTTCCGCCGATGTAAAGCTCGCCCGGCACGCCGACCGGCAAGGGGTTCATCGCGGCGTCAAGCACATAAACCCGCGAATTGGCAATGGGCTTGCCGATGGGCACATTTTCCAAATCAAACGGTTCCAGGCAATCAAACACCGTGCTCCACACCGTCGCCTCGGTCGGTCCGTATTCATTGAACAATGCCGCTTTCGGCAGCGCCGATTTGTGTTCGGCAATCAGGTGTTTTGGGCAGGCTTCTCCCGCCACGATAACCGTTTGCAGAGACGCCAAACGATTTTTGCCATATCGCAATACCTGTTGATAAAGCGACGGCACGCAAAGCATATCGGTAATTTGCGCCTTGCGGATCAGTTTTGCCAGAAATTCCACGTCGCGGAATTTGTCCCGATCCGGGATGCAGAGCGCGCCGCCCTGGCAAAGCGTTCCGTAAACTCCCACGACAGAGCTATCAAATGAAATGCTGGAAAGCAGTAGAAATTTTTCCACCGGCGGGTAATACTTCAAACGCGCATGGGTGGAATGCACAACATTTGCATGCGAAACCATTACGCCTTTTGGCTTGCCGGTCGATCCGGAAGTATAGATCACATACGCCAAATCCTGACTCGCGGCGCGTTTCCCCGGGTTGGCGCTGCTCGCTTCGGCAATCGTTTTCCATTCCCGGTCAAGGCAAGTTATTGAAAATTGAAAATTGAAAATTGAAAATTGCGATTGAAAAGATTCCTGAGTTAGTAATGCTTTTGTATCAGTATCTTCCAAAATGTCAGCGATGCGTTTTTGCGGATAAGCCGGATCAATCGGCACGTAGGCAGCGCCGGATTTTAGCACGCCTATCATTGCCACAACCATCTCCACAGAGCGATCCAGGTAAATGCCGACAAGATCGTTTGGCTGAACGCCTTTTTGGATTAAATAATTTGCAATCTGGTTGGCGCGCCGGTTTAATTCGCGATATTTTAACTGATTCTTATTGTAGATAACTGCAATTTTTTCAGGATATTGCGCCGCCTGTTTCTCAAACAGTTGATGCAGGCAAATCTCTCCGGGAAAATCCGTATCGGTTTGATTCCAATCGAAGAGGATTTGTTGCCGTTCCGCTTCCGTAAGCATGTTGACGCCGCTGACAGGCTGATCCCCACCGCGAACAAAGCTCCGTAAAATTTCCCGCAAATGCGCCAAAAGCCGTTCGATAAATTTTGCCGCGAATTTTGCCCGGTCATAAATACAGATCAGTCGAAGCCGCTGACCGGGCACAACCGCAAGCGCCAAGGGATAGTTGCTGTGCTCGCGGTGCAAAATAGAGTGCATTTTCAGCGACGCCGACAACGCCCTGACCGCCGCATCCAGGGGATAATTGACAAAAACAACAATGCTGTCAAAAAGCGGCTGTCCCGGTTCAAGATCGCTCCATTCCTGAATTTTTATGAGCGGGGAATAATCATATTGAAGCATCCTTGCTTGCTGTGTTTGTAACGCCCTCAGCCAATCTCCCAATGCGTCGTCGCTGCTAAAAGTTGCGCGGGTTGGGAGGGTATTGATAAACATACCGATCATTTTCTCAGCGCCTTCCAAATCGATGGGGCGACCGGAAACGGTGCTGCCGAAAACGACGTCATGGCTGTTGGCGCAGCGGCTGATTAAAACCGCCCAGGCACCCTGAATGAGCGTATTGAGCGTCACCCGCTGCTCGCGCGCGAAAGTTTGCAGCGATTCCGTAAGCGATTCGGGCAGGTCTAACTCCGGCAAAGCATAGCCGGATTGCCGCGTGTCGGATTCGAGATGTTTGAACGTCGTCGGTTCGGTAAAACCGGCGAACCGCGCGCGCCAGTATTTTTCGGCAACGTTCAAATCCCGCTCCTGAACCCAGGCAAGGTAATCGCGGAACGGGCGTGGCGTTGCCTGATCAAACGTGCCGCCGTCACATAAAGCGGTGTAAATTTCAAACGCTTCTTCCAGCGCCAGTGCGGTTGACCAGCCGTCGGTCATCAGGTGATGCAGCGTGCGGATGAAGTAATATTTTATTTTCTCCAGACGAATGACATGAAGCCGCATCAACGGCGCATCAGCCAAATCAAATCCGCGCCGCCGCTCTTTTTGCAGAAATTCATCGATGGATTTTTGCTGCTCACTCGGCGGTAAATCACACCAATCCATCACCTCGAAGGAAAGCGCAACTTCCTGGCGAACCACTTGCAGCGGCGCATCCAACCCTTCCCACAAAAACGCGGTGCGCAGCGCGGGATGGCGGTCAACGGTTTGCTGCCAGGCTTTTTGAAAATTCTCCACATCCAATTCGCCTTCCAGCGCGCAGCTGATTTGCTCGATATAAACTTCCGATTCCGGCGATCGCAGCGAGTGAAACAACATGCCTTCCTGAACAGGCGTGAGTGGATAGATGCCTTCGACGTTTTCCATGGATTAATTTATTTCTTCGTCTTCTTTAACAATTTTGCCAGTTTGTCCATCTGCCTGTCATCCAGGTTCACCAACGGGTTCGCTTTCTTCGTGGGTTTCTTTTTCGCGGCAGTCTTTCCGCCCTTTTGCGAAACCGGCTGTTTCCACCTTGCCGCCGCGGCTAATTCCGCGATGGTCGGGCGCTGAAACAGATCATCCGGCATTACTTGAAAGCCCACCCGGTTCGCCTGCGCGATGATCCGAATATTCAGAATCGAATCGCCGCCGAGATCAAAAAAATTGTCGTGAATACCGATCAGGTCGATGCATAGCGCCTCCTGCCAGATTTGCGCAAGCAATCGTTCCTTGTCGTTTCGCGGCGCGGCGTATTTATTTTTGTTCGCCGGTTTTTCAGCCCGGGGCGCGGGCAGATTGTTTCGATCAACTTTCCCGACGGCATTCAGCGGCAATGATTCCAACCGCGCAAAATGCGTCGGGATCATGTATGCCGGAAGCTTTTTCGCTAAAAATTTACGCAAATCTTCCGCGCTGACTTCTTGCTTTGTAACGATATACG
>Ga0114931_10005866_pt1 | contig 15173 bp, 14 predicted proteins | sample 2SBtaG_FD_89579 | JGI IMG/M metagenome (GOLD analysis project Ga0114931, IMG submission 89579) | Deep subsurface microbial communities from Kolumbo volcano to uncover new lineages of life (NeLLi) - 2SBTROV14_V59a metaG | ecosystem: Environmental > Aquatic > Marine > Volcanic | place: Kolumbo...
CTTCGACGACGGCTGGAACACCAGAGAGAAAATCATTCTGTTCTTTCTCCGCCTCAAGACTGCTATCGAGGCGTGCCTCTATCTTTCGCAGCCCTTCGAGCATCGCCTGCCGGGTCCGATGTGAGACTTCATCGCCCATCAGAATTCGTAGCTGATCGACTCTCTGCCAATCACCATCGAGTTCAAGCAACGCACCAATCTCAAAATTGCCCGTAGCGATGTCGATGCTGGACGACAGGCGACACCAGTCGCGCAGGTAACGCGCAACCTTCCAATCGCAATCGCTGTTATCGACAATGAACAACTCGCTTCCGGTTAACTTCCCTCTGTCATTCATCGCTGCCATCCTTCTCCCGAACGTCCAGCCAACGGTCGACCGTGCCTCGGTGGAACCGCCAGTGCTTCCCAACCTTCTGACCGGGCACTTTGCCGCTCTGCGCGAGTTTGTAGAGCGACGACTTGGAGACCTGTAGGTACGACGCAAGGTCGTCGATCGTCATCACATCTGGCGGTGGGGTCGGCCGCCGTTTGCTACTGCCCCGAGACGCTGATTCGGGCATAGATATAATCTAGCCGTTTCTGGCTGTTGCTGCTTGCCAGGCAGGATCAGCCACTGACAGGATGTCGTCAGTGGATCGCTGACACGCCCTCACACCGCCTGGAAACTCAACCCAAACTGGTAGAATGCCCCGAAGTAGTACAGGGCGTCGTTGGTGGTCGCCGAGATGTCGAGTGTGTGGGCGCCAGCGGTGAGTGTGACCTGCTGGGGCGGGGGCGGACTCGAGACGACCGGGCCCATCGGGGCGCAGCCTTGACCACCGCCGGGGGCGTGGGCCGAGCCGACGAGGACGCCGTCCACCGAGAGGCTCATCAGCTCGAAGTTGGCCGCCTGCGTCTCGCCCAGCCCCGACCAGTCCACCGTCATGATGGTGTCGACAGGCACGGTGATCGCCACCGTCGCGGTGGCTGTCTGGGTGTTGGGGTTGTGGTTGCGGCAGTTGTTGTCGTCCTCGAAGTCCAGCCGCAGGCCGAGGCCGCCATTGAGGATCGTCCACGGGCTGGCCGGCACGGACGCCGGGTCGGTGTAGGAACGCATCGCGCCGTTTTGGCCGCCGTCGATAAAGCCGACATCGGTGAAGGACCAGGTCTGCGTGAACTCGATGCAGCACGACGGGCCTGACCGTCAACATTGAACGCTGCGCACGTTCCGCTGGCGAGCACGCCGATGGCGCCGGCTGTGCCGGTGTCGCGCGCCACGATCGCTCCGGGCATACCCATCGCTATGGCCCCGCCGCTGCGCACGCCTCGAGTTCGGGCGTCTCGTTGGTCCAGGTGATGATGAAGGCGCCCGCCGCGTCGAAGTACGCCAGGCCGAAGGTCGCCGGCGAATACCGACCGATCGAGGGTCGCTTCCATTGGTGCGGCGGTTGACTAGGGTTGACCAGGACGAGCGGATCGTTGAGCTGCACGCCGGTGATCGCGTCAAAGACGTGATACATATGGTTTGTGGCGATGGTGTCGGTGCCGCTGGCGAGCTCGGCGAGCGTAAGCGTTACGGGAAAGACGTGCACCGCGGAAATGTCGGGCAACTCGTTGATCCATCCAATGACCAGCACACCGCCTGCGGTGAGTGAGGCGTAGCCGTGCGTCGCGGGCGTCATCTTCCCCGCGGGCGGGCGCTTCCACTCGTGCGGCGGAGCGGTCGGGTCGACCCCGGTCGCCAGTGTGATCCCACTCGTTGCGTAGGTGACGGATACGTCCACGTCGCTGGCGCGGCTGCGTCGCCGTCAAGCCCGCCGGTTTGGCTGAGGGCGATCGGGAAGGCCCACATGGGTTGTGGAGCCTCGTTGATCCAGTCGAGGACGAGCATCCCATTGACGTCGTAGTGCGTCGAGCCGAAGGTGGCGATGCTCACCGGACCGACGGGCGGACGACGCCAGGTGTGCGGCGCTGCGACAGGACTGATCGTCTGCGCCAGCATGTCGCCCGTGATCGCGTCGGCCACGTCGTAGAACCACGTCGCGGGCGCCGTGGCGGTGCCATGGAATCCGATTGTCTGCGTGAGGGCCACCGGGAATTGCCGCGACTCGGCCTGCCCCCCGAGCCGCACCACCGCCCACTTCACGCCGCCAGTCGGCGCGGGTTCATGCCAGAGGATCGTCGCGCCGCAGCGCCCCCCGAGGAGTCGCCCCTTCGATTATCTATATGAGGTGATTCACAAATCGCCGTCAAAACGAGGCTCCTCTCTAGCAGGCGCATGGGTTACCGCTGCAACGATCTCTTCAATGCCCCAGTGCACGAAGCGATGACCGGAGGCTTCCCTCCCACGTGGGCGCGCGCCGCTCACACATCACTGATCGGTTGAGGTTACTTGTTGTCGGGATTTTCTGTTTGAGGTGTTTTCGCAGAACGAATCATTTCCGTGAGTTGGAGGGTCATGTCCTCGACACTCTGAAGAATCTCGCCCACTGTATTTCTCGCAGAGATTCTCTTTATGATGCTGTTGTTGTACGTCTGAACTTCGTGCGATTTATCTGTGCCAGGAATCCGCCACAGTTCACTGATAGAGAGCGAGATAACGACGGCCACTCCTGAATTTTGTTCCTTCGAAAGCACGTCAACAGTGATCCCTATCATGGGAGCAGCGGCGGCATCGGTGAATTGAAGCCCCTGATGCGCACCGACAGACTTGACTTGCGCAATCAGCATCCCCTCACCAAGACCGGCGGTCTTCGCGACAAGGTTGATCGCGGCGTCGACACGGAAATTGGGGAGGCGGCCCAACAATGCGGCTTCTGACGCCTGTTCAAGATTCTTCGGGGAGCGCTTGGCAGCCTCCAAAAGGCGTTGTTTGTTTCTAATCTCCGCCTTTGCGGCGTCCAGGCTCACGCGGAGACTGCCCACCTGCGCAGAGAGGTTTTCTGCCCTGTGTCGTTCATCTTCCAAACTGGCGCTTGTGTCGGCGAGTTCTGTCGTCTGTGCATCCAGACGCTCTTGTAGTGCGCTAACACTCTCCGCAAGCTTGACTCTAAGCTGCTGCAAGGATTGCTGGCTAGAGTCCCGCTCCGCCTCGACCTCCGCGACATGCTGCTTTGTCTCGGTTGTATCGTTGATCCAGAACATCGCAAGCCCCGCTGCGAAGGTGAGAGAGCACACCGCAACCACAATCGCAACACCTAGCGTAACGGGCAGAGCGAACGACTTTCGCTCAAGTTTGGCTACATCAAGGTCAAAATCCGGGTTCACCGGCTTGTATTTTTGGCCCATCGCGGTCGCCTCCATCACGGGTATGTCCTCTTGACGAGATTCCAGCACGCTGCTAGCTTGGTCTTTGTTCGGGTATGCAGCATGATACCATGATCTTCCGCAAGGAGAGCGGCGTGTCAAGAGATGACCTCAAGGCAACTGTGGCAACTCAACGGGGGGGCGATGTAGCACCGGTTGAACAGACTGAGACCGCGTTTTCTATGATGGATTCTCACACAGAGATGGCAGACTTCGGGCGCTCGATTGGAGACGCTCCGAAATGTCGTGACAGGATTGTCATACTCGGCAGGACGCGCGCGGGGAAGACAATCTACCTCGCGACACTCTATGAACAGTTGTGGCAAGGCGAGAAAGGCTTCCACCTGCGATCAGTCAACGGGCAGACGCACATGGCGCTGCTCGGTGTAGTCGAGACACTCCGCACTGGGAAATGGCCTGCTGCGACGTCTGGTCTGCGATACCTTGATCTGGAGATTGTTTACAAGGGCAAGTCGCGCCCTCTCGTGTCGCTTGATTATCCCGGCGAAGTGTTCCGCAAGGCGTTTGTTGAAGGCGCGACAACGCCTGATGTGGTGGAGCTGCTCGATCATGTGGACCGAGCGGCGGCGGTTGTCTTTCTCGTCGATCCAAAAGTAGCCGAGCACGGTTCGATAAGCGATGCGATGGATGACGACTTTGGCATGCTCATGGCTCTGCAGCGCATCCAGAGCATGGCGGCAGGGCGACCTGTCCCCGTTACCTTTGTCCTCACCAAATGCGATTTACATATGGACATGATCAGGGCTGCTGGCGGGCTGACGGAGTTCATCAAGACGAGGTATCGCCAGTTCGTCCGAGCGGCTCCAGACTTCTTCGCCTACACATGCTCCGCCGTTCAAACGGTTCCGGGGGATAATGGACCCGTCGTCCGAAACGACTACCGGCCGATTCGTGTGACGACCCCCATCGTTTATCTGCTTGACAGACTCGCCCAGATCGACGCGGACGAAGCACAGCGAAAAAACGATCGGTGTGTGCGTGATGCGCAAAAAAGAGCCATCGCCGACGATGAAAAGGCCAAGCGGCGCGCAATCGTCAGGTGGACACTCTTCTGGGCATTGTTCCTTTCATTGGCCGTTGTTCTTGGGATGATCGCATGGCGAGTCGCCGGGCGATGAGCGGCGGCCATCGAATTCGGGTCGGTCGACATGTGCTGGGTTCGACGAAGGGATACACGACACTGGCGGCGAGCCCTGACCTCACTGCAGACGAGATTGCTCTGCTTGAAACGCTTGGCTTCGGGCAGACGGATGACGAGGAGTTTCTGCAATCGCTCCACAATCTGCCCGCAGGAATGGGGAGGCCACTACCGGGAGGCCGGTATGCCCTGACGCGCTGCCTGCCAGGTCCGCTCGACACCGCCAATCGTCGCACGCTTGTTTTCACGAGCCTTGTCTTCTCGACTGAAGACTGGTGCGGATATGCAGCCTACTCCGCATTGTCGTTGCTCGATGATGCCTCTCTCTGGAGTTTTGTCACCAACAAAGAACTTGGAACGGTGTTCATCAACTGCGCCCCTGCAACCAAGGATGAGATGCACCGTGAACGGACTTTGGCGGTTCTCGATGCTTGGCTGGTCGCTCGACGCTCCGGAGCGCTGGTCGTCGCTCAGGATTCCGCTGTGGACGCTGTGTGCGTGTCGAGTCTGGCGAGGCTTCTTCCAAAGAAGCAGCGATGCAAGATCCGCTGGGGGATGCGCGTGCTCAGTGGAGGCGCCCCGATCGACATTGGCACATTCGCAAAGGGAGCAGCCATGCCATCGAGACGGCGTGTCGTTCGGCCTCACGAGGGCGGCGATCACCGTGAGGTGTACACGCAGGCCTTGGCGGGGCACTGGGCGCGAGGGTCGTCCCCGCCGCGCAGATTCTGTGATGGAGTTGAGAACGTTGATGCTCTATCGGCACCGGAGGAAGACGAATCGGATGTAGTGCCAGCGAGCGGCCCAGACGCACGACGAACATCACGACCCATGGTCATCGGCAGTGTTGCGGTTATGACATTGCTCACGTTTACGCTGGGCGTGGTGCTGTTGAGACGCGGTGAGAACCATGGAAAACTTGCTTCGGGAATGCCGGACAAGTCCATAAGCTCACCGGTGATAAAGATGCCGCGCGCGGCGATAGGAAAGGATGCGCACGAGGCGGTGACGCCAGACTCCAAGACTGTGTTGAAGGGCGATGCACTGAGTCGTTCCATATCGCAGGCCGATCCTCACCTCGACGATCGGAAGATTCACCAGCCGCTGAGCGCCGAGGGGGAGTCATCGCTTATTGACAAGATCACGAGACTTGTCGATGTGTATGCCCGGGAGCATGCCGGCTGGAGTGCAAGAGGATTAGAACGGTGGTTGAAAGAGGCTGAGCGCTTGGAGAAAGAAGCCGAGCACTTGGATCTGATTGCGTCCACACTTGCCGACGCCAACGACGCAGTCATGAAATTGAAGCAGCCTCTCGCGGCGGTGAGGGCGGCTGATGCGTGGCGCATTATTGACGTAAATCCATGGAAAACGAAAGCACAAAGAACCTTTGTCGAGAGATGGCCCAACAAAGAAACGGCGCTCACCAAGCTCATGTCGCTTAAGAAAGTGTGGGAACTGAGGAACGAAATCCAGCAAGGTGCAAATCTGACAAAGGATCCGCGTGCAGCGCCCTACCCACAATTCGTAAGGAATATGGTCGGCGTCACACTGGATCAGCTGAGAGCGATCGACTACCACCAGAAGGAACTCATCAGCAACGCGATCAACCAAGGACTCCACACACTGCAGCGGAGTTGGAAGGCGCCAGCGCTGAGATTTCTGTCTGTCTTCGCTCCGGAAGGCAAACGCGAAGTTCAAGCGAGAAGAAAACCCCAGTGGAAGCAGAGTAAGGTCAGACGGCCAATAGTTGCCGAGGGCGCAGGGAACGCGCCTGGGGGCGCCGACGTGCAGGTCAGCCTGCTGGAGGCAGCTGCGGAGCGAAGCCCTGTAGCGAGATGTGTTCTTTGGCTGCTGAGATGGAGCGACAAACCGCTTCAGTCCATCAACGGCAATGATGAGGGTTGGGCGAAGTTGGGCGAGGCTGTACGCAGCGCCCGCCAACGCCGCGCATCGTCTCCAACGCGGAACAAGGTGGATGAGCAAAGGGACAAGGCGCTCGACGATCCACATGCACGACACGGTGAAACCTTGTTGAAGGAGGCAGAGCAGTATCTCAGACAGGGGATCGCTGAGACAAATGAGAGTCCACCTTCGATCAGCAAACTAGAGACATGGAGTGACCTCGCCAGCAAAGAGGACGGTAAACAGAAGAGAATATTCACACGAGCAGTCTCGAAGGGATTACAAACTCATCTTCATCGGATTGAGGATAAACTTGATCGCATCAATGATGATCTGAACAGTAATAAAGCGAGTCCATTCTGGAAAGAGAAAATAATCTCCGAAATGACGGAGCGAATCAAACAGGTCAAGATTGACTTGGAACGCCTGGAAGGACTCGCTGGTGACGACAAGAATGTAAAGAGTCAGATCTACAGACTACGAAAAAAGTTCGGAGAGACAAAGGATCGCATTGCCAAAGTTTCTGAGGAGAACGGATCGTGACAACGGAGCAAGTCGGCGGCCCCGAAGCTTACTGGAAACAGGCGCTCACGCAGGCAAAGGATGGTCGAATCGATGAGGCAGAGCGACTTCTGGGCATTCTGCGCACTGTCAACCGCGCCGAGGAGGTGACGCTTTCGGAGATTGCGATGGTTGATTGCTTGATCGCGCTGCGGCGTCGGGAAGTGGAGACGGCGCGCAGGGCTGCAGAGATCGCATGTCGTCAAGCCGACGTAAAACACTGGCTGCGCCGGGCCGTCTTGGGCGATGTTCCCAGCCTCCCGCCGGGAGCAGCGAGACTTCTCGATGACTTAATCAACGACGAAGCGCCCGCGCGTGGCTTCCCTTGGCGACGGGCCCTGCCATGGGGCGTCGCTGCTGCGGTTGTCGTGGCCGCAGGCGGCGTGTGGTGGTCGCAGCGGCCCAAGAGCGTGCCACGCTCCGAACAAGCGGCGGCGGAGATTGGAGAAGCGAGCAATCTCGATGGTGAGACAGCGACAAAGGACGCAGTCAGCGCCGATGAAAGTGAAACGGTCGCGGCTGCGGAGCAGAATGCACGAGCGGCGCAAGACGATCGGAACACTCAGACCTCCTCGTCGCGTAACCTTGCCGGCCTTCCCGACTACCAACGCATGAAGAAAAACGTCGGCATGGTTATAATACGCGCCAAGGTGATGAAGGACAACGGCGAGACGCTGTGGTACCCGTTTCAGGTGGGCAGCACGTTCGCAATATCGCCGGAAGGGCTCATGCTGACGAACCGCCATGTCGTCGACTTCGGTCCGGAAATACAGGAGAAGTACGCGGTGGTGGTCGACTGGGACATCATCGTCGCGTTCGGACCGGACGAAGAGGACTGGCTGAACGCGAAGGTTGTCCACAGCAGTTCCTACATCGATGTTGCAGTGCTCCATGTCGACAGGACGTTTGAAGCGCCGCTGCGCTTCGCGCCGACGTATTCGCCAGGTGAGGCAGTCTACGCCTATGGCTTCCCTAGCAAGGCTGGAGAACTCGACAGTTATTTGAACCCAGAAACCACACAGAAAACGGATATGCTGAAGCAACGCATTTTGAAGAAGGGCGATCTGCCCGGGATGGAGGATGTCTTTAGCAAAGGCGATTTCATCGTCAGCGTGTACAGTGGAATCATCAGCGCCATACGCAACTCGGAACAGGGAATCTTTATTCAGACGGACGCAGCAGTTTATGGCGGCAATAGCGGGGGGCCGCTCGTGGACGCGGCCGGTGACGTGGTCGGCATGGTCACTTTAGGTCGTACAGATGTGGAAAACATCAACGGCGCTCTTGCCTGGCCGTCGCTTCGCGATGATCTGGAGTTTATCGACGGCATCACCTGGCCATCGCTGGGGGATATGGAAAAAGCGGCCGAACCGCAAGATCAAACGCAGAGTCAACCACAGTGAGGAATCAAGTGCGTCAACTGTCTGAGCAATGGCCATCATAGCGCCTAGAACTCGTTGAAAAACGTGGCTCCCACCACACGGAACTGGTAGTTGAACGCGCTGTGCATCTAAAGATCACCGGTCTCCAAGTGACGATGAGGAGCGACAGATCGCTCAGATGTTGTACGCCTGATCGCGGATCCCCATATTCCGATTCGCGTCCCGCACCAATGCGTCGCTCTACGCCTGCAGCAACGGGAACGAGATCTGCTGCTCGGTGAATCTCGACTTCTTCATTTGATCAGCCTCCGTACAATGGCCGGATTCTTGTCCAAAAGCCTCACCTTCCGCTTGGGTCAGGATTTGGGGTTGAGCGCAAAGATCAAGGAGGCAAAGGTCATGGCAAGGAACAAGCTGCACTCGGCCGAGGAGATCATCAACACGGATCGCCGGGGGTGATGACGCGGCCGAAGCCGGTCCAGCCGCCTTTCGGCGCTGCGGGCGGGATAGTCCATGCGGCGCCGTCATTTGTGCTCTGGTGTACATCGGCCCGGTTGAGTGCGAACTCATTGACAACAGCAAGGAAGCGGCAGAATCACCAATCCCTGTGTCCGCCATTCGTGAGCCACCTCAAGTCTGAGTGGGACACCAAGGCAACGCCAATCGCGTCTTCGCTTCGTGACGCCATTGGGATTGTGGCTTCTCTTCAAGTTGGTCATCTCAACCGATACCGCTGAATGTCTGACAACTTGATTGGTGTCTTCACCATTTTTTTCACATCCGTGCCGAAGAGCACGGCGCCGTGCATCGACGCGGCGACTGCGGCGCCGACCAGGCAATCGAGCCAGTGGTTGTCGATCGCGCTTGCCCGGAGTTTCCACTCGTCGACCGTTCTGCCGCGGCCTTGGGTCCGCACGCAGCACTCCGCCGTCAGGTGCTCAGCGAGCAGACGGTGACGCTCGGGCTTTGACCCAAAGAGCGAGAGCGAGCCAGGGTCGCCCATCGAAGTCGCCAGGCGTGCCTGCACGAAACTCTTCCAGTAGTTCGTGTCAAAGAGCGCGTGGCGGACGGCTCGCTTGCCGGCGTTGGTCGGGACGCGCCAGTTGAGGCCGACGCGGTCGCCGCGTTTGCGCTTGTATTCGCTGAAGGGGACGCTCGAAGCCCCGACGTAGCGTCCGTGGCTGGGCAGCACGATGCCGGCGTATTTTGACTGGCGGCAGAACAGGTAGACGACATCGGTCGACTGCCCCCAGTTGGCGTCAATCAGGCAACGGTCGATCCGCATGGTTCCACCGCCGTCGCGTTTCCACTCGCGGCCAATCGTGCGATCGCAGAGACGCTCGAGTCCTGCGTACACCGCGCCTTCGAGGCCGGCATGAGGCGCCGCCAGTTGGAGCGTTCGTTTGACATCGCGGAGTGTGTAGTAGGCGATTCTTTGGTCGGGCTCAGCGCCGTAGTCGACGATCGAGCCGGTGAAGTCCTCGTCCCATGCGGCGAGCAGCCAGAAGAGGCACTTGCCCTGCACGTCGATGAAGAGCGTCAGCGCCGTGGCGCTGGCCGGGACGAGCCCCCTGCGATGGTTGTTGATCTTGGCGCAGATCTCGTCAGCCGTGAGCAGTTCGTCGTCGGCCTCGGTCTCGGGCAAGGGCTCGTTCTGGTACTCAGCGAAGAACACCGCTTCGTCCTGGAGCTTGAGGTTCATCGCGTGCTGCAGGGCGCTCAGTTCGTCGTGGTTGAAACGAGACTCCCACGCGACGATCGCGCCTTCGTCCATTGCGGCGCGGTGGTCACGATAGAAGGCGGTCGCGTCTAGGAGCCCTCGCTCGGCGCGGAGCCCCTCCGCCCGCAACTGTGCATACCGCGACCAGAGGGCATCGCTCTTGGGGAACTCGTAGACCATCTTGGTCCGCTCGCCCTGCCATGAAGGGTGCTTCTCGCGGTCGAGCAGTCGATCGGCCAGGTCATCAGGACGGACGACCGTCACGGTCATGAGGCCGGCGATCTTCTGACCGGGGCCAGAGAGCCCGAGAATGGCGCCAGCGAGGACGCGCTCGCGATTGGCGCATTGGCTTGGCGACCTTGCCGACTCGTCCGTTTGGGGATCATCGATCAAGACAAGCGATGGTCGAACGCTCGAGCCGTCGGGGCGTTTGTGCTTCATCCCCCGGATGCGTCCGGTGATGCCCGCGACTCGGATGAGCGATCCGGAGGCGGCGCTTTCCTCGATTGAGGGCAGGACCATCTCTCTCGCCGTCCAGCCGATGTGTGTCTGTGTTCCTCGCAAGAGTTGCCCGGCGGCGCGTTGGTGGATTCCTTCCAGCGCCCGGATCGGCATGCACACTTCGGGGAAGCCGTCGAGCAGATCGTCGCTGTTTTCCAGCTCCGCCTTGATCGCGTCGAGCATCTGCTCCGCGTGCGCTTCGTCGGCGCCGATGAGCGTCACGAACTCGCGGTGCCCGTAGACAAGCGCCCACAGACACGCCGTCTCGCAGAGGCTCGTCTTGCCGCTGCCTCTGGGCATGGCCATCGCAAAGAGCCCGCCTTCGAGCACCGCCCGCTCGATTTTGGCGATGACCTTCAGGTGATCGGGCGACCACGCCATGTGGAACGTGAGCGGAAAGTGCCTCTCGCAGAACCGCCGGAAGTCCTGCTGACAGAATGCTTTGCGTTCGGCATTGACGACCTTCGGCAGTTCGCCGATGTCTCGGCCTGACCGGCTCATCTCGACGTTGCGCATCCGCGCCCGCTCTTTATGGGCCTCGTAGTCAGACAGGCCGTCGGGCTTGGACACGTGCCGCTCGCCTGCCAGCCATGCGGCGTACCGCATCAGATCCACGCGCTGCGGATCTCCGTCGGCGCAGATCCTCATCCCCGCGCGCGTGCGGTGGCGACGCAGCTGCCGCTCGCTGATCACCTCGCCCAGCGGCGTGGAGTTGAGCAGCCGGCACAGTTCGCCGGGCCGAAGTTGTCGCGGATCAATCGCCACGCCCTGCCTCCTTGACGAGCCAGGCCGTGTAGTGGACGAGGTTGATCGTGCCGTCGGCGTTGGCCGGCGCGCCAGCATTGAGGTCAGCGCGCAGCATCGCCTCTGTGACCGGCGTTGAACCCACGCGCGACAGCACGCGAGCGGCGTCGGCGACCGAGAGCGCAGCCGGGTTCAAACGCATCGCCTTGGCGTCCTGGGCGCTCACGCCGCCAACCTTCCGCCCGGGCGCGAAAAACGACGCCACTGGTTGGCCCGTGTGGCCAAGCGGCGCCGTCGGTGGCGTTGTTGGGCCATGGGAAATGGGACGCGACACGGGCAATCCTGTGGCGCTTTTCGGCAGTGGAAAACTTTATTCGGCCACTGCGCGCGACAGCGGCCGATTCTCGCGTAATGTGAAAAAACATCTGGAAATGAAGCGTTTTCGCCTTGATGACGGCGCGGACATACCGCTTCATGTGTCTGTGCGAAGGGCATGCCGCTCGACGCGAAAACGCAAAGGAAAACGACATGACGAACGAGACCACGACACGGAAACGCGACGAGCAGCTTTTGGCGATCGCTGTGACCAACAGCGCATTCCAAGCGATTGAGCCGCGCTACAACGACGACCTCGACATCCACGAGGTGCATGTTTCTGAGCTGCGAAAGATGCTCGGACAGGCGTACAGCGCCGGCTACGAGGACGCGGTCGAGGTGTACGACGACGGGACTACCTGCGACGACGACAACACCAGCCTGCACCTCGCGGTCAAGGCGCGCTACACGCCCAGCGAGATCGCGGCCGTCATCGCCGCGATCCGCACGCTCCACATTCCGAACGGCGAGAAGGCCGAGGAGGTCTTCGACGGCATGTCGCGATTCGCCGAAGCGCTCGCAGAGCTCTTCCCCGAGGGCGACCTCCAGCACGAGTACGACGAACTGGGACTCTGAAACCACGACCGCGGCGGCGTAGCCGCGAACCACAGCGCTCGAAAGGAGCACGCGATGAAGAAGAACCAGATTGTAATCGGCGCCACCTACATGGCCAAGGTTTCCGACAAGATTGTGCCGGTCACCATCACGCGAGAGAACCCGCTCGGCGGGTGGACCGGGATCAACAACGTCACCAAGCGCGGCGTTCTGATCAAAACCGCTGGCCGGCTGCGTAGGCTCGTCAAGCCGACGCTCGCCGCGCTCAAGGCCGACGCCGAAACGCCGGCGCCGTCTGGCGACCGCCCGGCTGTGACCGTCTTCCGCGTCTGCAAAGGCGGGGCGTACCATTGGCGGAGCGGCGACAGCGAGTGCCCGAAGAACTACATCGCCAGAGATCAAGCGGTCAGGTCCGCGCTCAAGGCCCACCCGAACGCGGTGATCAGTTACGAGCCCGACCCGACCACACACCATGTCGCCATCGCCCACAGCGTCCCGAAAATCGGAGAGCCGGCGGAATCGGCGCCGCTCGTCATCGTGTCCGCGAAGACGGAGCCGGACGCCGGCGCCGCCACGGCGAAACCCGCCAAGCGCGTCAGCCTGCTCGACGCGGCGGCGACCGTGCTCACGAGCGCGAAGGCGCCCATGACCGCCAAGGCGATCGTCGAGCAGGTGACGGCCAAGGGCCTGTGGACCAGCGGCAAGGGCAAGACGCCCCACGCGACTTTGTACGCCGCAATGATCCGCGAGATCGCCAAGAAGGAGAACGATGCGCGGTTCAAGAAGGTCAAGCGCGGCCTGTTCACCGCAGCGTGAGCGATCCATCACGCCGCCTCCCCTCCGCCCGCGACAGACGCCGCGGGCGTTTCTCCGGCAGGAGCGTTTGCGGCGAACCGCTCCGCCTGCTTGCCGGTGAACTCCTCCCACCGCTGAACGATCACATCGCAATACGCCGGGTCGATCTCCATCAGAAACGCATGCCTACCAATCTGCTCCGCCGCGATGAGCGTCGAGCCGGACCCGCCGAAGAGGTCGAGGATGTTCTCGCCCTCACGCGACGAATATCCCATCGCCAGAACGGCGAGCTCGACGGGCTTCTCGGTGAGGTGGACCATCGACGGCGGGGCGATCTTCTTGACGTGCCAGAGGTCTGTCGCGTTGGTGGGGTCGAACCATTTGTGGGCGGCGCCCTCTTTCCAGCCGTAGAAGCACCATTCGTGGGCGCCCATGAAATCCTTGCGGGTCAGCACCGGCCACTCTTTGTCCCAGATGATCGATTGGCTGAAGTACAGGCCGCACGCCTTGAGCGCGGGCGGATAGTTGCCGCAGTTGGCGTAGCCGCCCCAGATGTAGAAACCGCGTCCGGGCTCGAGGACGCGGGCCATGCTGCCGAACCACGCCAGGAGCATCTCGTCGAAGGCCTCGTCGGTGACGAAGTCGTTGATGAGCGGGCGGTCCTTGGCTCGCATCTTGCCCGTCGGCTTCATGTCGGGATTGCGCGCGAGGTCGAACCGCTGATTCTTCATCTTGCCGAGTTTGCCGAGATCGCCCTTCCCTCTGCTCGCCGAGAACGACGACAGACCTGTTGCGATGGCGTTGTTGCTCCTCGGCTCGACCTTGACGTTGTAGGGCGGGTCGGTGTTGACCAGGTGGATCACGGCGCCGTCGAGCAGGCGATCGACGTCGGCCTCGCTGGCGCTGTCGGCGCACAGCAAACGGTGGTCGCCCAAGACGATCAGGTCGCCCGGTTTTGTCACGGGCTCGTCCGGTGGCTCAGGCACAGCGTCTGGATAGGTGAGCCCGGCCAGGACGTCGCTCGCAAGCATCGAGGCCAGCGCGTCCTCGTCGAAGCCGAGCGCCGACCAGTCGATCCCGGCGTCCTGGAGGTCGGCCAACTCGAGCGGCAGCAGGTCCGTGTCCCACGACGCGAGTTCGGCCGTCTTGTTGTCAGCGATCCGGTAAGCGCGCACCTGGTCGGGCGTGAGGTCGGTGGCGACGTGGACGGGCACGGTTTCGAGGCCGAGCTTCTTCGCGGCCTTGAACCGTGTGTGGCCGCAGACGATGACGCCGTGCTCGTCGACCACGAGCGGCACGCGGAACCCGAATTCGCGGATCGAGGCAGCGACGGCCTCCACAGCCGCGTCGTTGTCGCGCGGGTTCTTTTCGTACGGGGTGATCGCTCCCAGGGGGCGTGTTTCAATCTTCATCGGTCGTCCTCCGTGACGTGCGTGGGTTTGAAAACAGGCGGGCGACGTTCGCCCGTGTGGCGTCCTGAGCCGGAAATGGCCTCGTCGTCGCCCTTGAACGCCCCCGCGCGGCGTGGGCAAACGTAGGCGGCCCAGCGAGAACCGGACGCACGGAAGTAAGCCAGTCGAATAGCGCGGCTGTTCCCGTGGGCGCTCGGTGACGCATCGGTACGGGAGAACCTAGGCGAACTCGAAGCGCGCGCTTCGAGTTCGCGAGTCGCCGCAACGAGTCGCGCGTCCGACGGGGCGAACGAGAAACACCCATGGGGTATTCGCACCTATCCTTGGTCTGAGAGCGGCACTACCGCTCCACCACGAACCTTGGTCCCCTTAGGCTCACTCTCTCTCAATGCGGTTGTTGGTGCTATTCCGGTGGCACCCTTAGGCTGAGAGGCTAGAAAGCATGGTCCCCTTAGACTCACGGCGTAGAAACGGCGTTATTGGCGAGGATCAGGATCGCCTCACGAACATGCTCAGAGAGTCGGGGCCACGCTACCACTAGATCCGCGATGCGGTCGTCCCCGCGTGGGTCATCTGGGGTGTTCGCCACGGCGTCGGATTCCGCGCCGCCCGGTTTCGAAATGGCCGTATTCTTCGGGGATTTTGGCAATTGTTCAGACCCCGTTGGGGTCATTGGGTTCGGGCGTCTTCCGGCTCTGTCGGCGATAAATCGGCGGATGGACTCTATGTTTCGGCGCCGGGGTGGGATACATTGAAGGGCGATCCCGAAGCGACAATCCCGA
>Ga0114931_10005867_pt1 | contig 15172 bp, 10 predicted proteins | sample 2SBtaG_FD_89579 | JGI IMG/M metagenome (GOLD analysis project Ga0114931, IMG submission 89579) | Deep subsurface microbial communities from Kolumbo volcano to uncover new lineages of life (NeLLi) - 2SBTROV14_V59a metaG | ecosystem: Environmental > Aquatic > Marine > Volcanic | place: Kolumbo...
CCCGGTGAACACCGACCGCCCTTACCAGGGGCGGTCCAGGTCGATGCGGAGGTCGGTCAGGGTGGACTGATACGACCCATTGGTCCGGGGGATGAGCCAGGGATCCGTTTCCGCGGTCACGAACCCACCGTGGGCGGAATAGTTGTTCGCGAACCCGGCGGCCACGACGGCTTCGCGCCACTCCGGCCGGAAGTGTTCACGACCTCCGAACGGATAGGCGAACTGGTCCACCGTCGTCCCGAGTCGATCTTCCATCGTGGATCGGGCGCGTACCAGCTCCTGGTGCGCCTGGGTGACGGGGAGCGTTCCCAGATCGGGGTGGGACCAGGTATGACATCCAAGATCCAGACCGGCATCATGCAGCTCCCGGGCCTGGGCCCACGACATCAAATCCGTCTGCACGCCTCGGTCCCGATCCCAGGGGAACTGAAAGTCGGTGCCGATGCGCCCCACCGTCAGGAAAAAGCACGCCGGCAGACCGAACTCCGCCAGCAGGGGGGCGGCGATCTCGTAGTTGTCGCGGTACCCGTCGTCGAACGTGATCGCCACTTCCCGCCCGGTAAAGGCGGGGCCCGCCGTCAGGCGTCCGGCGAGTTCGGTCAACGACAGGACCTCGTACCGTGCGGCGAGGAGGGCCAGGATTCGGCGAAACCGCAACGGCGAGGTGGTCAGCCCGTCCTCAGGCACGGTGGCGCTGATGCGGTGAAAGACGAGTACCGTGGCCCAACCCTCGCCGCACCGCACGCGTCGAGCCCGCCGCCGCTCCGTGATTCCCGACAGGCCGAGGCCGTGGCAGGCCCACCGTCGCAGGAAGCGTTTCATCCGGTTGTTCCGGCCCGATAAAATCTTTCAGGCAAAGGACTTGCGATCATCGGGAGATACCGGTTTTCACGAGTGTACCCCTCGAACGGGGTATGGAATTTGCTTGAACGGGTTCGGGTTCACGTCCGACCCACCGCCGCGGTGTATATTTTCCCCGTCGGGTGCAATTTCGGTACCGATCGGACACGACAACGGATGGTATGCGACGCAGCGTTACCAGGAGAATGATTCCGGCCCCGGCCGGTGCCCCGGCCCCAACCGGCGCTTCGGCCGCCATGCCGCCGGGAAGCGCTATCGGTCGGGCCGTCCGCAGGACCCGTCGCGGCGTGGGGGTTCCGCGTGCCGTCGCCAGCGCCGATCCGGTCATCGGCGTTTCGACGACGGCCCAATGGCTCGTCGGTGCCGTCATTCTGCTCACCGTTTCCCGACTCCACCAGTTCTTTACGCCCTTGGGCGTCATCCGGGCTCCGTTCCTGATGTCCCTGGCGGCGTTGGTGAGTCTCGCAACCAGCACGCACCGCTGGCGGCCGGGTGACCTGTCGAAACACTGGATTCCCCGCGGATTCGGGCTGATCGCCGCGATCGCCATCATCGGCGTTGCCAGTTCGATTTACCCGGGTCGGTCCGTCGATTTTCTGAATCAGGCATACTCTCGCGCCTTGCTGATCGGTATCATGACCTGGGCCGTGGCCCGCACCGAACGCGGGGCCCTGTTTGTCGCCCGTTCCCTGACCGTCGCCGGCATCCTCGCCGCCGTTCTCGCGTTAAAGGCGGGCCGTGGCGGGGCCCGCCTTTCGGGCGCCGCGTCCTACGATGCCAACGACCTCGCCCTGGTCGCAGCGGTCACGGTGCCGCTCGCGATGTGGTGGCTGCTGGACCGCCGCAACTCCTTCCGGTGGCTGGTGGGGGCCTCGATCCCGATCCTGATTCTGGTGGTGGTCCGCAGCGACTCGCGGGGCGGGTTCCTGGGCCTGGCCGCGGTCGTGGCCTGTCTGTTGTTCCTGACCGGGCCCCGCATGCCCCCGGTCCTGCGCCGGGTATCGATCGCGGCGGCGGTGCTCGCAGTGCTGAGCTTTCCGTTCCTGCCGGCCGAGTATCGAGGCCGAATCGCCTCGATCGGGGCCGAGAACGACTACAACATGACATCCGTGCGCGGCCGCAAGGCGGTGTGGACCCGCGGGATGGGCTATGCGTTGGCCAACCCGATTCTCGGCGTGGGCATCGCCAACTTCCGTACCGCCGAGGGTTGGTCCCAACCGGCCCAGGAGGCGGCGGACGCCGGTCGTGGCTGGAAGTGGTCGGCCGCCCACAACTCGTTCATTCAGATCACGGCGGAGTTGGGGTTCATCGCGGGCCTCACCTTCCTGTGGCTGGTCATCCGATCCATCGCCCAGCTGCTGGCCCGCGGGCGTCGGCACGGTGGACCCCGCACGCGAGGACCACCCGATCTTCTGGCACCGATGCTGGGCCTCAGTCTGGTTGCGTATGCGGTCAGTGGATTCTTCCTGTCCTTCGCGTACTACGATCTCGTCTACATCCTTTTTGGGCTCGCTGCGGCCGTGTTGTCCCGCCCGGCCGCTCCATCCGGTCGGAGAATCCCCCAGGGCCGGGGACGTCCTGCTCCTCGGGGAGGGATGTCGCGGGTGCCCGGGTTCCCGGCGGCGGTGCGCCCATCCTGACGCCCCACCCTCCCTCACCGTTTGACCTTCTGACTCCTTCATCCGTGCAGCCCAACCATCACGCCACTGTCACTCGTGTCCTTGCGCATCGGCAAGATCTGGGATAGCGAATTCCCGTGGGATGTCCGCGTCGAAAAAGTGTGCGCGGCACTCACGGAGGCGGGACACACCGTCGACCTCGCGTGCCGGAACCGGGACCACCAGCCGCACACCGAATCGTGGCAGGGAATCACCATCCACCGGATGCCCACCTGGCCGACGCTTCCCCGGCGGGCTGAACGCATCTCCAGCTTCCCCGCTTTCATCAACCCTCGTTGGTACCGGCACGTGCTGGCGACATTTCGGCGGTGCGAGGTCGACGTCATCCTGTGTCGGGATCTTCCGCTCGCTCCCCTGGCCCTTCACGTCGGACAGCAGCTGAACCGCCCGGTCGTCGTGGACGTGGCGGAGCACTACGCGGGGCTCCTCCGCGACCTGTACAATCGGCACGATTTCCGCCTGTATAACCTCCTCATCCGGAATCCGCTCCTGGCGGCCCTCGTCGAGCGGCTCACCCTTCCCGCCGCGGATCACGTCCTGGTGGTCGTCGAAGAATCCGGCGCCCGACTGATCGATCTCGGGGTCGACCCGGATCGGATTACCGTCGTGAGCAACACGCCGCTCCCTCAGCGTCTCGCCATGATGGCCGACATGCCGCGCCCGGAGCGACACGACGCCGACCCTCTGCGGCTCGTGTATCTGGGCAAGGTCGAGCATTCGCGTGGAGTCGGGACGGTGCTGGAAACCCTGAAGCTCCGGCGGGACCGGGGGGCGGACCCGGTCCACCTCGACGTTTTCGGGGACGGGGCCAGTCTGGCCCACCACCAGGCCACGGTCGACCACGACGGCCTCGCCGACGTCGTCACCTTCCACGGGCATCAACCGTACGACGATGTCCTGCGTCGGCTGCCAGCCTTCGACGCCGGCCTGATCCCCCATCACGCTACCGACCACTGGAATTACACGATCCAGAACAAGCTGTTCGACTACATGGCGGCCGGTCTCCCCGTGGTGGTTTCGTCGATGCCGCCGGCCGAACGCATCGTGACCACCTGTGGCTCCGGTCTGGTCTTCGAGGACCGGAACCCGGTGGCCCTGTCCCACGCCATGGACCAACTCGCCGATCCCGAAGCCCGACGGCGCATGGGCCGGGCCGGCAGGGGCGCGGTTGAATCCACCTACAACTGGGGGCAGGACGCGAGCCGGTTGGTACGAGCAATCGAACGGGTGGCGGCGCAGGCGGGCCTACCTGCAGCGCCAACGCAACACCAGGGCGGTTCAAAGCCCGTGGCGCGATAGTCAAGTCATTGTAAACAAAGCAGTTGAACTTAGGCGGGCAATTTGCTTCAAGCTCCCGCGTGACCAGCCAGACTGTGCAGAATCCCACCTCGTCCCAGGCGGACGACCTGACGCTGAGCCCCCTCGCTCCCACGGCAGAGGACGAACTCCTGGCCTTCTACCGGGAATACCTCCCTCGGGGCGAGGACGTCGCTCGCTATTGTGCCTGGCGTCGCCAACGAGGGAATGCGGACGGTGGAGTGGAGCCCACCGTGGCCCGGCAGGGTGGCCGGCTGGTGGGGGCGGTGTCTTCCATACGGGTCACGTTACAGTCGAGCGGGAGGCGCGTGGCGGGAAGCTGGCAGGTGGACTCGGTGGTCGCCCCATCGATGCGGGGCCGCGGGGTCGGGCGCCGTCTGGTCGATGCCGCGGCGGCGCCTTACGTGGTGGCCATGGCCAAGGGAACTGCGCCCGGGATGTACCGTCTCCGCCGTCGGGCGGGCTTCGAGGAAGTGCCGGGTGCCAACTACCTGGTGGCGATTGTCGGAAACCGGACCCGGGGCTCCCGGCGACGACGCCTGGCCTTCCCGGCGGTTCACGCACTGTCCGCCTTCCGTCGGGTGGGGAGACGGGCGGGCGAATTGCACCGTGTCACGCATTTCGACGGTCGCTTCGACGATCTGGCCGAGGCCATGGTGGACGCGCCGGAATGGACCCCGGTCAAGACGTCGGCGTACCTCGAGTGGCGATACCGGGACTGCCCGGAGCGTGAGTACCTGATCCTGGCCGCACCGGGAACCCGGGAACCCGGGGGAGCGGTGGTGGTGCGAATGGATCACACCCGGCGGGAGGGTTATCTGGTCGACGCCCTGTACGACCCCCGCAATCAGGCTCTCGGCCACCTCCTGGTCGGCGGGGCCCTCCGGGTGTTTTCCCGGGAAGGGATCACGGCGGTTTGGACGCTGGCCACCTCCCGTCCTGCCCGCCGGGTGTTGAGGGCGTGGGGGTTCCTGCCCACTCGCCGGACGCCCCATTTCACTTTTCGGAGCCGCGACGTGGACCTCCGCACCGGCTGCAACATCTGGCACGGGGACGGGGATGCCGAACTGTACTGACCCCCGTCGCGGGCGGCTCTGGTGCACGGGATTTGCTGGGGCAGCGGGGGGACGCTCCATCGCCCCATGACCACGCCGACCGCCCAAATGCCCATGAACCCGTGGACCGGTTTCCGGACTCTCCGCGATCGTGCCTTCGAAACCGGATGGCAGGTGGGATCCCGGACGCACCGGATCGATCCGGTACGCCTGACCTGGAAAGTCGAGCCCGAACGGCTGGCCGAAATCGTTGTGCGCTGGCCGGCGACGTACGAGTGGGCCCCGCGCCGGATTTGGGGTGCCCAGGTTCTGGCCGCGTTGCGCCGGTACGTCCGGTGCGAGATTCACGATATCCCCCAGCCGTACCGGGGCGTGATCAACTTCGACGTCGTCATCGCCGGCCGGCGCCACGCGGTCGGCCTCGAAACCTCGGACTATCCCGATCTCAACGAGGACGCGTACCAGGCGGCAGACCTGTACTTCAAACAGGAGTACCAACTCGGGGGATACGGGGATCGGGAACGGCTGCTGCCCGGCGGTTACGTCAACGCGGATGCGGTCATCTATCGGTACCTGCACCGCCTCCGTCGTCTTCGAGACAAGGCTCCGACCCGGTACGAGGTCCACGGGCGATACGGGCTCAGCCTCGAGAAGCGCCGCCGTCCTCTCGAGATTCTGCGGTCCAGCTCGGCCTTCACGTTCTTCGGCGGGGAGGGCAAGGTGCGATACAGCCGGTTCCTGAGCGAGATCGCCCAGGCCCGGGTGTGCATCGACCTGCCGAGCATGAGTTCCATCACGTTTCGGATGATGGATTACTGCGCCATCGGCAGTTGCATCGTCGGCCCGCCCCATACCAACCAGCTGACGATGCCGTTCCGGGACGGAGTGCATGTCGCCTATTGCCGCCCCGACTACTCGGACCTCGAGGAGCGGTGCGTCTACTACCTCGAGCACGAGGGCGAGCGCCGTCAGCTCATCGCCAACAGCCGGGCGTTTTTCGATGCCTACCTGCATCGCGATCAGGTAGGATCCTATCTGCTGCACGAATGTCTGCGGTTCCTGAACTGAGGCGCATGGCGCCCTGAGCGTGTTGAGGAGTATCCATGAGTGTTGCCCTTGTCACCGGCTCGGCCGGTCTGATTGGTTCCGAGGCCACCCGTTTCTTCGCCGGCATCGGGTTGGAGGTCGTCGGGATCGATAACGACCTCCGCCGGAGTTTTTTTGGCGCCGAGGCGTCCACCGCCTGGAATCGAGACCGTCTGCGAGCGGATCTCGGTGACCGGTACGTTCACGAGGACCTCGACATCCGGGACCGGGACGCCATCATGGCCGTCTTCGAGCGGTACGGCCCGGCCATGACGCTCGTCATCCATACCGCCGCTCAGCCGTCACACGATTGGGCAGCCCGGGACCCACACACCGATTTCACGGTCAACGCCAACGGCACCCTGAACCTGCTGGAGGCGACCCGCCGGTACGCACCCGACGCCACGTTCATCTTCACCTCGACCAACAAGGTGTACGGCGACACCCCGAACCGTCTCCCGCTGATCGAGCAGGAGACGCGGTGGGAAATCGATCCGGCCCACACCTACGCGGGCGGCATCCGGGAGGACATGTCGATCGATCACACCTTGCACAGCCTGTTCGGCGCCTCGAAGGTGGCCGCCGACGTCCTGGTCCAGGAATACGGCCGGTATTTCGGTATGCACACAGCCTGTTTTCGCGGGGGGTGCCTGACGGGACCGAACCACGCGGGGGCGCAGCTCCACGGATTCCTGGCCTACCTGATGCGGTGTGCGATCACGGGCGAGCCGTACACGGTGTTCGGTTACGGCGGCAAGCAGGTCCGAGACAACATTCATTCGGCCGACCTGATCCGCGCGTTTCACCAGGTCTTCCAGGCTCCGCGGTCGGCCGAAGTGTACAACATCGGCGGCGGCCGCTTTTCGAACTGTTCGATGCTCGAGGCGATCCACCTCTGCGAGGAGATCGTGGGCCGTCCGATGCAATGGGCATACTCGGAGACGAACCGGACGGGCGATCACATCTGGTGGATCAGCGACAACGGGCGTTTTTCCGAACATTATCCGGACTGGAAACTCGACTACGACGTTCCGGGAATCCTCCGGGAGATCTACGAGGCGAACATCGATCGCCTGTCTCCAGCCGGTTCCTGAGGGACGCATGCGCATCGTCGTCGTCGGCACCGAGGGGAGCGGCACCAACTTCGTCGGCAACGTTATCGCCGAACACCCCGGGGTCGGCCAGCCGATGACGGAGTGGGACCTGCGGTCCCCGTTCGGGACCGGCGTGACCCATGTGAGCCTGCCGCACGGCCTGGGTTCCCGGCCGGCCTGGGCGCCCCTCGCCCTGTTTGCGGGGTGCCTGGTGGTTATCGTCCGGCGCTGTCTGCTGGACGCGACCTATTCTGCGTACCGGCGTTTTTACCGGGACGGGGCCGCCCGATTCGCCCTGCGGCACCAGTTGCGGGCGCTCGCCCACGTCGAGCGGATCGCCGGATTGGCGGAGCCCACCCGGGTCACAACCATCCGGTATGAGGCGCTCTCGGCCGAGACCTTCCGGCGGTTGTTTGCGTTTCTTTCGCTCGACCCGGAGGTCCCCGTCAGTCGGGCCTTCGCCAATCAGAACGGCAAGTACCTCGATGATCCGGTCTTTCGAGCGGCCGTCGTTCGCCCCGCGCTGGGGCCAGCCTCGGCCGGTCCGTTCCTGGCCGGGCGCCGCCCTCTGCGTTCGTTCCGCGCGAACCCCCTCGTCTCCCGACCATAACGCACGGCGCCCGGACCTGTGCCAGGCCCGGGCGCCGGTCCCATTTGTCGGTATCGCCGCTACGGCGTGCCGCTCAGGTACATGTGGTCCACCCACATGAAGAACTCGTTGGGGGTCGTATCACCACCTCCCCCCCAGATGGGTCGCAACTGAAGCTGCTCCCAGGTCCGGTTCGCTTCACCGCTGGCCAGCACGCCCACATCGGTGTACTCGATGATGAGCTGCCCGTTCAGCCAGGCGCGGAAGATCCCGTCGCACTGTCCGGCCGTGTTCAGGATCATCTGGACCTCCACGTCGTACCATTGATCGCGGTTGAATCGGGCCGGCGCGGTCTGATTGCCATTCAGCCGCGAACGCGTTTCGCATGGCGGGGGGGAAGACCCCTGCAGGGCGATCTGATAGTTGAGGTTATTGGTACCCGTGCCAACCAGACGGTCGAACACCCTGGCCCCACCGGCAACCCAGTAGAACTGGATCTTGTTTGTTCCGGTCTTGTGGCCAAAGAAATCGGCCGAGACCTTGAGGGCGTAATGCACGTAGATCTCCTTCGGGCTCCGTCCGTAACCGGAGTTGAACTTGAGCGATTGCGCTGTGCCCGGCGCCACTCCGCCCTTGAAGGCGTTAGGGTAACGGATCTGCAACACGCTGGAGGGACTGATGGGCGCCAGACTGTCCTGAACGATCGTCAGGCGGGATTGACTCCACTCCAGCCCATCCCATCCCTCACTGCCTCCGGTCTTGAATGGGAACGACCCGGTTCCCCGGTCGGCATCGGCGGTGGCCTTGCTGTCGAACCGGCGCCCGACGATCGGCGTGTAGTTCACCGGTTCATTGTTGACCGGAACGATCACCGTGATCGCCGCCGAACCGCTCTTACCCTGACTCATGGCAGTAATGGTGGCGTTGCCCTGCACTACGCCACTGACCAGTCCCGTGGCACTGACCGTTGCCACGGCCGTATTGCTCGAGGACCAACTGACAGCGGGTCCGTTGACGGTATTGCCCGCCGAGTCCAGGAGCGTCGCCGTCAACTGCAGACTCCCGTTCACGGCGACGTTGGCCAGGGCAGGACTCACCACCACCGAGTCCACAGTAGCCGAGGGCGGGAGTGCGGTTACCGTGACCGGGACATCCACGCTCAGCCCCATGCTGCTGGCCGTAATCGTGGTGGTTCCCACCGCCACGCCGGTTACGAGACCGGTGTTGTCCACGCTGGCCACTGAGGGCGAGGCGGAGGCCCACGTCACGGTAAACCCACTCACCGTGTTCCCGAGCGAGTCGCGCACGGTGATCGTGATCTGTTGGGTCTGCCCGACCGGGATGGTGATACTGGTGGGCGTGACGGTGATGGTCCCTGACCGCGGATTGATGTTGGTTGGCCCGGTGCCGCCACACGCCAGCGCGAGGGCAGCTGCCGCCGCGGCAGGAAAACGGGGTCGGAACATTCGTGTCATCACAAGCTTCCTCAGCATGGGCCGGTAGAGTGCATGGGTCAACATCCGATCCGCTGCGTGCTGACCACGATGTTGTCGAAGTAGCGTTCCTGAAGCTGGGGGGAACCTTCATTCCAGAAGTTCTCGAAGTACACCGCGTTGAGCCCGAACCCGTTGTACGTGTCGACAAAGTCGAGATCGTTGCGGCCGGCCTCAAACGCATCGTCGATCCACAACTCGAACACGCCATCCGCCTGCCCCGAGGTATTCAACCGTACGTGGGCCTCGACACAGTACCACTGGCCCACGTGGGCCGCGTCGAAGATCGGGGTGGGTGCCTGACGGGAACCGAGCCACTGGAAATTCGGGAAGTCATTGTACTTGGTGGTTTGGACGACGCCGGTCGCGTTGGTCCCGGAGACGGGATCCAGGATCAGCGTGTTCTCCTTGTTCTTCGAAGGATCGCCGGCCCAGACGTGCGCAACCATCGCCTGGGACCAGTCTCCGCCGGCAAAGATGAACGCGCGGCTCAGCTTGCGAGCCCCCCCACCGACCCATCCCGTCTGATGTCGCACGTACATGCGCCAGTACAATTCCCGGTAGTCGGCCGTCCCGGCGTCGGCGGGCCGGAAATAGGGAATGGGGGTCCGGCCCAAGGCGAGATGCAACTCGCCGGCGGCGGTTTCTCCCGTCTGGAACTTCGCACGCATCCCCCACGACCCCTCTTCCCCGACGCCGTTCACCCGGATGAAATCTCCGTTATCGTCGTTGTATTCGAAGTAGGATCCCAATCGGTCGACATCGAAGTCGTCACACCAGACCCATCCGGGCTGCGGGTTCTGACATTCGTTCGTCAGGTTGGCGGTCGGTGGCGGTGTGCCAACGGACACCGCGGCATTGCCCGAGACGCCCTCGCTGGTGCCGGTGATGGTGGTGCTGCCGGTTCCCACCGCCGTGACCAGCCCGGTGGCGGACACACTCGCCACGGTCGGGTCTCCACTCGACCACGTCACTGCGCGCCCGGCCAGGGAGTTTCCGGCCGCGTCGCGGGGATCCGCCACCACGGTGGCCGTATCACCGGCGGTGGTGAACGCAAGACTTGAAGGGGTGAGCACCACCGACGCGACCGGGATCGGCGTGACGGTGACGGTGGCCGTCCCACTCCGGCCGCCGCTGGATGCCGTGATGGTGGCCGACCCGACGCTGACACCGGTCACGACGCCGCTGGTTGACACCGCCGCCGCCGCCGGATCGCTGCTCGTCCAGGACACGGACGACCCCGACATCGGATTCCCGGCCTGGTCCCGCACCGTGGCCGTCATCTGGGCAGTCTGCCCGACCTGGACACTGGTATTGCCCGGCGTCACGCTGACGCTGGCCACCGTCGGCCCTGATGATCCGCCGGGCCCGGAACCGGCCCCCGGGCCGGCGGGCGAACCGCACCCCAAGCCGGTGGCCACGATCATCAGAAGACCGAGCATCCCTGCCGCAGGTTGAGAGGACAGACTGAATCGGGACATGCGGGACCTCGCTCCAGCGGGGCAAATGGGAGTCCCGGACCGGTAACCTGCGCCACCGGACGCGGGATCGTCAACAGCCGCAGGGACCACGGCCAACCACAGGTCTAATACGCCGCGATATCCGGGCCAACGCCAATGATGCAGGTCACAAACCCCCGGGTCCGGGGCCGGCCGATCCCCGACCGACCCCGACACCCGAACACAGCCCGAATTATCGTCCGCTGACGTAGGCATGATCAATCCAGAGATCGAACGCCTGGGGGGTCGTGGAACCTCCACCCCCCCACACCGGCCGCAGTTGCAGCTGGTCCCAGCGCCCGGAAGCCTCTCCGGCAGCCAGGATACCCACGTTGGTGTATTCCATCAGCAACACGCCGTTGAGCCACACCCGCACCAGACCGTTGCAACTCCCCGCAGAGTTGAGGACCATCTGCAACTCGACGTGGTACCACTGGCCCCTGGCAATCGTCGCGCTGGCGCCACGGTTACCGGTCAGCCGGGTTCGGGTCTCACAGGTCGGCGCGGTCCCCTGCAGGGCCACCTGATACCGGAGCGGGTTCATCCCCGTCCCCACCAGCCGGTCGAACACTCGAGGACCGCCGGCCACCCAATAGAAGAAGATCTTGTTGGTGCTGGTCGGGTGCCCGTAAAAGCTCGTGGACGCCTTGAAAGCATAGCTCATATACAGCTCCCGCGGCGTCGCACCGTAGCCGGACCGGAACGGCAACGACTGAGCGGTTCCGGGGGACACCCCACCGGCCCGATTGGCCGCGTAGTGGATCCGCAGCACGCTGGAGGGACTGAGGGGGGCCGCCGGATCATTCGCAATCGAGAGATTCGACTGGCTGTACTCGAAGCCGTCCCACCCTTCACTGCCACCGGTCTTGTATGGCAGGGACCCGGTGCCTCGATCCGGATCCGTTGCGGCCAGTGTGTTGAACCGACGACCAACGATGGGGGTATACCCCGCAGGTTCAAACGAACCCGCCACAATCACCGTCACCGTGGAAGTCCCCGATACGCCTCCGGTCCGGGCAGTGACGGTGGTCGAACCGACGGCGACCGGTTGCACCTGACCCGCCGCGTTGACCGTCGCCACACTCGGGTCGGCAGTCGTCCAGGTGAAGGTGCGGCCGGGAATCACCCCGCCGGCACCATCGCGTGCGGTAGCGGTAAAAGCGGAGGATCCCCCACCGAGGAACAGGGTGGCCGGGTTCGGAGACAGCACGACCGACGCCACCGGGGCGGGCAGCACCGTGATCCGGCTGGACCCGGTGACCCCGCTCAGGCTCGCGACCAGTGTGGCGAGCCCCGGCCCTGTCCCCGTCACGAGTCCCCCTGATGACACCGTCGCCACGGTCGCATCCGAGGTGGACCACCCGACGACCGCGCCAGGCACGATCGTTCCGAGCGAGTCCCGGACAACAGCCGAAAGTTGAACCGTCGCCCCGGTGACCACCGTGTCGACGACCGGGGTGACGACGATCGAGCCCGGTGACGGTTGGGGAACGACCACCGTGGCCGATCCCGTTCTTCCGCCGGCCGCGGCAGTCACCGTGACCGTTCCGGGAGCAACACCGCTCACCGTACCGGTGGCGTTGACCGTTGCCACGGCCGGATCGCCGCTCTGCCAGGTGAGGGAACGACCGGTCAGGGGGTTCCCGACGGAATCCAGCACCAGGGCGGCCAGCTGTCCCGTGGCCGACACCGGCACGTTCAGGGAATCGGGTGAAACGAGGACGCTGGCGACCGGCACGGGGATGACGGTGAGACCGGCCGTGCCGATCACCCCGTTCACCGTCGCGGTGATCTGCGTCGATCCGGTAAGAAGGCCGGTGACGAGCCCGGTGCTGTCCACCGTCGCCACGGTGGGATCGGCCACAGTCCAGGTCACCGGCCTTCCACCGAGGGGCGTGCCGGCGCTGTCACGGGCAGTCGCGGTGAAGCGTCGGGTCGCACCGACCGTGACCGTTGACGGCGTCGGCTGTACCGTTACCGACGTCACCGCGCCCACGGTGGTCTGCACCGTGATAGACGAGATCCCCGTGACCCCACCGACATTCGCACGAACCGATACGGCTCCCGGCTGCCGTCCCACGACGACACCGGAGGGTGAGACGCTCGCCACCACCGGGTCACTGGTGGCCCACACCGTCGCCCGACCGTTGATCGCCGAGCCCACCGAGTCGATCGGATACGCCGCCAGCGGCACCGTGTCGCCAACCGCGATCGTGGCAATGCCCGGTACCACGGTCACGGCACTGACGGCGACGGGAACGACGCGCACCACGGCGCTGTCCACCTGACCCTCGACGGTGGCATCGATGGTGGTGACGCCGGCGGACACGCCGGTAACGCGGCCAGCGCGGTCGACGATTGCCACCCCGGGATTCGCCGTTCCCCAGATCACGAGGCGGTTGGCCAGCGGGGATCCGGCCGAATCGAACGTGGTTGCCGCCGCCGCGGCCTGCCGGGCCACCGGGACCACAAGCGTGTCGGGCTGGATGACGACCGCCGCCACCGCGGATGGATTGACCACCACGCTGGCCTGTCCCGAAACGGAACCGGTCGTGGCCGTGACGGTGGCGGTGCCAACCGCACGGCCGGTGACCCGGCCGTCGGAGGTCACGCCGGCTACGGTGGAGTCATCGATGCTCCACCGGATCGCCGGCCCGGAAACCGGCCGGCCGGCGCCATCCCGAAGGGTGGCCGTCATCGGCCCGTCGCTGCCAACCCCCAGCACGAGCCGCACTGGAGAGAGAAAGACCGAAGCTACCGAGCCACCGGGAGCCGTGGGGGCATTCAACGTGGCGACACTCACCCGGGCGGTATCCTCCAACCAGCTCTTTTCGCTGCTCTGCGCGATGATCGCGACCTCGACAGCGGAATCCGGGGCAAAGAAAATCCCGGACGGCGAAATGGTGCCGTCGCTGGCCGTCCAGAGAACCGGAACGGGGATCGTGTCACCGTATTGGGTGATGCCTTGAGCGGAAAACCCGGTATGCGCACCGGGGGAGAGCGTCACGGACCGGGGAGACGCGGTCACGCGAACGAGTTCGGGAGGAGCCTGGGACGTGATGCCGCGTTCGCAGCTGAAACTCACCGCGACGAGCAGGGAAACAGCGTGAGCGGCAGCGAGACGCCGGGACAGTTTGAACTTGAAGTTCACCGATCCCTCCGGATGCGAGTCCATGGTCAGCGGGTCGCCAACATGATGCGCTGGCGGCCCGGCTGACGTCGCGACATGGCATCGCGGTAGTCCCGTGGCTCTGCGTCACCGCCTTTCGACGGTTTTGCTCTGAGCAGCGTCCGGTCATCCGGGCGATCCGGCTCCCCCGGGAACGGCGAAGACCGCCGCGTCCAGGGGATCGCTGGCGGTCTGGCAGACATAGCAATCGACGATTGCCGTAGTCCCATGACTCTGCGTCACCGCCTTTCGGCGGATTTGCTCTGAGCAGCGGGAACACCTCTTCGGGGAGGTGCCGCACATGAATTATGGATCGCGATCAGTCGGCACCGTGACCGTCCTCACCCGTCCACTGGTCACCGGCCTGCACACCATCGTTCAAGACGCCGCAGATCCGCGTCGGAGAGCCGACCGTGACACGGAATGGTACACAGGGTTTCCGCCAGTTCCACCGCCCCGGCGTACGATTCGCCACCCAGGGAAGCCGGTTGTCCAAAACCCGGGAGGCGGCTCAGAGGAAGTGGATACCCACCCACGATGCCGAGCCGGCGCGCACGATGGATACGTTCGCGATCCTGACACCGAACGGGAAGACGGAGGAAGCCCGGCGTGGCCTCCTGCGGCCACCGGACGCCCCGGATGGCCGCACCTTCCGCTACGGCGGGCGCCAAGCGCCGGGCGTTCTGACGACGGCGTACGGTCTCAGCTTTGGCCAACTCCCACACCGGCGCCAGTCGGCCGGCGAGTCGAGGGACCATCCGTGCGGGCGGGTGCGGCGTACGAAACACCGTCCGGCCGAGACCCAGGAACGGCAGGGCGGCGAGCAACCCGTACAGGGCGGGCCGGCCCCATGCCCACTGGGCAAGAAGCCGGGCGGTCGAGGAGATGGTGTCCGCTCCCGGCGGAAGCCGTCCCCGGAGTTCGTCCGCCTGATCGGTGCCCGCAGAATCTCCGAACAGCAACGCGCCCCCCCCTCCCACAGTGCGGCCCTTGCCTCGTCCGAAGCTGAGTACCCCGTGGACGCCGAGGGTCCCGACCGGACGCCCCCCCCACTCGGCACCCACTCCCTGGGCGGCGTCGTCGATCAGGGGAACCCCGTGGGGACGCGTCAGCGCCGTCAGATGATCCCAATCGACAGGAAACCCGAAGAGGTGAGCCACCACCACCACCGTGACCCCCTCGGCCAGGACCCGCGCCAGCGAATCCCAGTCCGGCCCGAGTGTCTCGGGATCGACGTCGTAGAGAACGGCGGACGCCCCCGCGGCCGTAGCGGCGGTGGCCAGGTCGTAGCACCCGTAGGCCGGCAGGGCGACCCGGTCGCCGGGAGAGC
>Ga0114931_10005868_pt1 | contig 15171 bp, 16 predicted proteins | sample 2SBtaG_FD_89579 | JGI IMG/M metagenome (GOLD analysis project Ga0114931, IMG submission 89579) | Deep subsurface microbial communities from Kolumbo volcano to uncover new lineages of life (NeLLi) - 2SBTROV14_V59a metaG | ecosystem: Environmental > Aquatic > Marine > Volcanic | place: Kolumbo...
CGCGAGCATGCTTTTACCGGTGCCCGGCGGACCGATGAAAAGGATGTTGTGTGCGCCGGCGGCGGCAATTTCCAGCGCCCGCCTGGCGAATTGCTGCCCTCGTACATCTGTCATATCGGGACATGGGTCCGTGTCACGGGTATTTTCGGCCAGCACGGCGTTTTCTGCCTGCGCGCGGCCGTTGAGTACCGCCGTCACTTCCAGCAAACTTTCGGCGACGACCACCTCACCACCCGCGAGTGCCGCCTCGTTACCGTTCTCCTTCGGCACAACGATGGCCGTTCCGGCTTTCGCGGCCTTGATGGCTGCTGGCAATACGCCGGGTACCGGGCGGATTTCGCCACTCAGCGCCAGCTCACCGTAGTATTCGAATGTGCCGAGCCTCGATGCCGACATCTGCCGGCTGGCAGCAATAATGCCGAGCGCGATCGCCAGGTCGAAGCGCCCACCGGTCTTGCGCATGTCGGCCGGACCCAGGTTCGCAGTGATCCGCCGCTGCGGAAAATGGTAACCCGAACTCTGGATAGCGCCGAAGACCCGGTCCTTGCTTTCACGGACGGCCGTTTCTGCCAGGCCGACGACATGGAACTTCGGCAGGCCGCCGGAAAGGAACACCTCGATCGTGACCGGCGGCGCCTGCACGCCGATCTGCGCCCGGCTTGCCAAAATCGCCAGGCCCACGTCAGGGATTCGTTAGTCTGTATTGGAACATCGCCACTCCATGGCAATGGATGAAAGGCATTTGTGCCTATTTTTTCGTGACCTTCTTTTTTCGCGGCTTTTTCTTTGCCGCCTTGGTGCGGACAGTCTTCTTCGCCGCTGCCGTCGACTCCAGCGCCTCGAGCCGTGCCTGCAGTGATTCGAGTTTCTCGCGAGTGCGCATTAGCACGGCTTCCTGTACCTCGAATTCCTCCCGCGTAACGAGATCGAGCTTGCCGAGGCCACCTCGCAGCACCGCCCGGAAATTCTTCTCCAGGTCGTTCCTCGCTGCACGCAATCCTTCCGGCAGGGTTTCGGCCAGTGACCTGGCGAGTTTTGCGATCGATTCATTTGTCATAGGCGCTTGATACCGTAGCCGGGGGAAAAAGGCCAGCAGTGAATCAGGGGTTGGCACCCTGTTTTCCACCGACCCGGAGCCGCGAAAATCGGGAAAAACCGACCATTTGGGCAGCGTTGCTGCCACGGCTCGCCCGGTGATCCTTCGGGCCGCTGTTTTTTGCCAAACAGCGCACAAATCATCCTGTGAATAGGGTCACTACAATGCTCAGATTAACGTGGTCTAATGGGAACCGGCCTTAAACCGAACGGACAGCACAGGTCCGGCGCACCAGCGAAGGGATAATCGTATGATCAGGCATATTACTGCCGCCGCGCTTCTGACGCTCATTATGACGAGCGCCGCGTTCGCAGGTGACATCTACAAGTGGGTCGACGAAGACGGCAACGTCCATTACGAGGACACGCCAAGCGGCGCCCGGCCCGAGCGGCTTGCGATCAATTCGAAACCAACCGATCCGGCCAGGATTGCATCCCAGGCGCAGGCGCGTGCCGCCGCCAGGGCGGAGACCCGGGAAGCCAAAGCGGCTGCCGCGGCGGAAGGCCCGTCCGCAGAAGAACTTCAGGCGGAGAAACAAAAGCGCGCTGAACAGTGCACGCAGGCACGGACAACCATGCAGCGATTCGTCACCTCCCGGCGGCTTTATCGCGAAGATGACGCCGGTGAGCGGGTCTATCTCGACGAAGCCGAAACGCGGGCAGCGCGACAAAAAGTCGAAGACCAGATTGACGAATTTTGCGGCTCCTGAGGCGGGGCCGCGCGCCACGCAGCGCGGAAGTCAGCAACTTCTATCCGTGACGGGCGTCAGCCTGCGTCATACAGATGACGCGTTACAATGCCGGCTGTATTTCCCATCTACAGGATGCCGGCGGCGTGCAGGAATCCGACGACAAGCAAACCCAGGCCTACCTGCCCGACTTCTGCGCCGCTGGCACGATACTCGTCATCCTGCTGGTGGCCGAGCTTGTCGCCATACTCCTGGCCCTGGTCTCCTACACCCCGGATACCTTCCTTACCGAACTGTCGAAGATTTCAATGTTCGTACTGTGGCTTGCGCTGCTCGGCACCGGGGTACTCTGCCAGATTCGGCCCTGGGCTGAAAAACAGGGGCACGCTGGCGCATTCGTCGTTTGCTTCGTCGTCCTGGAAATATTGTGCCTGCTGCTGGCGGAGATCACCTGGCAGCTCACGGACATGTTTGCCGAAGCCGTCATCATCGATGCGACACATGCGCTCTTCCTGCTAAAGACCTTTGCCGCGAGTTCAATCGTCATCGCGCTTGCCATGCGCTATCTGTATATCTCCAGTGAATGGCGGCGCAGTATCCTGCTGGAATCGCAGTCCCGGATCAGCGCCCTGCAGGCACTGATCCGCCCACATTTCCTCTTTAACAGCATGAATACGATCGCTTCGTTGACCCGGAGCAATCCGCAACAGGCCGAGGAAGCGGTCGAGGACCTGGCAGACCTCATGCGGGCCAACCTCAATTCATCCAGCGATCGCAGCACGCTGAAGGAAGAGCTCGAGACCGCCGCGATTTACCAGAGGATCGAGAAGCTGCGCCTTGGCGAGCGCCTCAAAGTTATCTGGGATGTGGCTGACCTGCCGATGCGGGCGCTGATCCCCAGCCTCACCATCCAGCCACTGCTTGAAAATGCCATTTACCATGGTATCGAGCTGCTGCAGGAGGGCGGCGAGGTCAGGGTGACGGGTAAATGCATCGATGGCAGACTGGACATTCGGATGTCCAACCCGGTTGCCAATGAACGAGCGCGCAAAGCCGGCGGTAACCAGATGGCCATGTCGAACATCCGGCAACGCTTCGAGCTTGCCTACGGCCATCGGGCCAGCGTCGAGGTCACGGAAACGGATAGCGAGTACAGCGTGCACCTGGCGTTCCCCATTGAAGAGCCTGGCAAATGAAAGTACTGATCGTCGATGATGAACCCCCGGCACGCAACCGGCTGCGCCAGATACTGGCAGATTGCGGCGATCACGAAGTCGTTGGTGAAGCCGGCAATGGCCGAGAAGCGCTGGATATCGCTGCGCGAACAAAACCGGACGTCGTGTTGCTGGACATTCGTATGCCTGGCATTGACGGCATCGAAACCGCTCATCACCTGAACAAGGCGGAGACGCCACCCGCGGTCGTGTTCACGACCGCTTACGACGAATATGCGATTGATGCATTCGATGCCAGTGCCGTCGGCTACCTTTTGAAACCGGTCAGGCGTGAAAAACTCATCCAGGCGCTGGCGCAGGCCTCGCGCCTGAGCGGTGACGTGCTTGACGATATCGGCAAACAAGCGGGCGTTGCGACACACAGAAAAAATATCTGCGCGCGCCTCCACGACGAGTTGCGCCTGATTCCTGTCACCGACATCTACTACTTCATCGCCGACCAGAAATACGTGAGCGTCGTCCACAAGGACGGCCGCGACCTGATCGAGGATTCGCTAAAGTCGCTCGAAGAGGAATTCGGCAACCGCTTCGTGCGCATTCACAGGGGTGCGGTCGTCGCCGTGGATGCGATTGATACCCTCCGGCGCGACGAAGATGGCCGTACCCGGGTTATGCTTCGCTCAGGCAACAGCGACGACGAGCTGCTCGTCAGCCGTCGTCACGTTGCGAACGTTAAACGGCGGCTAAGGAAAGGATAAGGAAACTTGGAGATCCGTATAGCCACGCGCAAGAGCGAGCTTGCGCTGTGGCAGGCAAAGCATGTCGCGGAGCGACTCCGGCCGCTGCCGGGCGTTTCCCGGGTATCGCTGCTGCCGCTGTCTACGCGCGGTGACGAGATTCTCGACAGGAGCCTGCAAAAAATCGGTGGCAAGGGACTCTTCATCAAGGAACTGGAGATCGCGATGCAGGCAGGCGATGCAGACATCGCCGTACACTCGATGAAAGACGTACCCGCGGAGATGCCGGACGGCTTTTGCATTGCCGCGGTACTGGAAAGGGCCAATCCGACCGACGCTTTCGTCTCGGCAAACGACACCGCGTTTACGGATATTCGGCAAGGCGCGCGAATCGGTAGCTCGAGCCTGCGGCGACAGGCCCAACTGAAGGCGATGCGGGCGGATTTGCACGTCCTGCCGCTGCGTGGCAACGTCAACACGCGCTTGAGGAAACTGGCCGACGGTGAGTATGACGCGATTATCCTCGCGAGCGCAGGCCTGGAGCGCCTGGGCCTCGAGGCGCAGATCACTGCGGCGTTTCCCGTCAGCCAGATGCTGCCTGCCGCCGCCCAGGGCGTGATCGGGATTGAATGCCTGAGCGACAAGCTGCTGCTGCGCGACGTACTTGCGCTACTGGAAGACCCTGCCAGCAAGCTGACCACGTCGGCGGAACGCGCCGTCGCTGCAACGCTTGACGCCAACTGCCAGTCACCCGTTGCCAGTTACGCAGAAATCGGCAGCGCAGGCCTGACTATTCATGCACTGGTCGCAAGTGCGGATGGCAGCATCGTCCTCCGCGACAGCGTGTCGGGTGATGCCGGGGTGGCAGAGGCACTTGGTGTCGAGGTCGCACGGCGATTGCTCGGGCAAGGCGCCCGGGCGTTGCTCGCAGCGGAGGCACAGTGACCGACGGACCACTTGCGGGTTGCCGGGTGCTGGTCACGCGCCCGGCAACCCAGGCTGGTGCGCTATGCCATGCAATTGAAGCCGCCGGCGGCGAAGCGATCCGCTTCCCGGTTATCAGGATCTCGCCGCAGGCACCGCAAGCCGTTGCAGGAGCACTGGGGAGGCTGCCTGACGCGGACATCGTAATATTCGTCAGTCGCAACGCCGCCGATCTCGGTCTGCCATTCGTCCAGGATGGCGGCGCTGCCATTGCAGCGGTCGGCCCAGCCACCGCAGCCGCGATAGAGGCCAGGGGTGTCAGAGTCGACATCATTCCGGACGGCGGTTTCGACAGTGAGCACCTGCTCGGCCACCCGGCGCTGCGATCGGTCGAGGAAAAATCGATCCTCATCGTTCGTGGCGAGAGCGGCCGGGAACTGCTGCGCGAGGAACTCGAAGCGCGCGGTGCCCTGGTTAACTACCTGCCCGTCTATCGCCGCGAATTGAACAAACTGTCGCCTGAATGCATTGCGGCGGTGGATCGCGACTGGCAGGCAGGCCGCATCGACTGTGTCACCGTCATGAGTGTCGGGACCTTCGAAAACCTGGTTGCGCAGTTGCCGCCAACATCGCTCGAGCAGCTTCGGCAGACGCCACTGGTGGCCCCCGGCGAACGTGTGATACAAACGGCCTGCGACCAGATGCCGGGCATACGGGCAATACTGGCGCCTGGTCCGCGCGCGGACGACATGGTGAATGCATTACAGGCGTGGTGGCATTGCGGACAGAAATCATGAGCGAAGACAAGACCAGCGGTAGCAAGAATGGCAATGAAGATACTGCACCAGTGGAGCAGGCAGCTGGCGGGGCCACTGATCCGCCGGCGCTGTCGCACACCGGCCGCGGCAGTTGGGTCGGGTGGCTGGCATTGCTACTGTCGGCCCTCGCCTTGGCAGCCGCCGGCCTGGATTATCTGCGCGACCGCGACGCACGGTCGGAAACCGAGAGCAACGACACAAGACTGCGGACCATAACCGACTCCGTCGCCGCAACCCGCGAAACGGTCGCGACGCTCGATCAAAGCCTCACCGCGCTGACTGCGCATGATGCCGATCGTGCCAAGGCGATCGAGAACATCGGACGACGGCTCGAGGACCGCCTGCGGCAAGTGCAGTCCTTGCCGGCCCGGGTCACGGCCGTCGAAGCGTCACTATCTTCGTTACAGGGAATTTCCTCCGGCGCAAGGGATGCCTGGCTTCTCGCCGAGGCCGAGTATTTCATGCAGATCGCCAACGCCCAGTCGCAACTCGCCAACAATCCGGAGCTGGCGAAGCTGGCGCTCACACAAGCGGACGAAAGGATTTTACAGCTTGCAGATCCGCGGCTGACAGAAGTCCGGCAGGCGCTCTCCAACGAACTGCGGGCACTCGAGGTGATGGAGAAGCCGGATATCACCAGCCTGACCCTGAAACTGGCCAGCCTCGCCGCAGTCGTCGATTCGCTGCCGCTGGCGCAAGAGGAATCGGCGGCGGACGACACGGGAGAAGAAGCGATCGATTCCGCTCTGACCGGCATGGACCGGGCATGGGTATCGGTCAAGAACGCGATTAACGGTGTGGTCAGTGTACGCGATGCGGAAGAGCATGCGCAGCCACTGGTTGCGCCTGAAGCCCGCTATTTCCTGCGCACCAATCTTGCGCTGCAGCTACAGGCCGCGAGGGTGGCGCTGCTCCGTGGCGAGGAAACCGTGTTTCGCCAGAGCCTGGACGATGCCGATGCCTGGATCGAAAAATACTACGCGACCGACAGCAAGGCGGTGCAGGGTGCGCGCGCAACGATCGCGACGATGCACGACAGCGTTTTGCACGTGAAAATGCCGGACATATCCCGGTCGCTCAGGCTGTTACGGCAGTTCAACTCGCTTGCCAAAACCGCAGGCGAGCCTGCGACAGACGAAGAAACCGATCCCGGGCAGAAACAATGAAATTCGGCCTGGTCGTGATCGCGGCCCTTGTCCTGAGTGCACTGGCAGCCAATTTCCTGCTGCAGGACCCGGGCACGGTCGTCATCACGTTTCGCGGCAAGATCATCGAAATGTCCGTCTTCGTTCTCGGCATACTGGTCATCCTGGTGCTCTTTTTCAGCTGGCTGGCAGCCAAGCTGGTACGGGCGCCCCGCAAACTCGGCGAGGCCGCCGGCCGTTATCGGAGCGGGCGCGCCGGTGAGCGCCTGACGCGCGGCGTCATCGAGGTTGCCGAAGGCAATTTCGCCAGGGGCGAGCGCCTGCTTGCGCGCACCGCAGGGATCAGCGACGCACCATTGCTCAATTACCTGCAGGCGGCGAGAGCGGCGCACCTGCTCGGCCAGGACGGGCGACGAGACGCCTGGCTCAAGCAGGCCTATGAAAACCTTCCTGGTGCCGCCAACGCGGTGCTCCTGACACAGGCGGAATTCCAGCTCGACCGGCAACAGTACGAACAGGCACTGGCAACGCTCGGCAAGATTACGCAGGACTCGCCGAATCACGGCCACGCGCTCACGCTCCTCGGCAGGCTTAACTTCCGGCTCGGGAACTGGCGGCAACTATCGTCGCTGTTGCCCAGGCTCAGAAAGCACGGCCGGCTGCAGCCGGAAACTCTGCAGGAATGGTCGATCAGGGTGTACCAGGAATTGCTCCGGGCAACCAAGGATGGCGCTGCCTTGCAGGCGGCATGGAAACAGGTGCCGAAAGACCTGAAGAAGAACGATCAGGTTCTCGAGCGCTGGTTCACGGAACTCATTCGCAGCGGTTTGCACGACAAGGCCGAAAAAGATCTTGCCGCAGAACTCAAGCGGGCCTGGCGCGCGCCGCTCGTGCGGCTTTATGGGCTCGTTCAAGGGCTGGATCCGGCCAGGCAGCTAAAACGTGCAGAGGGCTGGCTGCGGAACCATCCTGAAGACCCGGACCTGCTGCTCACGGCGGCGCGGCTCTGCCTGCGTGCCGAACTCTGGGGCAAGGCAAGAAGCTACCTCGAGACGGTCATCGCAATTCGGCCCACGCCCGACGCCTACCAGGAATACGGCTACCTGCTGAACCAGCTCGGCGAAGGGGCGGCGGCGGCCGAAGCCTTCCGCGAGGGCCTGGGTCTCGTTGCCGGCGCGCCGCTGCCGGCAATCCCGCACCTCGAAGCCGACCCTGAAACGCCGGCGCAGCCCTGACCATACGGCGCGCTCCCGGCGGAAACACCTCACCACGATCCTCCCTGGCAGCCGACCCCTTCGCCTCGCTCGGGGCGACTCCGTCGGCTACGGTCGCGAGCGTTTCGAGTCGAGCCACTCGATCAGCGGGTCCCACTGCTCCCAGTCCGGCCACGCCAGGTACTCGGGAAGCTCGTGGATGCCGAGCCCCCGGGTGTAGGCGCGCACGTAGTTTTGCGCCTCGCGCAGGGATGCGAGGTAGGGAATCCGCAATTTCGTCAGGTACTCGTCGAGATCCTCGAAGATCAGCGTGTATTCACGAACCCGGTTGGCGACGATGCCGATCCGGGCCTGTTTGCGCGAAATCTTGCCAACGTCTTTCAATTCCTTGATGAAGCGATCGGAGGCCTGCATGTCGATCGTCGACGGCAGAACCGGCACGATGATCGTCTCGGCGTGGCGCACGAGGTCAGTGAGTTCCTTGCCGTGCGATCGTGCCGGGGCGTCGATGATGACCATATCGGCGCTTCTTGGCACGTGCTTCAGCCCGGCGTCGAAACCTGAGATCGCTATGATTTCCGCGCGATTATCCGGGCGCCTGTCCAGCCAGTCCAGGCTGGAGCGCTGCGGGTCGTAATCAGCCAGGGCGACGCCATAACCGCTGTCTGCATAATAAGCCGCAAGATTCGTCGCCAGGGTGCTTTTACCACAGCCGCCCTTGGCATTCATAACCATGATGTGCCGCATTGGTATTCCTTGGGAGAGAAGTTTTTATTGTGTGGCCGATAGTTTATGTAAACTACCGTCGCTCGCCTTAAATGTCCATCCGGATAAGCGGCAGCGGCAGCCGGCAGGCGGTTCTCCGGGGGGCTGCAAGTAGCCAGCCGTGTTAAGCTCGGCTGGGCGAGTCTGGCATCAATATCGAGGGGAAATCGAGCTCATGAGCACCCAGCGTAAGGCGAAATTCAGTGAGGAATCACTGTCCGAAGGCGCCGTCCACGACTACCTGGAGGATAACCCGGACTTTTTCGAACGCCATTCGACCCTGCTCGGCACGCTCAGGATACCGCACAGCTCCGGCGCCGCGGTATCGCTGGTGGAGCGCCAGATATCGGTCCTGCGACAAAAGGACCTCAAGCATGAACGCAAGCTCAAGGACTTGCTGGAGGTTGCGCGGATCAATGACGCGCTGGTCGGCAAGATTCATCGCCTGACGCTGAGACTCCTCGGCGCAGACGGACTCATGGACACGCTCGAAAGCATCGAAAAGGCGCTGCGCGCGAATTTTGGTGCGGACCAGTCGATTCTGCTGCTGTTCGGCGACCCGAAAGCCTTCGGCGAGATCAAGGTAAGCCGTTTTTTCAAGGCTGTCGATCGCGACGACGAGGCGCTAAAGGCATTCGACACTTTCCTGAAAGGCAGCAGCCCGCGCTGCGGACAGATTCGCGATGCACAACGGGACTTCCTCTTTGGGAGGGAGACGAATGAAATCGGTTCCGCAGCGCTGGTCCCGCTCGGCGGCAAGTCGGAGATCGGTTTTCTCGCTATCGGCAGCGCGGATTCGGAGCGCTTTCATCCGGGCATGAGCATCGATTTTCTCCGCCGCCTGGGTGAACTGGTCGCTGAGGCCTTGAAGCACTTCTAGGACACTGGCTTGCAAGAACAGGAAGCAGCCTGGATCGAAAAATTCATTCGGCATCTTTCGCATGAGCGCCGCCTGTCGGAACAAACTTGCAAGAGCTATTTACGTGACCTCAAGGCGCTTGCGGGTTACTGCGACAAATATCATGTCGAATCGTGGTCAGGCCTCGACCACGAGCATATACGCGCTTTTTCGGCGGCGGGCTTTCGCGGCGGGCTGTCACCGAGGAGCATTCAGCGACAGCTTTCCGCCGCACGGACGTTCTTTCGCTTCCTTCTCCGGGAAAAGCGCGTCAGGAAAAACCCGGTGCAGTCGGTCAGCGCACCAAAGGCCGGCAAGCGCCTGCCAGCAAACCTCGACGCAGACCGCATGGCGCGCCTGCTCGATATCCCCGGCGACGGCCCGCTCGTTGTCCGCGACCGCGCGATACTCGAACTGCTTTATTCGTCCGGCCTGCGCCTGGCGGAGCTGACCGGGCTGGACATCGGCGACATCGATCTGGCTGATGCGACGGTCTCAGTAACAGGTAAGGGCGCGAAAGACAGGATCATCCCGGTCGGCAAATTCGCGCGGGAAGCCCTGGAGAGCTGGCTAAAAATTCGCGATTCGCTCGCAAACAAGCATGAGAAGGGGTTCTTCGTCAGCCGGAGAGGCACCCGGCTCTGCGCGCGTTCGGTACAGGCGCGCGTGGATCACTGGGCAAAACGGCAGGGCATAGATACCCGCGTCTACCCCCACCTGTTTCGCCATTCCTTCGCCACCCACCTGCTCGAATCCAGCCATGATCTTCGTGGTGTCCAGGAGTTGCTGGGACACGCCAATATCAGCACCACACAGGTCTATACTCACCTTGACTTCCAGCATCTGGCCCAGATATACGACCAGACCCATCCCAGGGCGCGAGTGAAAAACAAGTCTTAGCGTTCCGGCGGCACTGTCGTATTTTTTTGCATTGACCGCGGCATTGCGGCACCGCTACGGTCAGGGCTCCTTATGGCAATACACAAGGAAATTGCAAATGGAACAATTTTGCGGCACGACTATCATCTCGGTTCGGCGCAACGGTAAAGTGGCGATCGGCGGCGATGGCCAGGTCAGCATGGGCAATACCGTGATGAAGAGCAATGCCCGCAAGGTCCGGCCACTCGCCAACGGGCAAGTTATCGCCGGTTTCGCCGGCGGTACGGCAGATGCATTTACCCTGTTCGAGTTGTTCGAGAGCAAGATGGAGCAATACGGCAAACTGACCCGCGCAGCGATCGAACTTGCCAAGGAGTGGCGAACGGACCGGCGCCTGCGGCGCCTCGAGGCACTTCTTTGCGTCGCGGACGAGGAAGCCTCCTTCGTGGTTTCCGGCAACGGTGACGTCATCGAGCCGGAGTACGACCTGATGGCCATCGGTTCTGGCGGGCCCTACGCCCAGGCAGCAGCGCTGGCCCTTGTACGCAACACGGATTTCGGAGCACGTGAAATTGTCGAGAAGGCCCTCACGATCGCTGGCGAGATCTGCGTTTTTACCAATCAGAACATCATTATCGAGGAACTCGACTCGAAGAGTTCCTGACGGACCAGTCACATGTCACAGATGACACCCAGAGAAATCGTCCAGGAACTGGACAAACATATCGTCGGCCAGAGCGACGCCAAGCGTGCGGTCGCGATCGCGCTTCGAAACCGCTGGCGGCGTGTGCAGGTCGAGGAACCGCTCAGGAGCGAAATCACGCCCAAGAACATCCTGATGATCGGACCGACGGGCGTCGGCAAAACCGAGATCTCGCGCCGACTGGCGAGGCTTGCCAAGGCGCCGTTCATCAAGGTTGAGGCAACCAAATTCACCGAGGTTGGCTATGTCGGCCGCGAAGTGGACAGCATCGTCCGCGACCTTATGGATAATGCGGTCAAGATGACGCGCGAAGACGAGATGGTGAAAGTCAGCCATCGCGCAGAAGATGCTGCGGAGGAACGCATACTCGATGCCCTGTTGCCGCCACCGGGTTCCACGGCGGGCTTCGCTACCGTGAGCGACAGTGGCGATCGCGACAGCGACACCCGGCAGAAATTTCGCAAGATGCTGCGCGAAGGAAAACTCGACGACAAGGAAATCGAAATCGATGTCCAGGCGATTCCCGTTGGCATCGAGATCATGGCGCCGCCCGGCATGGAGGAGATGACGAGCCAGCTGCAGGGCATGTTCCAGAACATGAGCGGCAATCGCCAGCGGACCCGGAAACTGAAAATCAAGGATGCGATGCGGCATCTCACCGACGAAGAGGCGGCAAAATTGATCGACGAGGAGGAACTCAAGACGCGAGCGCTGGAGGCCGTCGAACAACACGGCATCGTTTTCCTCGACGAACTGGACAAGGTGACGCGTGGTTCGGAAACGATTGGCGCCGATGTCTCGAGAGAAGGCGTGCAGCGGGATCTCCTGCCGCTTGTCGAGGGCTGCACGGTCAACACGAAGTACGGCATGGTGCGCACCGATCACATCCTGTTCATCGCCTCGGGCGCTTTCCACGTGTCGAAGCCGTCGGACCTCATACCGGAGTTGCAGGGCCGCTTCCCGATCCGGGTCGAGTTGAAGTCGCTGACTACCGGGGATTTCATTCGCATCCTCACGGAGCCGGACGGATCGCTGACGTCACAGTACAAGGCGCTGATTGCAACGGAAAACGTCGCTCTCGAGTTCACAAGGGACGGCGTGCAGCGCCTGGCCGAGGTTGCCTATCACGTCAACGAAAACACCGAGAACATCGGTGCACGCCGCCTGCACACGGTGCTGGAGCGCCTGCTGGAGACGGTATCGTTCGAGGCCTCGGACAGGAGTGGCATGAGTGTGATGATAGACGCGGAATACGTCGACGAGCACCTCACAGAACTGTCGAAAGACGAAGACCTGAGTCGCTACATTCTGTAGGTCGCTGAAATGGATCAATGGCCGACGGAAATTCGCCTGCGACAGAAATCGCGGCTGTTGGCGATCGCATTCGAAGACGGTAGCCGCTTCGAACTGCCGTTCGAATACCTTCGCGTTTATTCGCCCTCGGCGGAAGTCCGCGGACACGGGTCCGGACAGGAGGTATTGCAGACCGGCAAGGAAAATGTGCTGGTCACGGCGATTGAGCCGGTCGGCCGGTATGCGCTCAAGATCTCTTTTGACGACGGACACGATACCGGGCTCTACACCTGGCAATACCTGTACCAGCTCGGTACCGGGCAGGATACGCTGTGGCAGGACTATCTCGACCGGTTGTCTGCGGCAGGGTATGCTCGTCAGCCGGTTTGAAGCCCAGCCCGGAAATGAGCAAGAAAACGACACACTTCGGCTATGAAACCGTTGCCGTTGATGACAAGGCGGGGCGCGTACGCAGCGTATTCGACTCGGTCGCCGTCAGGTACGACCTCATGAATGACCTGATGTCGGCCGGGCTGCACCGGTTGTGGAAGCATTTCACGATTGAGCAGGCCGCCGTTCGCCGTGGCCAGTCGGTCCTGGACCTGGCTGGCGGTACCGGGGACCTGGCGAGGCAGTTTGCAGGCAAGGTTGGCAATAGCGGACACGTCGTGCTGGCCGACATCAACTACAATATGCTGAGAGAAGGCCGCAACAGGCTGACGGATGCAGGTGTTGCCGGCAACCTGTCCATCGCGCAGGTAGACGCCGAGCAATTACCCTTTGCGCCGGCCATTTTCGACTGCGTGACGATTGCTTTCGGCCTGCGAAACGTCACTGACAAGGCGGCGGCGCTAAGATCGATATACTCGGTGCTGAAGCCCGGCGGCAAACTCCTGGTCCTCGAATTCTCCGCCCCGGCCAAAGTGCTGCAGCCGGCCTACGATCTGTACTCCTTCAAGGTGTTGCCGCTGGTCGGCAAGCTGGTCACCGGCGACGAGGCGAGCTATCGCTATCTAGCCGAGTCGATTCGCATGCACCCGGACCAGGAGGCCTTGCTCGGCATGATGCGGGACGCCGGCTTCGAACGTTGCCGTTACCACAACCTGGCGGGTGGTATCGTGGCCTTGCATATCGGCTACAAAATCTAGAAACGCATTGGGCGCCTGAATCATGGATGCTATGGAAACCCTGCTGGAACCACTTGCAACGATGTTCAACCGGCAGATTGCAGCCCGCATGCCTGCGCGCGAGTTGTGCAGGGATCTCGACGGCCGAACGCTGGCATTGCGCGTCACCGACACGGGTCTCGCCATGTATCTGCGTGTCGACGCGGGGCAACTGGTGCTGCTCGGTGATGACGCCGCTGAACCGGACATCGTGGCGAGCGGGTCACTGATTTCCCTTGCCAGGCTTGGCGGTCCGGCGGGGGAAGACCTGATCAGATCAGGCGCCGTGGAATTCTCGGGGAATGCGGAACTTGCCGGACGCTTTCGCAAACTGCTGCGTTACGGCCGGCCGGACCTCGAAGAAGAACTGTCCGGTGTCGTTGGCGACGTCATCGCACATGGCATCGGCGAACTCATGCGCGGCGTCGGCGACTGGGCCAGGGCAGCACAAACAACCCTGCAGCGGAATCTTGGCGAATACCTGCAGGAGGAACGCCGGGTCGTCCCGAGCCGCTACGAATCGGACTTTTTTCGCCATCGTGTCAACAGCTTACGCGACGACGTCGCACGCCTCGAAGCGCGCCTGAACAAGCTCGAAGAAGGCCGCGCATAACTCATGTGGCGTGGGAAAACATTGCTGCGAATGATCAATATACAGCGCGTGCTGGTGCGGCACGGGCTGGATGAGCTCATCTCGGCAACGCACTTCCTGCGGCCTGTGCGCTTCCTGTTCAGCCTGTTCCCAAGGGCAAAAGACCACAGCCAACCGCTTGGTGAGCGCATCCGCCTGGCGTTGATCGAGCTCGGCCCGATTTTCGTCAAATTCGGGCAGGCCGTATCGACGCGACGCGATCTGTTGCCACCGGATATCGCCGATGAGCTGGCAATGCTGCAGGACCGCGTTCCGCCTTTTCCCGCCGATGAGGCCGTCGCCATTTTGAATAAAGCATACGGTAAGCCGGTGGGCGAGGTGTTCTCGCGCTTCGACAAGAAGCCTTTTGCGGCGGCGTCGATCGCCCAGGTGCACACCGCAGCGCTGCAGGATGGTACCGAGGTCATCGTCAAACTGCTGCGCCCGGGCGTTCGTGAGCTGATCGACCGTGATCTCGATGTTCTGTACGGGCTCGCTACGCTCGCGGACAGGTATTGGGACACCGGCAAGCGCCTGCGGCCGCTGGAGGTCGTCGCCGAATACGAAAAAACCATCATCGATGAGCTGGACCTGATGCGTGAAGCTGCGAACACAGCGCAGCTCAAGCGCAACTTCGACGGCTCGGAGCTGCTGTACGTTCCCGAGGTCTATTTCGACTACTGCCGTGCGGAGGTGCTGGTCCAGGAACGCATTTACGGTATACCGATCAGCGATATAAATGCACTCAGGAAAGCCGGAACGAACATCCGGGTGCTTGCAGAGAACGGCGTCGAAATATTCTTCACCCAGGTATTCCGGCATAATTTCTTTCACGCGGACATGCATCCGGGCAATATTTTCGTCATCGTCGACGACCCCGAAAAGCCGTGTTACGCGGCCGTGGATTTCGGTATCGTCGGAACGCTGAGCCCGACCGACCAACAATACCTCGCCGGCAACTTTCTCGCTTTCTTCGACCGCGATTATCACAAGATCGCGAAGCTTCACATTGATTACGGGTCGGTACCCCCCGAGACAC
>Ga0114931_10005870_pt1 | contig 15168 bp, 10 predicted proteins | sample 2SBtaG_FD_89579 | JGI IMG/M metagenome (GOLD analysis project Ga0114931, IMG submission 89579) | Deep subsurface microbial communities from Kolumbo volcano to uncover new lineages of life (NeLLi) - 2SBTROV14_V59a metaG | ecosystem: Environmental > Aquatic > Marine > Volcanic | place: Kolumbo...
AACCTGGACGAGTTCGTAAAGGAATGTCGCGATTCGATTCCCCGTCCGCCTTGTGCGAAACTAGTTCGCCAGCGACGTGCCACTCGCCATGCCGGAGCCGATATGAATCTGGCACATCTGGTGGTTGGTGCCGAGGGAACCTTGGCGTGCGTTACCGAAGCGTTGGTCGAGTTGGTGCCTCGCCCAAAGGCGCGAGGCATGCTCGCGCTGCATTTCGAATCGATCACCGATTCGGTCGGTGCGATCAATCGTCTGCTCACATTCGAACCCTCGGCGGTTGAATTGTTCGATGGCATGATCATTGAAATGGCTCGACACAGCTTGGAATATCGCAGCTATCTCGACTTTGTCGTGGGAAACCCCAAGTCGCTGGTGCTGGTGGAATTGTCGGGTTCGTCCGATGGGGAAGTCGCCGACGCGGTAAACCGTCTGAAAGAGTCACTCAGCGATCAACCTGGTTTGACGCACGTGTTGGTCGCGCTGGATCAAAAGCAGTGCGATCACATTTGGGCTTGCCGCAAAGCCGCGCTGCCGCTGCTGATGGGAGTTCCGGGGGCCCGCAAACCGATCGCGTTCGTGGAAGACACGGCGATCGATCCGCCACGGATGCCCGAGTTTGTCGAACGCTTCCGAGAGATTCTCTCTCGCAACGGCACTGAAGGCGCGATTTATGGTCACGCGTCGGTCGGGTGTTTACACATCCGACCGATGCTCGATACCCGTGACCGTGAAGACGTTCAGCGACTCAAACGCATTTCCGAGGAAGTTTGCGATCTTGTGATCGAGTTTGCCGGGGCAATGAGCGGCGAACACGGCGACGGTATCGCACGGAGCTACCTCAACGGGCGACTCTTCGGGCCGCAACTCTATCAAGCCTTTCGCGAGGTGAAAGCCGCGTTCGACCCCGAAGGATTGATGAACCCCGGGAAGATCGTCGATGCCCCCGGTCCAACCGAACACTTGCGACACCCGCCGAGTGAAGAGCCGTTGGAAGTATCGACGGTGCTCGATTTCAGCGATCAAGGCGGCTACGTGGCCGCCACTTCTCTATGCAGCGGGGTGGGAATGTGTCGCAAGACCGGTTCGGGAACCATGTGTCCTTCGTTCATGGCGACGCGCGATGAGGAGCACAGTACTCGTGGCCGCGCCAATGCCCTGCGCCTGGTACTTACTGGAACGTTGCCGCGGGAAGAACTTGTTGGGCAGCATCTATACGACACATTCGATTTGTGCCTGCAATGCAAGGGCTGCAAAGGAGAGTGCCCCTCGAACGTGGATGTGGCCAAGCTCAAGTCAGAGTTTCTGCACGGTTACTGGCAGTCGCACGGCACACCGCTAGGGATTCGGGCGATGGCCAACATCGCACGGCTGAATCGCCTTGGCTCGGCATTGGCACCGTTGTCGAATTTTCTCTCGTCGCCCACGCCCAGTCGCTGGATGATGGAGAAGCTGCTCGGCGTGGACCGCCGTCGTTCGCTGCCGCGATTTGTCCGTCATTCGTTTCAAAGATGGTTTACGCAACGGGCGTCCAATCCGCACAAGGCAACCCGGGGGGATGTCGTCTTGTTGAACGATTGTCTAACCGGCTCTTGCGAGCCGGAGGTGAATCGCGCGGCCGTCTGGGTACTCGAAGCCGCCGGGTATCGCGTTCATTTGGCCGATTTGCCTTGCTGTGGTCGCCCGATGATCTCCAAGGGGTTGTTGCCGCAAGCCCAACGGTTGGCTCGAGAAAACATCGCCACACTACTTCCCTGGGCACAACGTGGGGTTCCGATTGTTGGCTGTGAGCCAAGTTGTGTATTGACGTTGGTCGACGAGTATCCGCAACTAGTCTCAGGCGACGGCGCGAAACTTCTGGCCGAAAACACAAGGCTTATCGAGTCGGAACTGCGGCGTGCCGACGTGGAACTGCCGCTTGACGCGAGCCGGTCGAAGGTGTTGCTGCACGGTCATTGCCATCAGAAGGCCCTTGTGGGTCTCGAAGACACCCAGGCGATGCTCTCGGCAATTCCCAATGTGCAAGTCGAGACACTCGACTCTGGCTGCTGCGGCATGGCAGGATCGTTCGGATATGAGCACTTCGACGTGAGCATGCGAATCGCCGAACGGGTGTTGTTGCCCGCGGTGCGGCAATCCCCGGATGCCGAAGTCGTGGCCCCCGGCGTCTCATGTCGTCACCAAATAGCCGACGGAACAGGACGCCGTGCCATGCACCCCATTGAACTTGTCGCCCGGCAACTGACGGAACGGAGCGGGTAACGTGTGGCGCGACGAAGCGCGGACCGATCGCCCGACGTTACTCTTCGTGTTCCAACTTTTCGATCTTCTCGACGCGTCGCGCGTGGCGTCCGCCTTCGAATTCGGTGGTAAGCCAGATCTCGACCATGCGGTCGATTAGCTTTTCGCCCAGCATATCGGCTGAAAGACAGAGTACATTGAGATCGTTATGCCGGCGGCTCATCTCCGCGGTGAGATCATCGTGACACGGCGCGGCACGAATGCCGGGCACTTTGTTCGCGGCGATACACATCCCCAGCCCGCTCCCACAGATCAAGATCCCACGGTCGGCTTCTCCTTGCGACACCCGGTGTGCCACATCGGCCGCAATGTCGGGATAATCGACACTCGCGGTATCGTCGGTGCCGACGTCGACGACCGTGTGTTCCAAGCGCTTTAGCAGCGCGATGATTTTGGACTTTTGATACCCACGATGATCGCTGCCTATGGCGATTTGCATCCTAGGCCTCCATTGCGATGCGTACGTAAGGGAAGTTCAATTGACTTATCGCCACTGTTTTCATTGGGGCAACCGCTCAAGCCAAGGGCGAAGTTCACGCTTCATTTGCGCGGCACATTGTTCGTAAAGTTCGATTGGCCCGCCGATGGGGTCCGCCACATTGCCCCCGCCCTGAACCAGGGCGTGTGTCCGTTGCCCTGCTTCCGGCCATTCGGCGACGATCGCCTCGCGGTGGGAACGAGTCATCGTCAAAATCAGATCCGCATGGCGAACCAGTTGCGGGGTCAGGGGCTGGCTTTCGTGGTTGCGAAGGTCGAACCCAAGCCGATCGCCAATGGTTACCGCTTCGGGGCTAGCCCGACCACCCATCATCGCGGCGATGCCGGCGGACATGACAATCACGCCATGGTCTTCGACTTCGCTAGGACGACATCCTAACCGCTCGGCAATCATTTGCCGCATGATTTCCTCGGCCATCGGGCTACGACATGTGTTTCCGGTGCAAACCAGCAATACCATGAAACTCGAGAGCCGCTTGAGCACTTTTTCTGAAACAACCCCCGGTACCATCACCTCGAATGTATCATCTTTGAGGCGGACAACCGTCGCGGGCTGCGCGAAACGGCTACGTCCATCATCCAACACCAATTGCACGTCGTCATGAAGCGCCGCAACCACCTCCTCGGCAGTCACCGACTCCGCATCGCCACGACGGTTCGCGCTGGCAATGGCCACGGGCCCCGGCAAAAGTCGCAACACGTCGAGGATAACCGGGTGTGCGGGAGAGCGAAGCCGGACAAGCCCTTCGACGACAATCGTCTTGCGAACGACCTCTGGAAGCTGCTGAATCAATCCCTCGGGATGCCGGTCTTCGGCGACCAGGGTCACGGGTCCCGGCCAACATCGTCGCGCCAATCGCTGCCCCAACGGGTTCAAGTCCGGGACATAATCCAAGGCATCTTCCGCGTTTTTCACAGCCAGCGCCAGTGAGCGGTCTGGTTCGTCACCACGCACGCTAGCAAGTTTCGCAATGGCCGTTTCCGACAGCGCGCTGGCCGCCAATCCATAGACGGTCTCGGTCGGGAAAGCGACCAAATGGCCCTCGGCCAACGCCTGCACGGCGCGATGGACCACATCGCGCATATCTTCCGCACTGCGGATGTCGATTACCACGGGAGGCATAGTGAAGCGAGACGAATGTCTGTCAAATGGATTGGGTCGGTTCGATCGGGTTATCAAACTCGTCAAGTCCGCCGCGCGCCCCCAAGAGCGACGGAAAACAAGATGCATCACGCTCGAAATAATTCGTTACAATAACAGATGTTACGCTCAAACGTCAAGCAGCACAGCACGCTCAAAACAAGCGGCACGAAGCACAACGCAAAGGAGACCGACGAAGACACGAAGAACTACTTTGAACGTGGCGATTGTCCGATGGGCACGACTTCACCACATACACAACCTCCAACAACATTGCAGCGATAGGGGGCCAGCAATGCATCAAACTTCAACGATGTTTCTTTTTGTTCGTCCCTGCTTCAATGCGTATGATCAGAGTCGACAGCCGGGTAACATTGGACGACGGAGGGCGTTGCTGTTCCTCGCCGCTTGGTGTCCTCCGCAAGAGCCCGATGACGCTGTCGAACTGAGTGTAACGGAACCAACTGGAACGAAAGACGCGTAACGGATTCGCATCTCGAATCCGCGGCGACAAGAGGGGGTGCTCGAAGCATGCATGCGCATGGCCATCCACATCGAGGCATCGTTTCGATGCGTTTCATCCTGGCAGTCGCCGCCATCGCGACGATGGCAATCGTCGTGGTCCGCGCATCGAGTGTTGGTGGCAACGGACAAACCCAAGGGCATCTCGATCTCGTCTGGGGACGTCGCGGTCTGGGAGAGGGGCGACTACAGAAACCGCGAGCGATGGCCCTGCACGATCAGGAATTGTACATCGTCGACATGACCGCGCGGATTCAGGTGTTCGATCTCGACGGCAATTATCTGCGGTACTGGCAAACGCCGACCCACGCCAAGGGACGACCCAGCGGGCTGAGCTTCGACCGACAAGGGCGCCTGCTCGTGGCCGACACGCATTACTTTCGCGTGCTGGTTTATTCACCCCAAGGTGAACTGCTTGACACCCTGGGAGGGCGCAACGGACAGCAAGGCGGCGAATTCGGATTTGTTACCGACGCCGTGCAAGACTCCCAAGGCAACTTTTTCATTTCCAAGTATGGCGAATTCGACCGCGTGCAAAAGCTGGCCCCCGATGGTACGTTTATCCTCCAATGGGGTGGTCATGGTGAAAAGCCGGGGCAGTTTCTACGGCCGCAAAGTCTGGCCATCGACGGGCACGGTCGTATCTGGGTTGCCGATGCCTGCAATCATCGAGTCCAAGTTTTTGATTCCAACGGCGAATTACTGTTCTTGTGGGGTCGCGAAGGAACGGCTCCCGGAGAGTTGCGCTATCCGTATGACCTGGCTCTCGATCCCCAGGGGAACGTCTACGTCAGCGAATTCGGCAACCACCGCGTGCAAAAGTTCACCTCCGATGGAACCTCGTTGGGATGTTGGGGTTCCTTCGGGCGACAGGCGGGGGAACTCAACACTCCCTGGGCATTGGTGCTCGACGACCTTGGTCGAGTCCACGTGCTGGACACACTCAATCATCGCGTGCAGCGCATTTCGTTCTAACTGAAATAAACACCCGCTCCATAGAACACGTTCCACCGGCCAACGTGACGACGCCATGTGGCAATACCAACTATCCTTCGATCATCCTTGGTACTTGGGGTTACTGTTATTCATGCCGCTGATGTGGTGGTTCAGCTTCGGCAGTTTGAGCGGTTTGGGTTCGGTTCGCCGTGTGGTTGCCATTGTCTTACGGTCGGTTGTCTTCACGTTGATCATCGCCGCATTGGCCGAAATCAATCTGGTTCGCACCAGTGATCGACTGACCGTGATCTTTCTGCTAGATCAATCGCTTAGCATTCCTGCCCAATACCGACAGGCGATGATCGATTACACCAACGAGGCGATTCACCGTTATCGCAAAGACAACAACAAAACGGGGGTCATCGTTTTTGGACGTGAAGCGGCTATCGAAATCCCGCCGTTCGACGACGACATCGAAGTGCCACGGGCCATCGAAAGCGCCCTGGACCCCGATTACACCAATCTGGCTTCCGCGCTCAAGCTGGCGCAGGCATCGTTCCCGGAGGATACCGCTAAACGTATCATCGTGGTGAGCGATGGAAATCAAAACGTGGGCGACGCCCTGGAACAGGCCGGAATTCTGGCCGATGCGGGCATCGGAATCGATGTCGTGCCGGTTTTCTATCAGAGCCGAACCGAGGTGAGCGTCGAGAAAGTCTCCACGCCCTCCGATGTGCGACTGGGTCAACCATTCGACGTGCGCGTCGTGCTGAATAACACCGCGGAGGCAACCGCCGACGACAGCGGCGAAGTGAATGGAACGCTGCGAATCACGCGCAGCGTCGAGGGACGACCACGAACGGTTACCGATCAACCCATCACGCTGCCGCCCGGGAAGCACGTCCTCACGGTACGTCAGGAGTTGGATCAACCGAGCTTCTACACGTTCGAGGCCCGATTTCTTCCCGATGATCGCGAAGACGACCGCATGTCGCAGAATAATCGGGCGACAAACTTCACGTACATTCGCGGCACCGGCCAGATTCTGTTCATCGAAGACCACTTGCATCGCGGCGAGTTCGACCTGCTAGTCAATCGCCTTCGCCAACAAAAACTTGAAGTAAGCGTGCGGCCGACGAACCAGCTTTTCACGAACCTGGCTGAGTTACAACCCTACGATACGATCATCTTGGCGAACGTTCCCCGTGAGAATTTCAGCGACGAACAGATCGAGATGCTGGTGCGAAACACCGAGCAGATGGGCAGCGGATTGGTCATGCTTGGCGGGCCCAATAGTTTTGGAGCCGGTGGATGGTCGAACACCGAACTGGAAAAGGCCATGCCGCTTGATTTTCAGATTCGCAATCCCCGCGTCGTGCCCAAGGGGGCTCTCGCGATGTTGATGCATGCCTCGGAAATCCCTCGCGGGAACTATTGGCAGAATGTGATCGCGCGCGAGGCCATCAAAGCGCTAGGACCGCAAGATTACTGCGGCTTGTTGCACTGGGGAGCCACTGGCGAGGAATGGTTGTGGCAAGGCGCTTCGGGCCGCGGCATGATTCCCGTGGGCCCCAATCGCAACAAGATGCTGGCAAGATTATCAAGAATGATGCCGGGCGACATGCCAGATTTCGATCCGTCGCTCATCCAAGCCCGCAAGGCGTTTCGTCGACTGCCCGATGCGGCCATTCGCCACATGATCGTCATCAGCGATGGCGACCCCACGCCGCCGACCAAAGGTGTCGTGACGGGGCTTATTAAAGCCAAGGTCACGGTCACCACGGTCGCCGTCGGCGCCCATGGTCCGGCGGGGCATATCGAGTTGCAAAACTTGGCGAAAGCCACCGGGGGGAAATACTACAAAGTCAACCAAGCCAAGGCGCTGCCGAAGATCTTTCAACGCGAAGCCCGACGGGTTGCACGACCGCTTATCTATGAGAAGAAAGATGGGTTCGACGTCGTGGTGCGCTTCCCACACGAGATGATCAGTGGAATCGAAGAACCGTTGCCACCGCTGACGGGTTTTGTAATGACCACGGTGAAGGCCAATCCGCTGGTGGAAGTCGAGCTTGTTGCTCCGGTGAGCAAGGACGAGGCAAACAACTCGATCTTGGCCAGTTGGACCTTCGGAGCGGGTCGGACGGTCTGTTTTACGTCTGATGCCGGGGCGCGTTGGGCCGGAAGTTGGATCCAGTGGGAGGGTTTCGACAAGCTATTCAGCCAAGTGATCCGCTGGTCGATGCGACCGGTTGGTCAGCAAGGGAAGTATTCCCTGGCAACCGATGTCGAAGCCGGTCGGGTCAAGGTGGTTGTGACCGCTTTGGATAAAGAGGACGAGTTTCTCAATTTTCTCGATTTGGCCGGCGCGGTCGTTGGGCCCGACATGCAACCGCTGCCGCTTCGATTGGAACAGACGGCCCCGGGGCGCTATGTGGGAGACTTCGACGCCACCGATGCGGGCAACTACTTCATCACGCTTAGTCCTTGCGCGGGGCAAGCTCCCATACGCGCCGGGGTGAACGTGCCGTATTCGGCCGAATTTCGAGACCGCACGACCGACGAACCGTTGCTGGAAATGCTGGCGGCGATGGAGCCCATCGGGGGAGATTTGGGCGCGGTAGCAAATTCAGGCACTTCGGGCGACTCCGAGGAGCAACTGGAATCTTGGTTGGCGACCAACGTCTTTCGTTCGGGATTGGCCAAGGCGGAAAGTCGCCAGGGTGTTTGGCATCTGTTGGTCTTCGTGGCGGGTTGCCTGTTCTTCTTCGACGTTCTGATCCGCAGGATAAGTCTGAACTTGATGTGGGTTCCCCCCCTGGCGGCGAAGGTCCGTGATCGATTACTAGGACGAGAACCGGCCCCCGCGGCAACGCAATACATGGACCGTCTTCGGAGTTCAAAGGAGCAGGTGACCGAGCGGATCGAGCAACAGCGCGCCTCCGCCCGATTTGAACCGAGCGAGGTGCCGGTGGCGACGTCAGAGGTATACGATGAGTTGCCGGACAACCTTCCCGTACAACCACGTGTGAGACCGTCCACCGGAGGTATCGAAGAAGCCAAGGCCGAGGAAGAGAGCTACACGAGCCGGCTGCTGAAGGCAAAAAAGAAAGTCTGGGAAGATCGCAAGTAAACCATGCATTCAACGCCACGTGCGCGATCGCTCGCGGCGACCATGACAACAGGTGTGATTGTGAAAGGGGACGCCATGAGCTTGGGCGAGACAATGCAAGAACGGGCCGAGCAATTCGCGAGGCGCTACAAGGCTGTGCGAGAACAGATTGGCCGCGTGATCGTTGGTCACGATGAAATCGTCCACGGCGTGTTGACGTGCATGTTCGTCGGGGGCCATTGTCTATTGGAAGGCGTGCCGGGGCTCGGAAAGACACTCCTCATCCGCACGTTGGCCAAATCGCTCAACCTTGATTTCTCCCGCATCCAGTTCACGCCCGACTTGATGCCAGCCGATATTTTGGGCACCAACATGGTGATGGAAACATCCGGCGGCAAACGGGCATTCGAGTTTCAGCGAGGGCCGATTTTCACGCAGATCTGTCTTGCCGACGAGATCAATCGCGCGACTCCCAAGACGCAATCGGCAATGTTGGAAACCATGCAAGAGGGTACCGTGACCATCGGCGGGCATCGTTATGAACTCGAACGACCGTTCTTCGTCATGGCCACGCAGAACCCCATCGAACAAGAGGGAACCTACCCACTGCCCGAAGCACAGCTTGATCGCTTCATGTTCAAGTTGGTCGTGGGCTACTCGACCCGGGAGCAACTTTCCGTCATTGTCGACCGGACCACGCGCAGTGAGCTTATCGAACCGGAACAAGTCATGGATGGCAACGAGATCATTCAGTGGCAACAACTTGTGCGCGAGGTCGTGCTAGCCACGCACGTGCAGGACTACATCGTGCGACTCACATTGGCCACGCATCCCGAAGGGGAACTGGCCGTTGATATCACGAACCAATACATTCGCTGGGGGGCGAGCCCCCGCGGGGCGCAAACCTTGGCGCTTGCCGCGAAGGTTCGAGCGCTGTTGGAAGGGCGGTACAACGTCAGCTACGAAGATGTCCGCCGCGTGTTCCTACCGGCCATGCGACATCGTATTTTGTTGAACTTCGAAGCGCAGGCCGAATCGATCGAACCGGATAGTATCCTGCTTGAGATCCTCGAAAAAGTCCCCGAACAACTCAAAGGAGATCAAGCAGCCTGAACACGTCGCGTGCCCTCGAACAATGTCTTGCTGATATGCCCGAGTTTCTTTTGCCGAGCTACCTGTGATGTCGACTACCGAAGAGGCCTTGCTGTCGCCTGAACTGTTGCATCGACTCGAACGTCTCGAGTTGGTCACGCGAAAGATTTTTCGCGACAAGTTCAAGGGGCAGCGACGTAGCCAACGCAAGGGTCAAAGCGTGGAGTTCGCCGATTTTCGCAACTATGTTCCCGGCGACGACCTGCGGTTCATCGACTGGAACACCTACGCAAGGCTCGATCGCCTGTTCTACAAGTTGTTTCTGGAGGAGGAAGACCTTCACTTCTACGCCTTGATCGACGTCAGCCGGTCGATGGACTTCGGAGACCCGACCAAGTTTCGCTGGGCCCAACAACTGGCCGCCGCCCTGGGCTTCATCGGGCTGATCCGCTCGGACCGCGTACGCATCGAACCGTTGGGGCCCGCCGCCATGCAACCCAGCCCGGTGCTTCGTGGACGCGGTAGTGTGTGGCGATTGATGGACTACATCACATCGCTGGAAGTGAACGATACGGCGCTGGGGCTATCCGAGGGGATCAAACAATTCTGCGTGCGTAACTCCGGCCAGGGCATTGTCGTGTTGATCACCGATCTGATGGACAAACGCGGCTACGAAGCGGCGCTCCGCTATCTGATGGCGGCGCGGATGGACATCTATGTCATTCACATCCTCGCACACGAAGAGTTGCATCCAGAGTTGAAGGGCGATTTGAAACTGGTTGATTGCGAAGACGGCGATGAGGCCGACATTACGGTCAGCGGGCCGCTACTGAAACGCTATGAGCAAACGCTGCAAGCGTTCATTGGCACGGCACGCGATTTCTGTGGACGCCGCGACATCGTCCACCTGTTGGCACACAATCGGGTGCCCGTCGATCAATTGATTACCAACTATCTGCGACGTCGGGGGCTGGTACGGTGACGGGATTTCAGTGGAGCTCACTACTGAGCGGTCCTCAATGGGCGTTGATGGCGTTGATCCCGCCGGCCATTCTCGCGCTGTACTTTCTCAAGTTGAAGCGTGAACCGGTCGAGGTGCCCAGCACCTTTTTGTGGCACAAGACGATCGAGGATTTGCATGTCAACAGCCTGTGGCAGCGATTGCGTCGCAGTTTGCTACTGTTGTTGCAGTTGTTGATCGTCGCCCTGATCATTCTAGCGCTGCTGAATCCCACCTGGCAGGGGCAGCAGCTCTCGGGGAATCGCTACATTTTCCTTATCGACAATTCGGCCAGCATGTCGGCCACCGATGTCGAACCCACACGGCTCGAATCGGCCAAACGCCAGAGTGCCGATCTGATCGAACAGATGCGCCCCGGGTCGGCGGCGATGATCATTAGCTTCTGCGACGTGGCACGCGTGGAACAAAACTTCACAACCAATCGGCGAGAGTTGTTAAGGCGGCTGGCGGCGATCAAGCCCACGGCACGATCGACGGAAATCCGCGAGGCGTTGTTATTCGCCGCCGGGCTGGCCAACCCGGGACGCACGTCGACCGATGCCGGCGACGTGCAGATTGCCGAAGCATTGGCCGCCGACCTTTATATTCTCAGTGACGGCAAAATGCCCGCGGTCGACGACTTCGATCTTGGCAATTTGCAGCCCACCTTCATCTCGATCGGCGAAGCGTCGGCCTCGAACGTGGCGATCGCGGCCTTTAAAACACGACGCAAGGAGCGTGACCTGGACCAACTGGAAGCGTTTGCCCGGCTGCACAACTACGGGCCGCGGGACGAGGAAGTCGTGGTGGAGTTATGGAAGGACGACCACCTGATCGACGCCAGTGAGGAATCACTCGCACCGGGCGAGAGCGCCGGCGTGGTGTTTCCACTGGAACAACTCGAAGAAGGCGTGCTGGAGCTTCGCGCCGGAACGAACGACGATTTGGCGCTTGACGACGTGGCTTGGGCAACAATCAACCCGCCGCGCGTGGCCCAGGTGTTGTTGGTCACCCCGGGCAATCCGCCTTTGGAGTTCTCACTGACTACGAAACTCGCGCAACGCGTGGCGGACGTGATGATCGAGACGCCCGCCTATTTGCGAAGTGACGTTTATCGGAAGGCCGCCGCGAGCGGGGCCTATGATCTTGTGATTTTCGACCGCTGTGCGCCCAAGTCGATGCCGCTTGCCAACACGCTCTTCATAGGAACCCTTCCACCGCTCGACCAATGGCAGGCCGAAAAGCAAGTCGACGTCCCGGTCATCATCGATACCGCGCAGCCTCACCCCATCATGCAACTGATCGAGATGGGGGATGTGGATATCGTGGAAGGGCGACCCCTGAAGGTTCCACCCGGCGGAACGGTGCTGATTGAAACGCAAGCAGGGCCCATGTTGGTGATCGCGCCGCGCGAGGAATTTGAAGACGCCGTGCTTGGATTTCGTCTTGTGGACGACGACGGGATCGACACCAACTGGCCGTTACGGCTCAGCTTTCCGGTGTTCGTGATGAACGTCTTGAACTATTTCGGCAGTTCGCACCAAGGCCGTTTCGGCGATCAGGCGCGCCCCGGAGAGCCCTTCACGTTGGAAGGTCCCCCAGGTGCGAAGCAGCTTACTGTTCTCACGCCCAGCAAGGAATCGATTCGGGTGCGTCGCGGCAATCTGGGTGTGTTCAACTTTTCGAGAACGAACGATTTGGGGGTTTACGAAATTGGCGAAGGAAATAACGAATTGGGACACTTCGCCGTGAATCTATTTGACGCCGACGAGAGCAATATCAGTCCCCCGGTGGACAATTCAGTCAGCATAGGACACGTCGAAATTGCCGGGCAGTCGTTCCCCCGCATTGCCAGAACTCAAGGCTGGAGGTGGCTATTACTGGCGGGTCTGGTGGTGCTGATGGTCGAATGGTATATCTACAATCGTCGCGTTTACCTGTAACGTAGCGTGCGCCTCTAGTGACATCCCCAAGCAATCCCACCGAGCAATCAATATGCCCCACTTTTTGCGAACACGCCGACCAAATCGTCCAAGAACCAAACGCCCCGATGCCCTGAAAAAGCTTCGGCCGGTCAATCGACTGATCGAGAGCGATCTCATTCGTCACGTGGATTTCGACGCGTATCGGCACGAAGTTCGTAAAGTATACGCAGGCCCTAAAGGAGCCTTGCTGTCCACGGCGAGTTTGCTTTCGTTGCATACCATGCTCAGCGAACGTTGGCTGCGCAAGCGAAAGTTCGATGTGTCGGGGGCCAAGAAAATTCTTGACGTTGGCAGTGGCGCGGGGCAAATCGCCTTGCACATGCTGAAGTATGCCAATCCCGATGCGGAGATCACTTGCTGTGACTTGTCTTGGCAGATGTTACGCCGCGCCCGAAATCGTCTTTTCGCCAAAGCTCGATCGCTTCAGCGCGTGAGCTATCGTCGCCGGGTATCAGACGGTTTGCCGGGGGTACAACACGTCGTGGCGGACATTTCCGTTTTGCCGTTCGAGAACGAATCCTTCGACTGTATTACATGTGGGTATGTCCTGGAGCACCTACCCGACGCGCGACTTGGATTGAGTGAGTTGTCGCGTGTTTTACAACCGGGAGGGCGGTTGTTGCTGCTGACCACGGAAGACAACTTTGGCGGGGCGTGGACGAGCCGCTTGTGGCGATGTCGCACCTACAATCGCGACGAACTTCAACGTATCAGCCAGGAGCTTGGGCTGACCTGGAAAAAGGAACTCTGGTTCTCCCCCCTCCATAGGCGTGTTCGGGCCGGAGGAATCTGCGTCGAGATTGAGAAAGCCGCATAGGGAACGCAGTCGTTTCCTATTCCCTCCGCCCTCTCGGTTTGCCTTTGTGCCCTCTCGGTGCCGAACCATCTTGGAGGGTCCTTCACCAAGCACCGTTTCGTGGCACGCATCTGCCTTCGATAAGTTACCAAATAAGTTCGGCTGCGCCACGAATACGCGCGTGACGGTTCACTGGAGGCGCTTCGCGATGGATTACGAACATACGCAACGAGCCCCGCTGCACTACATCCTGATCGGGATTGCCGCTTTGCTCGCCGGCATCGCGGCTGCCGCTAGTGATGAGCCCCTTGTGGTGGCGATTGTGGCGAGCGTCGACGGAGTCTTCTTCGTGCTTGCGTTGAGTTTTCGCTCTTTGGAAGTCTTCGACGACGGACAGCGGCTCCGCGTTCGATTCGGCCCGCTCCCGCTCTTTTCGACGTCGATCAACTACGCGGAAATCACGGGCGTCGAGGCAGGGCAGTCGTCGTTGATCGATGGCTGGGGAATTCACTATGTGCCAGGAAGAGGATGGCTGTACAACCTGTGGGGATTCCGGTGTGTCGTCGTCCACATGGGCAACAAGGTTGTTCGCGTCGGAACCGACGACGTCGATCGCTTGGTCGCATTCTTGAATTCAAGAATCGAAACGCCGCGACCCACGCTGCCCCCGACGTCTTGAGGGGGCGTATGGAATTGCTTGCCATGCCATGTCGTTCGGCGGATACTGTGGCTATGGTTCGTCCCTATTCAACCTCCAAGCTATTTCGGCAAGAAGGAACTCCATTCATGACGCGACTGACGACGCTACTCCTCGTGTTATTGTTCGCGTCCTCCCTCGTCGCGGAGGAACTCCCCGTCGCGACACCGGCGAAAGTGGGGCTCTCCAGCGAAGTGTTGGAACGCATTGGTCCAGCCATGCAGTCCTACATCGATCAGGGAAAGCTGGCTGGCATTACGACGATGGTCGCGCGACATGGGAAGATTGCCTACTTCAAGTCGTTCGGCATGCGGGACATCGCCGCCAGGAAGGCGATGAAGCCCGACACGATTGTCCGCATCTATTCGATGACCAAGCCGGTGACAAGCGTCGCGCTCATGATGCTGTACGAGCAGGGACGCTTTGAACTTGACGACCCGGTGGCTAAATACCTGCCGGTGTTCGAGGGTGTTCAGGTGGTGACCGATCCGGAAGACCTCGACAAACCGCTGGTCGATCCCAAGCGACCCATGACGATTCGCGACCTCTTGCGACATACCTCCGGCTTAACGTACGGTCTGTTCGGCAACACCGCGGTCGACCGCAGATATCGCGAACTCGACATGCTAAGCCGCGATGTCCCGCTCGATAAGTTCGTTGAAAAGCTGAGTTCGGTGCCGCTGTTGTTCCAGCCTGGCAGTCAATGGCATTACGGCGTATCGGTCGATGTGTTGGGGCGACTGGTCGAGGTTCTCTCGGGCGAACCGCTCAACGAATATTTCGCCCAACACATTTTCAAGCCGCTGGACATGAAGGACACCGCCTTCTTTGTCCCCGCGGACAAGCTCGATCGTTTCGCCGCCAACTACGCGACAGTCGGTGGCAAACTCAGCGTGATCGACTCGCCGGAAACGAGTGCCTATCGCTTTGTGCCGAAGTTCTTCTCCGGCGGCGGAGGGCTGGTCTCCACCGCCAGGGACTACATGCGATTCTGCCAAATGCTGCTCGCCACCGGGCAACTCGATGGCGTTCGCATTCTCAAGCCGGAAACCGTCGAACGAATGGCGTCGAATCATCTTCCCGACGAGATCATG
>Ga0114931_10005871_pt1 | contig 15163 bp, 12 predicted proteins | sample 2SBtaG_FD_89579 | JGI IMG/M metagenome (GOLD analysis project Ga0114931, IMG submission 89579) | Deep subsurface microbial communities from Kolumbo volcano to uncover new lineages of life (NeLLi) - 2SBTROV14_V59a metaG | ecosystem: Environmental > Aquatic > Marine > Volcanic | place: Kolumbo...
AGCATGTGGTGTGCCATGTCCAAGTTGCCGAAACTGGTGGGCTTGGCCGGACTGAATCGTCGACGCGGTGCACCACGCTGGACCGCACCGGTCCGACCGATCTCGGTTCGTCTGCATACATGTCTCCGGATGCGCTCGGCGGCCCTGGCTTCGCGGCGAAAGCGCTCGAGCGCGGTGGCGCTCTCGATCAAATGTGGGTGCAGCACTTTGACCGCAACGGTCTGTTCGGCCGATACGCGGCGCGCGATGTAAATCTCGCCCATGCCACCGCGGCCCAAGAGCTCGCCCAGGGCGTACTCGTCGGCGACGACCATACCGCTGAGCCGACCGTGGCGCGCACCTTCGGCGATTTCGGCCGCTTCTTCGCGAACCTCACGCAACGCGTGTTCCTTTTCGCGCAGTTTGTTGACGTAGGCGTTGGCGCCGACGAAACACAGCACGTAGATCGACCCGATCGAGATGATGGTCATCGACTGGTACAGGGGCAACTCGTAGACCCGGGACACCGGTCCGAGAAACAGCGCCTCGGGGGTGAGCACGCCGGAAAGCTCCAGCACGATGACGCTGATGTGCATGACGAACAACGAAGCCGCACACACGGCGGCGATGGTGAAATCGAACGCGAGCCGGTAGGCCAGGATCAGAATCGCCCCGGCGAGCACGAAATAGCTGGATAGGCTGCCGGTCGCCTGGACCCAGACGATGAACGTGATGTTCTCGAGGATGACCAGGCACGCGATCACCCAGCGTTTGCGCAATGCGGCGCGGCCGAACGACGCCAGGGTGATGGCGGTGTCGATGGTCAGCAGCGAGATGTTGATCAGTGCGAACCGGTCGGCCACTGCGTGATTGACATCCGCCCGGCGCAGGCCGAGCCAGATGATCGCGTCGAACAAGATCGCGGTGCACAAGCAGTACATGCGCAGCTTGTGGTTGCGATGCCATTGCTGCGCCGACAACCGCTCCGGGTAGCGAGGGGCCCGCAGTACCCTGGCGATGGACGAGGTGCGCACCCGCGCATGATACCGCAGTGCCGGGGCGGGGCGTCCTACAGTGCGCCGCGGAACAGCGGCATACCCGCGGCATCCAGGATGACCGAGTCGCGCGGGAATTGGGCCAGTCGCGCCAGCAACGTGTGACGGCCCGGCTGCACCAGCCAGGTGACGCAATCGTTGGACGGTTCCAGTGCGCGCTCGTCGCCAGGCAGCGCCAGTGAGTGGGCGCGGGCGGCCAGCACCGGGCCGACCTGATAGACGCCGTCGACGTGCAGGCGCTGTTTGTGCAGCTCGTCGATCACATGGGCGAACGGCGGTGGTGATGGCAGCGCCGGTACGGACCAGCGCTGGGATTGAATGGCGCGACCGGAGGTCGGTTCGATGCGCACCCGGCTGCCGTCGTCGAAGTAGGCGTCCACGTCGCCGCGGCCCGTGGGGACCAGGCCGGCGTTCGCTGCCAAATGTGATGCATGAACCAGCTGCCACAGCTGCTGGCCGGTGTCGATGGCGATGGCCTTGAGGCCGCCGCTGGCGCGCGGTGCGATGGCCACGGCGCCGATCACGCACACGTGGCGCGGATGCAGTGCGCGGCCGGGCAGGCGGCGCTCCCACAGCATGCCGCGAGCCACGTCGAAGCGGCGTAGCACCGGCGCGCGCTCGCCGCCGCTGTAGATCAGATCGTGAACCACGGGTGCTGGCTCCGGCCCGCCGGAGCGGCGATACGGTCCGTCCCCGCGCGGCTCGGCCGACGGCGGGTCGCAGACAACGCGCAGTACCACGGAGCGGCCCGCACGCCACGCTGGCCCGGATGCCATGGCCCAGTATAGTAACGTGGTGATGAACGCGACGCTGGGGCCTGGCCGGTCCCACCGCTCTGGCGTTCGTGTTCGCCGCCGGCGCGTTGTTCTTGCTGGCCGATCAGCTGGTCGGCCCCTGGTTGTGGGGGCAGCGGGTATGGAACGCTTTGGCTTCGGCCTCGGTGGCAAAGGTCGGCCCCTGGTTGTGGGGGCAGCGGCGACCAAAAACGCGTGCAAGGCCACCTCGACCGCGCGGTCGGCCCCTCGTTGTGGGGGCAGCGGCTGCTGGGCAAGGGCGGCATCCCGCTGCTGGTGTTCTGGGTGTTGTTGCTGGTCGGTGGCATGACCCTGTCGCAGCTCAGCTCCGCCCTGGAGAGGCGGCGGACGATACGTGCCGCCGACGCCCCCGGCTGAGCCCGGGCGCAGCGGCTGCGCGAAGCGTTGGACACTCCGCGGGTCTGTTTGTCATCCTAGTGGCGTGGACCTGATCGTCTGGATCCTGCTTTTGACCGGAGCGTTTGGCGCCATGTTCTGGCAGCGCGCCAGGGTGCAGCGGCTGCTCACCTCCGGTGAGCTGGCGTTCGACGAAGACGGCGAGATCGCACTCCATCTGGCGAGGCACGAGGCCGAAGCGCGCAAGCTGCCGCTGGCGCCGTTGCACATTCTTTACGGATTGGTCGAAAACGAGCAGGTGGCGTCGGCCATTCGCGCCGCCGGGGGCGATGTGGACGCGATCGAGACCCGCATCTTTCGCGCGCTCGAGGACGATCGAGTCGTCGACAAGCAAGAGCGGTGGCGGCGGGTGCGCGGTGTGGTCGGCTGGGCGTTGCATCTGGCGGATCGCGGCCAGCACCGGCCGGGGCCCGCCGAGCTGTGGGGCGGCCTGGTCGCGGCGGCGCCAAAGACCGCAGCCATCGTCGAAGTCGGCGGCATTCGCGCCGCCGACGTGCTCAGTCGATTGATCCATGGCGACGCCGCCGCGGAGGCCAGCGTCGGCCGCGGCGCGGTGCGGGTGATCCTGGTCAACGACGACGTAACACCACAACAGCTCGTCGTCCATATCCTCGAGACCGTGTTCGAGCTCCCGGCCGACGAGGCGGCGACGCGCATGCTCGAGGCACACACCCGCGGCAGCGGCACCGTCGCGCAGTATCCCGCAGAGATCGCGCGGCGCAAGGTAGCGACCGCTCACGACACGGCGCGCCGCGAGGGCAGCCCGCTGTTGTTCCGCCTGGAGACCGCGAACCAGTTGCGATAGGCGCGAGCGGATTTACATTTTTTGCGTACAACGAGACCCGCGGCCACGGCACTTGTGGTGGTTGCGGCTGGCACAGCGGTTGCTGTGGATGCGGGCGCACGGGCGACTTTCGCCCGCACGGAAAGGAGGAAGCCATGGGAACCCTGGAGCGATGGATGCCGTTCAAATTTCGCCGCAAGAAAGCAGAGGAGAAGGCAAAGGAGGTCAAGGCAGAGACACCGAAGCGCAGCATGATGATGCCGTTCGAGGGCATGCCGCTGAGCCAGTGGATGCAGCACGCGTTCGACACGCCGTTTTTCCGCGATCCATTTGCGCGTCTGGAGGAAATGGACCGCTGGTTCGGTGACTTTTCCCCGAGCCGGTTCGACGCGGCCGTGGACGTGGTCGACGATGAGGGGTCGCTGCGCGTAGCCGCCGAGCTACCCGGCATGACCAAAGAAGACGTGCAGCTGAGCATCGACAACGATGTGCTGACCATTCGGGGAGAAAAGAAGAACGACGAGGAGACCCGGGAGAACGGCGCGTTCCGGACCGAGCGCTACTACGGCTTCGTGCAGCGTTCGATCCCGCTGCCCAGCAATCTTGACTACGATCATGCCGAGGCCAAGTTCGACAAAGGCGTGCTGACCGTGCGCCTGCCCAAGACCAAGGGCAAAAAGGAGTCGGGCACCAACATCTCGATCAAGTGACGCTTACGGCAGTGGCGTCACGGTTACGCTGTGGCCGTCGGCCCAATCGAATGCCACCTCGTACTCGGTACCGCTGGCGCCCCTGATTCGAAACCGGGCCGGCGGCGCCACGGCGTAGCCCTCGAAGTAGCGGAACGCCTCGATCACCGGGCTCGCCGGTGTTTCGTCACCTACCTGATCCATCAGTCCCTGCGGCCGCGGCGCGTCGGTGGTGGCGGCGATGTCCAGCACCATGCTGTCCGTCGCCAGCACCAGGCGCGCGCTGTCCAGGGTGGTGAGATCGTCGCCCAAAGAGTAGGCCGGGCCGGCGAGCGCGGCGGTGAGCGCCGCCGCCCTGGCCTCGTCGGTGGTGTAGGGCGGGCGCAGCTGAGCCTGGTCCGCGTCGAGCCAGACCAGCGGAAACAAGTGGGCGCGGGTCGCCAGGTTTCGAGCCGCGGCCGCGATCGCGCTCCAGCTGAGATCGAAACCCTCGAACGCGGTGTCCGGACCGACGCGCAACGAGTCGGCGATGCCGATGACCGGCAAGGTAGGGGCGCCGCACGCGTTGATGATGGCGGTCGGGCCGGCCGCGTCGCGTATGCGCTGCAGGCCTTCGCGCATGGCCTGGATCCCGGTGACGTCGGCGGAGCGACCGCCGCGCAGGGCGCCCGCGTACAAAAAGTCGAGCTTGAATAGGCTGAAGCCCGCCGCGGCCAGGCGCGCGATTTCGTCGGTGACGATGGCCATGGAGTCGGGGTTGGTACCGTCCAGCACGTAGTACTGGCGGTTGCTGCCACTGCGCACGTGGACGAGCGGGTTGCCGTCCGGGCCCGACACGAACAGGGACGGATCGCTTTGCGCCGCGGCGGCGCGGACGTCGACCAAAAACGGCGCCAGCCAGATGCCGGCGACCAGGCCGCGGCCGGTGATGTCGGCGGCGACCGCCTCCATGCCGCTGGGGAAATTCGCGTTGGCGGTCCAGTCGCCCCACTCGAGCTCCCAGCCGTCGTCGACTTCCACCAGCGGCATGCCCAGCGGCGCCAGCGTGGTTTCGACCACGGCGGCGTGGTCGCTGATGAACGTGTCGTCGATGTCGGCGAAGCGCTCGTTCCACGAAAACCAGCCACCGGGCGGTCGCCTGGGCGTAAAGCCACTGGTGGTGCGCGCGGCCACGAGGCGGGCGCGCAGCTTGTCCATGGCTTGCTCGGGCGTCGCTGCCCATCCCAGGTACAACGTCTCGCTGCGGCTGTCGCCCTGATTGTCGGTCGGCAGCGTCTCGCGTTGCGGCCCGTACAACACGGTGATGGCGGTGTTGCCCTGGCCGTCGGTGGTGGCGGCGATGCCGGTGGCGGCGACGTCGGCGCTGAGCGCCGCGACGATCAGCACGTCGCCGTCAGTGCCGGCGCGAAACAGCGTCGCGTAATACGCCACGCCCGGCACTTCGTCGATGGGGTCGCCGGTGCGCGCCACTTGCATCTGGGGGGCGCCGTCGTCGTCGTGCGGGATCGACCGCGGGATCATGGTGTTGCCGGTGAAGCTCCACGACTGGTAGCCCTGATGCAGCATGCGGTCGGCGGCGACGTCCGGCAGGGTCAGCTCGAAGCCCTCGGCCGCGCCGGCAACGGAAAGCTGCAGCTCGTAACCGCCGTCGTCCACGGCCACGACGTCGATCTGCGCGTCGGCCGACCACGCGCCGCCGACGCGGGCGCCCGCGGTGACATCGCGCAAACAGCGGTCGCCCGCGGGCAGCGTGTAGCTGCCGTCGGCGCCCTGGCCCGGGACACACTCGTCGTCGTCGCCGCAGCCGAGCAGGGCGGCGGCCAGAACCATGAATGCGGCAACGCGGCGCATCGACAGCTACATCAACATGCCGCCGTTGACCCGCACCACCTGGCCGGTGATGTAGCTGGCCTCGGGCCCGGCGAGAAACGCGACGACATCGCCGATTTCGGTGGCGGCACCCATGCGGCCGAGCGGAATGCTGGCCAGCAGCGCCTCGCGGGCGTTCTCGGGAACCTCTTCGGCCGTCATGTCGGTCTCGATGTAGCCGGGGGTGATCGCGTTGACGCAGATGCCGCGTCCGGCCAGCTCTTTGGCGATGGCCTTGGTCAAACCGATGATGCCGGCTTTGCTCGCGGCGTAAGCGGCCTGGCCGGCGTTGCCCGCTTCGCCCACCACCGAGCTGATGTTGATGATGCGGCCGTCGGCCTTGGCGCGCAGCAGCGGCCTGGATGCGGCCTGGATGCAGTGGAACGTACCGGCCAGGTTGACGTCGAGGCTGCGCTGCCAGTCGTCGGCTTTGAATCGCAGGACCAGGCCGTTGATGGCGATGCCCGCGTTGTTTACCAGGATGTGCAGGCCGTGTTCTTTGGCCAGCGCGGCGATCGCGGTCTGGGCGGCGTCGCGATCGGCGACGTCGAACTGGGACAGCACCGGCGCGCCGCCCGCCTCGCGGATCAGGTCGGCGGTCTGTTTGGCGGCGTCCTCGCGCGACCGGTAGTTGATGATCACCTTGGCGCCCCGCTGGGCGAGGGCGACGCAGATGGCGCGGCCGATCCCGCGCGAGCCGCCGGTGACCAGCGCAACCTTGTTTTCGAGGGCTTTGTCGATGATGGCCATGCTCGGTCGGTAGCACGATTCGCGGCCGGGGTAAACCGGCGTTCGTTGCGCGCTGGTCGGCGGCCGTGTTACCACCGCGGCGATGGACAGTATGCGAATCCTGCGGCTGTGGGCCGCCTGTGCCTGGGCCGACGGCCAGATGCACCAGTCCGAGGCCGCGGCGCTGCAGCGCTTCCTCGAGGCCTCCGACGACCTGACGCCGGAACAGCGCGGCGAGGCCGCCGGCTACTTGACCGCCGCGCCCGACGTAGACGTGGACGAGGTCCGCGAGCTGCCCGCGGTGTCGCGTGAGGGCGTGTACCGGGCGGCACGGGGCATCGTGAAGCTGGACCGCAAGGTGACCGACGACGAGAAGGCGTTCTTGGCGCGACTGCGCGCGGCGCTGGACCTGGACGAGGCCACCATCGAGCGGATCGAAAACGAGTCCTAACGCGACGGCGCCAGGGCTGTGGTGACCACGACGCCCGCGCGGGTGAGGGCGATGTTGCTCGCGCCGGCGCTGACGCCGGCGAGGCTCAGCTTCGCGTCGCTGCCGACATCGAGCGGGCGGCCGGCGAGCGGGTCGGCGTGGGCCAGGCGCAGCTGCGTGGCGTCACGGAGCGCGGACTGTAGCGCCGCGGCGTGCGAGCCGAGGACGGCCACAGAAGCGCGGCTGAGCTTGCCGTCGCGCATGGTCAGCGCACCGAGGTCCGGTGTGTATTGGGGTTGGCCAACGAAATACACCGTCGTGGCGACAGGTGACGACAGGGTCACCGCGACGACCAATCGGCCACCACCGGTGTAGCTGCGCACCCCGGTGATGGTCCACGGCGCGTGCGCGACGCGGTCGCGGAAACGCGCGCGCAGCCGAGCGGTAAGGGCGGTGTACGACACGCTGGTCCGGATGTGCAGCCGCGCCACGGTGCGCACCCGTACGCCGAGCACGCTGCCACGGCCGCTGACGGCGACGATGTTCGAGCGCTCGGGGCGGATGAACAGCCAGGTGCCGGTGGCGATACGATGACTGCCGGCGAGGCGCTTTTGCAGGCGGTCGAGGCGGCCGGCCAGGTCCAGACGCTTGGGCGCGGCGGCGAGGGCGGCGGTGATGGCGTCGTTGACCCGCCCCTGGATTGCCGATAGCCGCAGCAGCTGATCGAGGCGTAGGCCCATGCCGAGGCGACACGGACGCAGCCATTGCGTCCGCCAACCGCCGGGCACGAATCGCAGCGTCGGCCCGGGCGCGAGGCGCAAGCGGCCCGCGAGTGAGAACCGCACCCGGGCCATGGATTCGCCGTAGCCACAACTGGTGACGCCGGCAGAGACGCGGATCAGCCCGCCCAGACCGCGGCCGCGAGCCTGAACGTTCAGGCGGAAATCGATGGTGGCTTCCGCGGTCACCGCGGCGCCGTCGAGCTTCAGCGCGACGTCGGCTAGGAGCACTTCGTAGCGCACGTGGGCGTTCAGTTTGGCCACGCTGCGGTTGACCACGGGCACCACCCGATCGCCGGCCGCCAGGGGGCGCGGCGCCGCGGCCTTGATCAGCGCCACCAGCGGCGCGACGTCGGTGCGGACCTCGACGGTCACGGGCGAAGCCGTGGCTTCGGGCAGGGTTGGCGCGGTAAAGCCGCCGGCGGCCGGCGCCGCTACATGCCGGGGCGCGCAGCTGCACAGCAGGGTTACAGCGATTGCGACTGCCAGCCTATGCGCCCATGCCATGGCCAGATAGTACACCGCGGTTGCAGCGGGGCGCGCGGCCGGGTAGCGTGCCGCCATGTCTGAGCGTCTGTGCAGCTGGTGCGCGCTGGGAACGGTGGCCGTCGTGGGCCTTTGCGCATGCAACGGCACGTCCGCGTCGGGCTCGAGCGCGACCAGAAACAAAGGAGCAACCCCCGTGGCGAACAAACCCATCGAGTCCAAGATTCCCGTGGAGGCGGTTGCACACCGGCCGCGGCCGGGCACGTCGTTGCCGGGTGCGTTCGCGTTCAGCCCCGATGGCAAGGTCGTCACCTTTCTCGATTCCGCCGACGGCAGCTTGACCCGCCAGCTGTACAAGCTCGACCTCGCCACCAGGCAGCGCAGCGTCGTGCTCGACGCCGGCGCCGGCGATACGGAAAAGAACTTGTCGGCCGCCGAAAAGCTGCGCCGGGAACGCCAGCGCATGATGACCGTCGGCGTCACCCGCTACTTCTGGTCGCGCAACGGCAACACGCTGCTGATCCCGCTGCACGGCGACCTGTACGTCTCCGACGGGCTGAGCGGCAAGCTGCGCAAGCTGGTCGACGACAAGGGCCCCGCGCTGGCACCCCAGCTGTCGCGAGACGGCAAGCACGTGGCCTACGTTTATGACAACGAGGTCTACGCGGTCGACGTCGCCGGCGGCAAGCCGCGCCAGCTCACCCGGGGCGCTCGTGGTACGGGCAAGACCCACGGCCTCGCCGAGTACATCGCCCAGGAAGAAATGGATCGCTACGCTGGCTTCTGGTGGTCGCGCGACGCGTCGTGGATCGCGTTCACCGAAGTGGACGAGACCCACATCCCCGACTATCGCATCGTCCATCAGGGTGAGGATGCGGTGGGCAGGTCGGCGCAAGAGGATCATCGCTACCCGTTCGCCGGCGCGGCCAACGCGCGCATCAAGCTGGGCGTGGTGTCGAGCCACGGCGGCGCCGTGACCTGGATGGACCTGGGCGACGACCCGGACATCTACCTGGCGCGAGTGCGCTGGATGCCGGACGGCAGTCTGTGGGCCCAGGTGGAAAACCGCGCCCAGAGCCAACTCGACCTGATCCGCTTCGACCCACGCACCGGCAAAGGCACGCGCGTTTTGCGCGAGACGAGCGACGTGTGGATCAATCTGAACAACGATCTGCACGCGCTGCCCAAGGCCAGCGGGGACGCGGCCGGTGGGTTTTTGTGGGCGTCCGAGCGCGACGGCTTCAAGCACCTGTACGTCTACGACAAGGCCGGCAAGCTGCTGCGCCAGCTCACCAAGGGCGACTGGTTGGTCGATAGCGTGGTCGCCGTCGATGACAAAGGCGGCATGGTCTACTTCACCGCGACCAAGGACGGCCCGACCGAGTCACACCTGTATTCGGTACCGCTGGCCGGCGGCGACATTCACAGGCTGACCAAGGAGCCCGGCTTTCACAAGGTCACCATCGACCGCCAGTTCGTGCACTTCATCGATACCTGGTCGTCCACGGACCATCCCCCGCGGGTGGTGGTGCGCAAGCTGGCCGACGGCGCCGCGGTGGCGACCCTGCACGACAAGGTCGATCCCAGGATCGCCGAATACGGACTGGAGCCGCCGGAGCTGGTCACGCTCGAGTCGCGCGACGGCACGGTGCTGCACGGCGCGGTGTACAAACCGCCCGCCGAGGTCAAGCCGCCGTATCGCACCATCGTCTCTGTGTACGGCGGGCCCGACGTTCAGTACGTCCGCAACTCGTGGCGGATGACCGCAGACATGCGCGCCCAGTACCTGCGCAGCCTGGGCTATCTGGTGTTCAAGCTGGACAACCGCGGTTCGGCCCGGCGCGGGCTGAAGTTCGAGGGCGCGATCAAACACGACATGGGCAACATCGAGGTGCGCGACCAGGTCGACGGCGTCAACTGGTTGGTGAGCGAGGGCCTGACCGATGCCAAGCACGTCGCCATCTACGGCTGGAGCTACGGCGGTTACATGGCGGCGATGGCGCTGGCGCGCGCGCCCAGGACTTTCAAGGTCGCCGTCGCCGGGGCGCCGGTGACCAGCTGGGACGGCTACGACACCCACTACACCGAGCGCTACATGGGCACGCCACAAAACAACGCCGAGGGCTATCGGCAGAGCTCGGTGATGACCCACGTCGGCACCATGGAGGGCAAGCTGTTGTTGGTCCACGGCCTCATCGACGAAAACGTGCACTTCCGCCACACCGCCCGGCTGATCAACGCGCTGATCAAGGCGCGCAAGGACTACACGCTGCTGTTGTTTCCCAACGAGCGCCACAGTCCGCGCTCCGAAAAGGACCGGGTCTACATGGAAGAGCGCATCCGCGACTTTTTCGTCGACAACTTGTAGCCGGTCAACGCGTGCAGGTATTGGCGCAGCGCTTGTTCTTGCACTGCATCTCGAACAAACACCTCTTGGGTCGGCTCGGGGGTGGTGCGATAGGGCAGGTGACGCCCTTGCACGGAACCGCGCCCGGGCCCGCGAGCGATTGCTGCTTGGACGTGCGCCAGTGGTGGATGAATCGTTTGTAGGCGCGGCTGTGGGGCACGATGCGGCGCGGATCCTGACAGCAACCGTTCGCCGCCGGCAGCGTGTCGCCGACACAATCCGAGGCGCGGCTGCACGCTTGCGGCGGCGGTGACCCGGGCAGCATCAAAAAGCCGTTGCTGACCTTGCTGCCGCGCGGCAAGTCGACGGCGATACAACGGCCCGCCGAGCACGCGGCCACCACCTTCACCGCCGACGCAGGGCACTTGCCGTCCGGGCAGCGGGTCGACGCCGACGCGCAGCGCCGCTTGTTTTCGGCGTGGATCCGGGCGAGCTGTTGTTTGTGATAGGCGATGGTGCACTGGCAGCGCTGGGGGCAGCAGCTGCGCGGGCGCTCGCACGAAATCACGCAGTCCGCGTCGGTTTTGCAGCGGAACCGGGCTGGCTGCGCCGGCGGTGGTGTCGGTGGTCGCTTCTTTGCCACTCCTGCATCCGCCGGCGGGTGCTCGATGGTGACCCGGTTGCCCGCGGCGGTTCGCTCCTTGATCGGCGGGTGTTTCGATTTGGATTTGCCGTTGCACGCGCACGCTAGCGCGATCGCCGCGACCACAATGAACGCTCTACGCCCCATCGCGGTGATGCTACTACTGAGCCGAGGTTGGAGTCCGCAACCGGGGAATCGACCCCCGGGTCTTTTGTTCCCCCGCTGGCCAGACTGCGTGATTTCGGCGGGTTCGAGGACGGCAACTCTGGAACGCAATCTGCTTTTAGTGGGGGCGTGTCAGTGCTGGATCAGCTCATTCGCAAACTGGGTAGCGTCGAAATCGACGCCGCCGGGCTCGAGATCGAGATCGACGGCCGGCGTGTGAGCGCCGACAGCGTGATCAAGATCGCGGTGGCCGCCGCCAAAGACGCGCCACCCGTATCGGCGAAGTCGGCGGCCAACAGCGACGAAGAAGAGGAGTGGGAGTGGCAGATCGCCCTCGCGCGCGCCCGTGCCGCAGAGCCGGCCGTTGCCGCGCCCGCAAAGCCGCCCATCGTCCCCCGCGCCCTCGCCGCGGACATTCAGTCTCTGCGGGTGCGCACCTTGCGCAGCCGCCTGGGTCGCCGCCGCCTGGCCCACGGCACCGCACCACCGGTGCCCAGCGACGACGACGTAACGCGGCCCATCGACATCCGCCCCCTGCCGGGCACCTCGCCAATCAAGCGCGAGCCACCCCCGCTGCCACCACCACCCGAGGATTGACCGCGGGCTGACCGCGGGCGGCTGACCGCGCGGCTGACCGCGGGCTGACCGCGGGCCAGGGCTGACCGCGGGCCATGCTACCCTCCGGATTAGACCGGAATTAAAGACGAAATAGCCCGTACCGCGCACTTTGTACGCCATTCCTTGACACAGTGTCGAGTAATGGCTAAATAACTCAACAGACTGTTGAGTTATGCCCCGCAAAGTCGACACAAAGCGCCGTGAATGGATCGCCGCCCGAGCGTTCGAGGTCATCAAGGAACAGGGCGTGCACCAGACGACGATGAGCAGCATCGCCGCCGCGCTCAACATGAAGCGGCCGACTCTGTACTGGTACTTCAAAGACATGGCGGCCGTATTCGACGCGGTGCTCGCCGACAACGACCAGAAGCTCTATCAGTTCGTGCTCCAGCGCCTGCGCGGCGTCGAGCACCCGGTGGATCGCCTCGCCAAGGTCGTGCGCGCGACCAGCGAATTCTTCGGCGAACGCCGCGACGAAATGATGGTGCTGTTCCAGCTGTGGACGATCGCGTGCGCCGGCGACCCGACTCGTTTGGAGCGCCGCCGCCAGGACTTCATCATGCCCGTGCGCAAAGCTCTGATCGACGAGCTGCGCCGCGGTCTCGACGCCGGCCTGGTCGCCGACTGCGATCCGGAGGTCTTGGTCGATCTGGCCATGGCCGTCATCGATGGCGCCCAGCTGCAACAACAGCTGCGCGGCGCCGACGCCCAACCCGTCGTCGAGGGCTTTTGTCGACACACTCTCGAACCTTTGCGTTTGGACCAGTGAGGTACACCAATGACTCCTCCCGTAGCCGCACTTCGTGACGAATCCAACACCGCGTTGCACGCCCACGCCTGTGCGCAGCCATTGCTGGTTCTGCGCCTGCGCGGCAGCCAACGAGACATGGGCGCCCAGCACGCGCGCCTGTTGCGCCAGCACGGCGGCTACGAAGCGGTGCTCGACTTCTATCCCCGCCTGCCCGAGATGCTGTTGCTCGGCGGCGCCAATGCCCACGAGCACTCACTGCAGCTGCGGGCGGCACGCACCATCAAGGACGTGCTGTTGCGGCGCCTGGAACGCCAGCGCCCGGCCGAGTATCTGGCGCGCAGCCGCGCGTTCATGGAGGAGCTGGGCTATCCGGCCGACCACGCGCGGTTCATCAGCGTGATGGACGTGTTCCAAAACGTCGTCGGTGTCATCGGCCGTTTGCGCCTGGGGCCGTTTGCCAGCCGCGCCAGTGCCGCTGCGGTGCCGGCGTGCTCCACGCTGATGGTGTGGGACGACGCGTCGGCCGACGGGCGGCTGCGCCACGCGCGCAACTTCGATTTCCCGGGCGTCGGCGTGTGGGATCTGGCGCCGTGCGTCGTGTTTTGCGAGCCCGATCGCGGCGTCCGCTACGGCTTCGTCACCGCGCGGGGCGCGGATACGCCGGGGGTCACCGCGTTCAATGAAGCAGGCCTCACGGTCACCGCGCACACCCGGTTCCACCGCGACATCACCTTCCGCGGCGCCGCGGTCGTCGACATTGGCCACGACATCGTGCGCCGCGCCGAGACCATCGACGACGCCGTCGCCATCGCACGGGAGCACCGGGTCGCGTCCACCTGGGGCCTGGCGGTGTCGTCCGCGGCGGAGCATCGCGCCGTGGTCATCGAAACCACCGCGCGAGACGTGCGCATCGTCGACCCGACGGCCGACCGCGGCGATCACCTCACGTGTGCCAATCGCTACCGTCACGAGGCCACGCGCGCCGGCCAGGTCGAAACGTCGTCGGCGTGGGAAGCCCATTCGTCCGGCCGGCAGGGGCGGTTGCGCGCGCTGGTCGCCGAGGCGCGCGGCCGGGGCGGCATGACCCTCGAGGATCTCGAGCACGCCCTGGACGACCGCGTCGATCCGAGCGCGCCCGACGAGCCGCGCGGCGCCGGCGCCATCGTCGCCCAGCCGTGCACGGTCAAGAGTATCGTCTCCGATCCGGAGAACCACGCGGTCCACGTGTCGGTCGCCACCGCGCCGACATCGCGGGGCCCGTACCAGCGAGTCGACTGGTCATGGGACGGCGACGCCGACGCCTGGACCCTGGAGCCGACTATAACGCCCGCACCCAGCACCGCGGCCGAGCGCGCCCACGCCCATTTCGTGACGGCTACCTGCCTGGACCGCCAATCCCACGACTGGCGCGCAGCGCTGCGCGAGCTGGAGCGCGCCGTAGAGCTGGCGCCCCGCGATCCGAGTTACCGGTTCTTGGCCGGTGTGCTCCGTCTGCGTACCCCCAACACGACTTCGGCGCTTCGCCACTTTAGCGCCGGTCTGGACCGCGAACGGGCACCGTATCGCCGGGCACAGCTGCTATTGTGGGGAGCACGCGCGGCCGAAGCGTGTGACCAGACCGAGACTGCACGCGCGTGGCGTGACGAGCTGTTGGCCATGACCGGCAATCAGCTCAGCGAGCTGCGTTCCGCTGCACGCGCTGACCAAACTCGGCGATACGACGTGCGCAAACGGCGCATAGACATCAACCTGCTGTTGGTGGACGCCAACTAACAGCGGTAGACTCGTCCCAATGGGGCGGGGCAATCCAAAGCTGCTGTACGTCGGCGACCAGGGCCAGAGCGAGTACCAGCTCTCCGACTACAACACCATCGGTCGGTTCCCCGACAACACCATTCAACTGCTGGACAAGCTGATGTCCAAGCACCACGCGATGATCGTGTGGGACAGCGGCAAGTGGACGTTCCGCGATCTGGGCAGCTCCAACGGCAGCTTCGTCAACGAGCAACGCGTGTCGGTCGTGGATCTGAACGACGGTGACATCATCACCGTCGGCGGTACGCACTTCACGTTCGTCAACACGGCCGTCGCCAAGCGGCCCCAGGTCACCATGGCGGTGGACTCGGTGCAGTCGCACATTCAACACAGCCTGGGCGGAGTGCAGCAGCGGTTCGTGTCGGCGGCGGAGGTCAGCGATTGGGACCAGCTGCGCCGCGACTACGAAAAACTGCGCATCGCGTACGAACTCAACCAGGCCATCGGCCTCGAGCCCGACACCGACAAGCTGTTGCAGCGCATCCTCGACGAGACGTTCGCGTTGGTCCACGCGGACCGCGGCGTGGTGTTGTTGATGGACGCCCAGACCGGCAAGCTCGAGACCCGCGCGGTCAAACAGGTGCGCGACGACGGCGAGATTGTTCTGTCGTCCACCATCGTCAATCACGTGCTGGAGACCAAAGAGGCCGTGCTGACCAGCGACGCCATGGTGGACAAGCGCTTCAACATGGCCAAGTCGATCATGATGCAGGGCATGCGGTCGACCATGTGCGTGCCCATGATGCACCAGGGCCAGATGCTCGGCATCATCCACCTGGACTCGCTGTTCGCCACCGGCGCGTTCGAGGACAA
>Ga0114931_10005872_pt1 | contig 15159 bp, 11 predicted proteins | sample 2SBtaG_FD_89579 | JGI IMG/M metagenome (GOLD analysis project Ga0114931, IMG submission 89579) | Deep subsurface microbial communities from Kolumbo volcano to uncover new lineages of life (NeLLi) - 2SBTROV14_V59a metaG | ecosystem: Environmental > Aquatic > Marine > Volcanic | place: Kolumbo...
AGGGCGCGGCCATCACCCCAAGTTAGCCTCGACCGGCATTCGCCGGTCGACCTCGCGGGGGGAGGCGGCGAGGGGTGGGCTCCGGCTCATGGCTCGCCCCTGATCGGCACCCGGTGGCGGGAGTCACTCCGGTGACCCAAGGCACAGGGAACAGACGAGGGGCCCTGCTGCGCTCGAGTTCGCCTGCGCCCACCCCTCGCCGCCTCCGTGGCCGATCGGGAATGCCGGATCAAGGCTAGAGGAGGGGGTCCGGGGCGCAACGCCGGTGGCTTCAGCCGCCCCCGGCTCCGTCCGATAGAGGGGAATGGTCGCTCGCCTGCTCGTCTGCGCGTTGCTTGCCGGTTCGTTGACCGGCTGCTTCGTCGTCGACGAACTCGACAAGTCGCGGGCGCTGCTCAGAACCAAGCCGCCGCCGAAGACCGTCGAGGAGGAGCCGAAGGCCGCGCCCGCGAAGCCGGCCAGCGACTACTGGGAACACGCGCGCACCTTCGCGCCCGGTGGCGGTGGCCACGACGGCGAGAACGCCGTCGTCAGTTGCCAGGTGCGGGGCCATCAGCAGTTCATGAAGCGCGACGACTGCCTGCGACGGGGCGGACGGCCGAGGTAGCCGCCCGGGCGCGCGGTCAGACGAACTCCTCGGTCCAGCGCCGCAGCGGCACCGAGAAGCCGGCCGCGTTGCGGTGGCCTCCTCCGCCGAACGCGCCCGCGAGCCGGGCCACGTCGAAGTCGCCCACCGAGTAGACCGAGACGTCGACCCGGGTGCCCGTGATCCGGTAGACGGCGCCGCAGGGCGAGCCCAGCGCGCCGCGCGACGCGAGTTCGTGGCCGATCTCGGCGCGCTGGAAGCGGGAGTTCACGGCCTCGACCGCGAGTTCCCCGAGGTGGATCGGGTGCGCGGTCTGCATCGCGCGTTCGACCTCCATCCGGTTCGCGCGCACGATCGGGGCGCCCTCGCGCGCCAGCTCTTCGACGCTGCGGGCCGCCAGCCCGTCCCACGCCTCGAAGGTCCGCGGTGCGGCGCAGATCGCGGCGTTGACCGCGCGGGTGTCCGGGAGCGACCAGTTCCACAGGTCCTGGTCCTCGACGTAGGCCAGCATCGGCGGCGGCAGCTCTTCGGGGAACATCCACTGCCACGCCAGCACCGCGCCGGAATGCGACAGGTCGAAGCGGACCTCGTGTCCGCCGTCCCGCAGCGCCTCGTCGAGCCCGGGGTCGGCGTGTGCGCGCGCGACGAAGCGGTCGCGCGCGGAGACGTGATGATCGAGCACGACGAATTGCGCCGCGGCCGCGGCGAGCGGCGCGTAGGCCGCCGGCGGCGGCGCGATGTCGACGAAGAGCACGCGGTCGCCCTCGAAGCGATGCGCGTCGAGGGCGTCGTCGTGGCCGCGCGGGACGAACTCCACGCCCGTGCCCCAGCCGGCCCGCACCGCCCAGGCCGCGCCGAAGCCGTCCGGGCACCCGGCGTGGAAGATGCACACCTTCTTCAACGCCGGCCCCCCTCCGCAGCGGTCACCGCCGCCGGTCATCGGGGCAGTATACCCGCGACGCCCCGGTGGCACTTCGGTAGCCTGCGCGCCATGCCTCCCGCGCCCCTGGTCCCGGCCGTCGTCGCCCGGAAGCTCGACGCGGTGTCGGGCCCGAGCGGCTGGTTGCGCCTCGTCGGTGGGCTCCACCAGCGCCGCGGCTTCTTCTGGCTCGACAGTGCCCAGGTCGGCGCCCGTCTCGGCCGGACGTCGTTCGCGGGGGCGGAACCCTGGGCCGTGAGCCGCGTGCGCGGCCGGCGGATCGAGACGCAGATCCATCGCGCGCGCGAAGCTGCGCCGCCGCCGCAGGCCGAGGGCGACGCCCTCGACGCGGTGCGGGCCCTGTTGCCGCCGCGTCTCGCGGCGGCAACGCGGTTGCCGGTTCCGTTCGCGGGTGGCGTGGTCGCGGTAGTGGGGTACGAGGCCGGCGACGTCTGGGAAGACCTGCCGCCCGCGCCCTTCGAGGCCGACCGGCTGCCCGACGCGACTCTGCTGGCGGTCGATCGCGTCTACGCCTACGACCATCTCGAGGGCGTCGCCTGGGCGCTCGCGCTGGAGGTCGCGGAGACCGCGGCCGGGGCGCAACGGCGCGCCGAGGAAGCCGCCCAGCGGATGCTCTCGCCGCTTCCGCAAGGCACAGCGCCGCCTTGCCCCGCGGCGGACCGGCCCGCCCCGATCGGGGGAGCGGGTGGGACCGCGGCCGGACCCGACGCGGCCGGCCACGCGAAGGCCGTGCAGCAGATCCTCGACGGCATCGCGGCCGGCAACCTCTACCAGGCCTGCCTGACCCATCGCATCTCGGTGCCGTTCCGGGGAGATCCCTGGTGCGCGTACGGCGCGCTGCGGCGGTCGAATCCGGCGCCCTTCGCCGCCTATCTCGCGCTGCCGGACGCCACGCTCGTCGGCAGTTCGCCGGAGCGGTTCCTCCAGATCACGCCGGGGGGATGGCTCGAGAGCCGCCCGATCAAGGGGACGCGCCCGCTCGGGGCCGACGCGGAGCGCGACCGGGCGCTGCGGGCGGAACTCGATGCGTCCGCCAAGGATCGCGCGGAGAACGTGATGATCGTCGACCTGGTGCGGAACGATCTCGGACGCGTGGCCGAGCCCGGCAGCGTCCACGTCCCGGAGTGGTTCCATATCGAGCCCCACCCGGCCGTGTTCCAGGGCGTCTCCACAGTGCGCGCGCGTCTCGGCCCCGGGCGCGACGCGCTCGACGCGGTGAAGGCCTGCTTCCCGCCCGGCTCGATGACGGGGGCTCCGAAGCTCGCGGCGATGTCGCTGCTTCGCGCGCTCGAGCCGACGCGGCGCGGTCCCTACGCGGGCGCGCTCGGATACTTCGATGTCCGCGGATCCGCCGATCTCTCGGTGGTGATCCGCACCGCGATCGTCCGGAACGGTCGCGCCGACGTCCACACCGGCGGCGGCATCGTGGCCGACAGCGACGCGGCCGAAGAGTGGCGCGAGGCCGCTACCAAGGCGCGCGCGCTGCTCGACGCGCTCGCGGCGGCCGAGGGGACGGTGCCGCGGCCATGAGCATCCGGATGATCGCGCTCGACATCGACGGCACGCTGGCGGTCCGCGGCGACGAGATCCTGCCGCGTACCCGGCGGGCGCTGCACCGCGCCGCCGCGGCCGGCGTCGAGGTCGTGATCGCGACCGGGCGCCGCTACCGGACGACCCGGCGCGTGGCCGCGGCGCTCGGGCTCGATGTCCACTGCGTCTCGCTCGGCGGCGCCCTCGTCAAGGATCCCGCCGCAGCGACATTGCACCGGGTGGCCTTCGCTCCGGAGGTCGTCGCGGCCCTCGTCCGGGTGCTTCGCCGATCCGGACACTCGGCCATCGTGCAGCGGGACTCGGCGGATGCGGGCGCGGACTTCCTGATCGACGGAAAGCTGCCCTGGAACGGCTGGACGTCGTCCTACATGGCCGCGAACCAGGCGTTCGCGGAGTGGAGGCGGGACCTCGCCGCCGACCGGCGCGACGATGCGCTGGTGGTCGGGGCCTACGGGACGAAGACCGCGCTCGAGCGGGCCGCGGCGGAGGCGCGCGCGGGGCTCGAGACGCCGCTCTCGACCGTGGTCACGCCGCTGCCGGGCGGCGTCGGCGCACCCGGCGGGCACTACCTGGAGGTCGCCCATGCCGACGCCTGCAAGTGGCAGGGGCTGCAGTTACTGGCCCGCCATCTCGGCATGGATGCGGCCGAGGTGTGCACGGTCGGAGACCAGGTGAACGATCTCACGATGATCGCGGGCGCCGGTCTCGGCGTGGCGATGGGCAACGCGCATCCGTCGGTCCAGCAGGCTGCCGACTGGGTGACGGCCGCGAACGATGCCGACGGCATCGTCGACGTGGTGGAACGCGTGCTCGCGGGACGCTAGGCGCCCGTGCGCGTTCAGCTGCCGCGGCGCTGCTCCAGTTCCTCGAGCGTCCGCGGCCAGTCCTTCTTGAGCAGGCGCGAGAGGGCGCGGTCCGCGAGCAGCCGGCCGCCGGTCTGGCAGGTGGCGCAGTAGTTGGTCTCGTTGCTCGCATGGACGATCCGCTGGATCGGCGACTGGCAGACCGGGCACGGCTCGCCATGGCGGCCGTGCGCGGCCATCTCGGGGCGGAACGCGGTCACCTTCTCGGGGAAGCCGTCGCCGTTCTCGCTGCGCAGGTGGTCGATCCACCACGTCAGGGTGTCGCGCGTCGCGTGGAAGAGTGCCGCGATCGCGTCGTCGTCGAGCCGTTGGCTCAGCGCGACCGGGGAGAGCCGCGCGCGGTGGAGGATCTCGTCCGAGTAGGCGTTGCCGATGCCGGCGAACAGGCTCGGATCGGTGAGCGCGCGCTTCAGCGTGTGGTTGCGGCGCGTCAGCGCGTCGCGGAACTCCTCCGCGCTGCAGGCGAGGGGTTCGATCCCGCCGCGGTCGTGCCCGGCGAGCGCGTCCTCTCCCGCGACCGCGTGCAGCGTGGTGCGCTTCTTCGTCCCGGCCTCGGTCAACAGCAGCGTCCCGGTCGGGAAGTCGAACGCCGCGTGCCCGTTCCGGCCCGGCGGAGCGGCGCCGCGCGGCCGCCAGCGGAAGCGCCCGGCGATCATCAGGTGGATGACGAGAAAACGCTCCCGGTCGAACGCGAAGACGATGCGCTTGCCGACCCGCCGGAGCCCACGCACCGTCTGGCCCTCGAAGTCCGCGAGCGGCGGATCGACGGTGCGCAGCAACGAGATGCTGCGGACCCGGACCTTCTCGAGGGGGTGGCCCAGCACCCGCGCCTCCAGCGCGTCGAGGTAGGTGGTGAGGTCGGGGAGCTCCGGCACGCTCCCAGCGTGGCACCCCGGCCCCGCACGGGCCACCTCGGCGGCGCCAGCGCCCCGGCTCCGGCCCTCCCGGCCCGGAAGCGGGCCGCGACCCGGGGCGTCACGCGCGAGGGCCCGCGATCCTGGCCCGCAGTTCGCCGTGGTCGAGCCCGGCGGCGCGGTCCATGTCCGCGATCCAGCGGGGCCGCGCGACGCGGGCGCGCAACTCGCGCGCATCGAGCTCGAGCCGTCCGACGAGATCGTCCCACCAGGGCGCGACCGGGCCCGCGAGCGGTTCGAGCAGGATCAGGCGTGCGCCCCGCGCCGAGGCCGCGGCGAGACCGTCGGCCGCGGCGTCGCGCGCTCGCTCCGGGAGCTCGTTCAGGAACCAGCCCGCGGTGACCCCGTCGCCGGGTCCGACCCGGGGCAGCCCGCGCGCGAGATCGTGCCGGCGGGTCCGGACCGGAACGCCCCAATCGCGCCCGGCGCGGCGCGCCTCGGCCAGCGCCCAGCCCGAGCGATCCACCGCCAGCACCGGGACCGGGGCCGCGAGCGCCAGGCTCGCGCCGAGCCCGACCGCGCCCGTCCCGGCGCCGAGGTCGACGACCCGGTCGACGCCGATCCAGGCGGGGAAGGCGTGCGCGGCCAGGAACGCCTGCATGAAGTGGAGCGCCGCGTAGTAGGTGGAGAAGGCCGCTCGCCGCGCGGGGGCGCCGAGCGCGTCTGCGAGCGCCTTCGCATCCGTGCGCCGTTCGACGTAACGATGGGAGAGGCCCTGCACGCCCTTGCGAAGGTCGCGGAAGGAGAGCGGCGCGTGCCGAGCGACGGCCGCGTCGAGCCAGGCGCTGATGCGCGGCTCGAGCGCTTCGAGTTCCCGGATGCCGTCGCGGCTCACTTCCAGGCGAAGACCGGCTGTTCGAAGCCGGCGACCCGGGTGCTTCGGCCGTGCATCGCCACCTCGCGCAACTGGAACAGGATGGCCGCGGTCGGCGCGTGGATCAGGCTCCCCAGCAACGGGATCGCGATCAGGGGGCGGTCGCTCTCGGGGATCGCGCGCAGGTGCGGGACCCCGGGCCGGTCCAGCTCGGCCAGCGGCACGTGCTCGGCGAGCGCGACCTCGTCCGGGTTCGGCCGCAGCACGGCCTGCGCACCTCCCCACACCACCACCGGGGTGATCACGAAGCCCGAGCGCGTCGGGTAGTCGTCGAGGAGCCCCAGCACCGACGACGCGGGCAGCCGGAGGCCCACCTCCTCGTCGAGCTCGCGGAGGGCGGCTTCCGGTGTCGTCTCTCCGGCGTCGATCCGGCCGCCCGGCAGCGCCCATTGCCCCGCGTGGTCCCGGAGCCGCGATGCGCGGCGCGTCAGCACGAAGCTCGGCTCGCCCTGCGCGGTCTCGGTGATCGCGAGCGCCACGGCCGCGTGCCGCCGTCCGTCGAGCGGGGCGGTTTCGCGGACGAATCCCTCCACGTGGGCCAGGATCCGCTCGCGGAGCCGTTCGCGCGGGTGTTCTCGAGCGGGAGCTTGCGGTGCCACGGGCAGGAGGGTAACAGCCGCGCGCGCGGCGCCGTCCCGCTACCCTGCGCGTCCCGATGGCGCCGGACGGTGCCCCGATCCTGGACACGGAGCTGGACACGGAGTCGATGTGAGCACCGCCCCCGAACCCGAAGCGCGCCTCGCGCGCGAGATCCTGGCAGCGGGAACCCCGCAGCGTCTCGAACTCCCGGAGCGCGGCGTCTCGATCGCGGTGATGGATTGGGGCGGCGACGGTCCGCTCGCGCTCCTCCACCATGCGAACGGGTTCTGCAAGGGCGTGTTCGGCCTGCTCGTGCCCGCGCTTCGCCGGCACTTCCACGTCGTTGCGATGGATGCCCGCGGGCACGGCGACTCGAGCGCGCCCGGCGGGCCCGACGCCTACGCGTGGGACGCCTTCGCCCTCGACATCGTGGCCGTCGCCGAGCGGCTGGTGGCGACGCACGGCGTCGGATGCGCGCTCGGGCTGGGTCACTCGTTCGGCGGCACGTCGATGCTGGGCGCCGCGTCCCGCCGCCCCGGGCTCTTCGAGCGGCTGGTCCTGGTCGATCCCGTCGTGCCGCCGCCCCCGGCCGACATCCCGCCGGAGCGGCTCGAGCACGTGATGGGCATGGCCGAGGCGGCCCGCCGCCGCCGCGACACCTGGCCGACGCGGGCCGAGGCGCGGCAGTGGTGGGCCGAGCGCTCGCTCTTCGCCGCGTGGCGGCCGGAGGCCCTCGATCTCTACGTGCTCGACGGTCTGCGCGACGCACAGGACGGGGGCGTGCGCCTGAAGTGCCCGGGAGCCGTCGAGGGCGCGGTCTTCGCCAGTGGCGGCACGCTCGACGTGTCGGCCCTCACGCGCGGGCTCGCCACGCCCACGCTCTGGCTCTGGGCCCGGCGCGGCAACTTCTCTCGCGAGGCCTACGAGGGCCTCGCCGCGGGGATGGCCGCGGCCCGGGTCGAGACGATCGACGCCGGTCACCTGGCCCCGATGGAGGAGCCCGAGCAGGTCGTGGACGCGATCGAGCGCTTCTGCGCGGGGGCCTGAGGCCCGCCGCCGCCGTACCTCGGTTCCCTGCGCGGGCCCGGGTCCGAGGCCCAGTCGCGGGTCAATTCCGCAGCCCTGCCTGCCGATGGACCTTGGGACTGAACGCGCGTCAACCGCGCGGGTGCGAAGGGGCCGGGGTTCGTGCGTCGATCTGCCATTGCGATTCTGGGAACCGCGGGATGGGTGTTCTCGCTGGCCGCCGGGGCGGCCGCCGAGACGCCGGCAAACGCGGAACCCGCGGCCGTCGATCCGCCGGTCGCCATCCTGACGCCGCGGACGCCCGAGGTGCTGCAGAGCCTGCGCACCGGGATCCGGGTCTGGCTGTTCGCGGTTGTCGACGAGCAGGGGGCGAATCCGATCGAACTCTCCGAGGTCGATGCGGCCGTGGCGGCGCTCGTCTCGGACGAGAAGCCGGTGGTCTTCGGGACCGACGCGCCCCGGCTCGCCGAGCGCCTCGACCTGCGCTTCGTGGTCTCGACCGAGATCGCGTACGACCAGGGCGACGTCACGGTCTGGGTGCGCACGTTCGAGACGCGGGCCGGCATGCCGGTGAAGCTCGGGAAGGCCGAAGGGCTGCTGAAGGATCTCGGAAGCCTGCTCGTTCAGGCGACCCGGCCCCACTTCTCCACCCTGCGCGCTTCGACGCCGCCGGACCTCGCGATCCTTCCCGGGCTCGGCGAACTCGCCAGCTACGGACAGGCGTGGGAGCGGCTCGCGGTGGGAGATCTCTCGGTCGCGTGGCAGCGCCTCCGGGGCAAGAAGAGCGCGGCCGCCGACTGGCTGCGCGAGCGCATCCTCGCGGCGAGCCGGGCCCCCGGGGTCTCGGTGGCGCAGCGTTCGCGGTTGGCCAGCGTGCGCGGGGTCACCGACCGCGACTGGCTCAAGGTCCGGCACGGTCTCGTCGAGGGCGACGACCCGGAGCTGCTGGTCGCCGGCGCCGACAACGCGATCGCGCGCCGCGACCCGGAGCGCGCGCTCGAACTCTACGAGAAGGCACAGGCGATCGACCCCGACAACGCGGCCGCTCGCCGTGGGCGCGCCAGGATGGAGGCCGAGATCGGCGACCACGAGGCGGCCCGGCGGAGCTACGAACGCATCCTCCAGGCCGACCCCGAGGACGTGGAGGCGCACGAGGCGTTGGCGGTGAATCACACTGCCGGCGCCGGCCCGGGCACGGCACCACCTGAAGGCCGGATCGGCCCGCACGCAGCGCTTCGAGGTGGACCGCGCCAGGCGTGAACTCGACCTGGCCGGAAAGCTCGGACCGGTCGCGGAGGCGCGCCGCAACGTCGCACTGTTGAACGAGCGGATCGGCGCGAACGGCGAAGCCCTGCTGACCTACGAGGAACTCGCCGCGAGCGGCGAGACCGACGCCTACACCGAACTGGGGCTCGCGCGGACGCGGCGGCGTGCCGGCGACCGGAAGGGCGCGAGCACGGCCTATCGAGCCGCCCAGGTCGCGGACCCTGGCAACCCCGAGGCGTTCCGGGGCGGCGGCGAGCTGCTGCTCGAAGAGGGGCAGGGCGCGGACGCGATCGGCCCGCTGCGGAAGGCCGTGAGCCTGGCTCCGACCGACGCCGCCGCGCGCCGCGCGCTCGCCCGCGCATACGAGGCGAACGGAGACCCCGAGGCCGCCCTCCGGACGCTCGATCCCTCCGCGGTGGCCAGCCGGGATCGCGCCGGTCTGCTCGCCGATGCGGCCGCGATCCACGAGGCCACGGGCCACCCCGAGAAGGCCCGGGTCGCGCTCGAGAAGGCCGTGGCCCTCGCGCCCGAGGACCCGCCACTGCGGACCTCGTTGGCCCGGGTCTACGAGGAGACCGGTGACGTCGAAGGCGCGACCGCGCAGCAGGCGGCCCGGGTCGCGCTCGGCGGCGTCGAGATCGCTCCGACGGACGAGTCGCCCACGACCGACCCGGCGCCCGACGACGACGGCCTCGTGGTGTCGGGCGCCCATTTCAACGGGTTGGTGGCGACCTTCCCGGTACAGCATCCGCATCTGCCGCTGCCGATCGGGACCGTCGTCTTCCTCGGCGTCGAGGAACCGCGTGGTTGGGAGTACCAGGTCCGCAAGTGGCTGATGCCGAGGCGGGTCGATCCCGCGGCGATCGGGGCCGCGATCGAGGCCGCGCTCGCCGCCCAGTACGAGGTGATTCCGCCCGGGCCCATTCCCGAGATCGCACAGGGTCCGTACATGCGCGTGCTCGACCTCGGCACCAGCCGTGCCGACCTGTCGCTGGTGAACGATCTGCTGGGCGCCGACGCGACCGTGCTCGTGCGCCTCGTGCCCCGCGTGGAGGAAGGCGTCTCTCCGATCTTCGGGCCGCCCGACCGGCCGATCGACCTGACGATCCGGATGAACGGGGGCCGGGTCAGCGAAGACGTCTTCATCCTGGCCAACGGCGTCCACATGCCGCGCCCTGGCGCGTTCGTGCGGTGGAACGTGCGCGCGGCGCTTCCGCTCGCGATCGTGATCGCGCTGCTGGCGTTCCCGATCGCGCGCGGCTGGGGCTCGCTGGAGGTGGAGCTGGCCTATGACCTGAGGAAGGGGTCGAAGGGCTTCTTCTCGATCCAGCTCTCGAAGAAGCCCGGCGTCGCCAAGCGGGACTCGGCGAAGGGCGCGAAGTCCAAATCGACGAAGTACCAGCCCAGGGTGCGGCGCTGGTCGCGGTACGCGCGCGACATGGTCGGCCCGAAGACGCTCTTCCGTCTGATCCCGGCGCGGAGCTACTACGTCGTCGTCCACGGCCTGCTCCAGGACGCGACGAGCAAGGAGGTGATCGGGAACTACCTCGAGGAACGGCAGGTCCAGGTTTCGCGCGGCGCCAAGACCGAGGTGATGTTCGACTTCCGCGTGACGAAGGCCCCGATCACGGTGCAGCTGAACCGTCCCGAGAACGACCCCGAGATGCAGGTGCTGGTGGCGCTGAAGCACCAGCCCGAGACGCTGCGCTACGTGCGCGACGACCAGGTCACGGTCTTCGCCGACAACGGCCGTCACACGGTGCTGGTGGGCGGGGGAGGGTCGGTGTTCGAGATCGACTTCGAGATCGTCGAGTTCGAGGGCCTGCAGGTCCCGGTGAACCTGGGCGATCCCGCCGCAGCGACCGTCTCGGGCTGTCCAGACGCGGTCGAGCCCTACCTGTCGGGCGACTACAAGGCCGTGAGCAAGGCCCTCGACCGGGCCGGGCAGAGCGAACTCGCCAACAGCATCCGGGCCGAGTTCCACCACGAGCGGGGCGAGCACGACGAGGCCGCCCGGTTCTACGAAGCGGCCGGAAACCTGACGATGGCGGCCGAGCTCTCGGCCGGGAGCGGGGGCTCCGAGCATTCGGCCACGCTCTTCGAGCAGGCCGGAGACTTCCGCCGCGCTGCCGAGGGCTATGCGGAAGCCGGCGACGTGCTGAAAGCGGCCCGGGCATTCGAGACCGCCTACGACTACGACAGCGCGATCGAGGCCTACCGCGAGGCGGGGGATCTCGAGAAGACGGCCGAGTTGATGGAGAAGGTCGGACGCTTCTTCGAGGCAGGCGCGATCGCGCTCGAGCAGGGCGACAAGCCGCGCGGGATCCGGAACCTGCAGATGGTCGACGTCCGCGATCCGGAATACGGCGAGGCCTGCCGCTCGCTGGCCCAGCTCTTCGGCGAGCAGCAGGAATGGGAGCTCGCGATCGACAAGGCGCGCGAAGCCGTGCGCTCGGCCGGCGAAGACCACGCAGGCCTCGAGGTACACGAGCAGCTGGGCTGGTTGCTGGAGCAGGCGGGCCGCCCGGACGAGGCGCTCGAGGTCTACGAAGGGATCCGGAAGCGCGACTTCACCTACGACGGCATCGCCGAACGCATCGCGAACCTGCGGGAGATGGCCTCGACGCGGGCGGCCCTGGACACGGAGCCGACGCCGGGCGCCGCGGCGCCCGCTGCGCCGCGTCCGCCCGCCGACGATCGCTACGAGATCCTCGAAGAGATCGGGCGCGGCGGCATGGGCATCGTGTACAAGGCGAAGGACAAGCGCCTCGGCCGCACGGTGGCGCTGAAGCGGCTGCCCGACAACCTGAAGGACCACCCGACCGCGGTGCAGCTCTTCCTCCGGGAGGCGCGCGCGGCCGCGGCCCTCAACCACCAGAACATCGTCACGCTCTTCGACGCCGACCAGACCGAGGCCAACTACTTCATCACGATGGAGTTGCTGGAGGGTCATCCGCTCGACGCGGTCCTGGCCCGGCGCGGCGCCCTCTCGCCGCGCGATGCGCTGCGGCTGGCGGTCCAGACCGCGACCGGTCTCCAGTACGCGCACGAGCAGCGGATCGTGCACCGCGACATCAAGACCGCGAACCTCTTCTTCACCCGGGACCGGATCGTCAAGATCATGGACTTCGGTCTCGCCAAGATCGTGGAGGAGGTCCGCCGCGCCACCACCGTGATCGGCGGGACGCCCTACTACATGGCGCCCGAACAGGCGGCCGGGGAGGAGCTCGACCACCGGGCCGACCTCTACGCGTTCGGGGTCACGCTCTACGAGTTCCTGGCCGGCCGTGTGCCGTTCACCGAGGGCGACGTGACCTACCACCATCGGCACACGGCGCCGCCCGATCTGCGCGAGTTCGCGCCAGAGACGCCGGCCGGACTGGTGGCGCTGGTGGCCGAATTGCTGGCCAAGCGGCCCGACGAGCGGCCCGCGACGACGGCCGAGGTCGTGACCCGGCTCCAGACCCTGCTCCAGGAACTGGGCTGACGATGGGTCCCGGTGCCCCGGGCGAGCCGAGCTGCGGAACCGCGGCGTGGCCGGATTCGTATCTTCGTGCGGCCGTCGGCCTTTCGTCCCGGACTGGGCTGGCTAGATTCCCCAGTCCCATCCCCTCTGCTCCGCCGGGCGCGTTGCCCGGCGTCCGGAGGGGGTAGCAGCCGAATCCGCGCCAGGCGGCTCCAGGTCCACCCGATGCAGCGATGCGGAGACCCCTCGTGAGTAGTGGGAGCAACGAGCGAACGGACGCGCGCCCGAAGCTGGAGGGCTTCGGCGTCAACGCCGGGATCGTGTCCGAGATCCAGCAGCGCTACCACGTCGATCCGGACTCCGTCGATGCGAGCTGGGCCGACCTGTTCGAACCCGGCCAGGCCCGCGAACCCGCGGCGCCCTCCGCGCCCTCCGCGCCCACCCCGGCCGCGCTGCCCGACGCGTCCGCGCTCGCGAGCCCCCAGGTCGCCGAGAAGTACGCCCGGGTCCTGCGGCTCATCCACTCGTTCCGGGCGCGCGGTCACCGGATCGCGCAGACCGATCCGCTCGAGAGCGAGGTCGCATACTTCCCGGAACTCGATCCCGCGCACTACCAACTGGGCGACGACGACCTCGACCGACCCTTCTTCGCCGGCGATCTGCCGGGCGGGCCGATCCAGACGCTGCGCCAGATCCTGGACCGGTTGCGCGCGACCTACTGCCGCCACATCGGGGTCGAGTTCACGCACATCCAGGATCCCGGCCGCCGGCAGTGGCTGATGCAGCGGATGGAGAACAGCGAGAACACGACGCCGCTCGGCACCGAGGGCAAGCTCCGGATCCTCGAGCGCGTGTGCGCGGCGGAACTCTTCGAGCGGTTCCTGCACACCAAGTTCATCGGCCAGAAGCGCTTCGGGCTCGAAGGGGCCGAGTCGCTGATCCCCCTCCTCGATACCCTGGTCGAGGACTCCCCCGCGCACGGCGTCCGCGAACTGGTCATCGGAATGGCGCACCGGGGACGTCTGAACGTCTTGTCCAACATCATGGGCAAGTCCCTCGAATCGATCTTCGGCGAGTTCGAGGACGTGGAAGACCACGACAACCCGTACGGCTCGGGCGACGTGAAGTACCACAAGGGCTATTCGAGCGACCGCGAGACCGCGGCCGGGCGGCGCATCCACCTGTCGCTGACGGCGAACCCGTCCCACCTCGAGGCCGTCGATCCCGTGGTCGAGGGCCGCGCGCGCGCGAAGCAGATCCGGGCCGGGGACGAGCGCGGCCACAGCATCGTGCCGGTGTTGTTGCACGGCGACGCGGCCTTCGCGGGGCAGGGCATCGTCGCCGAGACGCTGAACCTCTCGCACCTGCGGGGTTATTCGACCGGGGGGACGATCCACATCGTCGTGAACAACCGGATCGGATTCACGACGACGCCGCAGGAAGCGCGTTCGACGTTGTATGCGACGGACGTCGCGAAGATGATCCAGGTGCCGATCCTCCACGTGAATGCCGACGATCCGGAAGCGGTCGTGCACTGCGCCAAGCTCGCCTACAGCTACCGCCAGCGCTTCGGCGAGGACGTGGTGATCGACCTCGTGTGCTACCGGCGCCACGGGCACAACGAGAGCGACGAGCCCGCCTTCACCAACCCGCTGATGTACGAGAAGATCCGCAACACCAAGCCCTTGCGGCCCCTCTACACCGAGCGGCTCGTGCGCAGCGGCGTGTTGACCCGCGACGACGTCGCCCGGATCGAGCAAGACCTGAACCAACAGCTGCAACAGGCCCTCGAGCACATCAAGACGCGCCCGCCCGGTCCCGACGAACCCTACGAACTGACCGGCCCCTGGACCGGCTTCAGCCGGACCGGGCCCGAGGACGAGCCCCCGACCGCGGTGCGCGTCGAGCGCCTGGCACAGGTGGCCGAGGGGCTCGCCCGCCTGCCCGCCGACTTCACCATCCATCCGAAGCTCGCCACGCTGCTGGAGAAGCGCCGCAAGGCCGTGGCCGACGCGGGGCCGCTCGACTGGGCGATGGGCGAAGCCCTGGCCTTCGGAACCCTGCTCGTCGAGGGCACGCCGGTGCGGCTCTCGGGGCAGGACAGTTCCCGGGGGACGTTCAGCCACCGCCACGCCGTGCTCGTGGACCAGGTGAACGAGCAGGAATTCGCGCCGCTGGCCCATCTCTCCGAGACGCAGGCCCGGTTCACCGTCTACGACTCCCATCTGTCCGAGGCGGCCGTGCTCGGTTTCGAGTACGGCTACAGCGTGGCGGACCCGGCGACGCTGACGATGTGGGAAGCCCAGTTCGGGGACTTCGCGAACGGGGCGCAGTCGATCATCGACCAGTTCGTCGTCTCCGCCCACGTGAAGTGGCAGCGCATGAGCGGACTGGTGATGCTTCTTCCGCACGGGTACGAGGGACAGGGGCCGGAGCATTCGAGCGCCCGTGTCGAGCGCTTCCTGCAGCTCTGCGCCGAGGACAACATGCAGGTCGTCAATTGCACGACGCCGGCCCAGTACTTCCACGTGCTCCGTCGGCAGATGCGACGAGGCTTCCGGAGCCCGCTCATCGTCTTCACGCCCAAGAGCCTGTTGCGGTCGCCGCGCGCGGTCTCCTCCGTCGAGGACTTCTCGAACGGGCGCTTCGAGTCCGTCATCGACGACGCGACCGCGAAGGACCCGCAGGCCGTGAAGCGGCTGATCCTGTCGTGCGGGAAGGTGTACTACGATCTGCTGGCGCACCGCGAGGAACGCGACGGCCTGGGCCCCGACCGGAGCCGCGGCGATGTCGCCCTCGTCCGGATCGAACAGCTCTACCCGTGGCCGGACCTCGAGATCGCCCGGGTGATGGAGCGCTACGACCGGGTGGAGACCGTCGTCTGGGCCCAGGAAGAGCCCGCCAACATGGGGGGCTGGACCTTCGTGCGCGAGCGCGTGCAGGACGCGATGCGTCCGGGCGGAAAGCTTCGTTATGCGGGCCGAAGGGCTCGCGCGAGCGTCGCGGCCGGCTCGGGCCGCATCCACCACCAGGAGCAGACGGCGCTGGTGCGCGCCGCCTTCGACGGCCTCGACTGACGGATCGCCCGGGCGCC